>JACCDW010217190.1_pt1 | contig 11487 bp, 11 predicted proteins | sample 7449781 | NCBI WGS metagenome assembly JACCDW01 (sample SAMN15323449, study PRJNA562643) | freshwater metagenome | isolation source: river surface water | place: USA:Blue River Watershed | collected 2017-08-18
AAGTCTGTTAACACAGCACTTAAGAACCTCAAGAAGCAGATCACAAGCTTGACTGCTCTTGTTAACAAGCTCCTAAAGAAGTAATCGCCTAAAAACGAATACTTTCTAGGAAAGTTCTAGAACCGAAACCCGGTTCTCCTTCGGGAGAGCCGGGTTTCGGCCTTTCTATAGTTAGGATTAGTCCATGTTCAACAAGGCAGCAGAAAAGACGGCATCACTTTTGATCTTGGTGGGGACGCCATTTGTTACCGTTTTTTTGGTGACTCAGACTGTGACCGATCCAGTTAATGCGACTAAACTAGCTGCGGCGGGTGGGTTAGGCATAGCCCTTTTCTCATTAACGTTGTTCTTTAATTTCAAAGCACTAATCTCAGGAAATCGGCTCTTCCTGGTCTTAGCTCTGACATTTATCTTTGCGGGGATCAGCGCGGTTCTGAACAGCGACTCCCCATTAAGTCAGAACATTTATGGTTCATTTGGAAGAAATACTGGTCTTATTACCTATCTTATTTTGCTCGCAATTTCGTTAGCCGCCCTCACTCTTCGAGAGGCATCTAGCTTTAAGAGAATCATTTTCGGGCTTCAAATCGCAGGAGCGATTAATGTTCTCTACTGTAGCTGGGTACTACTTTTTGGTGATTTCTTATCTTGGAATAACCCTTACGGAAACATTTTGGGCTTGTTTGGAAATCCAAACTTCATCTCCTCTTTCTTGGGCATTTTCATTGCAACCGTGCTGGCGCGAATTGCAGCTCCCAATACTTCTTGGAAGTTACGTATAACCGGCACCGCAATTTCTCTAGTGGCGTTTTATCAAATAGTTGACTCCAACTCCATTCAAGGAATTGTCGTCACGGCTGGCGCATTGGCTATTGTGGGGTTCTTTGTAGTGAGATCAAGATTTCAATCTTTGCCGCTCACAGGTCTTTACGTATTGGGAGTTTCTATTGTTGGAGCTTTAGCAATTATGGGGGCACTACAAAAGGGACCTTGGACCTTTATCTATAAAACTTCAGTCTCTTTGCGTGGCGCTTACTGGAATGCAGGAATCGAAATGGGTCTAAATAATCCTCTCACCGGAGTGGGTATGGACTCCTATGGTGATTGGTATCGCAGAGCTCGTTCCGAATATGCGGCTACCGTGCTTCCTGGACCTAAAGTGATTACAAACGCAGCTCACAATGTGGTTATCGATTTCTTTGCATACGGTGGATTTCCTTTACTAATTGCCTATCTTGGGATGCTTTTGCTAGGTGCATTCTCGGCAGTCAAAGTGATCCGCAGAATCAAGAGTTATGACTCTGTTTTCGTTGCTATGTTTACAGCTTGGACTTGCTATCAGGTGCAGTCGCTGATCAGTATCAACCAGGTAGGCCTCGCCCTCTGGGGATGGATACTTACTGGTGCGTTAATTGCTTTCGAAAGAGCAACGAGAACTCAGTCAGTTGAACCGGATCAGGGAAGACCAAAAACTGGTAAGGGCACCATCAAGCAGGATGCCTCCGTAATCTCTCCTCAGTTGGTCGCTGGGTTGGGCATAGTGGTGGGCGTACTCATCGCAGTCCCACCCCTGAGTGCTGATATGAAGTGGCGGACAGCGATAGATTCAAGAGATGCTAATAAGGTCTTGGCTGCACTCGAACCCGGATATTTAAATCCAAGTGATAGCCAGAGATATGCGCAAGCGGTGCAACTTCTCGCAAATAGTAATTTGATGGACCAAGCACGCCAAGTGGCAATTAAGGCAGTCGCATTCAACCCAGATAATTTCGATGCTTGGAAGATTGTCTACTCATTAAGTAATTCGACGCCCGAAGAAAAAGCAACTGCACTCGCGAATATGAAGAGGTTAGATCCTCGTAATCCGGACGTGACAGCCCAGTAGATGAAAGTTTCAATTATTGGTCAAGGATACGTAGGGCTCACCATTTCGGCATTCGCTGGAGAGTTCTATGAAGTCATTGGTTTTGATAACAATCAGAAGATTGTGGATCAGTTAAACCAAGGGATTTCTCATATTGAAGGTGTTGAGAATTCTGTTCTCAAGAGTTGGATAAAGGCTGGACGATACAAGGCAACAGCTAACGGCTCAGATATAAACGGCTCAGATATTGTCGTGATTGCCGTGCCAACACCTCTCACCAAAGACCGCCGACCTGATTTAACTTACATTGAGGCTGCATGTAAGACAGTTGGCGAGAATCTAAAGAATTCAGCGCTAATCATTAATGAGTCGACATCGTTTCCGGGAACCATTAGAAATTACATTAAGCCCGCGATTGAAAAGAATTCCAGTGGAAGTGTTGAACACCTCTATGCGATTTCACCAGAGAGAGTTGATCCAGGCCGTGGAGATTTCAATCAGAAAAATACCCCTCGACTTTATGCAGGTTTAACGCCTGAGGCATCTGCGCGGACACGTGAGTTTTACTCTAAGTTCTGTGATCAACTAGTCGAGGTTTCATCCCCTGAAGTTGCCGAGGCTGCCAAGCTTTTTGAGAATACTTTCAGACAGGTAAATATCGCGCTTGTGAATGAATTTGCTCAGATTGCAAACGCTCTGGGAATTAGCGTTTACGAAACGCTAGATGCGGCGAATACAAAGCCATATGGCTTTATGAAGTTCACGCCAAGCGCAGGTGTTGGCGGGCACTGCATTCCAGTGGATCCAACGTATTTGGCTGCGGTTGCTGAAGAGCGCGGAGTTCCTGCAACATTTATTCGTCGCGCAAATGAAGTCAACCTTGAAATGTCGAAGTACGTCGTAGACAGAGTAGAAGCCGATAACGGCGGTTCACTACAAGGCAAGAGTGTTTTGGTAGTTGGCGTTGCCTATAAGCCAAATGTGGCAGATGTTCGCGAGACTGCAGCAGAACTAGTTATTGAGCATTTACGCGCACGGGGTGCCGTCGTGGCTTGGCACGATGATGTTGTGGGTACCTGGCATGGAGAACAGTCTTCTGATTTAAGTGGTGCAGATATAGCAATTGTAATTACGAAGCATGATGTGGTTGATGCGAAGAAGATTCTGGCAAGTGCTCCGTATGTATTTGATACAACTGGAAAGTTGCCACAGGCTCACGGCCTTTAAGAAACTAATTCTTACTTCTTAAGGCTTGCAGAAACCGAATCGATGATTGAGTCGAGCGTGTGAGTTGGCTGCCAGTTAATTGTTTTCTTAATCTTGGTGATGTCTGGAACGCGGCGCTGCATATCTTCAAAACCGATTGGGTAAGCTTCGGTATACGGAATGTATTTGATTGTTGATTTTGAATTTGTGCGCTCGATGATCTTGGTTGCAAGTTCTTTGACAGTTGTTTCGCCGACTCCGCCAACGTTGAAGTAATCGCCGATTGTTGAATCTGTTTCTGAAAGTGTAATGACAGCTCTGACTGCATCTTTGACGTGACAGAAGACGCGAGATTGGCTGCCATCGTCGTAGATGACGATGTCTTCGTTTTTGAGGGCGGCTTGGATAAAGCGGGGAACAACCATTCCATATTGACCTGTTTGGCGTGGGCCGACGGTGTTGAAGAAGCGAACAGTGGTGACTTTGAGGCCGTGGGTTTTGTGGAGTGTGTGGGCGACTGCTTCTTCTAAAGCTTTTGCATCTGAGTATGTCCAGCGAATTTTTTGTGGGGCACCAACTACGCGATCTGATTCTTCGTGAAGTGGTTGGTTTGGGTTCTTGCCGTAGATCTCTGAAGTTGAGGCGATGATTAGGCGCTTGTTGTGTTTCGTGGCTGCGTTGAGAACAACTTCAGAGCCGTTGAAGTTACGGTCGATAGATTCGATGGTGTGTTCCATGATGTTCTTAACGCCAAGGGCTGCGGCCATGTGAAAGACGATGTCTGAATCTGCGACGAGTTTTTCAACGAGTGCTTGGTCGCGAATATCGCCGGTGTGGACGGTGATCTTGTTCTCGAGGTGAGCGATGTTGGCTTGTGAGCCAGTGCTCATGTTGTCGAGGATTGTGACGGTATCTCCGCGGGCGATGAGGGCATCAGCCAGGTGAGAACCGATGAATCCGGCACCACCGGTGATGAAAGCGCGCATGAGGTGAGTCTATCTTTCGAGGCTTGCCCTCGGTCGCCTTTCAGGAGGTTCTCAGGAAAGTGCGAGATGGTTTGGGCATGACAAGTGCGGGAGCCACATTCAAGAAGTACTCATCGGCAGGTACCGATTGGGCATCGTGGTTTCTCGGCATTGGGTTGGGGCTGACGTTGGCTCTGCAGGTCACCACAATGCGCTGGAGCGATATCTCAACGCCGTACTCGGCAATTGCATCTATCTCTCGTGTGGCAGCGCTGACGGGCACTTACTTTGCAATCGTTGGAATCTTCTTGGTCTCGCGTATTCCGTGGGTGGAACGAGGAGTTGGCCATGATCGATTGGTGACATGGCATCGAAAGCTGGGGCCATGGAGCTTGTATCTCATTGGTGCGCATGTGCTCTTTATCGTTCTGAGTTTTGCTGGGCAAGACAATGTGATGTTGGCAGTTGAATTGTGGCGGATGCTAACTACATTCGATTGGATGTGGCTGGCGCTTGCTGGTTTTGTTTTGATGGTTATGGCGGGAGTTACTTCTTATAAGAAGGCTCGCGCAAAGATGAGTTACGAGACTTGGTGGATCATCCATATCTATACCTACTTTGCCATCGCTGCATCATTTATGCACCAGGTGCTCAATGGTCAGATGTTTGTCAATCATCCTCTTAATCGTTTTTATTGGACATCTTTGTACGTATTGATGGCGGCATCAATCATTACTTATCGCTTTGGTATTCCGATTGTGCGCTCGCTGCGACATAACTTGGTTGTGGAGAAAGTTGTTGTAGAAGGTCCTGGAATTATCTCAATCATTATGAAAGGGCGAAAGCTTCATAAGTTGGCTGCAGAGGGCGGACAGTTCTTTAGTTGGCGCTTTTTCACTCGTGGCCATGCACTTATGTCGCATCCATACTCTTTATCGGCTGCACCAACTGAAAGCCATTTACGCATTACCGTTAAAGATTTAGGCGATCACTCACGTTCAGTTGCGTATTTGAAACCAGGCACAAGAGTCTTTGTTGAAGGCCCATATGGCGCGTTTACTGCAGGGCGTGCAACGATGAAACATATTGTCTTAGTCGGTGGCGGCGTAGGTATTACACCTGTGCGTGCGCTCCTTGATGAGTTTAAGAACGGAGTGCAGATTGACCTTATCTATCGCGTATCTCGCGAAGAGGATTTGGTTCTGAAAGAGGAACTTGATTACCTGCAAGAGAATTCAAATGGCACCATTCGTATCCATTACCTGGTGGGTTCACGTCGCGAGCATCCGATGGATGCAAAAACTCTTGAGGCACTTGTCCCGCGCATTGCGGATTCAGATATCTATATCTGCGGTCCTGCGCCTCTCGTAGAGTCCGTAAAGGCTGCTGCAGCAGAGCTCGGTGTGCCGAAGAACCGCTTCCATGATGAAGCTTTTGAGTTCCACGCTTCATAAGGATTCGTAGCCAGAGTGCAGTCAGGGCTCAGTTACTTCTCAGGAAGGCGAGGGATAGTTCAGGTATGAAACGCGCACTATTAATCGCTGGTGGAACTGTAGGTGGCCTTGGTGCTGTCTTAGCTATTACGCCGCCACAACTGACGGCAGATCAAACGATGGATACAGCCGCACCGGCTGGGTTGGTGGCTCTTGATACGCCGGCTGCGACTCCGGCTGCAAGTAAGAGTTCAACGCCAACACCTAAGGCGACAAGTGTCGCCAAGCCAAGTACACAACCTGCAACGAAGGCAACAACAAGTTCTAAGCCGACAGCAGCGGCGACAACACCGGCTGCACCTGCAACAACAGCTGCAAGTGCCGGCAAGAGCGTTACTGGCACATTTACAGGAAGCGCCGTCGATGTTGGGTATGGAATTGTCCAGGTCAAAATTACAGTGGCAAATGGAAAGATTACGGATGCACAGGCGGTGCAGGCACCAAGTGGGCGCAATGATCGCTGGACAAATATGTCGGTACCTGTATTACGTCAGCGCACACTTGCAGCACAGAGCGCCAATATCAATGGCGTATCTGGTGCTTCATACACATCTTATGGTTGGTATACATCGCTGGTTAGTGCTTTAAATCAAGCTGGCCTGTAAGTTTTATTTGTGGTTCGCGAGCAATATGAAATCGAAGTATGGGGAACCATACTTTATATTGCTGCGATTTCTACAAGCTTAGATAAGAGTGCGATTGATAACGCGATTGAAGATGTAAAGAAATTTGTTTATGAAGTCGATGATGTGTTCTCGACATATAAATCAGAGTCTGTAATTTCAAAGCTGCGCCGAGGTGAAATTGAAATCGGTAGTTGCAGCAAAGATGTGATTGAAGTCTGGAGCGCCTGTGGATTAGCTTCCGAAATTTCCGATGGGGCATTTAATCCGTGGGCAGTTGCCGGCAGGTTTGATCCATCTGGGTATGTAAAGGGATGGGCTGCAGATCGCGTTGCAGATATCTTGGTTAAGGCAGGCGTCGAACATGTGCAGGTTAATGCTGCTGGTGATTTAACTCTGCGCGGTGGATTTTTAACTGCAGAAGGCGTTAAAGAGCCATGGAAGATTGGCGTTGTAAATCCTGATAATCGCCAAGAGGTACTGCGGGTATTTGAAATTACCGATGGAGCAATTGCGACATCTGGCACATATGAAAGAGGCGCCCATATTGTTGATCCGCACTCGGGGCTTATTGCTATTGGCGCGAAGTCAGCGACAGTTATTGGACCTGATGGTGGGTTGGCCGATGCGATGGCGACTGCCCTGATGGTCAGTGGCGATGACGGAGCCAATTGGTTTGGGCGCGAAGAGCTCCTTGATTATTCGGCTTGGGTCATTGAACGTAATGAAGGTGGAGCATGGGGCGTTGGGCCGTTAATTACGGCAAGATAGGCGCGTGGTCGAGACAACGGGTGGATTTACTAGCGAAGGTTTAGCACGTGAAGCTAAAGCTCTGACGCTGGCATCGCTTACTCAGGCGCAGGCGCTAGAAATTGGCCAGATTGCGCAAGAGATTGGCCTTAATCGAAAGCTACCGATTGCAATTGAAGTTCGAATGAAAGATTGGGCTGTCTTTCATGCATCACTGCCGGGATCAACTCCAGAAAACGATTCTTGGATTGCACGCAAAGCAAATGTTGTAAATGCAACCGGTCGCTCGACGATGCACGAACGAGTATTAGCTGAGGAACAAGGAATTGATTGGTACCAAACGACTGGACTATCTGAAGAACAGCACGCAACGCACGGCGGTGGTCTAGCACTTAATGTTGTAGGACTTGGGCTCACTGGTGTTCTAATCATTAGCGGGTTGCCACAAGTTGAAGATCATTTGCTGGGTGTAGAAATTTTGACAGAGTATTTAGCGCGCAAGGGAGAAGAGCTATGAGCATCTGGGTATGCGGTGAAGTACTGATTGATTTAATTCCTGGTGCCGATGGTGTTCGAGTTCCTCATGTTGGTGGAGGTCCTGCAAATACAGCAAAGGCTCTGGCGCGCTTGGGTCACGATGTGCAATTTATCGACGGTATTTCAACAGATGAATATGGTGTTGCAGCACGCAAAGAATTGCTTGATGACGAAGTAAAACTTGATTTAGCACTAACGAGCGATAAGCCAACCTGTTTAGCAATCGTTTCACTCGATGCAAATGGTGGGGCATCATATGAATTTAAGATTGATGGCACGGCTACCTTTGACTTTGATATGAAGTGGTTGCCGGATCCTTCTCGATACAAACCACAGGTGCTGCACATTGGCACGTTGGTAACAGTTATTCAGCCAGGTGCAGAAGTTCTATACGACTGGGCTATGCAGGTTGCTGAATTTGCACCGATTGTCTTTGATCCAAATATTCGTCCATCTGTCATGGGTGATCACGATTTATATGAAGCTGCGGTCGAAAAGTGGGCTGCGCTTTCATCTGTCATTAAAGTCAGCGATGACGATATGGCTTGGCTGTATCCAAGTCAGAAGTATGAGGATGTTGCCAAGCGTTGGATAAACGATGGTGCAGCAATTGTGGTTGTTACTCGCGGATCAAATGGAATTATTGGATTTACTGCAGATGGCGCTGTTGAGGTCGATGGCGCAAAAATCACCGTGGCAGATACCGTGGGTGCAGGCGATACCGTAGGTGCAATCATCGTTGAAGCGATGATTGAAAAGGGAATCATGGCTCTGACAGGCGATGTTTTGAAAGCAACTCTGCACCGTGCGGCAGTTGCTGCAGGAATTACATGTTCACGTAAAGGTGCACAGCCACCGTATAAGCATGAACTAAAGAATGTTTAGAGAGCAGATCTAATGCAATTTATTGATGATGCTGAATTTCAGGTTGCCATTGATCTCGATGGTGGTGGAAAGATCACATCGCTTAAGTGGCGTGACATGGAGTTCGCCGTTCCCTTTCGCGGAAGCGTTCTCTCTTCAGGTTGGTATCCGATGGCGCCATGGGCTGGGCGCATTCGTGATGGTTTGATTACTTCAAGTTCTGGTGTGGAACATCAGCTACCAACAAATATTGATCCACCTAATGCGATTCATGGATTTGGATTTACATCATCATGGCAAGAGATTGGTCCAGGTCGTTCGCTATTGCATTTGCCGAAGCCATATATGGGCGCAACTGTCGAACAGACAATTGAAGTATTAGATGATGCCATTCGTTGGTCACTTGAATACGACGATAATGGTTGTGATCTACCGTTCTGGATGGGAATGCATCCATGGTTTGCTCGCGATCTCGATCGTGGCGGCACTGCAGAGATTGAATTTACGGCAGAGAAGATGTTAAAACGCGGATCAGATGGTCTGCCAACTGGTGAATTGATTTCACCAACTCCGCGTCCTTGGGATGATGCATTTACAGAGATTCGAGGAACACCAGCTGTTGTCTGGGAAGATGTTGCGCGTATTGAAATTGAATCTGATGCGCCATGGTGGGTTGTCTACGATGAAGATCCAGATGGTGTCTGTATCGAGCCGCAAACTGCGCCACCTGATGCTGCAAACCTCGGAATAAGTGGTGAGAACTACATAGAAGCGCTCTTTGTTTTCTCTGCTGGTTAAATAGAATTTATCCATGAGCACTCAAATCAATCGTCAGCACCTAAAAGAACTTCGCGCAAAGGAAGAACAGCGCTTTCTTGATAACCATAAGAAATCAGCTGCTGCCTTTGAAGAGTCCAAGAAGGTCATGCACGAGGGTGTTCCGATGTCATGGATGGCTAAGTGGCCAGGTGCTCACCCAGTCTTTGTGAAAGAGGCGAAGGGTGCTCGCTTTACCGATCTGGATGGCCATACCTACGTAGATTTTTGTCTAGGCGATACCGGATCAATGACAGGTCACTCACCTGATGCAACGGTTGCTGCGATTCGCGAGCAGGTAGGTAAAGGCATTACTGCAATGTTGCCAACCGAGGATGCTGCGATTGTTTCTGGGTTGTTAAAAGAACGATTTGGTCTCCCTAAGTGGCAATTTACAGTTTCTGCTACCGATGCCAACCGCCACGTTATTCGTTACTCACGAATGATTACGGGGCGCAGCAAGATTGTTGTTATCGATCGCTGCTATCACGGCTCAGTTGATGAAACCTTTGCGACATTGGACGATGCTGGATTTACAGTGAAGCGCGAGGGCAATATTGGCGCACCTGTCGACCTTGATGTCACCACCCGCGTTGTTGAATTTAATGATTTAGCTGCGATGGAGAAAGCACTTGCACAGGGCGATGTTGCAGCAATTTTGATGGAACCTGCGATGACCAATATCGGAATCGTTCTGCCACTTGATGGGTACTTGCAGGGTGTGCAGGATTTAGCCAAGAAGTACGGCACATATTTAATTATTGATGAGACCCACACAATTTCTGTTGGTCCTGGTGGAATGACAAAGGCGCTTGGATTGAAGCCTGACTTCTTAACAATTGGCAAGGCACTTGCCGCTGGCATTCCAACTGGAACATTTGGAATGACGCAAGAGATAGCAGATGCGATTAAGAAGATGGTTGAACTCGAGATCATCGACCTTGGTGGAATCGGTGGAACCCTTGCAGGAAATGCTTTATCACTTGCTGCGATGAAGGCAACGTTGACTGAAGTATTAACTGAGAGCAACTTCACCAAGATGATCGCACTCGGAAACCGTTGGTGTGATGGCATTGATGCAGCAATTAAAGAGTTTGGTCTTGATTGGCATTGCAATCGCCTTGGTGCACGTGGGGAATACATCTTTAAGGGCAAGGCGCCTGTAACAGGCAAGCAAGCAGCTGAATCAGGGGACTTTGAACTCGAGCAGTACATTCATTTGCGTCTATTGAATGATGGCTATTTGATTACGCCTTTCCACAATATGGCGTTGATGTGCCCTGATACAACAGAGGCAGATGTAGATGGCCACACAGCTGCATTTAGAACTATGTGCGCTGAATTAGTACAGTCTTAATTAAAACCTAGAGTTTTGTAGAGGCCTTTACCGGCTTCATTATCTTCATCAACGTACAACATCGCTTGCTTGATGCCCTTTTCTTTCAGGTAGATCAAACCTTCTGTGCAGACCGCTTTCCCGATTCCTTTTCCGGATTCTGATGGGTCAACGCCGATTACATAGAGCTCACCGATGGGATCTTGGTTAACAAAGTCGCGGTGAATCTTGGTCCAGCAGAAGCCTGCAATCTTCTCGTTGTGAACGCAGAGGAAGAATCCTGTGGGATCAAACCAAGGTTCGCTCATACGGTTTTCAAGATCGGCCATCGCCCAGTTACCTTGGTCGGGGTGCTTGGCAAAGATGAGGTTATTTAAATCTAGCCACGCCTCTGAATGAATTTCAGGGTCAAAGGTGATGAATTGATAATTATGGGGAATGTGCGCAATGGGTGCTTCTAGTGAACGGTAGAGCTTAAGAATATGGCGCATTGGTTAAACGAGTTCAGAGATAGCAGATTCCTTGCCACCGTTTTGTACTGTGAAGCGATAGCCCACGTTACGAACTGTGCCGATGATTGATTCAAATTCGGGGCCTAGCTTCGAGCGCAGACGGCGGATATGAACATCTACTGTGCGAGTACCACCGAAGTAGTCATAGCCCCAGATCTCTTGCAGCAACTGTGCGCGTGTAAATACACGTCCAGGGTGTTGTGCAAGGTACTTCAATAATTCGAACTCTTTAAAGGTTAGATCAAGTGAAGTGCCCTTGATCTTTGCTGTGTAAGAGTTTTCATCGATAACTACATCGCCTTGGCGAATCTCTGATGATGTTGGGTCTGTAGCTTCTATCTGGGCAGCATGTGCGCCCACTGCAATGCGGATACGTGCATCAACTTCTGCAGGTCCTGCTGTATCGAGGATGACATCGTTGATGCCCCAATCTGCAGTGAAAGCAGAGAGGCCACCTTCGGTTGTGATTGCAATGATTGGTGCACCAACACCTGTTGTTGAAAGAAGCCGTGTAAGTGACT
>JACCDW011819704.1_pt1 | contig 11487 bp, 5 predicted proteins | sample 7449781 | NCBI WGS metagenome assembly JACCDW01 (sample SAMN15323449, study PRJNA562643) | freshwater metagenome | isolation source: river surface water | place: USA:Blue River Watershed | collected 2017-08-18
AAAGGCGTGGTGGCTGTGTGGGCCGGATGGCGGCACCGTGCGCGCGCTGCATCACCTCCGACTCCTAGACCGAATGGTCTCACTCGAAGCCTTGGCGACAGCGTGTGGCCATGACGCAGCCAGTCTCCCGAACAATTACACCGAGCGGTGGTTGTCCGACCAGCGGAGAAACCGGCTGTTAGAAAGCCTGTAACCCGTGTCGAACAGACCAGGCTCAACCCGCCGCCCGCTCAGGCGATGTCCTGCGGCCGCCAGCCCTTGCGGTACGTCGGGTAGAGGAGCTCGTTCGCCTCGGGGAGGTTGGTCTTCATTGCCTTCGCGTCCCAGGTGAAGGACTTGCCCACGAGGATCGCGAGGGTGCCAAGGCACACCGTCTCGGTGAAGGGCACGGAATACTCGAAGTTGGAGCCGCAGCCTTGCGGATTGTTGGCGCGGATCGCGGCCGTCCACTCCTTGTGCGGATCGCCACCCGGCACGCGCGGGATCGTGCGCGGGGGCAGCGACGGACGCAGCTCCTGCCAACGGGTCTCCGGCACGATGCGCGGGCTGTTGCAGTAGTCATTGCCGTCGTAAACCGTCGCGGAATCACCGACGAGGAGCTGGCCGCCCTTCGCCAGTTCGCGGCCCGCCATCTGCGGCAGCGCCGGCGGACGCTTCCCGCCTTCGTACCAGGTCAGCTTGAGCGGGGCCATCGCACCGCGGGCCGGGAAATAATACGTCACCACCGCCGACTTCGGGAATGCGACCGGGGAAGCGCCGTCAATCGAGGTGAGCTCAACGCGCTCCGGCGCACCCAAGCGCAGGCCCCAGAAGGCCGCGTCCATGATGTGGCACGCCATGTCGCCCAGCGCACCGCAACCGTAGTCGCGGAAGCCACGCCACTTAAACGGGTGAATCGCCCGGCTGAAGGGACGCTGCGGCGAGCGACCGAGGAAGCCGTCCCAGTCCACGCCCGCCGGCACCGGTTCTTCCGCCGGCCATTCCGCCATGCCCTGCGGCCAGACGGGGCGGTTCGTCCAAATATGCGCCTCGCGGACCTGACCCAGAATACCGGCGTCGATCCATTCCTTCACCAAGCGGCAGCCTTCGCCCGCGTGGCCTTGGTTGCCCATCTGGGTAACCACGCCGTTCAGGCGCGCCAAGCGGAGGAGCTCGCGCGCCTCGCCGACGGTCTGGGTGAGGGGCTTCTGCACGTAGACGTGCTTGCCGAGCAGGATCGCCATGTACGCCGGCAGGAAGTGCATGTGGTCCGGCGTGCTGATACAGACCGCGTCAATCTGATCGTCCATCTCGGTCAGCATCTTCCGGAAGTCCCGGTAGCGCTTAGCATTCGGGAACTTCTTGAAGAGCTCCTGGACCTGCGGGAGTTCCCATTCGATGTCGCAGAGGGCCACCACGTCTTCGTCGGCGTGGACCGCGATGTCGCTGAAGCCTTTGCCGCCACAGCCGATCTGCGCGATGCGGATCTTGGCGCCGGGGGCGATCGGCCGCGGCTTACGGGGGGAGCGCACGAGGCTCGCGCAGCCGGTCAGGCCGAGGAGCGCGAGGGCGGTGGTGGAGAGCGTAACGAAGTCGCGGCGGGAGACAGAATTCATACGAGGGGGAAGAGAGGGGTAAAACGAGTACCGCCAAGGCGACGGGCGATCGGGGTGCGGGGTCAAGCGTTTACCTCCAAAGCGCTCAGGGTCGTCACGACCTTGTACAGCGCCCCGGAGTCCGCTAGGCCTTACCCGCCTTCGCTTGGTCCGGTCCCCACCCCGCCCGCGTATGTTCTTACCTCTGCTGACGCCGTTGCGTCTCCGCCCTGCCCGCGTTTCCGCTCGGCGCCCGTCGCGCCGCCGGATCTCGCTCAGGCTACTCCTCGCGGCCAGCGCGTTCGCCGCATCACCGCTCGGCGCCGGCACGATGCCGCACGGCGCGCTCCCACCGGAGGTGCGCAGCCAACCCGTGACGGCTGGCGGCCTTGTCCCGGGGGATACCGTGCCCAACTTCCGTCTCGTTGATCACACCGGCCGCGCCCAGGAGCTGTACTATGAGGTGAAGCGCAAGGTGATCGTGCTCGTCTTTACGGAGCCCGGCGATCCCTCGGCGCTGCGGACCGCACGCGCGGTGCGTCGGTTGCGCGATGCCTTTCCGGCGGGCGACGTGGCGGTGTGGCAGATCGGGTCCGGCCAACGCATCGATCGTTCCCTCCTCGCCGCCACGCAGGCGACCTACGCGCTCGACGACGTGCCCGCCCTGCACGACGGCGCGCAACTGGTCGCGATGGAACTCGGCGCCGCCTCGTCCGGCGAGGCGTTCGTCCTCGATGCCGGCGCGTGGACGCTCGCGTACCGCGGCCCCCTCACCGACGCGGATCCGGCGAACCCGCTCGATTCACCGCGGCGCGCGTACGCCGAAGAAGCCGTGACCGCACGCCTCGCTCGCACGGCCATCGCCACGCCGCGCATCGCCGACCGCGCTGGTGCCTGGCCGCTCGATCTCGCCGAAACACCGGCGATCGATTACGCGACGCACATCGCGCCGATCATCCAAAAGCGCTGCGTGGAATGCCACGCTCCCGGAGGCATCGCGCCGCGCGCCTTCACGAGCTACGCCGATGTGTCGAGCCGTCCCGGCAATCTCCGCCAAGTGCTGCTCGAGCAGAAGATGCCGCCGTGGGATGCGGATGCGCGCTACGACAGCTTTTCCCCGAACGCCGGGCTCGCACCCGGCGAAGCCACGCGGCTGCTGGCATGGGTGCGCGCGGGCGCGCCGCGCGGCAGCGGATCCGATCCCATTGCCAGCAGTCCGCCACCCACGGTGCCCGACTGGCCCCTCGGTCAACCGGATGCGATCCTCACGATTCCGACGCAGGCCATCCCCGCGACCGGGCAGATCGATTACCGCTACATCCCCGTCGCGGTTCCGCAAACCCGCTGGCTGCGCGGCATCGTGATCCGCCCGGGTAACCGCAGCGTCGTCCACCACGCGCTGCTCTTCAACGGCCTCGATGGCCTCCTCGCTTCCAGCGGTGGCCTCGGTGGACACTTCGCGGGCTACGTCCCCGGGCTCGATCCGCGCTTCCTCCCCGCGGAGACCGGCAAGCGCGTCGTCGCCGGCGATCTCTTCGTGCTACAGATGCACTACACCACCACCGGAAAACCGGAGACGGATCGCACGCAGGTGGGGTTGTATTATTTCCCGACGGGTGAGACGCCGAAGCGGGAACTCAAGACTACGGCGGCGGGCCTGACGACGTTCACCATCCCGCCGGGCGCGGCCGAAGTGCCCGCGGAGAGCACGTATCGGGTGGCGGCCGATTCGCTGCTGCACGAGCTCAACCCGCACATGCATTATCGCGGAAAGAAGATCGCCTACGACGCCGTGTATCCGGATGGCCGCTCCGAAGTCCTGCTCAATGTCCCGATGTACGACTTCGATTGGCAACGCGAGTACCGCTTCGCCATCCCGAAGCGGTTGCCCGCCGGCACGGTGATCCGCCTGCGCGGCGCGTGGGATAATTCGGCGGAGAACCTCTCCAACCCGAATCCGAAAGCCACGGTGCGTTTCGGCGAACAGACGGATGATGAAATGTTCATCGGCTACCTCGGCCTGACCGACGCGCCCGCCGCCAACGGCGTCCCGCCAATCTGGAGCGGAGCCCGCTTCGTCAGCGGCTACGCCGGACTCCCCGTCACCGCCCGCTTCGCCGCCGAGGGTGGCAGTGGCGTGACGTACCGCGTCGAGCAGCTCCCCGCGGGTCTGAATCTCGACGCGAAGACCGGAGTCCTCACCGGCACGCCGACTGCCCCCGGCCGGGTGCGTCTGCAGCTTGTCGCGGAGAACGCGGCGGGGTCGGCGGTGACACCGCTCGATCTCGCGATCCTACCCAAGCCCACCGCACCCCTTTTTATCCGCCAGCCACAGAGCCTTCGCGCTGCGCTCGGCGGCAGCGTGGTGTTCGCCGCCGAAGTTTCGGCCGACCCCGCGCCGACGTACCAGTGGTACAAGGGCGACTCGGAGTTCTGCTTCGCCGAGACCCCGACGCTCAGCCTCACTAATCTGACGTGGGCGCACGCCGGCGACTACCGCCTCGTCGTCTCCAACGCGGCCGGCGCAATCTCCAGCCAACGCGTCACACTCTCCCTCGATCCGCCGAGCCTAATCAACCTCTCGACCCGCTCGTTGCTCGCGCCGGGGCAGCGCCTGATCGCGGGCCTCACCATCACCGGTAACGAACCGAAGCGGGTCCTGCTCCGGGCAATCGGCCCGACCCTCGCCGCGTTCGGTGTCACCGATGCCCTCACCGATCCGGAACTCGCGGTGTACGATTCCGTGGGACGACGGATCCTCGCGAACAATGACCAAGGTGACCTTCCCGCATTCCTTGATCTCACGACGGTGACGGCAGCGGCCGGGGCCTTCGCGCTCCCGGCATCGAGCCGCGATGCCGCCCTCGCCGTGACGCTGCCGCCGGGCGGCTATTCCCTCCACGTGACCAGCCGCGACGGCAAGGGCGGGTCCGTCCTCGCTGAAGCCTACGAGGCCGATCAAGCCGGCACGCAGGTGGTCAACCTCTCCTGCCGCCTGCCCCTCTCGGCCGCGGCCCCGACGCTCATCACCGGCTTCGTGATCGGCGGTAGCGAAAGCCGCAAGGTGCTCGTGCGGGCCGCGGGACCCGCACTGAGTGCATTCGGCGTGGCCGGCGCGCTGGCCCAGCCCCGCCTGTCGATTTACCGGAGTGACGGAACGCTCGTGACCCGCGTGACTGGGTGGTCGGACTCGGCCGAGGTGCGTGATGCAGCGGCCGCCGCCGGGGCGTTCGCCTTTGCGCCCGGCAGCGCCGATGCGGCCGTGCTTCTCACGCTCCCTGCGGGCGGCTACACCGCCCACGTCGACGGCGGCAACGGCGAGACGCTCGTCGAAGTCTACCGCGTGCCGTAAGGCGCGGCGCGTTGCGGCGCCCGGCCCGACGATCTGACGCGGTCCCGCGCCCGGCGCAACGTGGCCAGGGGCGGGAGCATCGCGGCGACGCGCTTACTTCTTCGCGTCGTCCCAGCCGGCGTCCTTGATCACCTGCTCGAGGCGGGACCACGGAGCGAAGTCGCGAGCGAGCAGCCCGTGCTTGGTCGCGTAGCGCAGCACGCGCAGCGTCTCGAGGATCTCACCCTTGCGGGCCTCGCGATCCGAGGCGGGGAGCGACGCGATCTCATCGACGTAATCAAAAGCCATGCGCTCGAGGCGGGCGCGGATGTCGGCATCCGGCGCGTACATCAGCGATTCGCCCAGACGGAAGGCCTGTTCGCGGGAGCCCGATGCCATCGACGCGGCATCGGCCCGGATGAAGGCAGCGATCTGCTCGCGCTTAGCCTGAGTCGCTGCGACGGAGAGTGCGCCATCGGTACCACCCTCGACCGCGCGCGGCGGCAGCGGGCGGTACCACATGTTCCGGAAACGCACCGGATTCCCATGATCCTGCAGCTTCAGCGGACCCTTGGCCGGCAACGGTCCCACCTTCGTGCGCTTCATGTGGCCGGTCGGCCCTTCGAGCGGCGTGTGATCCTGCACGAGGACCCCATTGCAGAAGACGGTGACGTAGCCCGGATCGAGCACGCGGTCGCCATCGTACACCGGACGGCGGAAGACGATATCGATGACCTGAAATTCCCCCGGCGGGCGCAGGGCGTTCGCGAGCGGCGGGTTGACCCCGTAGACCGAGGCCGCGAAGCCATCGGCGTAGGTCGGGTTGTCGTAGTTGTCGAGGACCTGAACCTCGACGAGGCCGAGCAGGAAGATGCCGCTGTTGCCGCGACCTTGGCTGCTGCCCTCGATGCGACGCGGGGCCGCCCACTCGATGTGCAACTGGCAGTCGCCGAATTGATCCACCGTGCGGATGTCACCCGTCTTCGCCACGCATTCCAAAGCGCCATCGCGAATCACCCATTGCACCGGTCCACCCTCTTTCTTGTTCGAGACCCAGCGCTCGAGCGACGCGGGCGTGCCGTCGAAGAGGACGATTGCATCCGCAGGCGGTTGGCCCGGTTGGTCGGCGGTGCTGAACGTGCCCGGCGCGACCCGTACCGGCTGCGGGCGATTGCGGTCGTGGATGGCCCACGGGTGTGTGGCATCGGGCGGTTCACCGTAGAACGCCGGGACGCCGGGCGCCACCGCCGCGGCTGCGGCGAAGGAAACGGAGAGCGAAAGCGCCACAGCGCAGCCAAGCGGGGTCAGGGTAAGAAATTTCATCACGCGAAAGTCCCTATCGTTTTCCACCGCCCTGCGGCAATCCAATCCCGGAAGAACCTGTTTTGGTGGACACACCGACTCGCTTTGCTTCCTTCAACCTGTGCCCCTGTCCGGATTCGTCTTCTCCGCCCTGCCGACGCCGTCCCGGGCCTGCTTGGCGACGGCCGCCGCCCTACTCGGCCTCGCCAGCACTTCCGTCGCCGCGCGCGCGGCGAAGCCCACGCCAATCGACTTTAGCCGACAGGTCCGGCCGATTCTCTCCGACGCCTGCTTCCATTGCCACGGCCCGGACGAGGCCGGACGGAAAGCGCGGCTGCGGCTCGACACCTTCGAAGGGGCGACGCGCGACAAGGGCGGACTGGCAGCGATTGTTCCCGGCCACAGCCTCGACAGCGAACTGATCGCGCGCGTCCTCAGCACCGACCCGGAGGAAGCCATGCCGCCGCCGGAGTCGAAACGCACTCCCCTCACCCCGGAGCAAGTCGCGATCCTGAAACAGTGGATCGAAGAAGGTGCATCGTACCAGCCGCACTGGGCCTTCCAGTCTCTGGCGCCGGTGCCGCTGCCCGAAGGTCGGACCGAGCCGAATCCGATCGACCGCATCGTCTTCGCCGGCCTCGCGCGCCGCGGACTCTCACCGCAACCGGAGGCGGATCGCGATGCCCTGCTGCGGCGGATCACCTTCGATCTCACCGGCCTCCCGCCAACGCCCGCCGAGCTGGCGGCGTTCCGCAACGACTCCGCCCCGGACGCGCTCGAACGCACCGTCGATCGACTCCTCGCCTCGCCGCGCTTCGGCGAGCGCATGGCCACCGACTGGCTGGACCTCGCCCGCTACGCCGACAGCTTCGGCTTCCAAGTCGACCGCGATCGCGACATGTGGCCTTGGCGCGACTGGGTCATCCGCGCCTTCAACCGCAATCTCCCGTGGGACCAATTCGTCACCTGGCAACTCGCCGGCGACCTGCTCCCCGGCGCGACCGACGAACAAATCCTCGCCACGGCGTTCAACCGACTACACCCGCAGGAAGCGGAAGGTGGCTCGGTCGAGGAGGAGTACCGCATCAATTACGTGAATGACCGCACGACCACGTTCGGCACGGCCTTCCTCGGCCTCACGCTCGATTGCGCGCGCTGCCACGATCACAAGTACGATCCGATCTCGCAACGCGAGTACTACTCGCTCTCGGCCTTCTTCCAGAACATCGACGAGGCCGGGCTCTACTCCTACTTCACGCGCGCCGTGCCGACGCCGACGATGTGGCTGCCCGACGACGCGCACCGCGCCCGCTACCAAGCCGCTACCGCGGAAGTCACGCGCGCTGAGTCCGCGCTCACCGCCGTGCGCGAGAGTCGTCGTGCCGCCTTTGCCGCGTGGCGGCAGGATCCGCAGGCGGACCGCACCCTGCTCGCCGGAGAAATCGCCCGCTTCGATTTCGACTCCCGCGAGCCTGCCGTTCCCGCGCCCGTCTTGGAGAAAGGCGCCCCCCGGCCCCTCGGCGAGCCGCGCATCGGCGATGAAGTGCCCGACGACGAGCCCTTCGCAGACATCACCTCCCGCCTCACCGGGGCAGTCAGCTTCGCCAACCGCGTTGCGCCGAGCCAGAATGCCACCAGCGCGAAGGATAACGAGTCGGTGCCCGGCCACCGCGGCCTCGGCGTCCGCCTCACCGGCGACCACCCCATCGACACCCGCGTCGGAAACTTCCGTCGGCACGATCCCTTCACACTTTCCCTCTGGCTCCAGACTCCAGACACCAAGGATCGCGCGGTCATCCTGCACCGCTCACGCGCGTGGACGGATGCCGGCAGCCGCGGCTACGAACTCCTCATCGAAGACGGCCGCCTGAAGTGGTCGCTCATTCACTTCTGGCCCGGCAACGCTGCCTCCGTCCGCGCGACGGCCCCGCTCCCCACGGGCCGCTGGGTGCAGGTGACGGTCCGCAACGACGGCTCGAGCCGCGCGGCCGGCCTCAGCATCGCGGTCGACGGCGAACCGGTCGCGGTGGACATCGTGCGTGACGGCCTGACCAAGGACATTCGGGGCGGCGGCGGCGACTCGCTCGCGGTGGGCGAACGCTTTCGCGACCGTGGCTTCAAAGGCGGCAGCGTCGATGACCTCCGCGTTTTCAACCGCGCGCTGACGGACCTCGAAGTTCGCGAACTCCATCAGCCCGGAGCGGCGGCGAACGCATCCGACGAAGCCTGGTTCGAGACCTACCTCGCGCTGCATGATGCCCCGTACCGCGCGCGGCGGGCAGTCCTGCAGGAAGCCCGCGCGCATGCCAACCGCGTCGCCGTCGAGGCGCGGGAAATCATGGTGATGCGGGAACTACCCGAACCGAAACCGGCGTACGTGCTGCGCCGCGGCGAGTACGACCATCGCGGCGAGCGCGTGATGGCCGACACCCCGGCGGCGCTGCCACCGTTCCCAGCCGATGCGCCGCGGAACCGCCTCGGCCTCGCGCGCTGGTTGACCGCGCCTGACCATCCCCTACTCGCCCGCGTCACCGTGAACCGCTTCTGGCAGTCGCTCTTCGGCCGCGGCCTCGTCTTCACGGCGGACGACTTCGGCAACCAGAGCGAGAAGGCGGAATACCCGGAGCTCCTCGACTGGCTCGCGGGAGAATTCGTGCGCTCCGGCTGGGACGTAAAGGCTCTCTGGCGGACCATCGTCCTCTCGCAAACCTACCGGCAGCGCAGCTTCGCGAATCCGACCCTGATGGCGGACGACCCGGCGAACCTCTGGCTCGCGCGCGGACCGCGCCACCGCCTCCCGGCGGAGATGATCCGTGACCACGCTCTCGCGGCGAGCGGATTACTCGTCGAGCGCGTCGGCGGCGCCCCCGTCTCCACCTACGACCTTCCGGAATCGTTCAAGCCCGCCCCGGCCGGCAAGGGCGAGGCGCTGTATCGCCGCAGCCTCTACACGTTCTGGCGCCGCAACGGACCGGGGCCCGTGCTCGAGGCCTTCGATACCCCGAAGCGCGTGGTCTGCGTGGCCCGCCGCGACACCACCAACACGCCCCTGCATGCACTCGTGCTCTTGAATGGCGTGCAGTTCGTCGAGGCGGCCCGCGTACTGGCCGAACGACTGCTCGAAGAAGGGGGCGGCCCCGGTGAAGCGTTCCTCCGCCAAGCCTTCGCGCGTACCTCCGGACGCGCGGCGGATGCGCGCGAGCAGGACATCCTCGGCCGGATGTACGCCGAGCAAGAGCAGCATTACCGTCAGCATCCGGCGGATGCCGCCTCTCTCGTAGCGCTAGGCGACACCCCGCGGAACCCTGCGACCGATCCCGTCGTCCTCGCCGCGGCCACCACCGTGGTGAACGCCCTGATGAACCACGACACCTTCGTCGTGAAACGCTGAGCCCCCTCTTTCCGTCTGCCCATGAATCCGTCCCACCCCCCGGCCCCACTCTGCACCGGCTATGCTCCCTGGATGCAGATGAGTCGGCGCGAATGCCTGAACCGCTTCGCCCTCGGCCTTGGCGGCATTGCGCTCGCGGAACTGCTGGGTCGCGGCTCGCGCCTCGTCGCCGCCGACGCACCCCCGGCCGCACCTGGTGCCGCGACCGCGGCGGCGCTGACCCACTTCGCCCCGAAGGCGAAGCGTATCATCTACCTCTTCCAGTCGGGCGGCCCCTCGCAACTCGACCTGTACGACTACAAGCCCCTGCTCAACCGCCAGCACGGCCAGCAACTCCCCGATTCGGTCCGCGGCACCCAACGCCTCACCGGCATGTCGGGCAACCAAAGCTCGATTCCAATCGCCGGGTCACCCTTCCGCTTCGCGCAGTATGGGCAAAGCGGGGCGTGGGTGAGCGAACTGCTGCCGCACACCGCGAAGATCGCGGACGACCTTTGCATCGTGCGGTCGATGTACACCGAGGCGATCAATCACGGGCCCGGCGTGACCTTCATGCAGACGGGCTCGCAGATCCCGGGTCGGCCGAGTTTCGGCTCTTGGCTGGACTACGGACTCGGCAGCGAGAACGAGAACCTGCCCTCCTTCGTGGTGCTGCTGACCAAGGGTAAGACCGGCCAGCCGTTAATGTCGCACCTGTGGGGCTCCGGCTTCCTGCCGGCGCGTCATCAGGGCGTGCGCTTCCGCTCCGGTGCGGATCCCGTCCTCTATCTGAATAATCCCGCCGGTGTCTCAGCGGAAAACCGCCGCCTTGCGCTCGATCGCCTCCGGGAGTTGCACGAGCACCAGTTCGACGGCACGCCCGATGCAGAAATCACGACCCGCATTTCCAATTACGAGATGGCGTTCTCGATGCAGGCCAGCGTGCCCGAAGTGTCGGACCTCAGTCGTGAGCCGGATAGCGTCGTAAAGGAGTACGGCCCCGACGCCCGCACCCCCGGCACCTTCGCGGCGAACTGCCTCCTCGCCCGCCGCCTCGCCGAGCGCGGCGTGCGCTTCATCCAGCTTTACCACCAAGACTGGGATCACCACGGCAGCCTCCCCGGCGGCCTCCGCCGCGAATGCCTCCAGACCGACCAGGCCTCAGCGGCCCTGGTCTCAGACCTGAAGCGCCGCGGCATGCTCGACGACACCCTCGTCGTCTGGGGCGGTGAGTTTGGCCGCACCAACTACTGTCAGGGCGTGATGACCGCCGACAACTTTGGCCGCGACCATCACCCGCGCTGCTTCTCACTCTGGATGGCCGGCGGCGGCGTGAAACGCGGCATCACCTACGGTGAAACCGACGAGTACGGCTACAACGTGGTCCGCGACCCCGTGCACGTGCATGACTTCCACGCGACCCTGATGCACCTTTTCGGCATCGATCACCAACGCCTCACCTTCCGGCATCAGGGACGCTACTTCCGCCTGACCGACGTGCACGGGCACGTCATGAAGGGCCTGCTCGCTTAAGCGGAGTCGCAAGACGGAACGTCTCGCTCCCGCCGGGCAAGACCCCCGAGACGCCCCCTGAAGCCGACGGCCCTCAGGCGATGGGGTCAGAGGGAAGCGCGCTGGCATGCGGAGTCTGTGCCGGACACATGACCTGACCAGCCGGCGATGCTCGCCAGCACCGCGTTCGGGGACACGCTCGTGAGAAGACGATTCCTCATGGCAACCTCCCCCTTCTCCCTCTCCGGTCACGTCATTCTCCTCACCGGTGGTGCCGGCCTCTACGGCCGCGGCCTCACCGCGCAGCTCGCCGAGACGGGCGCCACGCTCGTGCTCGCCTCGCGCAACGTCGAGGCACTCCGGGCGGTGGCTGCGGAGGAAAATGCCAAAGGCCACAC
>JACCDW010026940.1_pt1 | contig 11485 bp, 10 predicted proteins | sample 7449781 | NCBI WGS metagenome assembly JACCDW01 (sample SAMN15323449, study PRJNA562643) | freshwater metagenome | isolation source: river surface water | place: USA:Blue River Watershed | collected 2017-08-18
CTTCATGTGCGCTTCAGTGTCTTTTTTAGTTTGATTTGGTCCAAGACCACCGAGTTTCGTCATGCGGCGAATATATTTTTTAGAAGCAGCAGCAGCACGAGGATTCTTATCTCGATTCAAGAAATTCTTGACATCAGATGACTTTGGACGAGCGGCTGCTTCATAATCGAAGCGCATGTTGGCTTCATCAACCTGCTCGACTTCTTCTTTCTTCAACTCTTTCGCACGACGCTCTGATGCTGGCATTTCTTGATCCTGTTTTCTTTGTAATTCGGCAGCACGCTTATCTGATGCTGGGACTTGACCTGTTGCACCGATGTCCTGTAGACGTTGAGCCAGTGCTGGACGTTCTTTAGCAAGTTGTGCTACTGACTTTGTTGTATCAGTGTGTGCTTTTGCTCCCATTGAAGCCAATGACATTGCACCAACTGCGAGTGCTTTTGCAATTTTGCCTTCTTCGAGTTCGACTTCTTCGCCCATCTGAACTAGACTTCTGCTCACATCGCCGATTTTCTTTTTTGTTTTTGCTGTATCCAAACCGTATTTCTTTTGGTGAGTATGCATTGCATTGAGATATTTTAAATGCGTTTTCAATTCTGTTTTGCCACCAACCATCGAACCTTTGTCCATAGATTGAATTTTTTGCATATCAGAGGCTTGGTCTTCGTTTACTGACTCGACTTCTTCATTCTTCTTGCCATATGCTTTCCATGCGGTTGCATAAGCAATTCCTTTTTCTTGTTTTGTTAAGCCGCCCTTTGCATATCCCTTCTTGATGTGCTTTACCATACGCTCAAACTTTGCGCCTGGAGGTGCTTTCTCATCGACTTGCTCGACTTCTTCATTCTTTGGTTTCTTTCCAGCCTTTTTCATCGCAATTGCGATTGCAGCCTGTTGTGCTGGACTTGATGCTTCAGGTAATGTGCCCATGCCTTTTTTCATTGCTTTGCGAGCAAGACCACGAACGTAACGATATCCTGCTGGTTGCTTTCCTGGAGGCATCTTTGGTTTTGCTTTTACTGGACCACCGAGTAATGCCTCTGCTTCTTTCTTAGTGGCTTCTTCTACAACTTCTTCGTTTGTATAGCGAACAAGAGCAACTTTTGGATTCACTCCTGCTTTAATTCCCTTGATAATTTGTTTGGCTGATCCTTGATCAACACCGACCATTGCACCTTGTCCGCCAGGACCAGCTGCACCAACTGGAGATCTTCCACCTTTTTCGTAGTATCCTTTCTGGCGAGCAGCATTAAGTGCACGAATCGTTTCTGGTTTCGCAGCAACCTTCTTTCGTGGCTCAACTTTGATCTTCTTGGCTGCTGCAGCAGACTTTCCACCATCGTCAGTTTCTGACGGCATCTTCATATTGTTCTTTTTGTACCATGCTTTTTGAGCAGCCTTTGACATCTTGTGCAATAGTGCTGGAACCTTTACGTCTGCCATTTAGAATTCCTCAATCTTTATTTTTAGATCAGTTTTCCCACGTTTTATTCTATGAAAGGTTTTTGCGGGAATAAAAAACCGATCACCTATATGTAACCTTTTGGGAAGTCTCTCATCAAATTGAAATTCCCAACCCTCACCTTCTAATACTGTAATATATCTACCGCATTCGTCGCGGTGCCATGCTAATTCTTCAGTCAACACATCATGTTTAAATGTGCGAATGAACGACCAAGTATTTAGTTTTTCGTCTATGTATGGTTTATCCATTACCACCAAAGTTTGCCCGAGTTACTGAAAAATCTTGGATAACGACAAGCCCAATAGGAGGCTGAAGTCTTGTCCTTATTTGACATGCAATGGTGACGAGCAACAAAACTGCGAGTGGCTGCTGGATCGTTAAATTTCTTTGTCATTCCAGATTGACTGAAACGAACTTTCTTAACTCCACCGTCTCCAGTGCGAACATAAACTGCACCACCACCGCCTTCGCGCCATGGCTTGCCAATACCTTTGCCATCCGTCTTATCTTCTTCGTTTACAGGAACGCAATTAGGGACCATTTTGTCGCCTTTCTTCTTCATTCCCTTTTGCGTATATCCAGTCCAGCATTCCTCAAGACCTTCCTCAATTGGATAATCAAGAACGACTGCCTGACCTTCGTATTCTGCGATCTCACCGATATCTGAATTGAGCATATCAAGTTCAAATTCATCAGCAGGTGTATACTTACCTTCTTTATAGAGTTTTTTGGCTTCCGAGATCATCTCAAAAAACATTTCAGATCCTGGACGGAAAACGTTTTCAGTGAAAGAGATTTGATTTTCAACATGAAACTCAATGGCTTCCTTTACAGACAATTTCTTGTCTAAGACTGCCTTCAATTTTTCTTTATCTCCAGTCTGTCCAATACGAATGACTGACTTTTGATATTTCCAATCTGGAATCTTTCGAAGTTCAGTTCCGCCACCCCAACTCTTTACACGCTCATATCCTGGTGGTACAGGATGACCGCCTGGAGGACCAGGAACTTGGCGTGGTGTTGGCATGAAATGTTTTAGTGGCTTCTTTTCTTCAACCTTAATCATTGATACTGTTGGGAGACCATCGAGCGTTGAACTGCGAAGATCTCCAGGAGTCATCTTTCCTTTCTTTGGTTTCTTCGTATTGATTGTTGGCGTTAGATCAACTGCTTCCTGAACATCTGGACAGCATTGCAATTCTGTCTCAAACATCTCATCAATCTCTTCGCGAAGATCTTTATCTGCTGTGTGATAAGTCTTACCCTTGTTGATGTAAGAGTTTACACGAGCATGCCCCCACTGTTGTGGTGTCGTTCCTGGACGGTGACCAGAGTTCCATGCAGCAACTCCGCGATTGTAAACCTTGCGGAGAGTTGAGAGCGAAATACCAGATTTGGCTGCTTTTGCAGAAAGTGAATTATCTGCAGCTGCTTCTTCAATTTTATTTTCTTTTTGGCGTTCTTTGACTGCTGTAATATTTCCAGATCGTGCGATGTGGCGCAACTTCTTTGGTAAGGCTTCTGCTTCGTCCATCATCTTACGAACAGCCAATGTGTGTTTGCTTGGCTTCGTTTTTGCAGTCTTATCTCCAGGAGCAGGTTCATATGCTCTTGGATCTTTATCAGAATACTTGCTCATCTTTTTCCAATGAGTCTTACGTGCCTTTGCAGTTGATGAACTTAATCCTGCAACATACTTCTTTGGGAGTCCAGATTCTTTATCTTTTGCGACTGCGGGAAATCTTTTTTCGCGAAGCAGAGTAAAAGCCTTTGGCTGTGATTCCTCTTGAATCTCTAATCCGTGGTCAACAACTCTTGCAAGAAGTTTTTCAATCTGCGCACCGAAGAAAACCTTTTCCATGTCTGAAGACTCGTTTAGATTGATTGAGTTATTAAAGACAAAACAATCTAATTCTTCGGCTAACTTTTCTGCGCGATACCACTTCTCAAGTCTCTTTTGCTCAGAAAGTGGGATGTCTCTTGCGTCATTTCTTTCGCGGCTTACTTTATTTGAGACAGAAACATAAACATGGTCAAATGTATAACCCTCAAGCATTGCTTGGACAACTTGAATCTTCTCTAAATCTGCTGCGCCATTGATCACAACATTTTGATTGTTTTCAAATAACTCAGAGGCAGTGCCATTGAGAATTTGATCAATCTGAACTTCCATTAAATCAAAACGAGAAAAGATGTTCTTAAGAACATAATCTTTTCCACTTCCTGGACCACCAAGAAGAAAAATACCTAATGGAGCTGTTGTGTTTTCGTTCATTGCTTTTTTTACCTTATCATGTAATTTTGCGCCAAGTTCTTTGTCGCTGTAATGAGAAATGAATTCGTCGCGTTTTCCTGCTGCTACAAGACCACGAAGTTTTGAGGCTGACATACCTTCTGCTCCAGTTGCATCAGGATCGCGATGTCCTGCCGATTTTACTTCAACTTTTTTAATTCCAGGAAATTCTTTCTTTCTGTATTTATTGAGCAGAGAATCAAACTCTCTGACACGATCAGAGCCAACAACCATTGTCACATGAGTGTGCCCTTGTTTCTCAAGATGTTTCATTGCATCAATTGCTGTGCGCACTTTTTTCTCTGACACCACATTTGCGTCTGGGAATAATCTACGCATTGCACCCACTTTCTCATTATGAGTTAATGGATTGTTATTTTTGTCTTGGCTATGTGATGGAAAAATGTAATGTTTTCCACCAGCCCCCTCAGCATGAGACTGGACTGCAGAAACCAACTTACCATGTCCAGTCTCAGTTGGTGGATTAAAGCGTCCAAATGTAAATGTTGCTTTGCTCATATTACACTCTTCTGTGCTCTTAATGCCGCAGAACGTTGACGATTTGCAATTGTAAATTTACGAGGAACAAGTTTAACACCACCAGAAACAAATCCCTCACCTGTTGCTTCCTCACTACCAATATGGTGTTTGTATCCACCATGCGCTGTTTTAGAAAGTGCATCAGCAACTGCAGAGGTTGCTTGTTGAATGTGATGGTGAATTTCAAATGTGCGATCAAATTTCTCAATATTATCGTTCACTTGATTAATCGCAGAATCCATCTCAGATTTCTTTTGTGCTTTTGCTTTTTCTGTTTTGACAGAATCGATGCGCTTCTGATGATACTTCTCAAGGAACTTTTTATATCCTTTTACAGATGGTTTCTCACCAGTATCAACAGTTGAATTTGCATAACGAAGAAGTGTTTCTTCGTGTCCAACATGATGTTCTGTGGAATGACCTTTTGCAAGTTTCTTCGCATTGGCAATATGTTCTACTGCTTTTTTCTTTGCCTCTGGAGACAACTTTCTTTCTTCAGAAGAGACGACATGACTCATTAGATGAACATCTGGGTGTTCGTTAAACTCACCTTCTGGAACTGGTGAGGCTTCACCTTTTTCGTTTAATTTAGAATGAATGACAACACTTACTCTAGAGCGAGCAAGTTTCTTTCCTTCTTCTGAACTCTTTGGAACAGAGTATTTGATAGTGTTTGGAGTGTGGCTAATATGCCCATCTTCTTCTTTTCGATCTTCAGGAGAACTTAAATATCCACCCTGATATTCTCCTGCCTTATCTGGGAGGACTTTATGAACATGTTTGAGAATGTTCATAAGAGGTCCAGCCACATAAGGTTTTTTGGCGTATTGTTTCTTTACGTCCTCTAGAGAAAAATTGTATTCTGCTCCAGGACCTTTGTATTTGACACCGACTTTTCCTTCTGGCGTCTTTACAACTTGGAAAGACATGCGATCGTCGATCTTTCGAGTGATCGGAGCACGACCGCTAACAACGCCTTGGATTTTGGAGAGAGCCGAACCTACCGCACCGCGACTACTTTGAAATGCAGATTCGGAAGGATGCGGTAGGTGTTGGATTCCGCGAACTGGCTTTTTCTGTTCTGTAAGAAACGGAATATACTGCTTGAACCCAAACATTCTCTCTCCACACTGTGGGATTACCTTTTATTTAGGATTTCATACTGGCAATCGCTCTTGTGAGAGCAGTTGTAATATCAGACATCCCCTCATATGCAGGAATCGTACAAGTTGAGCGACCAGCCGCAGTTGCAGCCTTAAACTCTTCTGCGGTGAACCACTGTGGCTGAATGCCCATAAGTTCAGCAAGTTCATGCATGTTTACTGAGCCCTTGTTTACAAGATTGTAGTAACCATTTGGTTCATCTGATTCCATCAGATCACAGGCTACAGCCACTGCTTCATCAAGATCTGTAAGCGAATTCTCACCAGCGTCAATAAGTTTGCCATTCTTGGCATAGTTATAGACCTTGGTCAGATAGTTCTTTGACTCATCTAGACCTGTAAATGGCATGCGAATGCGATAGACCTGTGCCTTATCGCCAAGGTAAACATCAGAAACTCCTTTGGAGACTGAGTAGATGCTTCCGAAATAGTTTGGTGGTGCGTCTACATCATCGATGTCACCCATGTAGATACAGCCACTTGAGAAGTGTGCAAGACGAGTTCCCCATACCTTATCACATGCGTTTGCGAGCAATGCTGGGAAAATTGCATTGGCTTCAATCGTACCTTGCTTGTCCTTTTCGCAAGCATCGACGTTTGGTGTTCCTGTCTTTCCAGCACAGTTCACTACCCAATCAAAACGATTATTTTCAATCGTTTCAATTGCGTCTTCATGCGAGCAGAATGTAACCACATGCCCACGATTAAGAAGTTCTTTAAAAACTTTCTTTCCTGTCCAACCACGACCAACAACTAGAAAATGCATAATTAATACCTCATGTTAACGATTCTTGACAAATACTTACCATAATCAGACTTACTATATTTCTGAGCAGACGTCAAAAGACGATCTTTTGTGATCCATCCGTTCTTATAAGCAATTTCTTCAGGACATCCAATCATAGTTCCTGTTCGACGTTGCACCGATCCCACGAAAACAGAAGCCTCTGATAGAGACTCAAATGTTCCAGTATCAATCCATGCCACACCTCGATTTAAATATTCAATTTTACAATCATGATTCTTCATGTAAATGTTATTAATGTCAGTGATCTCAAGTTCACCTCGAGCAGAAGGTTGAATCTGCCACGAGTAATCAATGACTTTGTTATCATAAAAATACAATCCAGTGATTGCATAATTGCTTGGCGCATATTTTGGTTTTTCATGAATTGCAATTGGATCTCCATTTTTATTTGTTTCCAAAACACCAAATCGTTCTGGATCATTTACATGATATGCAAACAATGTTGCGCCAGCAGTATTCCAATTTGCAGAGTTGAAGCGATTGATTAGATCATTACCATAAAAGATATTGTCACCTAGAATCAATGCAACATCATCTTTTCCAATCCAATTTTCAACTAGACGGAAACACTCAGCAATGCCTTTTGGTTCTCGTTGAATTGCATATGAAATTTCAACACCCCATTGAGACCCATCTTTACACAAACGACGAAACGAGTCTGCATCATTTGGTGAATTGATGATCATGATATCACGAATTCCAGCCATCATCAATGTTGTCAATGGATAGTAGACAAGAGGCTTGTCGTAGACAGGCAACAATTGTTTTGACAACACTTCTGTGCATGGGTACAAACGAGTTCCCATACCACCTGATAAAATAATTCCTTTACGCATTGTACCACTCCAATGTCTTTTCAAGACCTTCAACAATCTTTGTTTTCGCAGACCATCCAAGTTCTTTGAAGATTTTATTTGAATTCATTGCATAACGAAAGTCATGCCCCTTTCGGTCGGAAACATAATTAATCCAACTTTGATACATGTTCACTGGCTTACCCATTAAATCAAGAATTAGAGTAACCATTTCAAGATTACTCATCTCATGACCACCACCAATATTATAGCGTTCTCCTCGCTTGAAATTTTGTCCAATCGTAAGCAACGCTTCGCAGTGATCGTCCACAAAGATCCAATCACGAACATTTTGACCTGTTCCGTAAACAGGAATTGGAGTATTGTTCTTTATGTGACGGATTACTGTTGGAATAAATTTCTCGCGATGCTGGCGAGGACCATAGTTGTTTGAGCAGTTAGTTACAATCGCGTCAATACCATGTGTGTTTACATATGAGCGAACAAGGTGATCGCTGGCTGCTTTTGTAGCAGAATACGGATTACGAGGATTGTATGGAGTATTCTCAGTGAACGGTGGATCATCGTGAGACAATGAACCATAGACCTCATCAGTAGAAATATGAACGAGTTTTCCCTTATATTTCTTGATGCATTTTAGAATGTTGTGAGTACCCACAACATTAGTGCTGACAAAGTCATCGTCACCATGAATAGAGTTATCAACGTGAGATTCAGCAGCAAAATGAAACGTAATTTCTGGTTCATAGTCTTGATATAAATGGTCTACGAATTCAAGATTGCGAATATCTACCTTCTTGACGTTTAGTCGCCAATCTTCCCAAAAGCCATTTAGATTTGATCCATTGGCAGCATATGAATGATTGTCAAGAACAACAATCTCGTCTGCAGGATATTTTTTAAGGTGCGAGATTACAAAATTAGAACCAATAAATCCCAAACCACCAGTCACAAATGTTGTCATAAAACCTCAATTATAATCAAATCTTACCACAATTTCGTTCAATCTAACTTCCTTACCAGCAACCATCGTCTTTCCTCGACCTTTGAGTGCGAGTCTAACAGATGTTTTGTCAGCGACTTCTTTGATAAAACCGCTGTCGATCTTTCTTATATATTTTTCCGTTAAGACGTGATCTGCTGTTTTATCACTATTTCTAAAAGTATATTTTCCAGTTTATGCTTCTTCGACAATTGCTAGTTTGATTTTAGCATACTCACCAGACACAGAAGGGTTTCTACGAGTTCCTAGAATATTCTTCAATAAGATATCGTATCTCTCTGCCTCTGTCATTAGTTTGTCTATCTTGTTTCTAGGCAATGAACCAATTTCACCATATTGTTTTTCAAAATTCATCAAAGCAGATAAAATGCTTTTAATTGCAGCAGCATCATAACCACTTTCTCTAGCAAGATTTTTTAGCACACCGTTTAAAAATGAGACAGTTCTTGCTACGCCACCAGAGGACAATTGAATTGAATCGCCATATTTGAGAGAGCATTTAAGCGTCTTGTTTTTAGAAGTCTTAAGAATAAGGTCTGTCTTTGGCTCATCTCCGCCAGACAATTTCTCAACACTCTTTATCTCGCCATAAGTTTTTCTAACAACGTCAATAGCATTTTTAGCAGCAACTTTAATTTCTTTTGGCGCTGCATTATAATTGCTTTTTGCTGTTGTCATCAAAGTGTCTGTTCTACTATTTGGAAGGCTTTGTTTTATCAAATAGTAAATACACCACTCAAATAATAGACCCTTGTTACTCATTGTTCTTGTAAACCTTTTTCAGAAATCTTTTCCAGACTTTTGGATCTTGTTTTCGAAACGTTTGGCGATACATAAAGAGTGCTTCACATTCTCGCCAACCAATCTTATGTGCGTGCCGTAATTTATTTATATCGAACTTTTCAGCCTGTGTTTCATAAGCATGAGCATCAATTTCATCTGGATTTCCATAATACGTTGCTTTGAGTTTGTTCTGTTTTGGCTTTGGTTTATATTCTTTTTGTAGAAGAAATGGTCGTTGTTTTTGTTGGTATTTGTGTCGATACTCATGATGAATTGCCCGAATAATTTTTACTGCAAGATTCTTTGCACCCTTTTCGGTTATGATGGCTTTCTTAGAATCTTTTGGAAAATGTAGGCTTATGTAGATATGTTCTGGAACAATATCTGAGATCTTGTTACAGTAATGCGCATTTATAATCACATTATGATCTTCATAGTATTCAGAGTCGAATCTTTCTGAAGAAAAACAGACGATATATGGTTTGAATGCTTTGTTTAATTCACGAATCATAGAAGGTATATGTTTCTCGCCGACCCAATTTTCAGCAAGAGCATACACCTTCTTTTCGATTCGTTGTAGTTTCATCACACCTTCAGATTTTTAAACTTGTCTGTGCTCTTTCCGCGATCGAATACTGGCTTTGATTCAGCCTCCTTCATCACAGCATCTTGTGCTTTCTGCTCAAGATCATACAACTTCATCTTGGCTCGGTCAACTCCAATTGTAAATCGCTTATGAAGATTTGGATCGTTGTAGCGATTCTTCAACTGCTTAACAAGCATTTGATTTAACTGCTGCAGTTCCTCATTGCTCACCAATGCAAACATAAAATCAGCAGTAGCAGGCAACCCAAAAGACTCTGAAGTATCTTCCAAACCAGGATCTGAATTCGAAAAGCCAGACCTTGTCGTCTGAGTTGCGGAGACAATCGGCACGTTATTTTCGACGGCAAGCCCACGAAGTTCTTCTGCGATGGCTTTGATGTATGTGTAGGAATTAACATTAGCGCCAGCCTTAATACGAGCAGATGCGCAAATATTTAGATAATCGATGAAGATAATATCTGGTCGAAAGTTCTTTTTCAAAGCCAAGTCATTGATCAGTGCGCGGAAGTGGGCTGGATTGGCAGAGGCAGTCGGATACTCTTTAATGATCAACTTGCCTTTAACCTTTTCCTTCAGTTTACCCATGCGCTTCTCATACATGTCTTTTGGCATGTTCATAAGATCATCAAGGGAAACATTCAGAAGATTCGCGTCGATTCTTTCAGCGATCTTTTCTTCAGACATTTCAAGTGTTATGTAAAGAACGTTATAGTTCTGAACCAAGCAACCAGCAGCCACATGGCACATAAACAGAGACTTGCCGACGCCAGTACCTGCAAGAGCAATGTTAAGGGTCTTTTGCGGAAGTCCCCCTTTAGTGATCTTGTTGAAGTATTCAAGATCAAATGGGATTCTTTTCTCGATGCGATGATAGAAATCGTACCGATCAACGTAATTATCCAAAAAGTCATGACCAATATGAGGATCGAAACTAACCCCCAAAGCATCAGACAAAAGAGTAGGAATGCTTCCTTTGCCCCTCGCTGGATCTTTGCCATCAAGGATCTGAATTGAATCCATGATTGCATTATAGACTGCCTTTTCTTGACAAAACTTTTCCGTTGTATCAAGTAACCAGCCGAGTTGTTGCTCTGTTTTGTCATTTGCTATCTCCTTTAGCAAATCAAGAGACTTATTTAACTCAACCTCAGAGAGTTTTGTAGATTCTTTTAAACTAATCTGAAGGGCTGTGACTGGAGGAAGGTTGTTATACTTCAGAACGAATTGTTTTATTTCCTCGTACAGCTTTTTTTCGTGACTTTCGGTTAGATACTCGCTCTTCATGAACGGCAGTACCTTCCTCATGAATGTTTCGTTCCTTACCAGATTGGAGAGAATCAACGTCTCTGTTTTCATGCGGTTCCCCAGAATTCTTTATTGAGCCAATGAGTATACTACGAAAGACATATGAAGTAAACTTATAAAATCTAGAAGATGCCACATCAAGATTGTTTGGATTTGCGACAACGTTCACGTCAAAAAGACAAAGACCATCTTCACCAACCTTGATGTTATCATACTGAATGATTACACCTGGATATCTTCGAAGTAACTCAATTGAAACTGCTGATGGATTTGAAATATCAACATGAAAAGTATACTCTTTGTCCAAACGAACAAACTTTTCTGCATACCAAAAATCGACTTTTGCAAGAAAGTCTTGAATTTTACTCATCATCTTCATTGGCAACATTCCCAGTCATGATTGAACTAAACTGATAGTTTTCACGAACCCATCGCTTGAATGTTTCGTCTGCAAGAATCGACGCCCAAAATTCTGCGCAATCAGTATCAGCAAGACGCCATTTCTTACTATCAATTGCGCCAGTTGAACGATCAACCTTTGCATACCAGCCCATGCTTGGCTTTGTCACATGACCTGACTCAAGTGCCATGTCAAGAAGACCACTGTAACGAGAAATGCCACCATCGAAACGAACTGTGACAGGGATACGGGCTTTCTCTCGAACATAACGAGATTTCTCCACATTAATGATGAAGTTATAACC
>JACCDW010252915.1_pt1 | contig 11485 bp, 9 predicted proteins | sample 7449781 | NCBI WGS metagenome assembly JACCDW01 (sample SAMN15323449, study PRJNA562643) | freshwater metagenome | isolation source: river surface water | place: USA:Blue River Watershed | collected 2017-08-18
AGTTCATCCATGGAGAAAAGCTCCTGCTCGGTGCCTGGGTTCCAGCCAATAAGTGCTAAGAAGTTACGTAGTGCTTCGGGTAAGAAGCCGTCTGCACGGTAGTCGAGAATATCTTTCGAGCCGTCACGCTTGCCGAGCTTCTTGGTGCGGTCAGGGCGAAGAATTGGTGGAAGTGAAACAAAGACCGGATACGGAATTTCAAGCGCGTCGTAAATAGAGAGAAACTTAGGCATTGATGAAATAAACTCATCACCACGCATAATGTGTGTAACGCCCATTTCAAGATCGTCGATGATGTGTGCGAAGTTGTAGGTCGGGTAGCCGTCGGCTTTAATGATGATGAGGTCATCCACCATCTCCTCCCCTGCTTCGAGGTCACCGCGCACGGCATCGTGCCATTGATACCGCTTGATAAAAGGCGCTTTGAGGCGCAGCGGCTTCGTACCATCCCATGCTGCAAACGTCTCTGGACGGTGGTTGCGGTAGAGAAACGGTCGTTTCTCCTCAGTTGCTTTTTGGCGAAAGGCTTCCACCTCTTCCTCGGTGTACGGGTCTGGATAAGCCAAGCCTTTTTCAATGAGCTTCAATGCGTATGATTTGTAAATGTCGAGTCGCTCAGACTGAATGCATGAACCAAATGGCGCTGGTTTGTTCGGACCATAATCCCAGTCTATAGAAAACCAGCGGAGCGATTCCATAATGTGCTCAATTGAACCAGCCACTTCGCGCGACTTGTCGGTGTCTTCGATGCGGAGGATGAATGTGCCTTCATGTCGTCGAGCAAATAGGTATGCAAAAAGAGCAGTGCGAACACCTCCAATATGCATAAAACCAGTTGGTGACGGGGCGAATCGGGTAACTATCTTAGACATGTTCATCAGCTATTTCGAGTAAGGTACGCCCAATGACTTCAGCAGCATCATGATGAGCAAAAGCTTTTGCAGCTTCGCTCATACTGCTGTAGAGGGCTTGGTCTGTCATAATACGGCTAATTTCAGCCATTAGCAAGCCGTCAGTCAGGTTCCCTTCTTCGATGACTGTGCCGGCGCCGGTTCGTGCATACGCGTAGGCGTTGGTCCGCTGGTCATGGCTCACATCTTCAGGAATCGGGATGATAATCGATGGTTTACCATTGTGGGCAATTTCGTAAATACTGCCACTTCCGGCACGTGAAATAATAAGGCTCGCACCAGCTAGCGCGTGGTGCATCTCTTTCCCGGTGAGGGTACCTTTGGCGTAATAATGCTGTAGTAAGTTTCGGTCTGCAATAAGCTCAGTAGCTGTCTTTCGGACGTGTTCTTCGTGTGTCGGCCCAGTTTGATGCAGAACGGTGAAATTTAGTAAAAGCTCATCAAGAGTTTCAATGATGAGATTATTGATACGAAGTGATCCAAGCGAACCGCCGGTAATGAAAATGAGTGGACGGTCTGTTGGAACGCCAAGTGCCCCGAGGGGATTTTGATCGGGTATCATGAACGCTTTGCGAATCGGAATGCCTACCTGCGCCACTTTTGCGGCTGGGAAAAATTCTGCTACTTCGTCATACGCAATGGCAATGTAGCGTGCAAAGCGGGCTGCGAGCATGTTGGCTGAGCCTGGCTTGCTGTCAGACTCATGAATGATAATCGGAATCCGTAAAAGCCACGCTGCTAAAACAACCGGCACGCTGGTGTAGCCACCCTTGCTGAATACTGCATCGGGGTAAATGAAATACAGTTTTTTAACAGCAACCATGAGTCCGTAGAGTGTTTTGAACGGATCAAGAAAGTTGAGGAATGAAAAGTATTTCCGTCGCTTTCCAGCGGGAATGCGCACAAAGGTTATGTCGTTTTGTGTAAGCTCGGTTTCGTTGTACGGTTCAGGACCAAAGTAGTAGAGAGAAATACTTCGCCCGGCTTGCTTGGCGTCGTTTAAGCGCTCAGCAACTGCCATGAGCGGATAAAAATGGCCGCCTGAGCCACCGCCGACGAGCACAATACGTTGTTTTCCTCCGAGTTCCATACGATGTATTCTAGCACGGCTTAAATTACCTTCTTCTGGTATTTCGACACATTGAGCACGATGCCCACCGCCGTGAGGGTTGCCAAGAGTGCGGTGCCACCGTGACTAATGAATGGCAACGGTAGTCCCATGAGTGGCGCCACAGAGAGCATGGCGGCAATATTCAAAAACGCTTGGGTAACAATGAGTGTCATAAAGCCGACAACGAGCAGCATGCCAAACATATCTTTGGCGTGCGTAGCAATTTTGAGTCCACGGAAGGCAAACGCAGAAAAGAGACCAATGAGCGCAACTGATCCAACGAAGCCGAATTCTTCAGCGAACACGGCAAACACCGAGTCACCAATTGGTTCGGGGAGGTACTCAAACTTTTGAATACTTTGACCGAAGCCGTTACCAAGAAAACCGCCGGTACCGACAGCAATCAGGGACTGCTGAATCTGGTAGCCACTTCCCTGCGGATCAGCTTCAGGGTTGAGGAAGGTGGTGAAACGTTCCATGAGGTATGGTCGCATCACTGCCAGAACTGTAATGAGGAGCGCAGCAGTGACAAACATAATGGCAACATCGCGCCAATGGCCACCTGCAGTGACAAACATAGCAAGTCCAGCGGTTGCAATAAGAAAAAATGTGTCGGTGTCGGGCTGAGCGAGAAGAATAAGGCCAACGAAACTAATCACTGCAGCAAATGGCAGCAAGCCTGTTTTGAAATTTTGTATCTCGTTCTTGAGACCAGAGAGGAGTGTGGCAGTATAAATAACGAAGCCAATCTTCAAGAGCTCAGCTGGTTGAAAGCTAAAACCAAACAGCGATACCCAACGTTGCGCCCCGCCGTGCTCCATACCGAGTCCGGGAACAAATACGAGGAGTGTGATGGCGCAGGTAGCTACAAAGATATAGAACGCATAGGTTCGCCAGTTGCGGTAGTACACCTGACTCATCAGGAAAAGGCTCGTTCCCCCACCAATGATACCGAAGACAATTTGACTGAACGCTACGGAACTAAACGAAGCGCCATCGCGCGCTAAGAGCCCGAGCGACGCAGAGGTGAAAATCAAAAAACCAGACACGACAAGCGTGATGACTATCGCCAAAAGGGTGCGGTCAACGTGCTGGTGCATAGGTATTAGAAAATTGCGGCAAGCGCAAGACCAAAAATGGCGCAGATAATGCTGATAATCCAGTACCGCATGGTCACTTTGTATGATGGCCAGCCGATTGCTTCAAAATGGTGATGCAGCGGTGCTATACGGAAGAACTTTCTTCCCGTTGCTTTGCGGTAGCTCACCTGAATGACATTTGAAAGTACGGTCGCCACGAGTGGAAGGCCAATTACAAAGAGGAGTGCGATACCGTGTCCGTCGCCTAGGTTATCTGTCATAAAGACAATAACTGCGAGCGTGAGCGTGAGTGCCATACTGCCCGTTTCAGTCATCCAGAAGCGCGCTGGCGGAATGTTGAACCATAGGAATGCAAGAATTGCACCAGCAATGGTGGCTGAAAGTGCAGCCAGGTCAAATTGAGACTGTAAGAACGCCACACCAGCATATGAGATAAAGACTGAGGCAAATACCCCGCCTGAGAGGCCATCGATACCGTCAATAACGCCCGATGCGTAGAGTGCGTTGGTGAGCATGATGAAAAACGGAATGATAAGCCAACCAATCATGAGTTCGCCTGCAAATGGTAGCCCAATACTGTTTACGCCGAGTTTGGTGTAAAACCACCAACCAACGAGGCCGGCAACGAGCGAGATGATGACGATGCGTGTACGGAGGCGCACACCTTCCTTCCCGTGTGTGACATCATAGAAATCATTCAGGAGACCAAACGCTGCACCAAGCGCGAGGACCGAGAGCGGAATCCACGTTTGCGAACGACTGAAGTAATCAAGGTCGCCAAAGATGGTGTGCGGCAGTATAAAACCAAGAACAGCAATGGCGCCGACGGTCAAAAACACACTTCCCCAGATGACGATACCGCCCATGCGCGGCGTCTTCGTTTCGGTCTCGGCTTTCAGGCGATTGAACTCGACTGCTTCGGTGCCGTGAAGCGTTGTCTTACCGCCGGTTTTCTTCCAGGCTTTGTACTTGTAGAGGTAGTGGGTCACCAGTGGAGTGATCAGAATACCAATGATAAACGCCAGTACTGCCGGGATGAGAATTTTAAGAATAGTAGTGTCCATACGTGAAGGTAAATTATTGGTTCAGGGATGCAATGGCTGTCTGGGCAGCAGCGGCAAGATTAACTACATCAAGGAAGCGCTCGCGTCGTCCTGAGCCGAGCGCCACGACGACGACTGGACGATTGAGACCAGCATTAAACGCAACGGTAAGGTTGCCGCCTGCGAGCGTGGTGTAGCCTGTTTTTGAGCCAATAACACCCGGGATTTCATCAAGGTAGTAGTTGGTGTTTTGGCTATCGTGGGTAAAGCCGTCCTCACTTACCACTGCAGTGCGGTCTTCGGCAGTTTGTGACAAAAGGTCGGGCACATTTTTCACAATGTAGGTCATTAAGGCAGCCACATCACGTGCGCTACTTTCTGCCCCGCTTTCTGTGGTTGAAATATCGAGTCCAGTCGTGTTACGGAACGTCGTGTCGCGCAATCCGAGTTCTTCAGCGCGGATGTTCATGGCGTGCACGAACGCAGAAACACTGTTCTCGCTTGAAAGGAGTGATCCAGCTGCTGCCGCAAGTGCGTAGGCGCCGTCATTTGAAGACGACATGAGTACTAAGTCAGTAAGCGACTCGCGCGTAAAACTCTCGTTTTCCATCAACCCGCTATTACCGTACTGACGGAGCGCAGCGTCATTGATACTTACCGTGTCGTGTTCTGCAATAAGTTCGTGCGCTACGAGTGCAGTCATGAGTTTGGTAATGGAGGCAATTGGAAGTGCTTCCTCTGCATTTTGCTCAAAGAGTACGGTATCAGTGGTGACATCGTAGACATACGCCGCTTCAGCGGTGAGATTTACGTCGTCAAATGTAATTGGCTTTGCGTCTGCAGTGGCACCAACTTCGTTTGCATTGGTTGAGGTAACTGGTGCTGCAATGTTGGCGTCTGCATCAGTTGGTTTGGTGATGTGGCGCACGGCTGTAGTTGTCGCGCCGGCAAAAATGAGCAGTAGAATAACGCCAAGCACTAAGAGCTGCTGCTTTACCGGCATACGAAAAGGATTCTTGCCAGTAGTTGGCACATTGTTTGGGTCCCATTCGTTTGTGTCGGTGTTGTCGTACATAGACTATTGGGGTTCGGGCGACGTCTCTTGATCGGCTTCGAAGCGCTCGAGTTGATCGAGGACGGTGGCGTAGTTTGGCAGTTCAGTTTTGTGACCGATACCAAGATGTGCTAAAAGTGCTGCCGTGATAGTGAAGGTATGTCCCCTACCCTCAGTATTTCGTTCAACTAATCCACGAATCATTAAGTTGCGCAAGATGAAACCTGAGTTCACGCCACGAATGCGATCGATTTCAGCACGGGAAATAGGTCCGCGATAGAGCACGATAGCGAGTGTTTCAGCGCCAGCTTTGCCGATATCGCGCTTGAGCTCATCTTTGCGCATCGCTTCGATTAACGCATCAATCGCTGGGGCGGTTGCTAGTTGTACTTCTGTTTCGGTGCGTAATACAGCAATCCCGTGACCTTGGAGTGAGACAGCAAGCTCGCCAATTGCTTCATTGATTGCTTCGATTTCCACCGCAAACATGCTCGCAAGTTGTGCGAGCTTCATAGGAGCTGCTCTGAAAAAGAGCACTCCCTCAATTTGGGCGCTAAGCTTCATATACGAAAGTGTACCACATTTTTTACCCAAAAAAGGCTCAAAATATAGCGGCTTTTGTTGACAACTAAAAGATTCTCGGTGAAATGCTTGACATTTATACCATAGTGTGCTACTATTAAAAACGTGCCCTTCTTCCGGTGAGCATGTCTCTAAGGGAGCTGAAAGCACATGCGGCACTGGCGTTTTCTATACGCGGCCGCAACTGGACCAAGGAGCCGAGGGTGAGCCCGCTGTGGCACCCATTGGCAGTGCTAGATTGTAGGTTTGGCGGCTTCGGCTCGTCCACCTGCCTGGCAGCTGCGTTCCTTTGGTTCATGGGCGCGGGGTCGAAACCCCGCGCCCACCCTCTCCCGAACTATGTTCGGGATGCGCCGAACTGCCTAAACCGAAAGGAGGTTACAATGACCTGGTCGTCCGGATGAGTCCGAACTCGCAGGACTAACAAATATAGCGAGAAAGCGCGAGAGCGCTGAAGGTGGCTCCTTCAAGTGATAGCTGGGTCAACGTGCAGTGCGACCACTGACGTTTGGCTCAAACCAAATGTTCCCATTTCGGGAGAATCCGGCCCATGACTTGGATCGGTACCAACGCCTGAAGTCCGCGAGGCGCCAAAAACAGCTGGACACTTCGCTTTTGTTCGGAGATTGCCATGAAAAAATGGCACCGACCGCCCATTCGAGCTGAGACCTAACGGTCTTACTCGCGGGAACCAAAAAAGGCGTGGCGAGTCACAGAGCTCGCCAAGAACTCCAACAAAGGAAGGGGGTATTCATGAAGAAGTTCGTCGCTCTGAACCATTGACCTGACCTGGCCGGCGGCTGAACGCGTACCTTGAGGGAGGAAGACATGAGTCGATTTTAGGTTACCGGAGCCACAATTCCGGTCGGGGGAGACTAAGTTCCTCAAAAGCCAAACTTAGCAAGGTTTGATACACCTTGGCCGAAAACGTATCGACGGGCGTTTTGGGAGCTATCAGCTTTCGAAACGCCCTTTCCTTTTGCCTGATTTCCACCATGTTAGCGTTTTCCTAGGGAAATCCCAGGGAGATTCACTAGGAAAACGCTTTGAAATACTTATCTTCGCGCCTAGGCCTCGCCTGGGCAAGGTACTTACATATAGCGCGGTACACCGGCTTGCTCGCGCGTAATTTCAATTTCATCAAAACGACCAGCTTGCGCTACGAGGATACTTCCCTGCTTCACGCTTTCAAGGATGGCCAAAAATCCGACGATTACCGTTGTACGTTCAGACGAATCTTCAAGGAGTTCGCTAAACTTAAGTCGCACTGCATTTTCAATCCGCTTATGGAGTCGGTCAATCATTTCTTCGAGTGAAATTACTTTTCGCACCTGAACGCGCGGCTTAATTTCTTTCTTCGGGAGATTTACCAGAACTTCACCAACAGCGCGCATGAGCCCGTCAATGGTGGTGTATTGGTCGGTCACGAAGAGTGGCGTTTTATCAGCTACAAACATGCGTTCATGAGAAACGGCTTTACCAAAGCGTTCAAGAATATGTGTCGAACTATCACGGTAGAGGGCGTAGCGCATCAGGCGAGCTTCGAGATCATCCACCGTTTGTTCTTCCTCTGGGGTGAGGTCAAGGACCGGAAGGAGTGATTTTGATTTAATAAGGAGGAGTGTTGCAGCAATTTGCACAAACTGCGCGGTGTTCGGCAACGAGAGTTCCTGCATAAGTGACACTTGTGCCATGTACTCGTCGGTTACCGCCGCCAAGCTGATGTCGTTAATGAGAAGCTTTCGTTTTTCAACGAGCTCCAACAAAAGATCCAGCGGCCCTTCAAAGGCGTCTGTCTTAATGGCGAACATTTCTGTGGTTACCGTTTCATCCATGTGAAAATTGTAGCATGTTCATCTTCTATTCTTTTCAATCTATGATGTGTCAGGACGAAAGTTCGTTAGTAGTACGTTTTGCTAAAATTGCTCGTGTTGTATCTGAAAATTTCCAGTTCCCTGGTAAGGCATTAATTATATTTGTTGTTGATAAGTCTGGATGCTCACCAGCTTGTGCTTTGAATTGAATAGCTATCCATTTCCATAATAAATCTATGTATGGTTGCAACTCAGTCTCGCCTTGCAAGATGATTGGAGTAGCGAGTAGGTTCGCAAGTGGCCGACAAGGGAAAAATAAGTTGTCACGTCGCTCGAAAAAAGGAAAGTGACTGATAAACCATCCCTCTATGGTTTCTGTCGGATAGTCGGTTACATTCTCTTCACCGTTGAAACTGAAACCATGATTGACTGAACTCCCGGTATTGCTGCTTCTAAAACGCAGCACACCTTCGCTGTGGTCAGTTAGTGCTTTTAAATACGCAGCTTTATCCCAGAAATGACATTCAATGGTTACTCCATCAATTAGACCACTTAGGCTAAATTGAACTGCGTGACCAGCAAGGTATCCATTGATGTAGTGGTTGAGTTTATCTACGTCAAAAAAGTTTGTATCACGTAAAAAACCAACAGTTTCTGGAGTAACAAGAAGCTGTGTGTCAATGTCGGAATCAGGATGTACACCGAAGTTTTGACTTGTTGCCATTGAACCGCCGATAAAAATAATCGGACAAGCTTCGCTAAAAAGTGCTTTTACTTGGTTAAGTATTTTAAGTCGCTTCTCAGTTTCAAACTTTGATACTTCAGGTGTTGGTGGAACAAAATCCTTGTTAATCATAGGTGCTTTTTAGGGTGATTCTAGTTAATACTGTTCTGCAAAACGGACCAAGAGACGAACTGGTTCGCCGGTGGCGCCTTTGGCGAGTTTATCACTTGGGATTGAGTCCATACGTGGCGCCATGTCGATGTGTGCCCAGGGTACGTTCTTTGGGGCGAAGTTGTGAAGGAATGCGCCACCTTCAATGGTGCCGCCGAAGCGAGAGAAGTTGGTAGCGATGTTACTGATGTCAGCCCGGTGACTCTTAATCGTGCTCTGGTACTCGTCCCACAGTGGGAGCGGCCACAGGAGGTCACCACTCTCTTCACCGAGAGCGCGAAGTTTTGTTTCAAGTGTTTCGTCCTTGGTCATAAAGGCACTCGCCTGCTGTCCAAGGGCTGAAAGCGCGGCGCCCGTAAGCGTTGCCACATCGAGAATGGTGCCGGGGTTAAAGCGCTCACTATAGGTGAGAGCGTCCGCAAGGACCAAGCGTCCCTCAGCGTCGGTATGGAGAATCTCAACCGTCTTGCCGTTCATGGCAGTCACGATGTCGCCAGCCCGCATCGCTTCGCTTGAGACGGCGTTCTCTGCTGCGGGGATAATACCGATGACGTTCTTCTTGAGACCGAGTTTCGCAATGGCGCTCATTGCACCAATAATGGCTGCCCCTCCAGACATATCGAGGTGCATGTCGTGCATGCTGCCTGATGGCTTCACGTTGAGTCCGCCGGTGTCGTACGTAATCCCCTTACCAATGAGTATGAGTGGCTTGGCCAGATTCTTCGTCGTACCCTTCCCTGCTCCGTAGTATTCGATGACAATAAGTTTTGTTTCAATCTTGGTGCCACCGCCGACAGCGAGAAGGAGGTTCATCTTGAGCTTCTTGAGCTCCGTCTCATTAAGGACCTTTATGGTTGCCTTGGTGCCAGCGATAGCTTGCTTAGCGGCTAGACCGAGCGCGGTTGGCGTCATATCGCTCGCTGATTGGTTGGCGATGTCACGGGTGGTGTTTGCTGCTTCACCCACAATAAGACCGGTCTTAAAGGCAGCTTCTACCTCTTTATCAAGAGCGCCACAGACAACAATTTCTTTAAGTGACTTACTGTCATCCTTTTTGGTTTTGTAGTGAGTGAATTCATAACTCGCCAACGTGAGGTTCTCGGCAAGGGTGCGGTAGAACCACGTGCTCCCAAGAGACTGGAGTTTTGGGTATGCAGCGTCATCAAGCTGTAGCGCAATCTGCTCAAGCTGGTGACTCTTAGCTGCTTGTACGATACTGCGTGCGAGGGTGCGGAACTGGCGAGGAGTGAGTTCGTCCGACTTCCCTGCTCCCATGCGGTACTCAGTGTGACCGTCGCTAGTCTCAACCAAGCGATGCCATGAGTTCTTATCTTCGGTTACAACAATACGCGTGTACTTGCTTGGTTGGTCAGTGAGTGCTTTCTTCGCAAGGGTAATTTTGGTAGACATGACTGCAATTATACCAGAAATACAACAACGGCCAGAACGCGCAGCGTTCTGGCCGTTGTTTGCGGCTATGTAGCAGTATTATTCAGCCTTTGCTTCCCCACCTCCCTCTGAGAGGAGGGTGTCGATGCGGTTGATATCTCGTGGGAACGGAGTCGCCTCCTTTACGTTTGGCAGATTGAGCATGCGCGCGGTAATGCGCTCGAGGCCGGTTGAACATCCGCCGTGTGGAGCAACACCGTACTTGTGGTGCATGAGGTAGAAACCAAACTTGCTTGGGTCGAGTCCACGGCGCTCCATCTTTGCCACCATAGTATCGTGGTCGTGGTAGCGCTGCGCGCCACTGTTGATCTCAAGTCCACGGAAGAGGAGGTCAAAACTGCGGCAAAGTTCCTCTTCACCCGGCTTCTCGAGTGAGTAGAAGGCTCGCTTATGGGTTGGGTATTCAGTAATAAAGACGAAGTCACTGCCGTGCTCCTTGAGCGCGTACTGGCAGATAAGTCGTTCGTGCTCAGGCTCAAGGTCTGGTTCACCGAGGCTCGTAGTGCCAAACTCGCGATCGATGATGGTCTGTGCTTCTTTAAGGGTAAAGACAGGAAATGCACCTTCTGGAATGGCGGCTGGTGTGGTGTTGAAGCGAGCAAAGACGTCTGCGTGTTTTGTCGCAACCGCTGTGGCCACATCACGAATCACCAATTCAAGCATATTCATGACATCGGTGTGGTCGTTAATGAAGCCCATCTCAAAGTCCATCTGGGTAATTTCGGCCAAGTGTCTAGTGGTAGCTGACTTCTCAGCGCGGAAGATTTTTGCAATCGTGAACACACGCTCAAATGCACCAGTCATGATTTCCTTGTAGAGCTGTGGACTAGTTGCCAAGTTTGCTGTGCGTCCATTAAAGTACTCCACCTTAAACACTTCTGCACCACCTTCAGCATCACTTCCTACGAGGGCTGGTGACTGAAACTCCAAGAAGCCACGGTCCATGAGTGCGTTGCGGTATGCTTGAACAATCGTAGCTGCTACGCGGAAGATGTCCTGCGAACGCTGCATCTTGAGTGTAAGTGGGCGGTTGTCGAGGATTGTTTCAAGCGATAAATCGCCATCAAAATCAAATGGCATTGGAGCGGCTTTGTTGAGGATGGTGATTGAGGTTATCTCAAGCTCGATATCTCCATTTGCTACATCGGCGTTGACCATTTTCTCAGGCCGCTGATTAACGATCCCGGTGACTGCGACGGCACATTCTTGGCTAAGCTCCTTCGCTACCTCAAGTACTTCAGGCTTGCCAAAGACCACACCTTGGATGATGCTGCTGCGGTCACGAAAGTCGAAGAAGGCCATCTTCCCTTGGAAGCGGGCAACGTTCACGACGCCGTTAATGAGTACCTCACTGCCAATGTGTTCACGCAAGTCTTTAATGAGTGTTCGTTCCATAATATTTTTTTGATTCGTAGGGACAAAAATAGCCCCTAGAAACACATAGATTACCTAGTATGTTTATAGGGGCGATTCCAAGCTGTGCTTAGTCGCGGTGCCACCCTACTTCCCTCTTTCACCGACCCGGA
>JACCDW010799392.1_pt1 | contig 11483 bp, 8 predicted proteins | sample 7449781 | NCBI WGS metagenome assembly JACCDW01 (sample SAMN15323449, study PRJNA562643) | freshwater metagenome | isolation source: river surface water | place: USA:Blue River Watershed | collected 2017-08-18
CAAATACTGCTAGCAGCTTCGGCAACGCTGGCGATTATGTTGGCGAGATTGCCGTAAGCAATTTGAGCTTCTCCTAATCAGAGATTGTTCATTTTGGAACACAAAAAGGGCCGCAAGGCCCTTTTTTGTTGACTTTTCTTTTTATAAATGTTATATTGTGCTTACCTACATAAATAACATTATGAATAAGTATCAAAAATGGTATAACCAAATTGTCGAGCAAGGCAAAGGCAGATGCCTTGAGCCCCCTTATGAACAACATCATATAAGACCACGTAGTCTTGGTGGATCAGATGATTCTGACAATCTTGTGGTTCTTACACCTAGGGAACATTTTATCTGTCATTGGTTATTGACTAAAATAACCACAGGTGAAGAACACTACAAGATGCTCAATGCCCTACGCATGATGCGAGCAGAAAATCCGGGGCAGAAAAGATATAAAACCAAAATCACTGCTCGTGTGTATGAAAAGCTTAAACTTGAATATGCCCAACTCCAAAGCGAAAAGTATAAGGGCGAAAATAATCCAATGTATGGTGATAAGTTTTATCGCAGCGAAGAAGGAAAAAAACGTCAGCGTGAAGCTATACTTGGAGAAAACAACGGAGCTAAGAAAGAAGAAGCCCGAAAGAAAATAGCCAGTAGTAAATTAGGTAAGAAGAGGGAAGCATTCACAGATGAGTGGCGTGCTAATATGGCTAAGAAGAAACAAGGAGAAAACAATCCTCGTTATGGCGTAGAAGTATTAGAATCTACTCGGCAAAAAATCGGAGACAAGATCCGAGGACGCAAACAAACCGAGGAAGAAAAAGCACGTAGAGCAGAAGCCAACAGAGGCAAAGTTAAACCAAAACAATTATGTCCGCACTGTAATCAAATGATCTCTGTTAACACTTATCCACGCTGGCACGGCAACAACTGTAAATCACTGAAAGGCAAATAATGAACGTCAATGACCAAGACCGTTGTACGGAAATATTAGAAGATGGTACCATCTACACATTTAGCATAAACAAGAGTTCAGAAAAAGCTGCTGAACTCATGGAAAAATTGTACGAATTAGAAGGCCAAGAACTGGACTTTGATTATACCGCAGCAGTTTTTAGTTTGTTTGTAGACTGTATTCATATCTTAACACAGTCGGGCTGGACCACAGATGACCTCTTGCGTGAGGTCATTGATCATTCAGAACAACAAGATTAAACCTTGAACCAGCTCAAGTACTGTGTGACTTTCCGAACCACACTCGCCCAGTCGTCCTGTGCGGGTTGACGGAACAGTCGGCCAGTTGAGTACCAAGGAGTGTCTTCTCGGTCGGCCATCCAGCGCCAGCAACTGCCAAACCAGTTGAGCATGATCCAAGTGGGTCTGCCCAAGGCGCCACTCAAGTGTGCCACAGCAGTGTCCACACTGATCACCACATCCATGGCCATGATCAAGGCAGCAGTTTCTGCAAAGCTCTTGATTGAACCTGGATACATGGAGACCCCGGCTCGACTCAGTGCTGCACACTCAGCCTCAGTTGCGTCGATCTGCAGGTTGACCCACTCGTACTGGGGATTGGCTTGAATCATGGCCAGCATGGTTTCAAATGGCATGCCCTTGTGTTGATTTAGCCAAGCATCTCTGCGACCTGACCAAGCAAATCCCACTCGCATGCGCTTTTTGGGACCCAGGATATCCAGCCACTGCCGTTGCAGGCCAGCATCAGCGTTCAAATAGTTCACTGGACGAGGCAAGTTGTCCAGAGTAATGCCCAGCACAGCAGGGATGCTCATGATGGGGATCCAGTAGTCAAAGTCTGTGTCTTCTTCTTCGTAGGTCATCACACGTTCAATGATTGACCCTGCACCCAGCAATGGAATCAAGCCCGCAGTGACTTTGAGTTTTAGGCGTGCGCCCATCACATGCAGGTTGTACAAAAACCGCACAAACTGTATGTTGTCCCCGTGACCCTGCTCACCTTGGATCAGGATAGTTTTGCCTTTCAAATCTTGACCAGTCCAGCGGGGCTGGGTGTACTGGGGCAAGGTGCCGGCTAGATGTTCATACTGCCAGCGCCATTCATACTGCGGGAACCCGCGAGCATAGTCCCCTGCCATGAGGTAAGCCACTGCTAGGTTAAACTGCCCGGTCACATGTTCGGGAGCCATGATGCAAGCATGCTGCAAGAACGGTATGGCTCTGCGCGGTTGGCCACACTCTCTCATGACGTTGCCGTAGTTGTTCCAAGCAGCTACTGAGTCGGGATCCTGCACAAATGCCTGTGCATAGCATTGCAATGCCTGTTGGGGGCGGCGTTCACTGCGGTGAGCGTTGCCTTGGTCAATTAGTTCGTCGGTGTTCATGGTGATATTTACAGTGGATTGCGGTGGGCTGTTATATTTTACCGTTTTTGCTAAATACTTGTCAACGCAATAGGGCGTTTTATGCGGCTACACCGCGTAGTGGCTAGAACCCACATCGGGCTTCTTTAAGGAGAAAACAAATGGGAAGAGCTCTCAAAATTCAAAAACAAGGTACCAACAACGGTATCACAATCAATGCCAATGGCACAATCAACCAGCCTGCGCTGTCAACCAGCGTTGACCAAGGCTACCCAGCTTTTGGCACACTGACTGACCCTGTGTACAATTCAGCCGGTTCGTTGGAAAGCACTCAATTCTTGGGCGTGGTAGGTGGATCACCTGCTACCAGCACACCCAGTGCAACATACCCAGAAATTGCTGCCACAGCCAATGTTACATTGGCCGATGGCACTTCAACTGGATCTGGTACAGCCAGAATCATCCGCCAAAAAGGAGCTCACAAGTTTTTGGTTTGCTGGAACGACACAGCTACCAACGCCGACGGTGATTTGGTTGTTGGCCAGGCTTATCAAATTGCTTCGGTAGGCAGCACAAATTGGTCATTGGTCGGTGCCGGACGTGGATCAGTTACAGTAGGCGATATTTTTACTGCTACCGCAGCTGACGGCGGCGGTGACGGCACAGCATATCCAGTTGGCATTTGCGTGTTGCAAAACTCTGCCACGCCCGACGCTGGTTACATGAGCATTGGTTACTCAGTAGGCGACTCAAGTGCTGTTTACGCCAGCTACATCACCAACAAATGGGTTCGTGACTGGAACGGCATGACATACCAAAACTACAGCCCAGCTAACCAAGGTGTTAACGTCACTAGCGGCGAAAACTTCTATCCAACCAACTTCTTCACTGACGAAGGCACAGTTACATGGTCCGGCGCAGAACTTATCAATGGTTCTAACGCACAAAACGGTTCGTTGCAACTGGCTCAAGTTGACAGCGTTACCAGCTGATAATAACTATAAAATAGTTGCAACACCTCATCCTCCCAGCTACATACTGGGAGGTTTTTTATGGCCGTGGCATTTGTGTTGGGAAATGGCGTTAGTAGAAGCAGCATTGATTTATCGGTGTTGATTCGCTATGGCTCAGTGTACGGATGCAATGCCTTGTACCGGGAGTTTGCACCTACAGTGCTGGTGGCCACAGATCGCCCCATCAGTGAGCAAATACAGCAATCGGGTTATGCTTTGAAGCATTGTTTTTACACTCGGAATCCCATGCTTGGGTTGGGTGCTCGACGCATACCCGAAGCCTACTGGAAGCACAGTTCCGGACCTGCTGCGGTGGGAATTGCAGCACAAGATCAGCACAGCAAAATCTACCTGTTGGGATTTGACATGGGCCCTACCAAACACAATCAGTTCAACAACATCTACGCAGACACTGAATTTTACAAAGCCAGCACTGCCCCGCCCACCTACACAAAAAATTGGGTTGCTCAAATACAGCAAATTGCAACAAGTTTTGGCCACACAGAGTTTGTTAGAGTACATGGCGCAACCACATCAGCGGTAGCAGAGTTTGCTAAAAACACCAACATACACAGCATGGGCCTGGCGCGGTTTGTTGAACAATACCCTGTGCTAAAATCATAAACGCAGAATTTGGTAAATACGTCAGAGGACCTTGTTTACCTATGTCACAACAAATAATTAACGTCGGCCAAGCTGCAAACGACGGCACTGGAGAACCACTACGATCAGCTTTTACTGCGGTCAACAACAATTTTGACCAAGTATGGGCAGCAGGCCCAGTGGGCAGTCAAGTTGTTATTGTCAACAACTCTATTACCACTACCGAAACCAATTTGGACCTGGTGCTGCACGCCAATGGCATAGGTAACATCACTGTTTATAATTCCATAACCCCTTGGACAGATTCTGTTTATGATTTAGGTAGCACCAGTAACCAATTTGACACTGTATGGGCCAGATACTATCGCGGTAATGCAGCACTGATGACTGGACTACCCGACACACCAAATCTATCGGCAATCACAACAGATTTAATTCCCAATGCAAACTTGGCCTACGACATAGGAGCAGGAACTCAACGCTGGGCCGCGGTTTATGCTGGCGCAGGTGATTTCAGTGGCAATGTTACAGTGAGAGGCAATCTTGTTGTTGTTGGTAATGTCATTGAAATGGGCAACTCGGTAACCGATTCGTTGACCTTGAATTTGGCTAACAGTACTACTAACCCACCAAGTGCTAACGGCGCAGGTATCGTTGTGGGCTCCAATGGAAATATTGCAAGTATACTTTATAACTCTGACAGTAATATATGGGTAGCAAATATTGGTTTAAGCACTGGCAATATTGTTATTCAAGACGACCGTATTCTGGACCTCAATGGCCTGACGGTGACCAACGGAGACCTGTCACACGGGCCAACTTCAGGATTAAGCATTGTGCCCAACGGGTCTGACAATGCCACAGTTTTGTATAACACCTATGGCAATGTGTCGATATTAGCATCCAGTACTGGTGCTAATGTTCACAATTATCAATTTGGCACTGACGGCAACTTGACTTTGCCAGGCAATGCATCTGCTGCTGGAAACATTGCAGCTGATTATTTCATTGGCAATGGTAGCCAACTCACAGGATTGCCTGCCGGCTATGCCAATTCCAATGCAGTAGCTTACGGCGAATCTGGTTGGGCAGGGAATATTATTCCAGCAGGAAACTCTGTTTATAGTTTGGGTAGCCCGACCCATCAATGGTCCGATTTGTATGTGTCAAACTCTACCATCTACATGAACAATGTACCGCTGAGTTTGACCAATGGCAACGTGCTCACAGTCAATGGAGAACCTGTTTTAAGCAATGACAGCAGCACTGACATTACTACCACTGGCAATATCACTGCTGACTATTTTATTGGTGATGGCAGCCAACTGACTGGAATTTCATCTACAGGATCGTTTATTGCCAACGGGACTTCAACAGTTGACATAGCCACAGCTGATGGCAATATCACAATCACTGCTGCTGGTATTGAAACTTGGACATTTAACAATCAAGGAACCATAGTAGCTCCTTACCCTAATGCCAACACATTTCCATTGCCATTGTCGTCGGCTTACTATGTTCCAACAATCAGCAAACCTTCGCTGGATTTGACTGGAGCTCCGTGGCAGTTCACTGGCTCTTTTGCTTATGGTCCCAATGGCGAAGTGACAATTTTACTTGACAATATATTCCCAACTCTAAACAATCCAGGCTACGACTCAGGAGACACTTTTGAATTTGGCACTTCGGTAACTGGAGTAGGTGGTTACACTCTGTCACTGACATTGGCTAGTGTTGTGCAGTCAGGGCCAGCTGGCTGGACAGCAAACCCACAAGTGAGCCAACCTTTTGCGTATCCATCAACCATTGAGTCCCAGGGCGCTGTTAAAATTACAGCTGATACCAGTGACTGGACTTTTGGTACAACTGGTACTTTGGAATTTCCAGGTGGCACATTTGTTGAAGACAATATTGAAGGTACTGGTAATTTTGGATTTGAAATGCCAGCCAATGTGGGCTTTGGCATTTTGTCTGACGCCGGTAATCAAGAGTGGAAGTTTGACACCAACGGTGTCTTGACAGTTGCTGGTGACATCAATGCCAAAACAGTTGGATTTCCATTTACCAGTGCAATCACCAACATTACAACAGGAAACCCAACAGTAGTAGTTGATATTGCCGACAATGCATTTGGTGCTCCGGTAACTGGGAAAGTAACAATACAAGGTGTGCTCGGCACCACTGAAGCCAATGAAGTTTGGTATTATCAAGCAGTTGAATCAAATCAATTCCAATTATTTGAGGATGCTGCTTGCACCGTAGCAGTTGATGGAACTACATGGACCGCCTACACTGGTGGCGGCATGGCGTATGCTCCTGCTCATGACAGCATGGCAATAAGCACCGGTGGTCTTCAAGTTGTTGCTGGCTCAAGCTCTTGGTATTTTGGCCTTGATGGCAATATCAACACACCTAGCAACCTGGTAATAGGGCCAGCTGGTGGTGGTAGTGGTTCTAGCATACTTCAAAATAACGCACCACTTCAGGTGGTTGGCGAAGGTGCCAACAGTTTCGTAGTAACTGGCTGGGCAGAAACTACCAATGCTCCAGGAAACATTGCTGTTATAGGTTTCAATGCTCCATATGGTAATGTTGCAAATGCTGTGTCAATCAATGTTGGTAACAATGCTGGTACAACAAACAACTGGGTATTTGCTCCTACTGGTGAAACCATATTCCCGTCATTGACTACACAGCGTGGCGACACTACAGGCGGCACAATCACTGGTTATACATTGAATGGGGGCGATGGTTATCAAGAATTTGTTATCACCACACCCAATGGAGATCCTGCTACTACTGGTAGTTCAGCACAGCGTATTGTAATTAACCCAGGTGCTGGTAACGTCGATACTTCGGGCGAAGGTGGTGACATTTATCTATGGGCCGGACGAGGTGGCGCCCAAGGTGGTTCGGGTGGAGATATCAAGATCCGCGGAGGTCAAGGTATGGGCACCAGCGGTGCTGGCGGTTATATCCGTATGGAGGCCGGAGATGGTTACAGTGATGCTGGCTATCCAGGATACATTGAAATCACTGGCGGAGGCGGCGGAACCAGCCAGCCTGGTGGATATGTTCGTATTACCGGTGGACAAGGCGACCTCAATGGTGGCGATGCCAACATAACAGGTGGTTATAGTATATCTGGAACAGGTGGTGTTGTTAACATCGCTGGCGGCACATCTGGTCTTGGGTTAGGCAATTATGGTAATGTAAACATTACCTCGGGTGCTAGCACTTGGGCATTTGACAACACAGGTAACGTAACACTACCCGGCGGCGGCATCATCTATGGTAACCCATACACACCCAGCGGTGCTCCGGGCAACACAATTACTCTTCAGCCAGCAGGTTCGGGTATTATCACTGATCAACGACTGTTGATATATCCCACAGCAGCCGACGGTGACCACATACACTTGGCCACTGGCAACCTGTATCAAACTGAGTTGTTCTTGGGCAACGACAACTTCTATGTCAAATTGGCCAACACAGGCAACATTGTGTTGAACACCAATGACAGCACAGGCAACATTGCTCAGTGGACGTTTGACAGTGCTGGAACACTTGTACTGGCACCAATCGGAACTGGCGTAGGCACACTCGAATCTGCCAAAATTACCGGCACAAGAAAAATCGTCGGTGAAACAGGAACTTGGTCAACATACATTGACGGCCATAGTGCTTTTGGTAACGTGGCCTGGGCAGCGTCATCGACAACAATTCAAAGCGCCAAACTCACATTTGTGGTTCAGACCAATGGCACAGCATTTAACTGGGAACAGTTTGATGTGTCAGTTTGTAAGATGGATGGTGCCAATGCTTTTGTGTCTGTTAGCAATAGAATGCGACAAAACAGTGCTATAGATTATACCGAAGTCTCGGCCTACGAAAACGGGGGTGTACTTGAAGTTTGGCTCAATCCAGCAGATGGACAAACAGTGGCCTATGTGAACTACAATGCTGTAGAATTTAATATAATGGCAGATTAAGGAAAATAAAGAATGACACAACAAACTTTCACAGTTGACTCGGGTTTAACCATTATAGATGACAGTGCGGCCGGAGGCAGTTTAACTGGTGGCAATGGTAATGTTAACATTACTGCAGACAACTTATCAAACAATGCTACCTGGACATTTGATACCAGTGGTAATCTAACACTGCCTGGCAATACGTTTGCTGTGAACTATGCCAACGGTTCTCCGGTAACATCAGCAGGAGCCACTGGACCACAAGGAGCCACTGGACCACAAGGAGCCACTGGGCCAGCAGGAGCAGACGGAGCCACTGGACCACAAGGGGCAACAGGTGTGGGCACAACAGGTGCAACTGGACCAACAGGTGCAACCGGTCCGGGTGCATTAAGTTCGTTGAATTATGTTCAAGTCTTAGGAAATACTTCAAGTCCTCCATCTGTGGCCGCTGGGGGCACAATATTAAGTTTAACAATTACAACAACAGGTGGACCTGTAGAACTAGTAGGCACAGGCGACGTTGTAAATGCTGCTGGCGCATTTTTTGGAACTGTGCGTTGGTATCGTGGTGCAACAGCATTGGGGAATCCTCAATTTTTTGAATCAAGCAGCGCCAATGAAAATCAAAGTGTAACTCAAGTTTTTATAGACAATCCCGCAGCTGGCACATATACATATTCTTGGAAGCAGCCAACTGCAGGAGCAACACTTACTTGGGGAGAAAGCACTGCCCCAGTTATCAGTGCCACAGAATTACAAGGGGTCATAGGTGCTACAGGTGTTGTAGGCGCCACTGGTGCATTTAATGGAAATTTAACTGCTAACCTTGACGCCCAAGGATATTCAATCTCTAATGTGTCAATTATTTCCGCAACTGGTAATATCACTGGCAATTATATTCTTGGCAACGGTAGTCAGCTAACTGGATTACCAGCCACATATGGCAATGCTAATGTTGTTGCTAACTTGGCAGCACTGGGTTCTAATCCTATCTCAACCACAGGCAACATCACCGGCGGCAATTTAGTTTCTTCCGCTACCATTTTTGGCAACCCAGATATCATATTAGGTAACGTTGCCAATGTGTCGGCTACCAAAACACGCCTGGTAACCGATACTACATTCAGTTATATTCAAACAGGTAACGGAACTGTTGGCAGCACAGGTAACATTGTATTTTCTCCATATTCATCGGCTACACAACGGGTTGTAATTGATACTTCCAGCGGCAACCTTACTGCCGCAGGCAATGTTACAGCACAGAACTTTATTGGTAACATATCAATCACTGGAAACGTCACAGGCACTAGTCCAAATGTGAGTCTGGTAGCAGGTAGTTACACTTATACATTTGACAACACTGGTATATTAACATTACCGGCACCGGCCTCTGGCAACGAAGGCGGAGAGATTGCTTTTACTCAAGCAGCCAACAGCACACTGGCAGGCAACACTGTTGTTGTCGATCAGTATGTTGATAGAATTAGATTCTTTGAAGCCGGTGGCAACACTCGCGGTGCATACATTGATATCACTCAAGCTGCCGACGGTGTTGGCACACTGTTGAACAATCGTGTGAGTGGCCTAGTCAATGCTGGCACGTTTGTCACAATGGATCTTCTCAAAGCCACAGTAACAACCAGTGGCAATCGTGGATTGAGTTTAGCAGCAACAACAGGATCGTTTAATATTAACATAAGTGGCACCTATGGTGGTGTTGGTGGTGCAAGCGGCAGTGCTGGAACAGGAACTATCAATACTACTCCGAGTACTTCACAGTTTGGTTGGAACTTTACAAGTCAAGCCGAGGGCTCAACTTACATTATCACTGACACAACTAACAATAGAGCCTATCGCGTTACACTACAAATAGGTGGCAGTTTCAACAACAATATGATTACGATTGAAAGATTGGTATGATCATACAAGGTGTAACACTCAACGGAGTTCGTGTAGTTGATGCGTCGATCATCACACAGAATCTTGCCATCTGGATTGATGCCAACAATAGCAGTAGTTACAGTGGTACCGGCACAGCCATTACAGATTTAAGCGGAAATAGCAGAACACAAAATCTTGATAATGCTAGTCAATATACAATGCTAACCGGTGTAAAATGTTTTGACTGTAATAGTAATAGTATCACAGCCGCATCAATAGGACCAACATTACCTACAACAGGATTTACTTACATTGCTTGGGCAAGAATGAAATCCAGTTCTGCTACTTGGAGAACACTGTACAGGTCAAGTCCAAATGACCATGCCATACTAATCGAAACTGGTAGTAATAGATTAGGTATGTTTGACAATACTGCGGCTGCTTTCTTCCCGTGCGGATATAACGATGTATCAAGTTTGGCCGATACCTGGGTTCAATGGACTGTGACTGGTAATAGTTCAGGGCAGACATTTTATATCAACGGTCAACAAGTAGGAACCACAGTTCAAACCGCAGCAGGAAATAGTCATTGGTATACAGGCGGTATAGGAAATACTCAGAATTTTGGTTATATTGCCAACATGGAATTATACACCACAATACTCACACAAGAACAAATATTACAAAACTATTATAATCAGTTGCCAAAGTTTGCTACACCCGGTATTGTAACCTCTAATCTTGTGTTGTGGTACGATCCTAGCAACAGTGTCAGTTATCCAGGCAGTGGTAGTACCATAACAAATCTTGCTGGTACTTCACTAAATGGTACTATGAGCAACATCACATATACCAGTCCCTATTTCAGTTATAATGGAAGTAGCAGTCAGATCAACGTGGCCGATGACGCATTATTAGAGCCGGGCACAGGCGATTGGACCATGGAAGCCTGGGTGTATTTGAGCAGTAGCAGTGGCAGTAAAGTTGTGCTAGGTAAGTTTGATCCTGGTGGCGGATCACAAGATGTGTCCTATAGTATTCGCATCCAAGGTGCTGGCATTTATGCTCAAATAGGCAACGGTAGCACTGTTGTGGACACCCCTCTTTATACATTGACATTGAACACTTGGACACACGTAACTTATGTTTGGAAAAATGTAGCCACTAACTCACTAGAAGCCTACATCAACGGAGTTAGCGTAGGCAGTGTGGCACACAGTTTCTCAAGCATACTGAATACCTCAGCAAACTTGTATATAGGATCATACAACGGTGGTGAGTACAGTCAATATATGAACGGTCGGATTGGTATCACTAGATTGTATAGTGCCGCACTGTCATCAGCACAAGTGCTTCAAAACTACAATTCTAGCAAATCAACCTATGGGCTATGACCAACAGGTCCAGTACCTGGCAAATTGTTGGCCATGATGCAACAGTTGCTCGGGCATATAACAAGCAATTGGTAGCATATAAATATCCATAACGATAGCAGTTGATGTGAGTTTTTGGCGTTGGATGTGATTGTAGCAGAAACCAATATTGTCAAATTGAATAAATATAAAAACTAGAGAGAGACATGGCAACAATTACATTTCCATCAAACCCGGTATTGAATCAGATTTATAGCTACAATGGAAACACCTGGATTTGGGACGGATCCTCATGGCAATTGCTGA
>JACCDW010172386.1_pt1 | contig 11481 bp, 12 predicted proteins | sample 7449781 | NCBI WGS metagenome assembly JACCDW01 (sample SAMN15323449, study PRJNA562643) | freshwater metagenome | isolation source: river surface water | place: USA:Blue River Watershed | collected 2017-08-18
CGACGGCTAGGCCGCCCGGTCAGTCGCAGACGGCGACGGGATCGCCGACCCGGATCAGCCCTGGCGTGGTTTCGGGAATCACGTTCTGGCCGAAGTTCACGTCCTCGGGCTTCGCCGGATCGCGGCGGTACTCCGCCAGGGTGCGCAGCGGCTCGGTGCCCCGGACGGCGGTGGCCTGGTCGGTGGTGATGACCGTGCATCGGGCGCAGGGGCCGGCGGTCTGAAAAACGGCGCTCCCGATCCGCACCCGCTTCCAAGTGTCCTCCGCGTAGGGAGCGGCGCCGGCGATCACGAGATTGGGGCGGAATCGGTTCATCGGCGCCGCCTCCTCTCCGCGTTCCGCCAGGCGGTCGTTTAGGTCGTTGAGTGACGCCTCGGTCACGAGCAGACCAGGGAAGGCGTCCGCGAAGCCCACCTGCCTGCCCTCAAGTCCGGTCGGCGCTCGGCGCACGGATCGTTCGAAGGCGGTTCCGGCTCGGACCAGGCGGCAGCGGGTGCGAAGGAAATCGCTGAGCCAACCGGCGGCCTCATCGCCGCAGTCCTCGGCGGCAAGTCCCTCGCTCCGCCACACGCTCACGTGGATCAGCCGGGCGCCGGGCTGGCCGTCGCGAGGCACGCGGATTTGCCCGTGGCCGGGGGCGGCCAAGGTGAGTTCGGTGGCCTCCAGGCGCGTGCCGATGAGCGCCATGCGGGGGAGCGTGCGCTGGGTGAGGAAGCGGCCCTCGGGATCGACGACCATGAACCGTCGGTCGCCGGCGATGCCCCGTTCGTCAATCGCGGCGGTCTCCACCGCGCAGCCGCGCAGGGATTTCACGGGATAAATCAGGAGGGCGGAAAGGTGCACGCGCGTGGGTTGCGATGCCACGGAGCGGTGCCCCGGCCGAGCCCAATTTGCGGTCAGGCGGTCGCCGGCAGGGCTGCATCTTCCGCGCGCCGCAGCCGGTGTCGGGGCTGGTACGCGGCGGTAAGTAGGCCGTAGCCCGGGCGTTCGACGCCGACCGGGGTGAAGCGAACGTATCCCTTCTGGGCGGCCATGCGCACGAGCTCGCCGCGGTGCTGGACGCCGAGCTTGCGGTGCAGCGTCCGCCGGACGGTCGCGATCGTCGCCGGGCTCAGCCCGAGCTGGCCCGCGGCGGCGAGGTCGTCGCTGCCGTCGCCGATCACGCTCAGCACCACTTGCTCGAAGTCCGTCAGGATCCGGAAGAGCGCCCCGGGCGAGGCGGCGATCTGGCGCAGGCGGGCGGCGGCTCCGGGACTCCAGTGGCGCGAGCCACGTACGATGGCGGGCAGGGCCGCGGCGAAGGCCGCGGGAGCGTCTTCGGCCGGGTCGAACAGGCCGTCGACCGGCAGCGACCGCAGGGCCGCGAGCACCCGGTACTCGTGGCGGTCAAGCAGCACCACCACGCGCCGCGCCTGCAGCGGCGCCCGCTTGCACTGCGCGACGAGGTCGAGAGCATCACCGCCCGCCGGTTCACCGAGGCCGGTCATGAACAGGTCGAACGGCACGCGGCCGAGGAGCTCGCGGGCCTCGGCCACGGACGACGCGACGGTGGTGCGCACGCGGGGGAAGGCGTGCCCGACGTTCTGGCGCAGGATCTCGGCGTAGAGCCGGTCCGACTTTAGGATCAGGATCTGCAGCGGGGTCGTGTTCACGGGCCCCAGCGGAAGGCGGCGGCGCGGCGACGCCGACGGCCGAGGTGTAAGTTTTCCGTAAGTGCAGCGGCGATCCGCGGACTCAGCCGTTCCTGCCCCGCCGCGGCCGGGCATGATGCCGGTAACCCGCCTTCGGGATGACCTCGACCCAGGCGCGCACCTCGATCCCGAGCGGTCGGCACGTGGCGGCGAGCTTGCCGAGCAGGACGCGAAGGTTGCTGGTGTCGCCGCGGAACCGGCGGCCGAGGATCTCCGCGTAGAGCGTGTCGTAGGTGACGACCTCGCCCGGCCGCGCGGCGAGCGCCTCCGCCAGCTCCGCTTCGCGCGGCGTGAGCGCGAGCGTTCGTTTTCCGCGGCGCAGCGTGCGATCGTCGGGCCGCAGCTCGGCGCCGGCGAAGCGCAGTCTGGCGGGTGACCTCGGCTCCGGCCGGCCCTTCCCCGCATCCCGACGTAGGAGACGCGAGAGATGGGCCAGCAGCACCTCGGTCCGCACCGGATCCCGCAGCACGCAGTCCGCGCCGAGCAGCACCAGCCGCGCCTCCTCGGTGGCGGGCAACGCCGCGCCGGCCAGGACGATCAGCCGAGCGGCGTCGCTCCGCGCGTCGCCCTCCGGGCCGCTGAGAAGGTGATCGGCGTGACCGTCGTCGAGCGCGTGGCGGGCGACGACCACGCGCGCCTCGTGGCGGAGGAGGTGGCGCCGGGCGGCGCGGAGGGATTCGGCGGGCGCCGCCACCCATCCCGCGCTTTCACAAAGTGTGAGCAGCGCGGAACGCTCCCGCGCCGAGCTGGAGATGATCAGGATCACGGCGTTCCCCGGCGACCGGGTCCGTTCACACCGGCAGGACGAGCACCAGCTGAAACCGCGACGCCTCCGGGGCCACCGCGGTGCCCAGCGCCCCGCGGCACTTCTCGATGCCGCTCAGGAGGCCGCGTGGCGTGATCGCCGTGAGCGGGGCATGCTCCCCCTTGAGCCAGTCCTCGATTTCGGTCGGCGTCAGCGACGGACCGTCGGCGCTGAGCGTGACCACGAGCGCCGGCTGGCTGCCGAGCGATCGGCGCCGGTTGATCCACAGGAGGCGCCGCCGCTGGGGGTCGCGCGTGACGGCGTCGAGCCGCGGTGCGAAGTCGAGGTTCACCCCCACGGTCGTGCGGGGAGCCGCGCAGGCGAGGGCGGCCCCGATCGCGGGGATCACCATCAGCAGGAACTCGATGCCGGAAATGCCGCGGACGACCACCGCACGTTCGGTCGGCCGGAAATCCACGCCCTTGCCCTCGGCCTCGGCCCGGCCGCCACGGAGCGCGATGTCGATCGCATGGCGGATACCCTCGTTCGGCTGCGCGGGCGAGGCGTCGCGGCTCCCGTACGATGAGTCGAAGAAGCCTCCCGTCGCCGTCATCGCGGCGTCGGCCGTCTTCCGGGCTTCCTCCAGTCCCCGCAGGATGAGCGCCAGACCCGGATCGGTGCGGCTCCGCGCGGCGAGCTGCGTCGTGGCGGAAACGAGGTGCGCGTGGATCGTCGTCAGCAGCCCCGCGTTCTGACGCAGGACCTCGCGGGCCGTCTCCGAGACCACGACCTCGACGTCCCGCTCCAGCCGGGCGGCATCCCGGTCGTCGGCGATGGTGCCGGCGGCGCGGGCAAGTTCCTGCTCACGGCGGCGCTCGCGGGTGCGCTCCACCCAGCCGGCCAGCCGGTCCTCCAGATCGGCCCGCGATCCGAGTGGCTTCGGCAGGAAGTCGTAGACCGGCAGCGGGATGGCGCGCTTCAAGTTGTCCGTCGTGTCAAAGGCGCTGAGTACCACGAATCCCAGCCCCGGGTCGAGGTCGCGAGCGGCGTCCACAAAGGCGAGGCCGTCCATCCGCGGCATGTGGATATCGGTGATGCAGAGGTCGAACCGCGTCTGCCGGATGCGCGCCAGCCCCTCGCGCGCGTCGTGGGCGGAGACCAGCTCGCAACGGTCGCCGATGCGGAGGCGAATCGACGCGTGGATCGGTCGTTCGTCGTCCACGATCAGGACGCGGGGCGGCAACAGCTGCGCGGGGTCGGTCACGGGGCTGCCTGAACGCAGGAGGGTTGCGCCCCGGGGTCAAGGGATGCGCCGGCTGGCGGTGCTTGCTCGGAGTTAGCGGAGCGTCTTCAGCGCAGGGCGTGCAGCGCCTGGAACCGCTGTCCCATCCCGGCCGGGTGCAGGAGCTGCAGCAGGGCGAGCTTGCGCGCGCTCAGGCGGCCGGCCTCGGCCTCCGTGGCAAGGGCGAGGGCCGGGCCCGCGTGCCGCACGAGGAACGTTTCCTGGAACTCGATCCGCGGTTCGGGGAATCCGTGGCGCATGAGGGCCGCGCTGATCCAATCCCAGCAGACATGGCACGTGAGGTCCTGCTCGCCGGGCCGCGCCAGCAGGTCATCCGAGCGTTGATGCCGGTGGTAGGCGCGGGCCGTACCGGCGGGCGTGTGGTCGCGCAGCTCGGCGAGGGTCTTGCCGTAGTCGAAGGCGAGGAAAAGCCCGCGCCAGGGCTGCGCCGCGATGTCCGCGGCAATTTCCGCCGCCGCCAGGGGACGGTCGAAGCGGTAGCCTTCGGCTGCGGGCACGTCACCGCCGTCGAAGGGCAAATCGATCTCGACCAGCTTTTCTCCATCCAGCGCTACGCCCATCTGCCGCCACCCACCCGCCCGGAAGACCGTCCGCGCGAACGGCTGCGCGTCGAACAGCTCGTTCGAGAAGACCACGCAGTCGCCGGACAATTCCGGGGCCGCGCCGACGCGGATTGCGCGAACCGCGCCGAAGGGATGGGCGACGCCCGCGAGCACTCCGCCGCCGGGTTCGGCGCCGATCTCCACGAACGTGTGCGCTCCGGGATCGCGGTCGCCCAGCAGGTGCGCGCAGGCCGCGGCGACGAGCTCGCCGAAGACCGGCCCGAGGCTCGTCGCGGTGTAGAAGTCGGTTCCGCGCCCGCGGCCCACGCGCGGCCGATCCTTCCGGTAGTAGCCCACCTCCGGGTGGTAGAGCGCGAGCTCCATGAAACGGGCGAACGTGAGCGTTCCGCCGGAACCCGCGGCGGCGCGGAAGACGGCGAGGAACTCCGGCGACGGCGGCGCTGGCGACGAACCCATTTACAAGGGGTTTCCGATGCCCACTGTGACTCGCATGTTCAAACGCTTTCTCACCCTCGCGGCCGGGGTCGTCCTCGGCGCCGTGCTGGTGGAGGCGTGGCCGCGGGTCGCGGCGGCGTGGAGCCTCTGGCCGGACCGCGGCCTGTCGCGCGCGTCCGCGCGGGTGCGTGAGGTGATGAAGCTGGTGCACGAGAACCATGTCGACGGTGCAGCCGCCGGCTACGACCGCCTCGCCCGCGAGGCGTTGCACGGCATGGTCGAGTCCCTCGATCCGCATTCGGAGTTCCTGGAGAAGGAGTCGCGCGCGGGCTTCGAGGAGGACCTCTCGGGCGAGTTCGGCGGCGTCGGTATCCAGGTCGAGACGCGGCAGGATCGCATCATCGTGATCGCGCCGGTGGCCGGCGGGCCCGGGGAGCGGGCGGGCATCCAGCGGGGGGATGAGATCACGAGCATCGACGGTCGGCCCGCCGAGGCCGGAGGCCTCGATGGCGTGGTGGGGAGCCTGCGCGGTCCGCCGGGCACCAAGGTCAACGTGGGATTGCTCCGACCGGCCACGCGTGCCAGCCTCGCGGTGTCCGTCACGCGGGAGATCATCCGCATCGAGAGCGTGCGCGGCATCCGCGTCCTCGGTGATGGAGTGGGTTATGTGCAGCTCACGGAGTTCACCGACCACACCGGCGAGCAATTCCGGCGCGCCCTTGGCGGCCTGCTCGCGCTGGGAGTGCGCGGGCTGGTGCTCGACCTGCGGAACAACCCCGGCGGCGTGCTCGAGGCGGCCGTGGAGGTCGCGGAACCTTTCTTCCGCCGGGGGGAGCGGGTCGTTTCCATCCGGGGACGCTCGGCGCGTGACCAGGAGGAACTGCTGGCCTCGGCCGAGGGGCCGCCGGTTTCCCTGCCCGTGGTGGTGCTGGTCAATGCCGGCAGCGCCTCCGCGGCGGAGATCGTCGCCGGTGCGCTGAAGGACACTGGAAGGGCCGTGGTGGTCGGCGAACGCACGTTCGGCAAGGGCTCGGTGCAGACGGTGTTCCCGCTCGACGGCGGCGAAGGCGTGCGGCTGACGACCGCCCATTACCTGACGCCCGCTGGCGAACGGATCCACGAACGGGGCGTGACGCCGCACGTGGAGGTGGTGATGACGCCCGATGAGGATGCGCGGCTCGCGCGGCAGCGCGCACGTCCGGACCTCGCCGATGCGGCGGCCTTCCGGGCGCGCTTCGGGGAGGAACCGGCGGCCGACCGCCAGTTGGAGACCGCGCTCGCGATGCTGGAGGGACTGCGCTGGTTCGCCGCCCGCGCCGGCGGAGGGACGGTGCCGTGATCCTGGCGCTGGAGAGCTCGTGCGACGAGACGGCGGCGGCCCTTTTCGATCCGGCGCGCGGCCTGTTGGCGGAACTGGTCCATAGCCAGGTGGCGCTGCATGGCCGGCATGGCGGGGTCGTGCCGGACCTTGCGACCCGCGAGCACCTGCGGAACGTGGGTCCGCTGCTCGCGGAATTGCGCGATCGGTCGGGCTTCGCGGGCGTCACCGAGGTCGCGGTCACGCATGGGCCCGGGCTCGCCGCCTGCCTGGCGGTGGGCGTGGCCGCGGCGAAGGCGCTCGCCTTGGCATGGCGGGTGCCGGTGACGGGTGTGAATCACCTGCGCGGCCACGTGTGGTCTCCGTTCATACCCGTGCATGCGCGCGGGCCGGCCGGCTTCGCGGAGGCGATGACGGCGGCCTTGCCGCACCTCGCCCTGGTTGTTTCGGGCGGCAACACGATCCTGATCCGCGTCGACGCCGACCGTTCGCTGCGCGTGCTGTCCTCGACGCGCGACGATGCGGCGGGGGAGGCGCTGGACAAGGGGGCCAAGTTGCTGGGGCTGGGCTACCCCGGCGGTCCCCTCGTCGAGCGGCAGGCCGCGGGCGGTAATCCCGCGGCGTATCCGTTTCCCCGCGGCATTGGCCGGCGCGACGAGCTCGATTTCAGCTTTTCCGGCCTCAAGACGAGTCTGCGTTACCAGATCGAGGGAATGACGGCGGAGGAAGTCGCGGCCCGCATGCCCGACCTGTGCGCGAGTTACCAGGCAGCGGTGATCGATGCCCTTGCGCGCAAGACGCGGGCTGCGCTCGCGCAGGGCGAGGGGAGCTACCGCAGCCTCGGCGTTTCGGGAGGGGTGGCGAACAACGCCGCGTTGCGCGCCGCACTCGGCGACGTGGCGCGCCGCGCGGGCGTCGCGTTCCTGGCCGCGGAACCGCGGCACACCGGTGACAACGCGGGGATGATCGCCTTCGCCGCCTGGGCTGACCCGGCGGGTTGCGACCGTTCCGGGCCGCGTGCGCTGCGCATCCGCCCGGACGCCCCGCCGGCCTGACGCGGAGAATTACTTGTAGTCGCGCCGCAGGTTGCTGGGCAGCAGGCCGAGCTCCTCGCGGTACTTGGCCACCGTGCGCCGCGCGATCTTGATGCCGCGGGCCATCAGCTTCTTGACGATGTCCTCGTCGCTCAGGGGACTCGAGCGGTCCTCGATGTTGATGAGGTCGGCGATGAGCTCCTTCACGCTGGTGTTGGAGACGGCCGTCCCGCCCTCGGACTGGTAGCCCGGGGTGAAGAAGTACTTGAAGTCGAACACGCCGTGCGGCGTGCGGATGTACTTGTTGGCGATGGCGCGGCTAACGGTGGTCTCGTGCACGCCCACGACGTCGGCCACCTGGGTCATGGTGAGGGGCCGGAGCGAGGATACGCCCTTCTCGAAGAACTCCCGCTGGGCGTTCAGGATCTCGCGCGTGATCCGCTCGATCGTGCGCTGGCGCTGCTCGATCGAGTCGATCAGGAACTTGCCCGAGCGCATGCGCTCGCGGAGGTAGTCGCGGTCCTGCTTCGACAGCGAGCCCTTGGCGATCAGGTCGCGGTAGGCGCCCGATATCCTCAGGCGCGGGATGTAGTCGCCGTTGAGGATGATCTTCCAGTCGTCACCGTCGCGCTCGACCGTCACGTCGGGAACGACCACGCGGTTGTTGTCCTCCGCGAAGCGCCGCCCGGGGGCCGGATCAAGGCGGCCGATCTCCTCGATGGCCGATTGGATGTCCTCCGGATCGGCGTCTAGTTGACGCGAGAGCTCGGGGATGCGGCGGCGTTTAAGCAGCTCGAAGTGATCGCGCACGATGGCCGCGGCGGTCGACTCCCCGCGCCCCTTCGCGGCGAGTTGCGCCAGCAGGCAGCCCGCGAGGTCCTCCGCCCCGATTCCCGGCGGCTCGAAGGTCCGGAGCACCGCGAGCGCCTTCTGCACCGCTTCCAGCGGCAGGCCGGTTTGCAGGGCCACGTCGGGGGGCGATTGCGTGAGGAAGCCGCGGTCGTCGATTCCGCCCACGAGGTGGCGCATCGCCGCCATCTCCCGCTCGTCGAGGTCCGCCAATTCCGCCTGCCGCATGAGGTGCTCCTGCAGCGAGGTCTCGCCCACGATCGACTCGAGGAAGTGCTGGCGGCGTTCCGCGTCCTCCGCGGTGTGAGGCTGACCGCCCGCCTGCGCGAGGTGGTCCCGCCAGTCCTGGTCGATCTTGCCGAGGATCTCGAACTCGCGGTCGCGGCTGAAGTCCATCTCGTCGTGCCGCTTCTCCGGTTCGGAGTCCCCGGGAGGCGGCGCCTCGTGGCTGTCGTCCTCGCCGGCCTCGGGAGTTTCCCCGTCCTGATCGAGGCTCTCGCCCTCCATCGGCAGCTCCTCAAGGGTCGGGTTGGCCTGCAGCTCCTCCTGGATCACCGAGCGCAGGTCGAGCGCGGCGACCTGCAGGATCTTCAGCGACTGCCGCAGCTGGGGCGCGAGGACGAGCGACTGCGTCTGCCGCTGGCGCAGTTCATGGCTGAATCCCGGCCCGCTCATGCGCAGGTTGGCTCCTTCAGTTCGGAGCTCGTCCGCCCGGAACCGGCAGGGCCGGGTCCTGGATGCCGAGCAATTTCTTGAGGTAGACCGCGAGCTTCTCGTTGGTCGGGCCGTAACCGTCGCCGTAGATGTACACCTCCAGCGCGGTGAGCATCTCCAGCGCGGACTGGTAGCGCTTGTCGCGATCGCGCTCGAGGGCGCGTTGGATGATGGCCTCGAGCTTGGGATCGATGTCGGGACGCAGGGAAGCGAAGCTCGGGATCGGGAGGTGGAGGATGTTGTGGCGCGACCGGAGGCGGTCGCCGGAACGGAAGATGTTCCGGCCAAGCAGCAGCTCAGTGAGGACGATGCCGAGGGGAAAGAGGTCGGCGCGGGCGTCGGTGATGCCGTAGTTGGCCTGCTCGGGTGACAGATACTCGTCCTTCCCCGCGATCACCTGACCTTCTTCATTGTACATCAGGTCGAGGGCCTTCGCGATGCCGAAGTCGGTGAGCTTCACGTCGCCCTCGAGGGCCATCAGGATGTTCTTCGGTCCGATGTCGCGATGGACGATGTTGAGGTGACGCCCTTCGCGGTCGCACTTCGTATGCGCGTAGGCGAGCCCGCGGGCGACGCGGGAAACGATGAAGACCGCGAGGTCGACGGGGATCGGGATCCGTTGCCGGCGATGCTGCTCGATGAACTGCTCGAGGTTCACGCCGCGGACGAACTCCATGACCATGAAGTATTGTCCGCCGACCTTTCCGAGGTGGTAGGTCTGGACGATGTTGGTGTGGATCAGGTCGGCCACCAACCGCGCCTCGCCGATGAAGTTCTTCTGGAACTCCTCGATGGCCGAATACTCCCCGCGGATCAGCTTGACGGCGACCGTCTTCCGGAAGTTACCCGCTCCCAGTTGCACGGCCTCGTACACCAAGCCCATGCCTCCCTCCGCCAGCTTCCGGACCATCTCATACCGCAGTTCGTCGGTGACTTGCTGGATGACGCTCATGGCGCGGAAGCATCGGTTCCGGCGGCAGGTAGGCAAGGCTGCATCATGAAACCGGCGCGGAATTTGCTGTAGCGTTCGTTGACAGCCGCTTGGGCGGGGCCAACTTCCCCTTAATGATCACCCTTTCCCCCCGCGCCGCCCAGCAGGTGCGCCGGATGCAGGCCGAGCTAAACGCCCCGCAGAAGCGCCTCCGCGTCCTGGTCGAGTCCGGTGGTTGCTCGGGTTTCCAGTACGGCATGTCCTTCGACGAACCGAAGGGCGATGACGCCGTGTTCGAGAGCGAGGGAGTCCCGCTTTTGATCGACCCGACCAGCCTGGCTTACCTGCAGGGTTCGCAGATCGACTTCGACGACGGCCTGCACGGCAAGGGTTTCGAGATCAAGAACCCCAACGCGCAGAGCACCTGCGGGTGCGGCAAATCCTTCAGCTGACTGCCGGCGATTTGGCGGCGGAGTGGAGCGCGACGATCCCAAATGTCATCGGGATCGCCGTAATTTCCCCGAAGCCGGCCGCCCGGATCTCATTTGTTATTTCCTCCCTCGTCGGAAAAGCCCCGATGCTGTCGCCGAGGTAAAGATACGCCTCGCGGTCGCCGGTGAGCCAGCGGGCGAGGCCTGGCAGCACGCGTCGGAGGTAGAAATAGTAGAGCGGTCGGAGCCAAGCCTGCGGTTGCGAGAACTCCAGGACGTGCAGTTGGCCGCCCGGCTTGAGCACGCGGTGCATTTCCCGGAGGCCGCGCTGGCGGTCGGCCAGGTTTCTCAGTCCGAACGCGATCGTAATCGCGTCTCGACTGGCATTCGGGAGGGGAATCTCAAGTCCGTCACCCAAGGTGAAGCGCACATTTCCCGCTCCAGGGAAACGGCCCGAGCGCCCCTTGGCTTCGGCTTGGTCAAGCATGGGTTGGCAGAAGTCCATGCCCGTGATTTCCGGGGCGGGACGGACGCCGCGGGCGATCGCGAAAGCCACGTCGCCGCTGCCGGTTGCGAGATCCAGCACGGTGCGCGGATGATGCCGGCCGACGGCCCCGACGAGCCGCCTCCTCCACCAGCGGTCTATTCCCGCGGAAAGCATCCGGTTGGCGGTGTCATATCGAGGCGCGATGCGCCCGAACATAGAGTTTACGGCCTCCGGATCCGGCATGATGGTTCGGTAAGGGGCGGTAAAAGTGCCCCGACCGCAAGCCGGTCATAAGGGTTGACGCCCCGGCCTTTGCGAAATTATCTCCGTCTCACCCACATCCTTCAGCTAAAGCAAAAGGAACCCCATGGCTAACCTGACGAAGCGTGAGATTGTGCTGCAGATCTACCAGCAGTCGGGCTTCCCCCAGAAGCAAATCGTAGACACGGTGCAGCAGACCCTCGACATCATCCAAGCGGCGCTGGCCGCAGGCAGGAATGTCGAGTTGAGGAACTTCGGTGTGCTTGAGGTGCAGATCCGTAAACAACGCATCGGGAGAAACCCCAACAAGCCCGAGGCCGAGGTCGTCATTCCCCAGCGGGCGGTGGTTAAGTTCAAGTCGGGGAAGATCCTCAAGCAGCAGCTCAAGGGGCTCAATCTGAGCCAGCTGCAGCCGCCGGTTCCCCCGGCCCCGCCGGCGACCTGAGCGACGCTTCCACGCCTCGGCGTGAATCCTTCCCAAGCCGCGCGCGGGCGCGGCTTTTTTGTTGGCGCCGTCCTTCGATGTCGCGCAACCATCGGTGGCCATGGCCAACTTCCAGACCTTGCCGGGATTCCGTGAGTTCTACCCCGAGGATCTCGCGGGTCGGAATCACATCTTCCGGCTTTGGCGACAGACGGCCGCCAGCTTCGGGTTCGCGGAGTACGACGCGCCCGTCCTGGAACCTCTGGAGCTCTACAAGGCCAAGTCGGGCGACGA
>JACCDW010023596.1_pt1 | contig 11479 bp, 15 predicted proteins | sample 7449781 | NCBI WGS metagenome assembly JACCDW01 (sample SAMN15323449, study PRJNA562643) | freshwater metagenome | isolation source: river surface water | place: USA:Blue River Watershed | collected 2017-08-18
ACATCCTAAGTACTGGATTCTCACCAGTGCCATCAGTGGCTCAGGAAGCATCCAAAATCCCTACCAATTTAGTAGATAGCCAAGCAATCGACCAAAATGTTCTGCGTAGTTATGCTGAACGTCAGGCAGTGGCTCGCTACTTAGCAAATAAATACAAGATTGAGCATGCTGACAGCATGAACTTTGTGGACAAAGCCATTGTGGTTAGTCGTGAGGTGGGCTTAGATCCAACCTTGATCTTGGCAGTAACAGCAATTGAATCAAGTTTTAACCCAGTGGCTCAGAGCAAGAAGGGTGCACAAGGTCTTATGCAGGTGATGACTCGTGTACATACTGAAAAGTACCAAATTTTTGGTGGTGACCACGCAGCTTTAGATCCAGACGCAAATATGCGCGTGGGCTCTTTGATTCTGCGTGAGTACATTGCAAAGGGAGGCTCTTTAGAAGCTGGCTTACGTCTCTACGTTGGCGCTTCATCTATGTTCATCAGTGATGGTGGCTACGGTGAGAAGGTCTTGGCTGAGCGTGAGCGCCTAAAACAAGCTGCTGCACTCAAAGTAGCTGTGCTTCGCTCAAAAGTGCTCTAAGGCACTTTTAAGGACTTCTTAGCTCTAAGTAATTTAAATAACAATAAATAGTAAGTAATAAAAAAGCCTGCAAAAAAGCAGGCTTTTTTAATTTCTGAAGCTGACTATTGTTAACTTAACGTTCAAGCAGTCACTACTTAAGCATCACTCAAGTAAGCTAACCAACCAACTCATCACATTTCATGAGGTCTTAGTTGCTGGGCTAACTTATCGAGTACGCCATTCACATACTTATGACCATCCGTGCCACCAAAGACTTTGGCAAGCTCCACCGCTTCGTTGATGGCTACCTTAAATGGTACGCTGATGTCTTCAGCTAATTCAAAGGCGGCAATCAGTAGGGCGCCGTATTCAACAGGAGATAATTCTTCCATCGGGCGATCAACGTGTTCTTTGATTTTGCTCTCGAGGGTGTCGTAATGATTCACAACTCCTGAGAAGAGGTGGTCAAACAAATCTTTTTGAGCTTTTTTAAAGCCTGGGTCTTCACCTAACTGTTTAGCAATTGTGGCGTAATCAGCAAAACCACCAGCAGCCTTGATCACTAGCCATTGATAAACGCCTTGCAAAGCATATTCACGAGCGCGACGACGCGGCGTTAGGGAGCGTTTCACCGTGACAGATGAAATCGGCTTATTGAGTTGTTGTGGATCAAAGTTCATAAATTGCCAAAATGCTTGTTGAGTATGTTGATGAATTAATCGTCTTCAACTTCATCATCAGGGGTTAAGCCAATTGATAAATTAGCCATTTCTACAGCAGTACGTGCGCAGTCGCGACCTTTTTCAAGAACTCGTGCCTCTGCTTGCTCATCAGTTTCACAAGTAAGAACACCATTGGCAATCGGAATACCATAATCAAGACCTACGCGCGTAATGCCAGCACCTGATTCATTAGAGACTAATTCAAAGTGGTATGTTTCACCACGAATCACTGCGCCCAACGCAATCAATGCATCAAACTCACCGCTCTCGGTCAGTTTTTGTAGTGTCAGCGGTATTTCTAGTGCGCCAGGAACAGTGGTGATAACAATATCTGTCTCTGCTACACCTAAAGCCAATAATTCTTTCACGCATGCTTCTGTGAGAGCTTCGCAAATAGGGGTGTTAAAGCGTGCTTGAACAATGCCAATGCAAAGGTCTTGACCGTTTAAGTCAGCTTCAATTCGATCAATGTTTGATAGTGGCATGTGAGACCTTTATATGGGGCGTTGAGTAAAAATAAATTAAGAAGCTTTGTATGCCAAATGACCAGTGACTTCTAAGTCATAACCAGCCATGGTTGGTAGCTTGCCAGGTTTTGCTAATAATTTCATTTTGCGGATACCCAAATCTTTCAAAATCTGCGCACCAATACCGTAGGTGCGGAAATCTATTTTTCTTTGAGGATTCACTGGAGCGATGCCATCAAGTTTGCCTAGTTGGTTAAACCAAGCATCTGTATTAACGGCAGCAGAACCTGCGCAGTTCAATAAAACGATCGCACCTGCATCACTTTGTGCAATTGTTTTAATCGCTTCTGTCACTGGCCATGAGTGACTGGCTGATTCTGTTTCTAATAAATCCAAGATAGTTGCTGGTTCGTGTACGCGGACCAGTGTTTCTTGGTTAGGACTTGGATTGCCTTTAACTAAGGCAAGATGAGCGCAACCAGTTGGACTGTCTTTATAAGCAATTCCTTGTAGGGGGCCCCAAGGAGTATTAAAAGTGCGGGTGCCTTGGCGGCTGATGATGCTTTCATTGCGGCTGCGGTAATGAATCAAATCAACAATCGTGCCGATTTTCAAACCGTGCTTTTTGGCAAATTCAATTAAATCAGGAAGACGGGCCATCTCGCCGTCGTCTTTCATGATTTCGCAAATAACTGATGTTGGGCTGCAACCAGCTAACTCTGCTAAATCGCAACCGGCTTCAGTATGACCTGAACGAACCAAAACGCCACCTGCTTGTGCCATGAGTGGAAAGATATGACCAGGCATCACAATGTCACGTGGTTTGGCGCTAGGCGCAACAGCCACTTTGACAGTGTGCGAACGATCGGCTGCAGAAATGCCCGTTGTGACACCCTCGGCAGCTTCAATCGAAACTGTGAAATTAGTGCCGAGCGCTGCCGTATTGTCACGCACCATGAGTGGCAAATTCAATTGCTCGCAACGTTCACGGGTTAGCGTTAAGCAAATCAAGCCGCGGCCATATTTAGCCATAAAGTTAATGGCTTCTGGCGTAACATGATCTGCTGCTAAAACTAAATCACCCTCGTTCTCGCGATCTTCTTCATCGACCAAAATGACCATGCGACCTGCGCGCATTTCGGCAATGATTTCTTCAGTGGTAGCGAGAGAATAGGCTGAACTTGACATAGACCCATGATTTTAAGGCTTTTTTGAGCCAATGCTCAGTTTTGGGGCTATTTACCCGCTAAAACTCATTTTGCGCTCATCATGCGCTCAACATAACGCGCAATCAAATCTACTTCTAGATTCACAATAGAGCCGGCTTTGAGGTATTGCAAAGTTGTATTTTCTAGTGTGTGTGGGATTAAATTGATATGCATGAGGCAACCATCTGACGCATCTTCAATTTGATTAACGGTGAGCGACGTGCCATTCACTACGATTGATCCTTTATACGCTAAATATTTAGCTAAAGATAAGGGCGCCTTAATCACTAAATGCCACGATCCATCAGAACTGTTGGTTTGCACTTGTTTAAAAGTGACAACGTCACCCATGCCATCCACATGCCCGCTGACCAAATGACCACCTAAACGATCATTGAAGCGCAAGGCTTTTTCCAAGTTAACAAAACCAGTTTTATCAAGACCTGTTGTTTTGTTCAGTGACTCTGCAGAAATATCAATGGAGAAGTGAGTTGGGGTCATTGCAACAACCGTCATGCAAGCCCCTTGCAAAGCAATGCTGTCACCTAATTGAACATCACTCATATCTAACTTGCCGGCATTGATATGCAAGCGTAAGCCATCACCTAGTTTTTCAACTGTTTCGATTTGCCCTACAGCTTGGATGATTCCGGTAAACATAGAGTTCTCTTTTCTAGGTGAATTATTTCTTTTTTAATCTAATGCGTAAATCATTACCTATGGAGGTATGGTCGATTAAATCCCATGATGAGACATTGTCTAGAGTATCTAATGCAGGCAAGTAAGCCATTCCCATACCGTCACCCAATAGCTTAGGCGCCATGTAAATCAGCAACTCATCCACACATCCTTCACGTATCAAGGAGCCATTGAGCTTAAATCCAGCTTCAACGTGAACTTCATTGATATGTAACTTTTCTGCTAAATATTTAAACAGTGCTGGCAAGTCCACTTTGCCTTTGCTGTTGGATGCATCAGGCAAGCTAACGAGAGTGACGTTTTTCTCTCGCAGTATTTGAGACATCTTTTCAAAATGATTCACTTCAACCTGACCACAAACTACTACTGTGTGACCACCCAATGAGTCATCAAGTATTTTTGAGTCGGGTGGCACCTCTAAGAAAGAATCAATCAGTACTCGAAGAGGCTGTCTAGGCGTTTCGATATCTCTAACATTCAGTTGAGGGTTGTCTTCTTTAACTGTGCCTATGCCAGTCAGAATGCAGCATGCTCTGGCACGCCATAGGTGTCCATCATGACGTGCATCGCTACTAGTGATCCACTGACTCACGCCATTTGATAAAGCTGTTTTGCCATCCAAGCTGGCGGCAACTTTCAACCGTACCCAAGGTTTACCTTGAGTCATGCGCTGAATAAAACCGATGTTTAATTCAGTGGCATCTTTTTCTAATAAACCGCAACGAACTTCAATCCCTGCAGTGCGTAATTGTTCAAGCCCTTGACCAGCCACCAAAGGGTTGGGGTCGGGCATGGCTGCTATCACTGTTGCAACCTTGGCATTAATCAAAGCATCGGTGCAAGGTGGTGTACGACCATGATGGCAGCAGGGTTCTAGTGTGACGTATACCGTAGCACCGCTGACATCAAAACCTTTTGATTGGGCATCTTTGAGCGCATTGATTTCTGCGTGGGCAGAACCTGCCGCTTGTGTGTGACCCAAACCAATTATTTGCTTATTTTTGACAATGACACAGCCTACCCGAGGATTAGGGTTGCTGATGAATAATGACTTTTTGGCTTCAGCCAAAGCCATCGTCATATAGTCATGGTCTTCTTGGGTATACATAGCGGGCATTAATAACAATGTGCCTCATTTTAGAGGTGATCTAAGTACTTTACAGACATTTTTGATAATCTTTGCTTGGATCGCAAATTCGCCATCGACCGCCTGGTCCCAAAATAACGTGCCGCATCAACCCAGGATAGCTTTTGTGTTGCCAAATAATCCGATTAGCCACAAACCCACCGTTATTCAGTAGGGCTGGTTGCCCATTATGAAAACTAATATGCCGTGCTTTGCTGGGGGCACTCATATCAGTAAATTGTTGACTATCTTTTAATAGATGATGAGCAACTTGTACTTGAGCATTCAAATGATGCTGGTTAAGAGAATAAGTTTTGATTTGCATATCTTCTTTGGATATCTCAGTCGATTGATTGATGGCCCAACCTTTAGACCAATTGTCTGGGTCTTTTTCATCCAATGGTCTCAAGCTAACTTTCTCATTCAATTGGCGAGAAAGTTGTCTTGCTAACTGCGCATCCTGAATAAAGCTATGCGTGACTTCATTTAATTGCTGGCTAGCTATTTGATAGCTAAATGATTCTACAAAGGTGCCCGCAATGATTGCGATTAAAAAGGTGCAAAGCAGCATTTCGATTAGAGTAAATCCAGTTTCTGAATCACACCAATAACTATTCCTTTGATAGCTTCTGCCAGTTAAGTCGTTCAATTTGCTTTGATTTAATTTTTGATGCTGTAAGAGGTGTATCAATTCGAATGGTGCTTTGTAGTTGTATATGCGTGAGTGGATTTTTTGATGAGCTGGTTAGCTTGTAGTGTTGGCTGCTAATACCTGATTTATTCCGAAAGTATTTTGGTTTATAGAGTTCAACATCAACCATATCTTGAACGTCAAGGCCAAGTATTAGGTTACTCTCAGCTTTGATCAGAGCTTTTTCAGTTGAGATAAAAGTCTTTAAATAATTACATTCACTTTGAATCATCCGAGTATGTGTGGCAGAAATGTTTAGCGCTGTGATGCTAACCATGCTTGTGAGCAATAAAAAGCTCAGAATGCTGGGAACGATATAGCCATCTTGTGAAGGCAAAGTTTTTGGATCATGGGTGTCGCAATGCAAATATTTTTTCAATTTCAAGCCCATGTTTATTTTTATAAAGTTTGATGCGTATCTTTAATGCTCTGACTTGCTTCCAGTTTGGGCGATTTTTAGTAACTCGTTCGCTTAATTCATAGGGCTCATACCATTCAATATTTCGCCCATTCTTAATGCCAGCCTGAACTTGCATGGATTGAACGTGACCAATTAATGCATCGTTCTGTAAATGACCTTTTTTATTCTTGGTTTGCAAATACAACACACCTTCACGTTGCTCGTAATGACCTTGGTTCTGTACAAAGAACGCTTGATATCCATGTGCCTCATCTGTGTGGTGCGTATAGAAAGCATCTGACCCATCTAAGCTGGCGGAGCCTTTGCGCACCTGAAATTGACCGGCCTGGCTATTGCTCATGCCAGAAGAATCTTTAGCCATCACTTTCAATGTATTTCCACCTTTGGTTAGGTTGGCGGTCTGTATGGCTTGTCCCATCATCTGTATGGCTTGTAGGCCTTCGTTGTGCAAAGTCACTCTCGTTAAATGACCGTGAATGCTTTGATAAAGCTGATATCCCGATTGAGTAATGCCCATCAAAATAATGCTACCCAGTAGGCTGGAGATTAATAACTCAATGAGGTTCATTCATTACCCCACTCAAGTTGGGCAACTGATAACTCATGTTGATTACTCAGCTCTATTAACTCAGAAAAATCGCGCTCCAATTTGAGTGAATGGCTACTCAGAAATTGTTGTGGGTTGATTGTTACCAGATATAGTCCGCTTGCTAAGCTGAGTGCAATCAAAGTCTCAATGAGCGAAAAACCATTTTTTAGTGAGGTGTTTAAAGATTTGTGAAGTGGTTTTAGCTTAGAATTTTTTTGCATGAAGACATCATGCCAATCCTTGAATCAACTGAAAATCAGAATTAACTGATTCTTCTGTAAGAATATTCTGAAATTAAAGTAAATTTATTTATGAGAAGAAATTATGATTTTTCCCAAGCTAGGAAAAACCCATATTTGGTGAAAAACATGGAAGCTGTTAGATATTTACTTCAGCTCTTTAAGCGCGCTTTCAAATGACTCGATGTCTGCAAAGCTCTTGTATACAGAAGCAAAGCGGATATAAGCCACTTTATCTAGGCGCTTGAGTTCGCGCATCACGAGTTCGCCTATGCGATCACTGGGGATCTCTTTTTCGCCCATAGCTAGAAGGCGTTCTTCGATGTTACGAATAGCTTCTTCAACTGCTTCAGCTGAAACTGGGCGCTTGCGTAACGCAATGCCCATTGAATCAACAATCTTGCTGCGGTTGTACTCAACACGACTACCATTCTTTTTAACAATCGCAGGTAGTGCTAATTCAGCACGCTCATAAGTGGTAAAGCGTTTGTCGCACTTTTCGCAACGGCGACGACGCTTGATGACGTCGCCTTCTTCAGATACGCGAGTATCTAAAACTTGCGTATCTGAATGTTTGCAAAAAGGGCAATGCATGTTGTCTTATGAACTTTCTGTTAATTAGTTGCTGTAAACAGGGAAGCGCTTAGTTAAAGCGGCTACTTCTGTACGAACTTTAGCAATGTTCGCAGCGTCATTAGGATTATCTAAAACGTCAGCAATCCAATTAGCCACCTGAATAGCTTCTGCCTCTTTAAATCCGCGAGTGGTCATGGCTGGTGAACCTAAACGTATACCACTTGTAACAAATGGTTTCTCGGGGTCGTTAGGGATCGCATTTTTATTACATGTGATGTGAGCTTCGCCCAATACACGTTCAGCTTCTTTGCCAGTGATCTTCTTGGCGCGAAGGTCTACTAGCATCACGTGTGATTGTGTGCCAGAAGACACAATGCGCAAACCGCGTTTAATCAATGTTTGAGCCATGGCATTCGCATTGATCAACACTTGTTGTTGGTACTCTTTGAAGCTTGGCTCTAAGGCTTCTTTAAAAGCCACAGCTTTGGCAGCAATCACGTGCATCAAAGGACCACCTTGCAAGCCTGGGAAAATGGCTGAGTTGATAGCTTTCTCGTGTTCAGCTTTCATCAAAATGATGCCACCGCGTGGGCCACGCAAACTTTTGTGAGTAGTAGATGTCACGATGTCAGCATGAGGAACTGGGTTAGGGTACAAACCAGCAGCAATCAAACCTGAGTAGTGAGCCATGTCCACCATGAAAATAGCGCCAACTTCTTTGGCTACTTTGGCAAAACGAGCAAAATCAATGTGTAATGAGTAAGCAGATGCACCAGCGATGATTAATTTTGGCTTGTGCTCACGTGCCAAGCGCTCCATGGCATCGTAATCAATCTCTTCTTTTTCATTGAGACCGTAAGCAACAGCGTTAAACCACTTACCGCTCATGTTGAGAGCCATACCATGGGTTAAGTGACCGCCTTCAGCCAGGCTCATGCCCAAAATGGTGTCGCCGGGCTTCAAAAACGCTAAAAATACTGCCTCATTGGCTGATGCGCCACAGTGAGGCTGTACGTTGGCAGCTTCTGCGCCATAAATCTGTTTTAGACGGTCAATCGCTAACTGTTCAGCAACGTCTACAAACTCACAGCCACCGTAATAGCGCTTACCTGGGTAGCCTTCAGCATATTTATTGGTTAATTGGGAGCCTTGGGCTTCCAAAACGGCTGGAGAGGTATAGTTTTCAGAGGCAATCAGCTCGATATGCTCTTCTTGACGGTTGTTTTCTGCTTGGATGGCATCCCATAATGCGGGATCAGTTTTGGCCAATGTTTGACTACGTTGGAACATGATTAGGGCTTTCTATGAGGATCGTCTATTTTGCAGCTAGCATACGCTAAACTCTGCAGACCTAAATGATACAAAAAAACCAGTAAGGAGACCAAAAAATGACTAAGTTAACAGTATTGGTGACAGGGGCTACAGCAGGCTTTGGCCAAGAGATTGCAAAACGCTATTTGGCTGAAGGCCACAAAGTAGTGGCGGCAGGTCGTCGAGTTGAGCGTTTAGAAGAGCTAAAAAAGTCTTTGCCGGCCGATCAACAGGCTCGTTTACACACAGTGGTGCTAGATGTAACAGATAAAGATGCCGTATTCGCCTTACCAGCCAAATTGCCAGGGGACTTTGCCGGGATTAATGTTCTAGTTAACAACGCCGGTTTGGCTTTGGGCTTAGAACCTGCTCACAAAGTCGATTTGACCGATTGGGAAAGAATGGTCGATACCAACATCAAAGGTTTGATGTATATGACACGTGCTTTCTTGCCGGGGATGGTGGAGCGCGGTCGCGGTCACGTATTTAATTTAGGCTCGATTGCCGGTCGTTACCCATACCCAGGTGGTAACGTGTATGGCGGGACTAAAGCCTTTGTGCGTCAGTTCAGTTTGAACCTTAAGTCTGACTTATTGGGAACGCCGATTCGTGTCACGGACGTATCACCTGGTTTGTGTTCTGGTACAGAATTCTCAAATGTGCGCTTTAAAGGTGATGATGAAAAAGCCGCTAAGGTATATGACGGTGTTCAGGCATTAACGGCTACTGATATTGCGGAGTCTGTTTACTGGGCGTCTACTTTGCCTGCGCATGTGAACATCAATGTGATTGAAATGATGCCGGCGTGCCAAGCATCTGGTCCATTGGCTGTTCATAGAAACTAAAATATCAATACTTACTAATAAAGTAATAAAACTATTTAACACTACGGAAAATAATCCATATGCACGCTACTCAAGATTTATCAATTTTGTCGCTAGTACTTAATGCCAGTGTCCTGGTGCAATTGGTCATGCTCCTATTGCTAAGTCTTTCAGTGGCATCGTGGACGATTATTTTTAGAAAAGGTCTAGCACTTAAAGCTGTACGCCAAGACACTGAGCGCTTTGAGCGAGACTTTTGGTCAGGTGGTGATTTAAATACTTTGTTGCAAGGTGCGATGCGCAATAAAGATCAAGCAGCTAGCCTTGAGCGTATCTTTGAGAGTGGTATGCAAGAGTTCTTGAAAGGTAAAGAAATCGATGGCGCACGCCGTGCCATGAAAGCAGCCTACCAGCGTGAGATGGATACTTTAGAAGCTAACTTACCTTTCTTGGCATCGGTTGGTTCTGTATCGCCTTATATTGGTTTGTTTGGTACGGTGTGGGGCATCATGAACTCATTCCGCGGTTTAGCAAACGTGCAGCAAGCAACGCTAGCGAGTGTGGCGCCTGGTATTGCAGAAGCATTGGTGGCAACAGCGATTGGTTTGTTTGCAGCGATTCCAGCGGTAGTGGCTTATAACCGTAACGCGGCTGATATTGATCGTTTATCGATTCGTTTTGAAACCTTTATTGAAGAGTTCTCAAATATTTTGCAACGTCAACAGCAAGTTCGCTAAATAGGGGTCTTCTATGGCAAGTATCTCTAGAAAAGCTGGTGGACGCAGAAGGGCAATGGCAGACATCAATGTGGTTCCATACATTGATGTGATGTTGGTGCTCTTGGTGATCTTTATGGTGACAACCCCGATGGTCAATCCAGGGATTGTGAGTTTGCCAACCGTGGGTGGTGCGCAAATACAACCGATGCCACCAGTGCTCATCAATATTTCTGCTGAAGAAGTGATTTTGATTAAGAGCGAAGGTAAAGCCGATAAAACCGTCACTCGTGCTGAGTTAGGTGCTTTTGCTCGCGAGCGTGCCGAGTTAACGCCTGATCAACCAATGGTGATTGCTGCAGATAAATCTATCAAGTATGAAATCGTGATGGATGTCATGGCGCGCCTTAAAGAGAACGGTATCAAACGTGTTGGCTTGGCGGTAAAGAGTAACTAATACTAAGAGATACTAAGTGAGCGCTGCCACATTCCCCGGGTTTGCACGTGAACGTTTTCAGGCGGAGCCTGGAACCGGTAAGGCCTTTTTGTGGGCCATGGGGATGCATCTCTTATTAATCTTGTTTTTGACTGTGGGTCTAAATTGGAAAAGCCAAACTCCCGCAGGACTTGAAGCGGAAATTTGGGATAACGTTCCAGTGATCAAAAGTGCTCCTGCTAATGTCGATCCAAAAATTGATGCTGACGAAAAAGCAGACATAGCGCTAAAGAAGAAAAAAGAAGCTCAAAAGAAACCTGAGCCTAAAAAAGAAGAAGTAAAGCCCGCTAAAAAAGTAGATCCTAAAGAGTTGAAAAAGCAAAAGGCTGAAGAAGAAAAGTTGGCCAAGCAAAAGCAAGATGCTGCCAAAGAAAAAGCAAAGGCTGAAGCAGAGCGCAAAGAGGCTTTAGCTCAAGATAAAGCTCGTGCTGATCAATTGGCTCGCTTACGTTCTGCGGCCGGTAAGGAGGGCGCTGCTGGTGGGCGAGGCGGCGTGGTGGGTGATGGTGTCGGCGGTGGCGGTAATGCCAAGCCTGGTTATGCTGATAAAGTACGTCGCAAGATCTTGCCACTGATTGTTTTTAATCCATCTTTGGTGGCAGGTAATCCAGCCGTTGAGGTGGGTGTGGAGTTGGCGCCTGATGGCACAATTGTGACTAGAAAAGTACTAAAAAGTAGTGGTGATGCAGCTTGGGATAAAGCAGTTTTGAGAGCGATTGATGATGCACAAACTTTGCCTAAAGATGACGATGGCAAAGTACCTAAGCAAGTACGTTTAACGTTTAAGCCAAAAGATTAATGAGATATATGATGAAACTAATTTCA
>JACCDW011642104.1_pt1 | contig 11478 bp, 8 predicted proteins | sample 7449781 | NCBI WGS metagenome assembly JACCDW01 (sample SAMN15323449, study PRJNA562643) | freshwater metagenome | isolation source: river surface water | place: USA:Blue River Watershed | collected 2017-08-18
TGAATACATGGAGTGCGCCTGCGTATTCTGAGCGTGCGGCTTTCGCAGCTGCTTCGTTGGTGCCGTCGGCTTTATTGATGACAATGGTGTCCGCAAGTTCCATGATGCCGCGCTTGATGCCTTGCAGCTCATCGCCGGCGCCGGCCAACATCAAGAGCAAAAAGAAATCGACCATGCCGTGCACGAGCGTTTCTGACTGCCCTACGCCTACCGTTTCTACTAAAATGATGTCGTAGCCCGCCGCCTCGCAGAGCGCAATTGCCTCGCGGGTATTTTTGGCAACACCGCCAAGCGTGCGTCCTGCTGCGCTAGGCCGTATAAAAACATTGAGTTCTTGAGAAAGGCGCTCCATTCGGGTTTTGTCGCCGAGGATGCTGCCGCCTGTTCGCGAGGAGGACGGGTCTATGGCCAAAACAGCCACTTTGTGCCCCTGCGCGACCAATTGGAGCCCAAAGTTTTCTATGAATGTACTTTTACCAACGCCCGGCACACCTGTAATGCCAATGCGCTTAGCGACTTGGCTTGGTGCAGGCAGCGCGCGTAAGAGTTGTTGCGCGAGGAGTTGATCGGAGGCTTTACTACTCTCAATAAGCGTAATGGCTTGTCCTAAAGCGGCGCGCGAGCCACTGGCCAAGCCGGCAAGTAACTGCGTTTCATTGCGCTGAGCACGCTGATCTTTGCGCGCTTCTAGCCAACGGTCTATATGGTTTTGCTCAGGATTCAAGGAGTTGTTTGAGGGCAGTCATTGCCTGACGAATGTTTTGCTGTAGAGCGGGCAAACTCGCCTCTAGCATATAGCAAGGGGCGGTGATGATGCGGTTGGAGGCATCGATGCATATTTCTTGGATCGTGCAGTCTGGCGTTTGGACGCCTTTGGCTTGCAGACCTTCTTGGAAATCGGAAATATTGTAGGGCGAAGGTACGCTTGAGCTACCAATTGTAAGTTGCTGTCCAATGGCCATGTCTTCGAAGGCTAAAGCGAGTAAAACAGGGCTCACGCACAACGCAACAATGGGTTTGCCAACATTGTACATATTGACGAGCAACAACTTGACGTCAGGGCGAATGTGACCATTTGGCCCTTCAAAAGCCCAACTTGAAAAGTTTTTAGCACTGCCAAAACCACCTGGAATCACGAGTGCATCGAGGTCTGCTGGAACTACGGTTCTGATTTCGCGAATTTGACCACGGGCAATTCGAGCAGCTTCTTCGAGCATATTGCGCCCATGGGTTTGTTCTTGGCCATTGAGGTGATTGATCACGTGGTGCTGAGGAGCATCTATGCCAATGCAAATAGCTTCGTAGCCTAAACTTTCAATCTCAAGTAGCGTCAGGACTGCCTCGTGGATTTCGGCACCGTCATAGACGCCAGCTCCGGATAATAAAACCCCGATTTTCATGCGTTTTTTTGAACTAATTTACGGTATAATTCTTAGTATTGCGGCAAGATTTCCGCTAAACTGAATTTTTGTGAGGTCTGGAGTGCGCCTGCTTTCATGGTTTGTAAATTGGCCGGCTCAAGGATATCGAGTACATAGGCTGCCATTTGATCGGTTTGCCCGACAGCAGCGAGGTAGCCCGAAACACCATGGATATTAACCTCAGGAATCCCACCCGTATTGGAAGAAACCACAGGGACACCTAAAGCCATGGCTTCGAGCGCTGCCAATCCAAAACTCTCTGTTTCAGAAGGCAATAAAAAGACATCGACAATCTCCAAGACGTGAACGGTGTCGCGGACCTTTCCTAAAAAGATGACGTCCTGACACAAATGAAGTTCTCGGCACAAGCGCTCACAGGCATAGCGGTCTGGGCCGTCTCCTACTAAAATGAGCTTGCAATCTTTGTGCGCGCGCACTTGCGCAAAAATACGAATGACGTCTTCGGTACGTTTAACGGGTCTGAAGTTGGAAATATGACACAAGATAGGTTGGTCGTCTTGGGCATATTTGCTTCGGATATAAGAACGCTCGGCACCCTGCGGAGGGCTCGGCGGCACAAAATTCGGAATAACTTGTATAGCGGTGCTCACTTTGAAGTGCGCTAAGGTATCTTGCTTGAGGCTTTCGGAAACCGCCGTAACAGCATCTGAATGATTGATACAAAAAGTAATGACGGGCTCAAAAGAAGGGTCTTTTCCGACTAATGTGATGTCGGTGCCGTGTAAAGTAGTTACAAAAGGAATATAAATGCCTTCTGCTTTGAGGATTTGCTGGGCCATAAAAGCAGCTGAGGCGTGCGGAATGGCATAATGCACATGGAGGATATCTAATTTCTCGTACTTGACGACATCGACCATTTTGCTCGCGAGTTGTGTTTCGTAGGGCTGAAAATCGAAAAGTGGGTAATCGGTAATCGAGACCTCGTGGTAAAAAATATTTTCTCGAAAAGAGCCCAAGCGCACCGGCTGAGAATAGGTGATGAAATGTACTTCGTGGCCTTTAGCAGCCAACGCTTTTCCGAGTTCCGTAGCAACCACGCCGCTTCCGCCGAAAGTTGGATAAAGGACAATGCCTATTTTCATTCTTGTGAATCTAGTGGGATAAAAAATGTAAGTCTGTATATGATTGGTAAAATGCGCACCACCTGACCAAATTCATTTTTGACTTTAAAAGTATAACTGCTTCGAAACGGACTGTTATCGGCATTAATGACATCGTAAAACAAAGCGGCGTTCAGGCGTACTTTATCGGACAGTTTGAGATAAAAACCGCCGCCAACCATGAGCGTAGGCGACCATGGCTTTACAACTTGGAGCGGATTGACAAAACTAAACGGGCTTTTCAGGTACTGAAATTCCACCCCGCCAAAAACGAGTTCTTGATAGCGATAATGTGCAAAAACGCCCCCACCCCAGGTGGTCATGTTGCTTTGCACACCTAAATTATTTGACCAGTTCCGTTGTACTCTTAGCGAGGGCCCTACCAATAAGTTTTCGGAAAGCCGCGCGGCATATTTGAGTTCGCCGCCTACTGCTCCACCTAAATTAGAGAAGCCGATATATGGCTCTAGACCAAGTTCTGAACCCATATATTGCAATTGCCCAATTGATTTTCCTGCGAAAAGCAAGGCGATTAGAAATATGCAATTTTTCATGATGAAATATTTGTACAAAGATACAGGATTTGCAGCCACCGCGCTTCTTTGTATCTTTGCAAAAAAATTAGCATGAAATTACTAGACGGACGAGCCACCGCAGCTCAAATTCAAGCAGAATTGCAAGCAGCAGTGCAGTTGCGCAAGCAAGCCGGCCAAAAAATACCGCATCTTGCCGCTATTTTAGTGGGCAATGATGGCGGTTCGGTGTCTTATGTCACGTCAAAAGTAAAAGCCTGCGAGGCTATTGGGTTTGAAAGCACGCTCATTCGCTACGACGAAACTGTTCCAGAAGACATCCTACTCGAAAAAGTAGAAAGCCTCAACCAAGACCGCAGCATCGATGGGTTCATCGTACAATTGCCTTTACCTAAACATATCGACGAGCTTAAAATTACGCAGGCCATCGACCCTAAAAAAGATGTAGACGGCTTTCATCCGCGCAACATCGGCAACATGATCCTCAATTTGCCGGGTTTTTTACCTGCCACCCCCGCTGGTATTCTTGAACTAATGCGCCGCAACGACATTCCAACCGAAGGAAAAAATTGTGTCATTATCGGACGCAGTAACATCGTTGGCACTCCATTATCTATCATGCTCGGGCGCAATAGCAACCCAGGCAATTGCACCGTTACACTTGCGCACTCTAAAACGCGCAACCTCAAAGCGCTTTGCCAAGAAGCAGACATCATTATTGCCGCCATTGGCCGTCCTAATTTTGTCACTGCCGATATGGTCAAAGACGGTGTTGTGATCATCGATGTAGGCACCACGCGTGTAGACGACGCTACTCGCGAGCGCGGCTGGAGACTTGTGGGCGATGTCAAGTTTGACGAAGTTGCACCAAAAGCAAGCTTTATTACGCCAGTACCAGGTGGCGTTGGCCCCATGACCATTGCTTCCTTGATGATGAATACCCTCAAGGCCATGGAACTCAAAGGCAAATAAGTATGCAAGAATTTCAAATCAACGGCCCGTATATTGAGCTCATTGGCTTGCTCAAGGCACTCGGCATTGCCGAAACTGGAGGCCATGCCAAGGCAATTGTTGAAGAAGGTTATGTTTTGCGCAACGGAGAGCAGGAGCTGCGCAAGCGCGCAAAACTCATAAGCGGAGACCTCATCGAAATAGACGATTTACAAATCAAGTTGATCTAAAGTAGGTTCATCTCTGCTCGTCAGAAGCTATGCTTATTTCAAGGTTCTGAAATCTTGGCCTGCTTCCAAGCGCAAAAGCGCGGCGTAAATGAGGCGAATACAGTTTTCTACATCTTCTTTTTGGACCATTTCTACGGTAGTGTGCATATAGCGCAAGGGCAAGGAAATGAGTGCAGACGTCACGCCTTCGTTCGAATACGCAAAGGCATCGGTATCGGTACCCGTAGAGCGCGAAACCGCAGCGCGCTGGAAAGGAATTTTCTCGGCATCTGCGGCGGCAATAATAAAGCGTAGCAAATTATTTTGCACTGCAGGGCCGTAAGTCAGCACAGGGCCTTTGCCACTTTGTTGGTCGCCGTTTTCAATTTTATCGACCATTGGCGTTGCGGTATCGTGGCACACGTCGGTGATGATAGCGAGGTCTGGCTTGATGCGATGGGCCATCATTTCAGCTCCTCTCAGACCAATCTCTTCTTGAACAGAGTTGACGATATACAAGCTAAATGGCAATTGTTTCTTCTGCTCAAATAACAAGCGCGCTACTTCGGCAATCATGAAGCCGCCTACCCGATTATCAAGTGCTCTACCTACATATTTATTTTTATTGAGAACCATGAATTCATCTTCAAAGGTAGCCACACAACCCACGTGTACACCAAGTGCTTCGACCTCCTCTTTTGAGGCACAACCACAATCTAAAAAGATGTTTTTCATGCTGGGCGTCTCCTCTTTTTGTTGGCGCATGTGAATGGCCGGCCAACCAAAGACTGCTTTTACAGGCCCTTTGTCGGTGTGGATATTGACGCGCTTAGATGGCGCAATCATGTGGTCGGAGCCGCCGTTGCGACGCAAGTAGATGAAACCATCTTTGGTAATGTAATGTACGAACCAAGAAATTTCGTCGGCATGCGCTTCAATTACCACCTTATAGGCCTGCCCAGGGTTGATCACCGCTGCAACAGAACCATAAGCGTCAGTAAAATATTCATGCGTAAATGGCTTGATGTAGTCTAGCCACATTTGTTGTCCAGAGGTTTCAAAACCTGTTGGGCTCGCGTTATTGAGGTAGGCTTCTAAAAATTTCTCAGATTTAGAGGTAATGATTTTTTTCATGGTGCTTTTATCTAATGAGCGTAACGTTTCCTTTAATGATGTTCTCCAAACCGCCGACACAAGTTGCTTGAAGGTAATAGTCGTAGACATCGGGATCTAGGAGTTTCCCCCTAAAAGTGCCATCCCATCCATCACTCAGATTGGTGCTTTCCCAAACGAGCTCTCCCCAGCGGTCATAGACCCGAAAGATGAAACTTTCGATGAAGGGGCCCCGCACATAAAGCTTGTCGTTTTGACCATCTTTATTGGGAGAAAAAGCATTGGGCACAAACACAAATGGCGCACCACAAATGCTGTCAAAAACTTTGATCAAGACAGTGTCTGAACCTGTGCACAAGCCGTCCGAGACATTGAGTGTGAACACAGTTGTTTGTTCAATGGTCGCTTGCGGATTGGCTACACTTGGATTTGATAGACCTAAGGATGGTGTCCAGGTGTAGGTGAAATTGCCAGAAGGCAAACCAGTAAGCTGGGAGCTTGCATTGGGTAAAATGATAATGGGGTCGGCACTGGCCACCACAGCCAACGGATTGAGCGCCGACACATTGACAAAAATGGAGTCTTGCAGCAAGCAATTTTGAGCGCTCAGTACCTCGACATAAATATATTGGCTCGCTGAGATGGTGGCGGTGGCGTTTGGCAAATTACTCGCCCCTACAATGACGGCAGTCGGGCTCCATTGAATATTTTGCGCATTGGCTGCACCGGAAAGCTGCAAATTAAAGGGTGTCTGTGCACAAACTAAATTGGGCCCACTTAAGGTAAAAGCGTCGCTTGCAAGCGTCACTTGAACGCTATCCGTAGCACTACAATACGCATTGGATATTTGAATATAATACCAAGCGTTTTGTGGATCCAACAAAGCAAGATCAGCTTGACCATTGGCATTGAGGGTATCTTGAAATTGGGCAGAACTAGACCAAATGATCTGGGTTGGGGAACCCACAATCGTGGGCATCAAGAGTGTGTCAATTGAAGTACACAAAAAGATAGCGGCAGGTGCCGTAACCGAAAGCGCAGGACCGACCGTAATTTGCATCGTTTGTTGATCTGTGCCCTGACAGATTGAATCTATCACCGTTAAACTGATGGTATAAGTACCCGGTTGACTGTAAGTGATGGTGGGTTCAAAGTTGGTGCTGTCGAATAGACCATTCCCGAAAGACCACAGAAAAGAACTGGTGAGTGTTGAGTTGTTATTTATCACAAGAGACAGCGGCGCACATCCTATTGTATCCAAGACCTGAAAACTTGCGCTCAGGGGTACATCAAAAGCGATGAATACAGAATCTTGCGCATTGCAAAAACCATTGCCGGCCTGGCAAAAATACCATCCACCTTGACTCACGAGAATGCTCGAATCTTGAAGTAGATTCAGGGGGTTACTGAAGTCATTTTGTTGGGACCAAATAAACTGATTAGCGGTGCCAAGTGTATTGGCGCTGAGTAGATAAGGCGAGCTACTACATAGATTGATGGTGTCATTGAGGTCGAGTAAAATGGAATCTAAGACCAAAATTTGAATTTGAGCGGTGTCGGTAATGAGGCAAACGCTGTCGGTTACATAAAGAAAGACGTCGTACTGACCAGGCGTGCTATACACAACTGTCGGATTAAAGACCACGCTGGTGGTATCGCCGTTGCCGAAATCCCAGAGATAGGAATCCCATTGGGCAGAGGTATTTTGAAAATCGACAGTAAGGGCTTGGCAACCTTGCACATTGGAACTGCTGAATTCGGCAGTTGGAATGAGCTGAAAATCGAATTTAAACACCAAGTTATTGCAATTACTGCTGTTGTTGGAATTGGACCAAGCACCCTGAGAAGTCGGAAAGTCGGAATGGCCACCACAACCGCCACATACAGACTGATACACCACGCCATTTTTGTCAAAGCGAGAAGTGCCGCCGTCTACATGTTCTTGAGCAATGGCACCGCCCAAGTAGGAGCCATAAAGCAGGCCATTGAAGTTATTTTGCAAGACCATCAGGTAGAAATCAAAACCTGTGGTGCTGGCTTGAAAAGCGTTGGCCGAAACCGGCATGCCGCTCAGTGGTGTGGACTGCAAAATATTGGCTCCCCAGCCCGAAATATAGACGTTGCCACAGATATCTACCAAAAAGGCCGCAGGCGAAATATTGATCTGGCCATTGCCATTGCCAATGACAGTTGAGGCCAGGTTGGTGGTGAGTGCGTTGTTGAGTTTCAAAACAAACTGACTACTGCCCGGATTGCTATACGGGGCGTTGTTGACCACAAAACCACCTCCAACTGCCTGCCCCAACAAGAAAATTTGGTTGTTGCGATCCACCTCGACAAAAAACACTTGGTCGTAATTGGGCGTACCGACATAACTCGCCTTCTGTATGGCCGTGCCGAGTGCATTGAGTTTCACGACAAAGCCGTCGGTCTTGCCGCCGTTGTAGCTGCTTTGATAGGCTGCAGTGGTACCCGAAAGGTTATTGGAACCGGTGCCACCGGCAAATACGATTGAACCAAGCGTATCGGTTTTGACTGAATAGGCAGCATCGTCTTTGTTTCCGCCATAGAAGGATGAAAATTGCAGCGCCGAAAAGTTGGCATTGAGCTTGCAGATGACGGCGTCTTGACCAAAAGATTTACTGGCCTGAAAAGGATTTTGGGTCGGGAAGTTAGCGGAGCGCGAGCAACTGGCCACCAGCACCGAACCGGCGGCATCGAGATAGATTTCACCCCTGAACTGATCGCCGTAGTTGGTGGTCAGGGAATCATAGGCCGCTACGGTGTTGTAAGGCAAACCAAGCGATCTGTAATTGACGCCGTCGTTGGCTGTTCCACCCAAATAGGTACTTGCCATTAAGTTTTGCCCAGACGCACTCAGCTTAGACACATACATATCGGTTCCCTGCGCACCGAAATACACCCCATTGAAATAAAAGTTGGTATTGGGGCTGCCACCTGCATGCGTGGGCTGAAAGGCACCGGTGGTGGTGGGAAAGTCGGTACTGGAGGTGGCGCCAAACAAATAAATATTGTTGAGCGAATCGCAAATGAGACTGTGTGCCGTTTCGGTGCCTTGTAGGTTGTCGCCGCCACCTAAAAAACTCGACCAAAGCATGGTGGCACCATCTGCTGCATAGCGCGTGACAAAAACATCGGTAACGCCGTAGGCACCGGCAAGCGACGTAAAATTGGAATTGGTATCAAAACTCGCCATACTCGGCAAAGGAAAGTTGTTGCCATAAACCATGCCTGCAGCATAAGCGGATGCATCGTAGCCGTATGTGGCAGTCATGCCAAAATTATCTGAGTTGGCCCCGTTGTAGGTCGCAAAAACCAATACGGGATCGATAACCAGGGGCAATTGCATATTGTAGCTGCCAAGCTGAAAACCATAAGAGCCGTCGGGAAAAGAACGATACGCGCAAGCAACTTCAATGCGTTGACCATTGACAATTTGAAAAGCATACAATTGTTGGTCTTGGATTTCACCGATGGCCGTCTTGAGTTGGATGCGGTCTTTTTTCAGTTTGACTTCATTTGCACCCGAGTAAGCCCAACGAATTTGTTGTGCATCGGCGCCCGGAGCAACGTGAAATGTATATTTATATTGTGTTTGCTCGGTGGCCCACATGAGGTCTATGCCAGGATAAAACTGCGTGTAAAGTACCTCTTGAAAGGCCGCCACCTGATTGGCCCAACGCGTGGAGTCTTGGCCCATAAAAAAATTATAGGTGTGTTTGCAGGGTTTTTGACCTTGTATTGGCGCTTTCGGGTTGGCGCCAATGAAGCGCTGCTGAACAAGAGCGCTTGGAAGGCTCGGGTTATCGAGGAGTTCTTGCTCGTGGTGGGCTTTTTCTAGGGCAGAGAAATCGGTGAGCTGAAACAAAAAGCGGTCTGAGCCCAGCCAAATTTTTGCGGCACCGTCTTTGGCCATAAGTTGTACATCTGAAGGCCACTGGCCTTTATTTTGCACAAACTCATGACCTTGAAACTGTGCATGAATTGGTAGCCCAATGAATATGCCCATCATGCACAACCATAAAAACCTGTAGGCGCTCCACTTCATCCTCGCTAAGTTAAGCATTTCGACTAATTTTGTGCATAGCAATTTTCTATATGGACACAACTAATCGCATCTGTTCGCTTTTCAATATTCAATATCCCTTGATCCAGGGTGGCATGATCTGGTGTGCCGGTTGGGAACTCGCCTCGGCAGTTTCAAATGCAGGTGGCTTGGGACTCTTGGGCGCTGGCTCAATGTACCCGGACGTTCTCGACGCACAAATCATTAAATGTAAGGCGCATACCAACAAACCTTTTGGTGTCAATCTACCTTTGCTTTATCCGAACATTGAGGAGCACATTGCCACGATCATCAAGCACAGAGTACCTATTGTATTTACCAGTGCGGGCAATCCCAAAACCTGGACCGAGACCTTAAAGAAAGAAGGCATAACGGTGGTGCATGTGGTTTCGAGCGTCAAGTTTGCGCTAAAGGCCCAAGCAGCTGGTGTTGACGCCGTAGTGGCTGAGGGCTTTGAAGCAGGTGGCCACAACGGCCGCGACGAAACCACCACGCTTTGCCTGATCCCAATGGTGCGTTCAGCCATCCAAATTCCGCTCATTGCGGCCGGCGGCATCGGAGATGGCCGTGCGCTGCTCGCCGTCATGAATTTAGGCGCCGATGGCGCCCAAGTAGGCAGCCGCTTTGTGGCCTCCATAGAATCTAGCGCCCACCAAAACTTCAAGCAAGCCGTCATCGATAGCCAGGAGGGAGACACCCTACTGACCCTCAAAGAACTCACGCCGGTTCGCTTGTTGCGCAACCCGTTTTTTGATCAGCTTATGGCTGCCTATCAAAATGGGGCGAGCGCTGACGCGCTCGCCACCCTACTCGGCCGCGGCCGAGCCAAAAAAGGCATGTTCGAAGGCAATCTTACAGAAGGCGAGCTCGAAATCGGGCAAATTGCGGGGGCTTTCAACGAAATTTTACCCGCTGCCACAATTGTCAGACAATTCATCGAAGAATTTAACCAAGCCCTCACGGCCCAACATCCATTTTCATTATGATCGCATATGATCGCTTTACATTAGCCAACGGCCTACGGGTATTGTTTCACAAAGAACCCGCTACCCCAATGGCGGTGGTTAATGTGCTCTACGACGTTGGGGCCCGAGACGAAAACCCTGAGCAAACTGGCTTTGCGCACCTTTTTGAGCACCTCATGTTTGGCGGCTCCAAGCACATCGCAGATTTTGACGCGCCACTGCAAGCTGCCGGGGGCCAAAGCAATGCCTTTACGAGCAACGACATCACTAACTATTACGACGTCTTACCCGCCCACAACCTCGACACCGCGCTTTGGCTCGAGAGCGACCGCATGTTAGCGCTCGCCTTTACACCTAAAAGTTTAGAGGTACAGCGCCAAGTCGTCATTGAAGAGTTCAAGCAGCGTTACCTCAATCAACCCTATGGCGATGCCTGGTTACAACTGCGTCCTCTGGCCTATCAAAAACACCCCTATCGCTGGGCCACCATCGGCAAAAACATCAAACATATTGAAGACGCCACCATGGACGACGTCCGCGCGTTTTTTCAAAAACATTACCACCCGGGTAACGCTATTTTGTGCATTGTGGGCAATTTTGAACTCGCAACCATCAAAGAGAAAGTTTCGCACTATTTTGGAAATATTCCGGCACAGGCCAAAAGCCCAAGACAACTCCCTACAGAGCCACCTCAGCAAAAATTCAGGATCAAAACCATCCAAAGAAATGTGCCCGCCGGATCATTCTATTATGCCTTTAAAATGGGCAAACGCCTTTCGGACTCCTATTACCTCGCAGACCTGCTTTCGGATCATATAGGCAATGAAAAAACGGGTATCTTATACACAGAATTGCAACGCAAAAAACGCTTGGTTTCTGAGATTACTGCGTATATCACTGGATCAATCGATGAAGGCTTATTTGTGATCACTGGCAAACTCAATCCAAAAAGAACATTTGAAGAGCTCGAAGCCGCCATTTGGCCTGTACTCGCTCAAATCACGGACAAAAAAATGAGCAAAAGTGCACTCCAACAGCTCATCTTGAAGTTGCGTACCGCCAAAGCCTTTCAAGACCA
>JACCDW010397589.1_pt1 | contig 11477 bp, 9 predicted proteins | sample 7449781 | NCBI WGS metagenome assembly JACCDW01 (sample SAMN15323449, study PRJNA562643) | freshwater metagenome | isolation source: river surface water | place: USA:Blue River Watershed | collected 2017-08-18
CAATATTTTATTCCGTGGAAAATTGTTGCTCAGAATGATGAAGATAGATTTGAATATGATTTAGATTTCACTGGTCAAAGAATTTTAATAACTTTTGAGTCTTCTGCTTTGGGTGATTCATTAGCTTGGATTCCATATGTTGATGAATTCAGAAAGAAATGGAATTGTCAGGTTTTTTGTTCAACTTTCTGGAATAATCTTTTTGAACGTAGTTATCCTGAAATTAATTTTATTAAACCAGGTGAGTCTGTTCCTAATGTTTTAGGAGTTTATCGAGTTGGTTGGTTCTACGAAGGTGATGAAGTTAAACAATCTTGTCACAAAAATAACTTCCGACTTCAACCAATGCAAAAAACAGCTACAGATATACTTGGTTTAGATTTTACAGAAATTAGACCTAAATTAAATCTAGATAAAACAATAAAGAGAGAAAAAATAATTTCAATTGGTATCCACGGAACTGCTCAGACTAAATATTGGAATAATGCAGAAGGCTGGCAGAAGATAACAGACTATTTCATATCACAGGGTTATGAAGTTGTCATTCTATCAAAAGAAGGACATGATTACATGGGTAATAAACATCCAGTAGGTGCTAAAAAAGCAAACACATCATCTATTGAAGAAGTTATTGATTACATGCAAAAATCAACGTTATTTATTGGAATTGGTTCTGGACTGAGTTGGTTGAGCTGGGCTACTGAGACGCCAACAGTTCTAATTTCAGGATTTAGTTATAACTATACTGAACCAGAAACTGGTGTCATAAGAATTAATGCTCCTGATGATAAGTGTTCTGGTTGCTTTAATGACTTTCGTTTAGATCCAGGTGACTGGAACTGGTGTCCTTTGCATAAAGGAACGGAAAGACAATTTGAGTGTACTAAATCAATTACCGCTGAAAGAGTTATTTCTGAAATAGAAAAATCTGGTTTACTTAATCAATATGAATTAAATAATGAGTATAGAATTTAATATATACTTTACTCATTATGAAAATGGAAAAGTTTTTAGAATTTAGAAGAGGCACTTTTACACCTATAAAATCATTCAAAATTCAAAAAGAATTGAATGAAAAGTTATGGGATGACTTTGAATTGAATCAAGATGTTAGAAAACAACTTTTACAAATTGGTCAAGATTTTTTTGAAGGAACTGAAATTCAAGCAGAAGTAAAGGATATCGTATTATGTGGTTCACTTTGTAATTATAACTGGTCTGAAAAATACTCTGATTATGACTTACACATTACTATAGATTTTAAAGATGTAGATGAAGACTATGACTTAGTTGAGAAACTTTGTGATTATGCTAAAAAAATCTGGAATGAACAACATGATATAAAAATAAAAGGATATGAAGTTGAGATTTGTATTCAAGATGATGATATTATGCATGAAGAAATAAAAGATGGTAAAATGGGTGGTGTTTATTCGTTATTAAATGATAAGTGGGTAAAAAAACCGACTCGAGTAGATTTTAAACCAGATGAAAGAATGATTAAAGAAAAGTCTAAAAACATCATAATGGTTATTGATGATATTATTGACGAGTCTAAAGAAAAAGAGTATGATGAACTAGAACCAAAAATTAAAAAAGTTTGGAAAAAAATCAAAAACTATAGAAAAAGTGGTTTAGAATCAGAAAGTGGTGAATTCTCAATTGGTAATTTGGTTTTCAAACTTTTAAGAAGAAATGGATACATCGGTAAAGTAATGGAAATAAAGAGAAACCTTTACGATAAACAATTTAAATAAAATGGAGACTAAAATTTCAGAAATACAAGAAGTCTTCAAAGAATTATTTGAAGATAAAGATGAAGGAATGGCTTCGTCAGTTGAGACGGTTTATGAATTATCTACTGATGAAAAATTTTACAAAATGGTGATTTCGATTCAGGGTTTAGAAACTGAGGATATATCTATAATACATACAAAGTTTATTTTTAAGGTTGATTTAGAAAAGAAAAACCTAATTGAAGATTCGTTCATTTATCTTTATGATATTAACTGTGTTTATCATAAAATGGAATTTGATAACGTTGTTGATTTAAAAACCAGAATTGAGGATATTATTGAGTCAAATAATTTTGGACAAGACTTACAAATTCTATCAGATTTCATTGAAGCTCCTTCAATGTTTTTAAATTACTATATGAGAAGAGCTAAGATTACAGATTATTCTGTTTTTGAAGTAGAATATCAACCTAAATTTAAAACAACACCTTGTGATAAAACTACTTTTGACTTTAAATTGAATATTAACAATAACTACGATATGGAACTATCAATTTGGAAAATAGACAGACATGATGAAGAGGACGTTGATACTTATAAGTATCAATTCAGATTTATGGATGATATTGAGACATTTGAAACAGATACTATTAAAAACATGCACTTCTTTATAGGAGATCACATCGCAAAAGTATTAGATAAAAAACTTAAGAATAAATAATGAAATATCTACATAAGTTTTTACATCATTTAAATGAGTCTCAAGATATTACGGACCTTTCTAAAGAGGACTTAGAAGAGATGTTACTTCCAATCTCAGATTTAGAAATAGAATATTCTTTTCAACCTCCAAGAGTAATAACTGAAGGTGAATTTGCTGGATTTACGTCTATGAATATAACATTTAAAAATAAGTTTAAAACCGGACCAATGGGTGGTTATACCGATATGATAATTGATGAAAGTTTTTGGGAATTTTTAGATGAATTAATAGCATTTAAAAATCGATTAGAAAGTGTTCAAGTTGCTATCAATACCTCTTGGAGATGGGGTCTTGTCTTATCATTTATACAAAATGCTAGAGTTGAAGGTGATATTTTTAAAATGCAAAAACTTTATAATGAAATGAGTAAGAGAACCTCTGCTTCTAAGAGTGATTTTTCTAATGGAATGACCAAAAAATTTGATAAAGACACTATGACTATTACTATAAGATGTAATAGTTCATATACGGATAGAAAATGGAATGGTCTTTTTAGAGGATTGGATTTTTCAGAATTCAACGTTGATAAAATAATTTCAGAACCTGATCATTGGGGTGAAAGAACAGCAGTTGTCAACATAACTTTGAAAAAGTAATTCTGGAGGAATATCTAAAATTTAATATATAAAATCAAATTGAACTAAAAAATGGCTGAAAATGATAACAATCTTGGACTTAACTCAGCAATAGAAAATAGAGGATTATTTAGTAGAATTCTAAGGACTCTTTCTAATTATGGAATGAATTACGATGATATGATTATTCGTAATCAAGTTGGTGTTGGTATTAACGAAGACCCTTATTCAGCTAGAGGTAGTTCTATGTATGATTTCTTTTCATCAAGAGCAGTAGCTTCTGTTTTAAATAGAAAATCAATTCCTTATTTAGATAAAGCCTACGCTGACAAAAGAAGAATTCTTAGAGAGTATTCAATTAAAGATGAAATTAGAGACTTTGTTAGCACGTTGTCGGACGAATCAATTGTTTATAACGATGAGAGAGATTTTTGTTCACCAAGACCTTTGCCAAATGATTATTCTCAAGAAATTCAAGATAAATATCAAGAATATTTCGAAAAAATCTATAACAAATATGGATTTTCAGATAATATAACAGCTTGGTCAATGATGAAAGATTTTCTTGTTGATGGATTCGTAGCTGTTGAGATAATATACGATGATAAAAAGAAAAATGTAATTGGTTTTAACAGACTTAGACCTGAAACTTTAGTTCCGGCTTATGAACCTAATGTTGGTCACCTTTGGATACAATTTCCAGAGGATCCACAACTAAGAAGAATTTTCTTAGATTCTCAGATAGTTTTCATTTCTTACTCAACACAAAATGATTTCTCAGAAACATCTTATGTTGAAGGACTTATCAAACCTTATAACCAATTAAAGATTCTTGAACAAACAAGAATTATGTATAACGTAATTAATGCTACTATCTATCAAAAATTTGTTATACCAGTAAAAGGATTGTCTCGTCAAAGAGCCGAAGAACAAATTGGTCAGTTAATTCAAGATTATTCAGAGGAAGTTGAATGGGATGATACGTTAGGAACATTATCAATAAATGGATCAAAACACTTACCTTATAACAAACAAATTTGGTTTCCCGAGGGTGACGCTGGAACGCCTCAAATGGAATTAGTAGGTCCTCAGGGACATGACTTGAATGAAGAGTCTATGTTGAAGTGGTTTCATCAAGCTTTAAAAAGGGCTTCTAAGATTCCTCTTACTCGTTTCGAGGGAGAATCCGGTGGTGGTAATCTAATACAAGATTCAGCTGAAATGACAAGAGATGAGATTAAGTTTCACAATTTTATAATGAGACTTAGAACAAACTTCAAAGAGTTGGTTGTTAAACCGCTTAAGCTTCAAATGTTAATTGAGTTTCCTGAATTAAAAGATGATGAGGTCTTTATAAATTCGGTTGATATTATATTTTATACCAATCAAATTTTTGAAGAGTGGAAGAAAATTAATACTTTGGCTAAAAGAGCCGAGGCTATTACTACTCTAACTGGAATTATGAATGGTGAAAAACCATATTTTCATATTGAGTGGATTATGGACCATGTTTTTAAATTGACTCCTGAAGAAAAAGCCGAAAATCAAAAGTATTGGGCTAAAGACGCTGCGGCTGCTGCTGGTGCAGCGGGTGCTCCAGCTGAGGGTGGAGAAGCCCCGGCTGAAGGTGGAGAAGCTCCTGCAGAAGGTGGAGAAGCTCCTGCTGAAGGTGGTGCTCAAGCTGCTCCGGAAGCTCCTGCTGAAGGAGGTGGTGAAGCTCCTGCTGAAGGAGGTGGTGAGTTTGAATTCTAAGATTTTAGGACTTTTATATCAATTTTTGTAAGGGAATCAATTCCTTTTTCTTAGATTTTATCTAGAATGTCATCTTTTGAGACCCAGTTCAATTTAAATTCTTTAATTAAATTTGAAATTTGTTTTTTAACTGATATGTTAAATTGATTTTTATAGTTAGATTTTATTTTATTATCAAAAATGATGTCTTTTGTCAAATCGGTAATATTAAATCTCAATGAGTATTTTTGATAAAGATTTTCTATCTTCTTTAGAAGAAAGTCATCTAAAATAGCAAACATACATTCACATTCATTTTCATCGGTGTATTCGACCATTGAAATTTGACCATATAGTTTTAAGATATAATCTGTTTCGGATGTGGACATTGATATAATTATGTCATTTATTTCATCCTGATTGTGTGGTGATGTCAATCTATAAAATTTCATGCTGCTTCTTTAGGTAATTGAAAATAAAAATTATCTATTTTTCCTTCTATGTTTTTATATTGATGTAGTTTTAAATCTATATCTGATTCTATTAAATTCTTTATTAACTTACCCCACTTGGTGGTGGTTAATAACTTTATCACAATGCTTAACTTAATAACTTGATTATTTAGTATTATAAAAGTCATCTTTTGTATTGATGAACAAACATTTACAAGACTTGTAAGGCTTGTGTCTATTTTATCTAAAACACTTACATATAAAACACTATGATTATTTGTAATTTCTACTTCAAATTCAATCTTCTTTCCTTCTTCAAGTAATTGGCTTAGATTTATTTCTCTCTTATATTGCACCCAATTCGAAAATCTTGAGAGAATATCCTCATAATCATCAATTTTGTTATTAAGTAACTCAATTTCAAATAACTTTTCCATTAGAATAGAGTAAAGTCTATCTGTTTCTTTTCTAAATCTACTGAAGATACCACCACTTTAAGTGGATCTCCCAATCTTATTTTATTACCCATTTCATCTGATATTGTATAGTGTTCTAAATCTACTTTTACTTTACCAATCGTATTGTATCTAACCATTCCTTCACATTTACTTTCAATAAGTTCTACATAAATTCCCCAATCTGTAACACCAGATACAATTCCATCATAAACATGACCTAATTTGTCTTGTAAATACTCAGCTTGTTTATATTTAATAGAATCTCTTTGAGCTTTTGATGCAATTAATTCTCTACTAGAACACCAACTGGCTTGTTCTTCAATTTTTGTAGGATTTCCTTGTTTTCCTTTATTTAAATAATCGAATAGAATTCTATGTGTTATTAAATCTGGATATCTTCTGATTGGTGATGTAAAGTGTGAGTAGTGAGTAAATCCTAAACCATAGTGTCCAATGTTTTTAATTGTGTATTTAGCTTTAGACATACATCTTGTAACAAGTGTTTCAATCATATTTTCTTCAGGAGTTCCTTTAATATCCTTAAGAAGTTGGTTGATTGAATTTTTTAATTCATCTCCTTCACCTTCAATCTTAACGTCGTGTCCAAAGTTTTGACAAACACCAACAAGTTGATTAAGTTTTTCCATATTTGGAGTATCATGTATTCTATATACATTAAACCATTGATTATCTGAAAGTATTTTAGCAACTGATTTGTTTGCTAGTAGCATAAACTCTTCAATTAACTTGTTAGCTTCTTTTTGTTCTTTAAAATAAACACCTATTGGTTTTTTGTTATCATCTGCTAATTTGAAACGGACTTCAATTCCACCCATTTCAATTGAACCATCTGAAATTCTTTTCTTTCTGATTTTTTGAGCTAATCCATTTAAAGTTCTGATTTCACTATGAAAATCTCCATCTATACCTTCAATTATTTCTTGAGCTTCTTCATAAGTGAATCTTCTATTAGAGTGTATAACAGTCTTTCCATGCCATTCTTTAATAATTTTACCATTTCTATCAATATTAAATATAACTGAAAATGCTAATCTATCTTCATGTGGTTTTAGAGAACAAATTCCGTTACTTAATCTTTCTGGAAGCATCGGAACACATCTATCAACTAGATAAACTGATGTTGCCCTTTTAAATGCTTCTTCATCTAACTTAGAACCTGGTTTGACATAATGTCCGACATCTGCAATATGAACTCCAACTTCAATATTATTTTCATTAATAACTTGAATTGAAAGAGCATCATCAAAATCTCTGGCATCAACCGGATCTATAGTCAAAGTTGTAATACTTCTCATATCTCTTCTTAAGGATATTTCTTTTTCAAAGATAACTTCTGGAACTAATTCTGATTCATTTAAGACCTCTTGTGGAAAATCAACTGGTAGATTATACTCATACATAATTGAGTTCATTTCGGCGTTATTATCACCTGCATCTCCTAAAATTTTAGTTATTTTTCCTTGTGGTGACTTTGAGTCTTCCCATTTTGTTAGTTCTACAATTACTTTTTGTCCGTTAGTTGCAACTAATCCTCCTTTAATATAAAAATCAACCGATAATTTATCACTGTCTGGAATCACAAATGTTGATTTTTTTCCAATCTGAACTCTACCGACAAATTCTTTTCTGAATCTTGAGATAGTTTCTACAACTTTTGCTTCTAATTTCTTTTCTCCTTTAAATATTTCTACCTTTACTTTATCTAAGTGGAGAGAATTTAAAGTATTCTTTCTGTGTATAAAAAGGGATTTATCTTCTATTGTTATGCTTGCATTCCCACTGTTGGAGAATTCTATTTGACCTTCATATCGGTCACCTTCTATTAATTTAATCATAGAAGTTTTATTCTGGGGATTCGTTTTGTTTAGTTTCTCTTTTTGATATGTTATCAACTCCGTATTTTTTCATAAGAGTTTTTTTCATTTTAGTCATAACTTTCTTATTCTGAATAGGATAATCAACACCATAGTTTTTTTGAAGAGTTTCTTTTCTTTTCTTTTCTGAACATTTTCTACAAAGATATTCTCCCCAATTATTGTCATATTTTACATAGTTCTTAAATATAACATCTTTCTCAATAGAGCAGGTGTCACATTTACACTTTATCTTGTAGTGAGACCCTCTTGACATCAACTCAACTGGAATTAAAAGAATTTCACCTATTGAGACATCATATCCCAAGTCTTCATAGTATTGAAGATTTGATTCAGTTATCTTAATTGATATTTCTCTTGTGAGAATCATAAAAAACCACTTATTTTTTAGGTTATTTATTAAAAAACTATTCCTTCCTCTTTATTCCACATGACTTATTATTTACAAAGGTTTCAATTGACTATAAAAAATCCACCTTTTAAAATTAGGTGGTTTTTTATGTAATATATAATCCAACTGTAAAAGGTAAAAAATAATTATTTTTGAATGAAACCAGTATTAATCGTAGAAAACTCTACTAGTTCGCTTATACGAGAAAATGCTTCCGGAAAAAAAGATTACGTTTTAGGTGGAACTTTCACTGAATTTGGTGTGAAAAACCGTAATGAGCGTATCTATACTGCCGAAAGATTTTTACCAGCGTTAGATGAGTTAAATGAAAGAATGAACAGCTTAGGTGCTGTTTATGGTGAGTTTGATCACCCAGATGTTTTTGACACTTCTTTAGCAAGAGCATCACACATTATCACCAGAGCAAATTATATTAAAGAACAAAACATCGTTGCTGGTGAAATTAGACTTCTTAGTACTTATTGGGGTAAAGAAGCAAAGGCATTGGTTGATGATGGTTGTCCAGTTTTCGTTTCTTCAAGAGCGGCTGGTATTACCGAATCTGACGGTTCTGTTTCTTTGAAAAAATTATTCACTTATGACATCGTTGCTGATCCAGGCTTTGCTTCAGCTAAAATGTCAGTTAAGACTCTTAACGAATCTTTAGGTTATACAGACCCAAAATCTAACTTTAGGATATATGAAATGTCCGACGAGTCAAAAATAAATGAATTATTCAACATGAACAGAAACGACTTTGTTACTAAGAAACAGTTGACTGATTATTCAAAGTATTTAGTAAACGAAATTGCTTCAACTAAAAAAGAAGTAAAGAGTGCAATTTCTAAAGGTAATATGGCTCCTAAGAAATTAGAGCAATTACTTGAATACTATGAAGAATTAAATTCAACTAACTCACAAGTAGTTAAATATCTTGATTACTTAGCTGAGAAAATCCAAGTTGTGGTTAATGAGAACAAATCTCTAAGATCTACAACAGAAAAATTGGCTAAACATAATGATTATTTAGCTGAAAATCTTGAAAAAGCAATTAATTATACTGAGTATGTTGCTGAAAATCTTGATAAGAACATCGAGTATTCTGAGTATTTAGCAGAAAACTTAGATAAGAATATCTCTTACTCTGAGTATATCGCAGAAAACTTAGATAAAAACATTTCTTATTCTGAATACTTAGCAGAAAACTTAGATAAAAACATCGCTTATTCTGAATACTTAGCAGAAAACTTAGATAAGAATATCGCTTACTCTGAGTATATCGCTGAAAACTTAGACAAAAACATTGCTTATTCTGAATACTTAGCTGAGCATGTTGATAATTCAATTGCTTATTCTGAATACTTAGCTGAGCATGTTGAAGGTAACATCGCTTATTCTGAGTATATCGCTGAGCACTTAGATGATAACATCGCTTACTCTGAGTATATCGCAGAAAATCTTGACAAATCAATTTCTTACCAAGGTTTAATCGTTGAAAAATTAAACTCTAAAGGTGGTAAATTATTTGAAAATCACGAAGAGGAAGCTTTCCCTTCATTATCAGCAGCTGGTTTTGAATCACATGATGATGAAAATGATGAGAATAACAACAACTACAATAACGATGAGAATGAAGATAACTACAACGGAGTTCCTGCTTCACATGAAGAAGAAGCTTATTCTCACGAAAATGAAAATGAAAACGATGATGAAAATGACGAAAATTCACACTCTCACTCATATGAAGTTAGTGGACATGAAGATTCTGAATTATCTGAGTCTATTAATAAACTAATTGAAGAAGCTAAAAAACGTAAAGTTTCTGAAACAACTGACTTGAATTTCTTAAAGTTCTTAAACAAGTCACAAGTTGATAGCTTTTATGCACTATCCGATGAGGAACAAGAAACTGTTAAACTTCACATAAACGAAAGAAGTTATTTTACACAGAAGGAAGTTCTAACATTGATTGCTGAAGCACTTTCTACTAAGAACGAATCTCTTGAAGAAAGAGTAATCAGATTGATGCCTGAAAACGTTAAGCCAATCTGGGAACAGTTAAATGATTCTTCTAAAAAATCTATCCTTTCACAGGCTAGACTTTATCCAACAGAAGTATTAATGACTGAATCACAAGTTGAGCATTTCTGGTTGACTAGAAATCTCAAAAAGAATGAATCTGTAACAAAAAAATTAGTTTCTCACGAAGCACTTATCCAAGAAGATAAACTTTCTGATACAGAAGCTAACGCAATTTTAGAAAGATTCAAAAACATTTAATCTATAAAAAATCCATACCTCCAAAAATAAGGAAAATAAAGGGTTATATATAGATAACAAAAAAAAATAAAATTAAACTATGTCACACATTAGAATAGACAAATCAAAAGCTATTAAGAAGTGGTCTCCAGTTTTGGAAAACATGGGTGTTACAGGTGATAGAGTAGAATGGATGGCAGAATATGCTGAGTTCCACTCAATCAACGAAAACGCTTACGTTAACGCTTCTAACGTATCAGGTATGGGTGGTGTTGTATCTCCACAACCATCTACACTTGCAGGTCAAACTTCACCTTACGGTAATTCTGCTACATCATTCGCATATGGTTCAGGCGGTGTTGCTGGTTCTGGTGATGTTGGTCAAAACTTATTACCAGTTGCTATGAAAATTGCAGCTCAAACTATCGGTCTTGATCTTGTTGCTGTTAAGCCATCTCCAGGTCCGAAAATCGACTTACTTTACATCGACTTCCGTTATGATGATACAAAAGATAACGCGACTGACGAAAGACCACAAGTTTTCAAATTTAACGCTGGTGCTTCCGCATCTGCAATTGCAACAGCTATGCAAACTGGTGCTGGTGCTACTATTTTACAATCATCTGGTGGTTTACAAAATGGTAAGTGGTATTTCTCAATTAACTCAAATGGTGAAACTAACTTGGGTTCTGCGACTATTTCACAAACATTAGCAACAGATAACAGACAAGGTGTTGTTGAATTCTTAGGGTTCTCTCGTATCGATGGTTATCCAATCTTTAGAGCTTTCAGACAAGCTAATACTGCTCACACTGTTGTTGGTGGAGCTGCAGTTGGTGGTGGAACTACTGGTGCTTGGAGTTTCGACCAATACAGAAACACTTTCTCACCTACTCAATCTATGGTCTCTCAAATTACATCAATTGCTAATAGATTGTTTGGTGCTAATGCTACTAACGGAACAAACACTATTGAATTAGTATCTGCACTTGAAGACCACATCCCTGGTTTCTCTGCAAACTGGACACAAGGTGGTTCAGGATTCAGCGGTAACTATCCGATGGATAGAGATGCTGATGACAACAGCTATGCTGGTGTAATCGGACCTAAAATCTCTTCTAAATCAGTAGCAGTTGGTACTATCGAAGTATCTTCAGCTCTTAGAAGAACTGAAATTGAAGATATCAAAGCTAACACTGGTATGGATATCGTTCAAA
>JACCDW011942928.1_pt1 | contig 11475 bp, 29 predicted proteins | sample 7449781 | NCBI WGS metagenome assembly JACCDW01 (sample SAMN15323449, study PRJNA562643) | freshwater metagenome | isolation source: river surface water | place: USA:Blue River Watershed | collected 2017-08-18
AAAACCAAACCTCTTACACGAGAATCAGATGTTGCGGTTGACCGTACAGTAAGTGTTGGGTCATTTGGGGATGTTATTGATATAAAAGCCTTGAGTCCGTTTATGTCTGCGGATAGTGGGTCTAAGACCTGTAAAACTATTTGATTAGCCATTATTTAAGTAGGTTATAATATTCTTTAAAATGTTTAATTCTATCTGGTAGACCTATTGTTCCACCATTCACACGCTTTGTAACCGCGGTTACAGTCGCATCATCAGCTCCTTTATCACAAATAGACCAAAGTTTATTTGAATCCAAGAAAAACGCTGCAGATGCTAATGGATATTTGGTTGCAACTAAATCAGGATTAGCAACTGTATCTTCACCAATGAATTTTGCAAAGTTTGTATAATTACTTTTTCCAGTTAATTGAATGTAACCACGTCCACGGAATTTGTATCCTTCACCTGTTGATTCATCTCCATTACCCATTCTTCCACCATAAACTTTTGATGCAATTTTTTGTGGGTTTCGAGCATATCCTTCAGCTAAGTTACCAGGAAAATATTTTGGAAATATTTTTTTAAGTCCATCCGCAGAATAATTTAGATTTTCTTGGACTGCTTTAAATCCACCTGACTCGTGACCACACTGAGCTAAGAAATGAGCTAGTCTTAGAGGATTAGTAATATTAAATTTTTCAGCAGTAGTTTCAATTTGAGCAATTACTTCATTAGGAATATGTCCTATTAGATTTTGTAATTTAAATTTTGTACTTACAGGAATTACAACATTTTCCTTAACTGGTTGAGGAGTTTGACCAAACATCTTTGACCAAGTTCCATCCCCAACAATTCCATCTGCAGTTAATCCATTTGCCGCCTGCCATTCTTTTACTTTAGATTCTGTACCAGAACCAAAAATTCCATCTGCTGTTAAGCCTAGTTTTGATTGGAGTTGCTTAACTTCTTCTCCTTTTGATCCGATTTTTAATAACATATTTTATTTATTTTATGTCTGAACTTTCGATTAATGTGTATGTAAATGAATTACCATGTATGGTAGCTGCCTTTCTCATGATTACCATAAACTCTTCAAAATCTTTAGCGCGTTTGAATACTTGACATCCTTCAGACCAGTTTTCAACAAAAGTTGAATCAACACCTGCTTTATGGATGTTAATACCAAATACACCTTCTTGGATTTTATTCTCATCATACTTCATATCACGGTTTGGGTCACGATATACTTTAACATTTGACTTTTGTCTTAATGCTTCATATTTACCCTGATGTAGACCTAATTGATGTGAACCACGATATTGACCTTCTACTAAACGAGCAACCCCAGCAGCATTGTGATATTCCATAACACCTTTTTTGCCTGGGTCAGTAGTAATAATCCACTCTTTATAAACCCAATTATTATTTTCTTTATAAGAAACAGTAATACGATCATCGAATGCATTTGTTACTGTGTTGCCGGTATCTGAGTTTCTTACTCCAACAATGTTAACATCAAATCCTTTGTTTGTTGCGTCTTCAAACCAAACATATCCTTTGGCTTTAACTGCTGTTTCAATTTTGTCTTTTGTATAATTCATGTGTGTTGTTTATTATAAATATATATTAAAAGGAAAAAGAAAGGGGCAAACGCCCCCTTTCCTTACACACACATGGCAACTTGACCTACGTTTAGGCCATTTCCGTCGTACGCATACGACGACGAGAAATATCATACATTGCATTAGCAACATCTTGATTAACAACTCTGCGACCTGCAAGAATGTTAGATACATGACTTACAGAATAACCACTCATTTCTGCAATGCGGGCAACATCACCGTCACGACGGCGAGCTACATAGAATGCTTGTTTTGCGGTGCGGTTCAAACGACGGTAAGAACGGCGATTGCGATTTGCTGACATTTTGTTCATAACTTTATTTATTTATTTTTTAATTATACTTAAATATAATAACTATATTTTAAAATCCAACCTATACTAAAAAAAAAGAGCAGCTTTTTTGCTGCTCTTAAAAGTAAGTTCTTTATGGTTAATTTTATCCTTTAATTAATTGTTTAGACCCATTGTTCCCGGATGTAGCTTTATCAAAACGTGAATCAGTATATGATTTACTTTCATGTATCGCATCTGAGACATAGCTAACGGTGTTGCGTTCTAGGTCATCTATTCTACGACCCAAATCATCATTAAGGCGATGTATTAGATCCCACGTACTACGGTCATTATTTCGAGTCCATTCTTCTTGTTGTTCAATTGTTTCTGATAGTTTGATAATCTTAAACACACCCCAAACGATTAGTGCTACTACAATAGCCCCAATAATCGAGAGCATACCTAAAACAAAAAATGTTGTTTCCATAATTTTTTCTCCTTATAATTTTTATTTCAAAGAACTTACTTTCGTGCGCCTTCCTGGGATCGAACCAGGCACCTACTGATTATGAGTCAGTTGCTCTAACCGGATGAGCTAAAAGCGCTATTTACAGCCAGGACAGGATTCGAACCTGTAAATGAGCGTAGTTCTCATACGACATCACATGTCGCCACCTGACTGTTTGTACCCCCTGAGAGACTTGAACTCTCACCCGAAGACTAGATCCTAAGTCTAGCGCGTCTACCAATTCCGCCAAAGGGGTAATACGAGTGTAGTGGGGCTGCAGACCCCTGAGGCTCCTACACTGAGTTGATCCTCTTTAGTACTCAAGGTTGGACTTGCACCAACATGTTCTATTGAACTCGAAACCTTAGCGTCTACTATCGGGTTTACCATGGTAACCTCGCTTCCGCCACTTGAGCATGTGCCTTTTAAAGTGGGGAAACGACGTCGGACATTTGCAAAGGCTAACTAATATCCTATCTCCTATACGATGAGAACAGTTACTTAATGTTCGTCTATACCATAATAGTATAGCTGGTACGACATCAGAGGCTTGACTGTGTTTTACGATCCCCTCGCGAGCGGGGCTAATTATTTTATTAATCCTAAATTCTTAGCTCTGGTGTATCCTACTAACTTACCATTTGCTGGGTTTGTCCATTTACGTTTTGTAATTGGAATTGAAGTATTAGTTGAAGTATCTGTATCTTCATCATACTCTTCTTCAAACACCTTATTGTAATCGGTATCTTTTGGATAACCAATTTCAACACGATAAGGACCGTTTGCAAAACGCTCTGTGTCATAGAACCAGGTACTTGTAGTACCGTCTGCATTTTTAAATTCTCTTGAATATTTCATATGCTTTAATCTTATGATATAAAGATATGAAATTTAGTTTAAGAATCTCGGTTAAAGATTGGGAATTTTGTAAAAAGATAAACTATTTGGTTTTATTCATAATGAAATCAAAAACCTGATCCATGTTTTCTTTAGCAACAGTAATATGATCATCGGCCCAGTCATGTCCGTTTTGGAGAATCATTTCTATGATTTCTGGGTTGATTTCCATTAGGAGCTCAATTTGGCGATGCATTTGTTTTAAGTTACTAAAAAACATGTAATTTTCGGTTACATTATCTCCACCTTCTTTTATTGCTTTTTTGGCATCCTTAGCAGCCTTTTTCATAGACTCTTTTTTATTACCATCTTTATCTAAATCAAGAAAATCGGGTTTTGCTTTTTTGCCTTCTAAAGTAAGCTTTAAAAATTCTTCTTTAATAATGTGTTTGATTTCTGAGTTGTTCATAAATGAATATTTAGTTATAAATATCAGAATGGTAGTGGTCGGTTATCTTCTTTTTTAAAGAATCCATCCAAAAACCATTTTGGATACAACATCACTGTACCTGTATATTTTGGATTTTCTACTTGGCGAGAGTGAATTGGTATTTTCTTTACTTTAGCTGCTTTACTTACTTCATTCCCTAGTTTTACACCAGCTGCTTTACCTAAATAGTCATATAATGACATTAATGTATTATCCATTGATTACCTCCTCTAATGTTTTCCAATGTACTTCATGTCCCTCGTCTCCGAAGACACCTGTTGCAATTGCCAAATGCACTACTCCATTTTCATCTTTACCAATTGCTACTGACCCGAGTCCTTCACAAATGTAATAAGGATTGATTGTTCCGGGTTTCATATCTGCTGCAATTGCCTCGATATCGAAATCCCAATTTGTCCATTCAGGGTCATTATTTTTTTCAACCCACTGTCTACTGAAATCTGCCATAACTTATTTATTTTAACAGTATTTTTTATATAAATTTTCAATTAGTTCTGTGTCCTCATTGCTCATAAAATGGAATTTAGGAGCTAATTTAATTAGTTTATCAGTAAACTCTGCTTCTAAAGGAGACAGTTTATTATCTTCAAAAACCAATGACCCATCTAACTTATAATCTGCTAGATAACCATCTTCATCTAACCATTCAGCCATTCGATCTTTATCACGGCTACTCATTTCATTATAGACATCATCTAAGTCTACATCAATGCTAATCCAAGTCATAACTTTTATTGTTTTTATTTTTTATTTAAGAAGTTTTTTAACTTTAATACTGACTCTACGTTTAAAGCAATTCCATGTCTTAGAAAAGTCCTGTTCTGAGGTAGCATTGTGGGTTAATTCGTTTTTACATAAATTAAGTTTCTTTCTAATACTTTTTGGGTATTCTTTAGCAAATCTAAAAAACTGGTTTTTGTTGATATGATTCTCTCCTTCCCATACTCCACCAGGGATTTTATCATTCCCTCTCCAAGAAACTAATTTAGTACGAGTTTCATGGTATGAACTGTAATGATAGACATCAATGGAGCGAGTATCAAAATTGGTATCAAACCATAACTGCTCAGACCCGTTTGCAATGTTTAATTTTTCCATAACCTTAATTTTTTATTATGATATAAAGATAATAAAAAAAGGCCCGAAGGCCAAATTTTATTTATATTTCTTTAAATTTCTTTTTTATAGTAAAGTGTTAATGAAGGACGTCTGTCATCATCATCATATTCAAAAGAATCTACAAGTGCATATCCTTTTTCTTTAAAGAAATTTGTTATACTAGTTTCTTGTTCTTCCACACCATCCCAATCCCCCCATCTAAAATCAAATTTAGCCTTAATGTCATAAATTGATTTTTTTGGAGATGTATCTTTTCCTCTATTAGGATAAGCAGTAACTGATCTGAATTGAGGCAGAGATTTAAAGTCGGCTATTGTTGCTTCAGCTTCACCTATCTCAGGGTCTATATTTTCCATTCCTTCACTGATCAAGTGTTTGCGGCGCCATTTAAGAATATCAAATTGATCTTTCATTTTTATTTTTTGTTATAAATATTAACGTTTTTTTCATCCGCGCTAAGTAATCCCCTTCCATGTAACTTTATTCGCTCCCAATATCTGTCTTTAACAAACTGGTGTATAGGTAATGATTTTCCTTCATCATCAATACGAACAAAGACGATTTTAGTGTGGGTGACTGTTTCTTGGGCACCTGTATAGACATTGTGTTTTCTAACATCTATTTCTACTGTGACTGAGGTGTTTCCAAATTCAACTACGCTACCATACACTTTTAAGATTGCTCCTACTTTAACTGGTTTTTTAAATACCAATTCATTAATCTTTAAGGTAACGACTCGTTGTGTATCGCAGATTTGGGCTACATATGCTGCTGCAGCATCATCAATTAAGGACATAATGGTGCCACCAAACATGTTATCGTGGACACCAATATCTCCTTTTTTGCATATATAAGTAGTAATTAATTCCATTATTCTTTAGGGTTTTCATATTGAGCAACATCATAATCTACCCAATGTTTTCGATAATCTTTTTGTACTGCCTTTTTAGCATATGAATCAATACATGCTTTACCAGTATGATATTTTCCAGCAGATTTTATCCACGATTTAGTTTTTCTATAGTTTGCAGCCATTATTTTCATAGAAATCATCACATTGAGTTCTATACTATCCCTTAAAGCCTTTTTAGTTACTGGGAAGCCGGCGTGGTAAGAGGCATATTGTGGCATTATCTGCATAGGGCCTAATGCTCCGCATCTGGATGTTTTCTTGTGATTATATAATGAGTCATTAGGACCTCTATATGTTGTTTCAATATGTGCTATATTGAATGCTATGTGAAGTGGGACTCCAAATGAATCAGCATAAAATATAATAGCATCATACATTCTTTGAGCAGGGGTACATATAGGTTTTTCTGGAGGGGAGAGGTAAAGTCGAAAACTAGATAGGATTATCGTTGCGATTAACAGGCCTAGTAATATTTTGTTTTTTGATTTCATCATAACTTTTATTTTTCATTATTCTAAACAATTCAATAGTTATTCCAACGTATATTGTAAATAAAAATCCCCAAAAAACCAAGGTTATTAGTCCTAAAGTTAAAGAAAGGGTAAACGATTGTATAGGAATAAGGCTAAAGAATCCAACGTATATCCCGAAAAATATCCATGTCACTACAAATCTTAATATTTTTGGTTTTCGAGACAATTTCCATATGTGTTATATGGAAATACATATCTATGTAGTATAAGGCAGCGATTGTTCTTTAATTTCTTGGTGAAATTTATCTACTAAAAGAAAATCTTCTACCGAGTTCCCTTCTTCATCTTCTAAAAAAAGGCGAGTTAAATTATGAGATAAATCTTTTTCTACACTCATTACATAGTGTTTTCCTTCATGTTCTACATTATAGACAGAAAGTGTTAATTCAGTTTTAAGAGAAATTTTCATATGGCCTTGGTTTTGTTTCAGGACGTTTTCCTGTTATATATTGAGTACCATGTCCTGAAGGGTTATCTACTATAGTGTTGGTTTCAAAATAATATAAAGGATTATCAAACTCAGTATAAACAGGGTTTTTGTTTTCATCCCATGTTGTTATTCTTCTATTCCCGTTATATGATCTAAAAGTATTACATGTAACTCTATTCCATGCTCCGGGTTTGTATTCTACTTCAAGACATTTTGAAGTATCAAAATCATATTTTAATTTTAGTTTTCCCATTATAGATAGATTTTTTCAATTTTATAATCACTTATGTGTTGAAGACTCCTAAATTGCTCATCTCTTTCTAGGGTTTTAGCTTCATTAAAATTATCACTAAATCTAGCTTTACCGAAACGTAACCCTACCCAATACTCAGCATATTCATTCATGACATAGAAAGGATGTGTCGGTTCCTCACTATGTAGAAACATTTTTTTCATAACTTTTATTATTTTAATTTAAAAATTCTCTTCCCAGTAATTTAATACTTCATCAAAAGTTCTATCATCTACATGACTATTAGAAGAATTAAAAATATTAAACCACTCTTCATCATCAGTATTTTGATGGTGATGTAGAGTAAATCTTTCTTCTCCTAAAACTAATAAGTACTTATTTACTGTTTCCAGAAGTTGAACTTTCTGAGGAAGGGAGCTGTTCAGCTGAAATTTCATCAGTTGTAGTTGTTGGTTGGACTTGGGTTTGGTTTTCTTCCTCGGGATTTGGTGGGGGAGGAATTTGATTTGTTGAAGTATCTCTTACGTATGTTTTAGTAGAGATTTGGGTTCGTAACACATTTTGGTTAATCATGACTTAGATCTGATTTTTGATTTTTTCTTGAGTAGAGTTTCCCTGAAGGTTTTGATTTTTGAATCATTTTTCTTCTAATGATTTGGGCGACATGCCTTTCACTTAATCCATTTATAGTGTTTTGAGATTTCATAGTTATTCAGCTAACAATCCATTGTTCTCCAAAGCATACCATACTCTTTCTTTCCATAGTTCAACTCTAACCCCTGCTAATTCTTCCTGTCCGTTGGTAGTAGCTTTAGCTAGGGCAATTAAACACTTGTCTAGATGTTCTGTAGCTTGATCTAATTCATTGGATTTGATACATTCATTTGCTTTTCTCCAATAGTTTTTAATTGCTTGTTCTAATGTAAATCTCATAACTTTTATTTTTATTTTATTTTCTATAAATATACGCTCAAAAGCCTTAAAATCCTAACAAAAGAATTTGGGTTCAAATTTATTTTCTTTAGTCAGCTGCGCATCCAACGTAACAATCATGCAAAACATCTCCAATCCCTCCCAGTCATAAAGAGCCAATTTTGTTAGGTCTTTATCTGGGATAGAACTGAAGTATTCTAGAACACTATTTTTCATTGTATGCTAGTGCAGGATGATATTTGTGATTTTTCTCAAATTTTTCCTTGCTTACGGGTTTTTGGGTGCGTTTACGTTTATTTTCCATAGTTTGGATAAACGTTTTTACGCATTCGTAATTTTGTAATGTACTGTTTTTACTCATAACTTTAGTTTTAATTTATTTACCTTGTCCTCTATAGGGTTTTTTATAATTTTTACTATTTTTATTTTTTGACTGGGATTTTTTGCTGTGTATTCCTGGTCTTTTTTTTCTAGGTTTTGCTATAAAAGTTCTAGTCTGTGATGATTTTGTTTTAGCTGCCATTTAGTGTAAGGTGTATTAGGGGTTAATTGTGTGTCCCTTATACATAGCTTACATTTATTTAAGAGTTAAATGTTCTATAGCTTTTTTTATACTTGCACAATCTTCATATAACTCTTGTTTTTCAAAATGAATTAAATTCTTTTGTAAAATATCAGCAAATTCCTTTCTATCAGCAGTTAGCTCAATAGTTTCCCCGGTACTAGCAATCGATACTGACATAACATTTATAAATCTTTTTCTAGTAGTAATGTTAGCTAATATTGCTTTAACAATAGCTTTAGCCAACCTAAAATCTTTTTTTTCAGCTAGTTGGAGAAATTCTTCAAAAGTATCTACTTGGAATTCGGGTGGTGTTAAAATAAGTTTAGCCATTTTCCTTTAATGTCGTATGATTTTAGTTGGTTGTTTTTCTCATCTTCATTAAGGAGTTGAGATGCTAAATCTTCTAAACGCTTATTCTTTTGTTTAGAATAGTCATTAACTATCTTATCATGTTTTTTATGCTTCATACCCTAGAAATTATGTCATATTCATCATCATCTGAATCATCTCCTAATCCTAATTCAGCTAGACGTCTGTTGGTATAGTCATCCACTTCCCAATCTGATTGACCTAGATTCATAGGTTTATGGTCTTCTAATCCTTCTAATTGTTTTCTAGTAAATATGTCACCAATTGTTAAAAAATAACAATTATAACATAACATTTGTAGGTTTTCTATTCTGTAATTTTTCTTGTTAGTATCTCGAAAATGCAGAATAAGGGGCATTTTATAATCTAAAACACGACGTTCTTGAAATCCACACTGATTACATTCTTCTTTTAGTAAGCCCTCTTCTATTAAACGATATTTAATTTTTTGGGGACTAAAATGAGATGAATCTACCCTTCCTTCAATAACATCTATTAAAGCTGGGTCTTTTCTTCCATTGTTGAGGAATTTAGGGATACCTTTTCCTGAAGGGTTTTTATGCTTCTCAAAAAGAGTAACTCCTGTAGTTTCATCCTTGTAGAGTTTTGCCCAGCCTTTATAGTGTATGTAACTTACATTCAGATATCTAGCAGCAGCACGATTGGATTTGGTTTTACCCATCGCTGCTAATATTTGTTCTTTAGTAAGTGGTTTTGGTTTCGGCATATTATCCTATGATATCATCTAAATCTTGTGGGTCTTCTTCCTCTTCTTCTTCGATCTCTAGATATTCATCTTCTTCATCTAGCCCATCTAATAGCGTTAAATTCCATTCAGTAACATCATCATTATCGGTAAACACCATTTCGGGTTTAGTTTCAGAAGTAGTTGATTTTTTAAAGTTTCCTTTTAATTCTTCTAAACGATCAAACTCTTCTCTTTCAACAGCAAATGTTTCAGTCCAGGTATGATCACCAGTACCCATTTGAACTGTTACTGCTACTTTCTTCTCAACAGTTGAGTGTTGAACACACGTTTGAGTGTTTGGAAGGATTTCTAAACGCTTAGGATTAATATCCTCATTACAAACTGAACATTTTCTCATCATCATATATTTTTAATTTTTTCTAAATATACGAACAAATTTTTTGATCTCCAAATTATTCGCTAAAAAATCTGCTAATAAGAAATTCCCATAGTTGTTCGGGGGTATCTATAGTGTGGGTGTTTCCTTCTTTATCTTCTAATTTGGCTTTGACCTCTGGGTTGAGTTGTTGGGATAGGTACCATACTATTATATTGAATGCTTCTTCTCCAAAATGTAGTACTAAGAGTTTTTCTATAATTGATACATATGGGTCTGTAATTGAGTTAAGGTCTACTCCCATTGTGTCAAAAATTAGATCATTTTGGGAAGTAAGTTTAGTAATATCCTCTATAACAGATATAAACAGTTGTTTATCTTGTTCATTTGAAGAAGTAAATTCAATTTCTATGACTGCACCAAGGATGTTTTCAAATGCTTTTTTTACTTCATTTACATCATCAAATCCAAAGGTTGGAGAGGGTTCACTCATTAGGAAAAATTTTAAATAATTTTAAAAATTCATTAGTAGATAGTTGTTTTGAAGCAGAAAAGTAATCTAATGCTTCTTCATATGAACCAAATTTTTTCTTATTTACTGGTTCTTTTTCTTTATCCGAGATGCTATAGAAATAAAATTCCATATTATAACTTGTTTATTAGTTTATTAATTTGGGAGCAAGTTTTATAATCCTCAATTTCTTCATAATGCTTAAGAACATTTTCTAAACATGATTTATAATTTTCTTTTTTGATTGAAATAATAAACCCTAAATTGAATATATTAAACAATTGAACCTCAGGCTGTTTTTTTCTAAGAGCTTCTTTTATAGCTTTGTAGCTTTCTTTTAAAATAAAATTTGAGTATTCTTTATTAGAAGTTATTTCCTGGATGTCTTCTATTTGTTGGAATATAATTTCTAAAGATAGAGGTTTATGGGGAGATTCTTCTTTAGCCATAACAGTTTTATAATACATATTGAAGAATGTTAAATTAATTCATATTCAATTTCAACATCTCCTAACCCCCAATTTTCATCATTTTTAGATTCTGTGAAAAATTCAACCCATTCCCAAGCATCATTAAATTTAGGAGGTTTAGATGTTTCTTTATTATACATTGTATTAATGTCTCCACCTTGGGGAACACGATTGGTTTTATGGCTCATATGATATACTGGTAAGTCGTATATTGCTTCTAACCCAAATCCATTAATCACTGCTTTCTTTTGAACATTGGTATCTACATAACATGAATATACCATGTTTTCTTCTAAACCTTTAATACCTTCCCATACTTCTTTAGTAGCTAGTTGAAAATCACCACAACAATTTATTATGCTATAATTATCATTAGGTGTTACCCTAGCTGGAAAATGTCTAGGTTTAGTAATTTGATTAAGGTATTTTCTATATTCTGCTATATTATGTTTATTTTTGATTACATCATCATAATTTATATCTCTTCTACTGAATGTATAAAAAGTATTAGGATTTGCTTTAGATAAAAAATCATTAAAATCTTCTTTAGAAGGAGGAAT
>JACCDW011888221.1_pt1 | contig 11474 bp, 10 predicted proteins | sample 7449781 | NCBI WGS metagenome assembly JACCDW01 (sample SAMN15323449, study PRJNA562643) | freshwater metagenome | isolation source: river surface water | place: USA:Blue River Watershed | collected 2017-08-18
CATACGGAATTGGAAAAGCACTTGAAACTAAATTCTCTCTCGAAGGTTGGCAGACAGTTGGGTTTAGTAGATCCAACGGTTATGATATTTCTAAAGCCGAGGATCGAAAACAAATTATAGAACAATCACAAGACTGTGATTTTTTTATTAACAATGCCTACTCAACTTATGCACAATGCGATTTGTTATTTGAGCTATGGCAGGCATGGCAAGGCAAGCAAAAAAGAATCATTAATATGTCCAGCAGTATTGTAGGACGCTGGCAAAATGATTTTAGGGATATCAAATATCGTAATGCTAAAGTAGCTTTAGAAGATGCCTGTGATTTTTTATCTAATAAATCAGAATGGCCAAATGTCATGGTAGTGCGGCCTTGTTTAACGGATACCCCCACATCTAAACCTAATACAAAACCTAATAAGGTTAATCCCAGAGACTTTGCTGATTACTTTTACGACAGCGTTAATAAAGATTTACTGTTTCGAGTTCAGTCTTTTGGACTAGCAGTTAAAGGCTATCGAGGATTTGTTTGATGTTAAACGGTCTCAAACAATATCTGTTCTTGGTTGTAGATCAAGAAACCAAAGGCATCCTAACCAAATGCTCTAGCATGAACACTGCTAATGCTGTTTCTAAAGGAATACCAAATAGTTCTCCTATGTTGGTCAGGTACCCCTACTTAAAGCATGATGTTAATAGATATAATTCCGATATTACCTTAAACTACAAACTTGTAAGGGCAGCTACTTCTATTGCAGGCAGTATGCCAAGCGAAGTAAATGTCTACGAAACAGTAAAAAAAATTAATTCTAATAATACATTTGAGTTAATTGATATTCATGCTGATGCTACCTGGCTAGAACGTAGAACTTTAGCAAATTTTAGATCTTCAAAAATGGAATATTTAGAATCTACCTGCGAAAGATACATGTCTAGAATTAAAAACTTTGCAGGTGATGAATTATTTTTTCAGTATCTAGGTAAACAACTAGACCTAGTTGACATAGCTACTAATCAATTTCCTAATTCTATAATAGAATGGGCAGACATAAATGTAGTTTCTAATAGTGCTGCATACTACGAATTAAAAATGATTTACGATTCTGTAGGAATTACCATGTTTAGGATCCATGCTATCTGGTCTAAGTATACTGACAAAATTAATAATATAAATTCTGAAAAAGAATTTAAGGAATTAAATTTATTTTCAAACCTAGAGTCAGAATTTAAATTTGGCGAAAAATGATAGATTCTCTAATCGTTGCTCTTACTCCAGAATTAAAAGATTCTAGAATAGATATATTATTTCCCAATGGTAAAGATGTTGCCATTTATAATGATATTTCAAAGATGATCGGAAACGGTTGGTTGGTTGATAGATCTATGTCTGTACAACTGCCATTTAAAAGTCATGTCACTGAAGAAAATTTACTACCTAATTTTTTAGAGCTACCAAAACTAAGTTTATTAGATGCCGCTTTACATAGATGCAATGAATTAATTAGTTATAATAAAAAAATATACTTGTTGTGGAGCGGCGGTATTGATTCTACAATGATGCTAACTTCTTTTATATTGTCTAATATAAATCCAGAACAGTTAGTTGTTGTGTGTAATAATGATAGTATTAGAGAATACCCTAAATTTTATACTGATCATATACGAGGCAAATTCGAAGTAATGTCAGCTGAGCTACTAATGCAAAGCATTAAATTAACAACAGTCGATGCTATTATTCTTAGCGGTGAACAAGGGGACTGTATGTATGGACAGGATTTCGGGATGATGGGATCGTCGTTATTCGGAGAAGAATATCTTTGGCAGTCCCCAACTAAAGAAAATATTTTAAAGTTGTTTGTTGCCAAGGGCATGTCTGATCAAGCAGCTAATTGTTGGTACGATCTGTATTCTACTAGTTTAAAATATTCTTCCAGAGAAATAAACACAGTCTATGATTTTTATTGGTGGACTACATTTAATTGGAGATGGCAATGGGCAGTTGAAAAACTCAAACTAAGATTCAAACAAGATCAACAAATACATACATTCTTTTCAAGCAATCAACTACAAAAATGGTCAGTTGATCATAAGCAACGTCATATTTTAAAATTATCAGACTTTAAATATGAATTTAAAAAATTAATTTTAGATTACACAAAAGATCTATCATATTTTGAGAACAAAATAAAACATCCTTCTGCTACAATATATTATTCCATAAACTCGTATGCCGCTATGAATCAAAAAAGAGAAAGAATTTTAGCAAGAAATTTTTCTATTAAAGATTATTATCTTGAAAATAATTCTATTGCTGATTGGCTAAGTTTGTAATTGCTAGCTCTTCTAATATTTTTTTATTAATCTTGTTAGTTCCTGCTAGAGGGAACTCCTCTAAAAACCATATCCTTCTAGGGTGTTGATAAGCTGGTCCATTATTCAAGGCATGTTGTTTTAATTCTTCTTCGGTGATATCTTTGTTTTTTTCTAAAATAACAAATGCATAAGGTTTGTATCCCTTAATATCATCTTCTATCCCTAACACAAATGCAGATACGACAGCCGGATGGCTTTCTAATATTGATTCAACTTGACTAGGATACACACTGTTGCCGCCGCATTTAAACATATCATCGCTTCGGCCTAAAAAGTAATAAAATCCGTCCGAATCTATTCGAAACAAATCTTTGGTTATAAAAAATCCGTCATTGGTAAATGATTCATTCTTGCTTTTATTGTAGTAAGATGACATCATAGAAGGACTTTTAATTTGTAATACTCCATCAACGATTCGATATTCTATTCCGTTTGCTGGGTACCCTACACTAGTTGTGGGTCTAGGAAGTCCTTGCGGATGGGGACCGAATAAAGCTGGTCCAACTTCTGTAATTCCATAACTATTAAGTATGTGCGCATTAGGAAAATATTGTTTAACAGCGCCAGCTAACTTTTCACTTAGGTGGGAAGATGCTGATCTAATTTGACGCATTGAAGAAAGTGTTGCTTGTTTGATATAGTCTTCTTGAACTATCATAGCCAGCATGGTGGGAACACAATACATTGTGTTTGCTTTATGATCTTCGATGGCCTTTATGCATAATAACGGATCAAATTTAGGTAATAGTACTATTGTTGCCTGTCCTGCAAAAGAACTTTCAAATGTAGTCAGTCCGTTAGCGTGGAATAGAGGAGCCGATATTATAGAAATTCTTTTAGAAGACCATTTTTGATCATGTTTTACAGTTCGATTAATTGACCACAAATGTCCCTTATGGGTCAACAGTGCTCCTTTGGGATTGCCGTATGATCCTGATGTATACAAAATAAAAGCAGTATCATTTTCTCCGGGAGTATAACACTCAAAATCTCCAAAGTTTATAAAAGAATCAAAGTCTAGGTTAAATTGTATTGTTGATATGTTAGCGTTGGTAAATTGATCAGAAAACAATAATCTACTTTTTGTTTCTTCTAGTATGGCCTGTATCTGCAATTCTGTTAACTTATTGTTAATAAGTACAGGAATGGCTCCTAGTCGCATTGCACCAAAGAAGGTCGATATTACTTTAGCCGAATTATTAGATAAAATCGAAATCTTATCACCAGTTTTAACTCCTCTTGAAATCAATCCTCTAGCTACTGCATTGGACAGTTGATCAATTTGTCTGAAAGAAAAGTATTGAGGCTGGTCCTCGCTAAGATCAATTACGGCTATCTTTTCTAAATCACAATTTGGATCAATGATATTACCAAGATTGGTTAACATTTAAATTCCCTAAAAAAATATTTATAGCAGCTAACCCACCATATAAATAAAATACTATGTTAACTCCAGACAAAAAAATAGAACCAGACAAGCCTTGGCTGAGCTCCAACGATGGTTTAAGAAAAACTTTTTATCCCCTAAGCTGGAATAAAAAAAATAGTTATGCGATATTTTCTCCTGGGATCGATAGGTTTTTAATTGTTGACAGTTATGATCTTTGGATAGTATATGAAACTGGAAAAGTCATATCGTCTAAAGTTTCGAATATGGTCTATGTGCTAGATCAAATTACTCCAGAGATGACCAATAAAACCTGCTTGAATTTTTCAACTTTACATAAAAAGAATGAAAAAGGTTTCGGTAGTCCTGGGATAATGACACATAGGCAATCAGCAGCATTATCAAGAATACCAAAAGACAGGATAGTAGAAACTGGCTGGCCACTTGATTTTGCTCAAGGAGAAAGAAAAGATATGCTTATGAAATTGCAAGAATATACTCTTTTTTCTCTAAGGGTGATCTATGCAATAACACTAGCTGTTAACTTTAAAAACTTTTTTCCAGAAAAAGAATACCTAGATGTTTTCTTTCAAGGCCAATTTCCAGAAGATTTTAAAAATCATTATGACACAACAACGGCTGAACAAGGAATGATATCCTTGATTAAAACTATTTTATACGATGCAAACTCAGTCGAGGATGCATTAGAATCAATCCATCATGCTTGGTTAACACATTCGAAGCATGATCCGTCAGGAACACGTCAAACATTTTATAAAATTTTAGGAATTCCGCAGCCTGCTGAATTAGCAGCGTTAGGTCCTGCAGGATTTGTTAAAGATCGAAACAGCAACACTCTTTGGGTAGTTTAACATGTTGAATACTAATTCGGTTTTATATCTAAGCGGCATCACCTATAACTACTACCAACAAGATTTCTGGGAAAGCATTAGAAAAGAATCAGGGTCCGGCGGCAAGATTATATTGGACCTTAGTACCTTATATAAACCTCAAAGGTTTGTTAGTAGAAACGGTGAATGGTCATTGCCGTGGCCTCAACAGATTCCTCCCGGGTTTGAAATGCCTGCATACGATCCTACGTTTGCTAAATCATTTAGTGATGTGTCAGATGAACGTGCTAGAGAAATAGCCGATCTTATTAATACTAAAAATCAAAAATTTGTAGTTATGTATTCTGGTGGTTTTGATAGTACCATAATTATGTCTGCACTCATAAAAAATCTTTCTTCAGAAGAAATAAAAAATGTTAGTGTGTGTGCTAATGGACATTCGATGATCGAAAATCCCTCATTCTGGAAAAGATTTATATGGAATAAATTTAAAATCTATGACTCGGCTAGATACAAGTATGACGACTTAATTGAACTAGGACTTCGACCTATTACAGCAGACGAAGGTGATTGTATTTTTGGTACAATGAGTTTTTTAGATTTACAACAAAATTACGAATACTATCTCGAACAAGTTTCTCCTGAGTCGAGAGTACAGTTATCAAATCTAAAAAATAAAATGACGTCGGCAGATGTACACTATTCTGCATATAAAGATTTGATTATAAAACACTGGAGTACTCCCGAGGCGCCGCACTTGGGAGAAGCCTGGTATGACAAGTTTGACAAGAATATTAAAACTGCTACGGTGCCGGTTCAAAGTTTGCATGACTACTATTGGTGGGTGTTATTCAATATTAAATGGGTTAGTTGTGCTATACGAATCTCAGTGTTTTTAAACGATCGATTAGATTGCGGAACAGTTATTAATGATTGGGCAGTTAATTGGTTCTCGAGTAAGGCCTATCAGCAATGGAGTATGGTTAATAACAATAACGGTGAAAAGATAGAGTTCGGTGCTACCACATACAAAATGGCGGCAAGAAAGTACATTCACGATCTAGACAAAAATGACTGGTATTACTATTTCAAATTAAAATTAGGAAGCCTTGGCCCTAATGTAATGTATCATCAAGAAGTAGATAACCTACCTAACAGATTAAAACCAAATGCAAGATTTGGAATTGATAGCAATTACAATTTATTAAGTGTAGACGATTTAGACGTCCAGGAATACATAAAATATCACATGTCTCGGTTTGAAAGAGATTGGTAATTTTTATTGGTCAAATGTTTTAACAACATAGTGATAGTGTATATCTCCGCCTAAGTTCTTTGCAGATTGAATAGCGATATCGTTGTTTTTGTGTATTAAGCTAGCAACACCATCAAAATTCATACTCTTTGCAAATGCTTCAAAGTGTTTTCTCATCAAAGAATAGATGCCTGCACCTCGATATTTTTCATCTACAGCACCTACTACTAACCAAATCAAATTATTTTGTTTTTCTAACTCGGTGTTATAAACTATAACACCGATAATTTGATTATCAACTTCTGCGTAAATTGCCCCTTTATTATTGGGCCACATATCTAAGTTTTGTCTGAAACCATTTTCATATAATTTTTTTACCTGAGAACTTATAAAAGAATTAAGCAACGGTAATTTAATATCCGAAGTCTGATTAATAATTATACGTTGACCATGTTTAGTGTATTCTTCCGCCAGTAAATGTTTTTGCGTAGTTTCGCTATATTGTACATTTTCATAATACCGTTTAGTTATAGATCCGGGAGTTTTTAAAAAAGATATCATTTCATTATAAGGAACTGATATTACATGTTTTTTAGTTTTAGGATTTTTTTCGTTTAAGTATTTTATTTTTTCAAACCCTTTATATTTAGGAAAATAAATTAATTCGTCTTTCCAATATTTTCCATACAATAAAGGTTTTATGTAGTATTCAAATCTGTCAGTAGTTTTTAAATTTGCATCAGGTATTGATGCATTATTTTCGTCAAAATATTTTGCAGAATATAATGCAGATTTAAAAATGTCATCATCTATTATACTTAAAGTAAATTCAGGTGTATCTCCGTAGATAATATTTTTGCCTGTTCTGTTAAGGCTATCTAATGCCCGCTGTCTCGAACACTCTGTTAAATGATAACCTTGACAAAAATATCGATTGCTTGTAGGACTTATATACACAAACAAATCATGTATACACTGTATAACATTATGTGTTGTTGGAAGTAGGCTAACAAATTTTCTTTGTAATAAATGATTCTTTCCTAAGATATCTAAGTCAACGCTTAATTCCTCAATTTCATCTTGACAAGACATTGGATCAAAATCAATGATCTGAGTTTTGATGCCGTATTTTTTGTCAAGTATTTTTACCTGCTCAAACTCATTATCGTTATAAGTTGGCAAATATAAAAATACAGTTTCCAAAGGAATCCCCTGAGTATGAAAACTATGTAATACACTCTGACTATCTAATCCCCCTGTAAAACATAATAAATTTTTATTATTATCAGTAGCAATATCTCTTGCTCGTTTTTCTGATTCTTCTCGCATAGTTCCGTGAGGATATGCGGATGATGTAAAATCTATAAAAAATTTATTATTCTCAAATCCGTATTTCATCTAGTGCTTACCGTTAAACTAGTTTGTCGATGTCTTTATCTACATCACTTAAATTAAAATTATTGAGGTTATCAATAGGAGTAGGGGTAAAATTGCCAACAGGTCCTAATCGATAGTGTTTCCGCCAGTACTTAAATCCTAATAGTCCCCTATACTGATGTTGTAATAAAAATTTTTTATCTAAAGAATTTATAAGATTTTCTAGGTCAGATTGCATCATTTGCCAAATTTTTGTTCCGCTATGATGTTCGTAAAACCAAGCATCGTGTTTTCCTAAAAACATTCTATCTGGTTTTCCTGCCTGAAACGAAAACTGTTTAAGACTAGGGTAAATTGCTGGAACTATTCCACGCTCATATACTCCGGGATTAGGCGGATCTATTAATGCTGATATTCGAGTATCTTTGCCAGAGACTCTTTCGTCATTAAGTGGCATTGTATCATATAATAATTTATTTTCGGGTCTCATCAAGAATCGAGCAGTCACATGGGCCTGTTTAATCAACAATTGTGGTAGTTGAGGGGAATGATAAAAAAATACCGGAAAGGTATTGGGATGATTTACAGAATTATATTTGTTGTTATAGGTGTTATCGAACAATACTAAGAAAAAATTATCTTTGTATCGACATAGTTTAGGTTTGTCGATTCCTTGTACAATTGCAATTTTTTTACCTGATTCTGCAATTCTTTTTAGATGTGCGTATCTATCTAAGTTATATCTCCCAGCCATAGTCGGATGCATCCAATCGTTGCCTTTAAGTAGCCAATCATCTGCTTTATATGCCAACATGTCATCAAAGTAATCATGCAACGTTACTTTTGTTTGAGGAAATTCAATTTCAATTTTTTTCAACCATGGTATCTGAGTGTGAAAGGTCTCGTCAATGGTGTTTTCAACTCGCTGATCATTGATATTGCTTTTCCAATCTCGTAATCCCGACAACGGCGCACTGCCTACAACTTCATCTACATGTAATCCATTTTTTGTAAATGCATAGAACATGTTGGTACTGTCAGCGCCACCACTGCAAAACAAAAGAACGTAATCGTATTCTTCTCGTATTTGCCTTGCACGAATAGCGTACAGTTCGTCTAAACTTTCAGAAGGCTCTGAAGTCCAGTCAAAAAGTGAAAACACCTCGTCATTGAAGTTCCACGACATATCTTGTTTTAGTTGTTGTGATCTGAACATGGCAGGAATTTTTTCGTAGAATTTTTCCTCGCCTACTTTATAATAACCTAAATCGTCGATCATTTTAAAATTCCAATATCTCTTCTATATCTAAACTGCCCTACAAATTGTTTGTCGAGGTACTGATATATTTTTTTAGCAGCTAATTCATGAGTACTATCTGAAGCTGTGAATAATGAATGTTTAATATAAAATTTATCTGAGCCCTCTATTCCAAACAAAATATCATCGGGGCATGGGTTAAGTTTAGGTATAAATGACGCAGGAATTGTCCAATCGTATACAGAATTGATCAATCGAATTGTGACAGTTTTATTAGAGTTATGAATAATATCGGGAATTAATTCATCTCGACTTGCAGATAAAAATAACGTTGATAGATTATTTTCTACAGATCCTAATATTGATACTAGTTCTGGATCACCGCTTCTTGTATTAATTTCTAAAATTATAGGAACATCATTTTCATCGACCGCTATTCCTAAAAACATAAATCCTCGATAGATATATCCCTGTTCTTTTAAAAATGTTATGATTTTATCAGCGTATTCGTGAACAACATCATCTACATCATCGATATTATATGACCCCATACTTGAAGAATTAAACCCCTGGTCGTTATCTTCTATTTTTTTATAATCTCTTGCGGCACCAAGATACTTCCATCCTTTAGAGTTTGCAATTAAATGATAAGAGTATTCTCTTTTAATTTTAATAAATTGTTCAATTATAAGGCTAGTTTCAAAAGTAATATTGGTTATTCTAGGATCACCACCTAGATTGATACTGAATAAATCTAAATATACGTCTTCGTAGTTTTCGTCAGTGACAATAACTGTTTGTTTTCCGTACTGAAAAGAAAAATTAATTTTTACAACGAACGGTCTAGGAATTGATTTAAAATTATCAAATAGATATTTTCCATCAACTGTTTCTCCTACTCCTGTAGGAATCCCTATATTGTTTAACATTTTTTTTGTTAACGATTTATTTTTTTCCAACCCCGTCAACTTTACGTCAACAAAAAAATATGGAATTTTAAGTTCTTTCAATTTGGCATGTGCAAATTCACTGCTTGCAACAGCCAACCCAGATGCTATTACAAAATCAATATTTTTATTTTTAAGATCATCGAATATGTCGACTAACTTATTATTAATTCTCCCCATCACGGGTATGTCAATCGGATAAGGGTGATATCTGTTTTTTGGTTCTACTGATGCATTTGTTCCGTAGTGATAGACATTTTTAACATTTGACTCTGTTAAAAACATCTCTGCCAATTGATGATAAACAGAGAGGGAAGAAATGATTGCAATATTCATAGTTAAACATACTTATTTAGATAGCCGTTTAACTAGATCACAATACGGTTCTGTATGAATACCCCACCATTGTTTTTTAAATTCTTCAAATATTTTTAGATTTTCGTGTTGAAAAATTTTACTGTTTTCGATATTTTCATAACCCGTATACTTTGGCCTTGATGTGAGATCAAATCCACTGATACTATTATAAACCAGTCCTTTAGTAGAATTGTTTCCCATCTTACCCGGATACCCGTGGTTGGCCAAATTCTCCATTATAGGATGCTGTAAAAAAGAAAGATATTGTTCCGGAGTATGCACTAGAAAATAAGGACATCCGTAGATTTTATTTTTTTCAAAATACTTCAATACAGTATGTAATGGTTCAATTTCATCTACCATCCATGTATTAGTTTTTTGATCTAAAATCATATGAGGCGGCCCGTGACTACCCATAACTACAGTACCGTCTAGTTTGCCTAGACAATGAAAGGTACTGGGCAGTTGATAAGCACCAATTTTAAATTCTGTAGCTATATCTAAGATACGACCAGATGTAATAAAATGATCAAAATCTATATCGACGATCACTGGTTTTAATTTTTTTGCCTCGCAAAAGTCGACGGCATGTTTTACATCGTGTTCGTTATAATAGGGGGTTAATTTAATTATTACTGGAATTACTTCAATTTTTAACGACAAAAATAAACTGAGAACGTATTCACTGTCGACGCCCCCACTATACATAATATAAATTTTACCTTGTCGGTTTTCGTAGACCTGTTTGGCCACCTCTAAAGAAACAGTATGGAAGTTTGAATTTTTATTTTTTGGCGGATCTATTTCTGCTCGAAATCTTACCCCACTGCCAGCAGTACGCAGGTAGTTATTTTGAACAAACTGCATTTAATTGTTTTAAACTAAATGTTCACCCGACCAAGTTCTTACAATTTCATTAGTTAAACTGATTTCTTGATTAGTCCAAGTATGCGTTATATTAGAAGCAATTCGGTGATTGGTCTGCTCTTGCAAATCAGCTATAATAACTGGATCTTGCATGTAAGCCAATCTTGCTTCATTGCTAGCCCAAACTGTAGTGATGGTTCTTTTTAGACCTTCTTCCGTCATCTTAATTTCTCTAGATAATGCCTTACCTGTATCTAAATAAACACGTTGAAAATAGTCTTTCTGAGATCCGTCGCCCTCAACTTTCCATTTTACATAGGTATCTGGCCTAACGCTCTCTGATATTGATATAATTTGATTACTCATGATAAAATCCTATTCCGGTTATTTATAGTGTATTTATCAGTCCTGATAAGTAGCTATACGAATTATTTGGAGACCCAATGAAGATTAAATTTATACTAGGACTGTTGTTGTTTTTTTCAGCAATGCCCTATTCAATAGCAACAGAATCGATCAAAATATACTCGCCTTATAGTCCCGGGCACAGTGCTACCCCTGCCCTATTACGGATTATAGACGCTGCTAATTCCAGTCAAAAAATCTACAAATTTGTGTTGGAATTTCGCCCAGGGGGCAATCAAGTTATTGCTGTTAAAAGTCTAGACGAAAATAGTCTAGCAATCATAGCACCTGCTTATGTGGAAAATATAGAAGCTGGAAAACTTAAGGAAACAGACTATGTTCCTGTACACGCTTTTGGCGATGCCTGTTGGGCTGTTGTTGTTAACAAACCACTAAA
>JACCDW010566401.1_pt1 | contig 11471 bp, 8 predicted proteins | sample 7449781 | NCBI WGS metagenome assembly JACCDW01 (sample SAMN15323449, study PRJNA562643) | freshwater metagenome | isolation source: river surface water | place: USA:Blue River Watershed | collected 2017-08-18
ATCACGGACAATACACTCATAAGTTCAGTAGATAAGACTTGTATTGAAAAATATTGGCAATCCAAGAATGGAAAACCTGCAGGGACTGCTTATCCTTTATCCGGTATGGGAATGACTTTATTAGGCAATCCTACGACATGGAGAAACTATAAAAATGCGGTTGATGCTCTTGAACAACAAACACGAAGCACTGATGGCTATACCCAACAAAAAGCCTTCCTAAACTTCTATGGTATCCAACCTGGTCCTTCTCCTGCTCTTCGTGTACCCGTGGATGATACTACAAAAGGTGTTGAAACAATCTGGTTTGATAACTCTTTGAGCGTAGCGGGTCGTGGAAAAACCTATTGTATCTTATCTCGTCGGGTCAATCTTGCCTCTGCCAATCGTGGTATTGATTCTATCAGTAAAAATGGTCCTATTCCCTCTTCAAAGGGAAACAATGATAAAGTAGGATTTTTATCCTTCTGGGATTTCCGTGTTCCTCAGACAAGCCGATTGTTTTTCCGCACATATACGGACGATGGTTTCCGCTATGTTGTGAACCGTGCTATTACAGACCAAGGTGGAAATACTGATGATACCTTTTCAAGATACTATGATCAAGGTCCAACCTCCCATACCAACATGAATACACCTGGCTTGTTCTTAGATGCAAATAAACCAAATATTACATCCTTAGCATGGTACAATGCTGGTGGAGGCTATGTGTTTACCAATGAGTTTGCTATTCAACCTGTGGGTGGATCCATGCCTGCATTACAACCTGTTTACAATACATCTGGAATCCTAAATCAACAGTTGAAAGATACTTGTATCTTAACACAAGAAATCACGGCTCCTTTCTTAGCGATTGAAGTCTGTAAACGATCTATTTCCAATGCGATTTCGGGTGCTTTTACAACTTACAATAACAGTGTTGCTTTCCAAGATCGTCGTATGTTCAGTATGGGTGTAGAGATTCAAAAGAATGGCAATCCTCAGTTCCAAGTGGATTCTACTTCTCGTGCCCAAAGTCCTGGAAATGCTCCCTATGTACAAGTTCGTGACGGTGAATCCTTTGTCAGTTATTCAAAACTTGCCTTCCAAGCTCTTCAAACGTTTACCCTTTGTTTCCGTTGTCCTCTGACTATTAGTGTCAATCAGTCCTACAGTTTATTCTCTTGGGTCAATCTTGAAAATGGACAGACCTCTCGTATTGGATATACCTTTAGTATTGTCAACAATAAGAATGTTCCCAAACTCCAAGTAGAAGTCAAAGGAGAGCAAGGAACCTTAACGCAAGAGTTACCCTTTTCTTTTATGTCTGGACCTTCTGCTCCTTGGTATTTGTTAGTAGTTTTCCAGGATCAATACGAAGGAAATGTACAAGGCATCCGAGTTGCCATGCAAAGAATAGATGAATATCAGAGCAATCCCGTCTTTGGTATGAATCAAACTACTACATTATCCAGACCAACCTCCAAACCTTATTTCTTTACAAACTATGCTACCAACACTGCTATGCGTGGTGAACTTCGTTTTGGTGGTGTAGGAACCATAGAATATGCCTGGTTTCATGGATTTGATTATAAGATTGAAGAAGGAGAACAACTCCGTCGTGAAGCTCAAAATAGTTGGATACGAACATGGTACGAGAGCAATCTCTAAGTGAGGAAAAAAGAATATAGGAAAAGAATCTAAGGTTTATAGAATGGTTCTAGAAACCTTAGATCAAATCGTTTTATTGGTCAATCCTCGCCGCGAATCAGATCGCTACAATCGCCTTCTTCAGCATTTGGCAATCCGAGGAGTCCCGATGAATAAAATCTCTATTGCTGGAGCTACGTGGGGAGATGAACTTTCTAATGATACTATTTTTCGCTTTTATGACCCTTTCTGTCGTAAAGGTATGCCTATTTTTACATTCAAATCGCGATGTTTGTCTAAAGGTGAAATCTCTTTAGTTTTAAACTTTATTGCTGGAATGCAGTCTGTTGTTCAGAACAATCATAAAATAGTCCTTTTTTTAGAATCCGATGTCTTTTTACGTGAAGACTTTGTATCACGTTTGGATGGACTCTTGGAAAAACTCAAAGGACGTGAATGGGATTATGTTAGTTTAGGAGAAGGAGCACGAACACGCCCACCTGGATGTGATCCCAGTATGTTCAGCGAAACGAAGTTGTATGAACCTCCTCATCAGTTTGTTTATCGTTGTACTGATTCAATGTTATTTAACGTAGAGTATTTGCGAAAAGTTATGACTACTATCGTACCTTTTCGTGAATGTCTTGATTGGGAGTTAAATGTACAACATATGCATCATCATTCTAAAGCTTTGTGGGCAGATCCTCCGCTTGTAGAACAAGGTACATCATGCCACCGCTTGATTACTCATTTAACAGCATAACTATTTGGGAAATCTTTGCTTTCCTGTAGGGTCCAAAATCAATGATCTTTTCAACATCGGTTTTTCTTGCTCATCTGCTGGCAATGTTCCCCAAAGTGATTGGCTATCATATTTAGCGGCATCAGCAGGATGTAACTCATATTTAGTAATCTTTTGTGTTGTTGGATCCGTTTTAGGTACAAGAACATATTTGACTCCATTTAACGTTATCGATTCATACTTTTTGGTCTCCACTCCCTTGGATAAATCTACTTTGGCAAAGTTTGTCTTTGTCCAGCGACTAATATCTTCCTCAAGATCTGGATGGTATAAGAATCCACGTTCACCATAGTTGAAACATGAATAGGCTTTCTTTTCGTCTTCTTCTTGATTTTCAGCAATGTTTAACTCGCAATCCACTGCTCCCATTTTCATGAGTCTTTGTATGTGATCGGTCATCATTTGTTTTGCTATACCGATTTCATATAAGACTATATCCGTTGTTACAAAATAACTGCCTTGAATATCTTTATTGAGAGTATTTCCAGTTATTTTTAAGATATCACGCATTTCACTTGCGGGGATTGATTCGCCATCTTCTTTTGCTATGTCAGCATCAATCACCCAATCATTAAGTGTTCCTGCATCTCTCTCTTTTTTCACCTTGTCTAAGAGTTCAGTATCTGTTATTTTTTCATTGGAAGTTACCATCTGTGTTAAATCAGAATATACACTCAAATAAATGTAGACTTTTACATTACGATCTGGAGGTTCTAAGTTTTTGTGAGAGCAAATACGAATCGCACGTCCTTTGACTTGAGCCAAACGCACAGAGTTCCAGTGTGGTTCCATGATATGAACAGCACGTACATTCTGAAGAGAAAGTCCTTCAGCACCAGCGCTTGTAATGCAGAACAATCGGCAGAGATTGCCTACTTTGTTATCTTCAAATCCTCCTTGTGTTAGGACACTGCTGAGTTCTCCTGGTAAATCTTTTGTATTCATGTTGAAGACATTAATGGCGGCTTTTCGTACTTTATTGTCTTCTGCACCTGTGAAATAAATATAACGCTTAATATTGGCATCTTTTCCTTTCTTCAAAGATTCCACTGTTTTTTCTGAAAACTTCAATGTTTTTCCACTTCGTTCAATCACAATCTTTTCCCATCCCAAAGAATCCAAAATCATTGTAAAAATACCTAAGCCTTCCATATTCAAATAGTTGCTGTACAATAAACTACTTCCAGGAGTTACATCTATTTTCTTGATGATCTCTTCATATTTGGAACTAAATTCTAAAAGATTTCTTCCATATTGGATGTCTTTTTTCTCAAGAATCAACTTCTTTAAACATTCTAATGCTCTTGCTGTACGTTCTTTGTAGGTTTCACCTTCTTTGACAAGATCTGCTGTACAGTATTTTGTAAAATCAGCAGCTTCTTGTGCAGCTAAGACTTGGAGTTTTTCTTGTTCAAATACAGCTTTGTTGCGCTTGTATTCTTCATACTCTGCTGTGGCTTCTTCAATGAGTTTCTTTTTCTCCGCTTCATCTGTTGTTTCTGCATCAATAAGTTTGAGTTGGGCTTGGAAAAGGGCTTCTTTGGCTTCCTCGTCTTCTTTTTCGGCTGCTTCTTTTTCCTGTTTGGTTTGAGAAATAGCTGCTGAAATTTGTGTTGCGTTATCATCATCAAGCTCAGGTTGATTTCCTCCTATTGCTGTATCTGCGCCAGTATCTTCAATGATATTTATATCTTCTGATTCAGGTCCCACATCTTCTTCAACATCATCTGTATTATATTTGCGAGGACGCTTCACATTATTAGGAAAGGCAAAGTTACAGGCTTGACGTGTGGAAACACGCCAACTGTTTTTCACATCAAGATTGTCAATATCATAAGCTAATGCCCAGAACTTGGAAAGTTGACCTACGTCTTTGGCTTTTTTTCTTTTCTCCTTGGCTTTCTTTTCTAAGCCTAACTCATCGCCACGGAGTTTCAAATAATATTTCTGTTGATAGAGACTCATAGGGCAAAGAACTACTTCTTCGTATTTATCAGGCATCAAATCTTTTCTTGATCCTTTGTAATAACTCACAAGTCCTGACATACGCTTCATGAGTATTAAATCTAATGAATTTCTTTTCTTATCATCACTATCCTCTGGAAAAAAATATTGATTAAACTTTTCACTATTAAAAGGCAATAGTTCTTCTGATTTTACAGCAAATTTAATAGTCTTTCCAAATTTTGCACCCAAATACTCTTCAAACTTTTTGAAACGATCAGCAAAGGAGATATACTCTTTTCCTTGAATACGTTCAACGGTTTGTTTATCTTTTATTTTCTTGATCCCTTCAGGCAACATAGTCACAGTAAACGTTACGCCATTATCATCAGATACTGCTTCATAGAAATCGGTTAGCTCAAACTGCTCAGCAGCTTTTTCCAAAGCAAGCTTTAGTTTTGCGCGGGCTGCTTCAGATCCTGTTTCTGGGAAATAAAGTTTACCAATATGATTGTATCCATGTAAAATATTCATCAAAATACCGATTTCTTCTGCAAAGTTGATCATAGGAGTACCTGACAATCCAATAATCTTGGAGTTTCTTGCACCAATCAATAAACGATAAAATAAAATACCACGCGTGTAGGAAACAGCTGGTTTTGGTGTCCATCGTTCAAATGTGATAGGATCAAATGAAATCTTTTTTGTTTTTCCTTTCAATTCAATCAAGAAAGGATCAATCTGACCATGCATATTACGTACAATATTGTGTACTTCATCAATAATAACAACAGCATTATCAAAGCCTTCTGTGTCGGCATTTGTTGCCATTCTTTTTAGTTTTTCTACACTTATACCGTTGTAAGAGATAAACTGAATACGTCCATACATCCCTTTTTTGGGATTGTAGAACACTATATTTTCAATCTGGTTGCGGATTTCCTGTTGTTCTTGAGAAGTGAAACTTGTGAATGGTTTTCCTTTCTTTTCACTTGCATCGCGGAAATCTGGAACGTAGATCGATGTCACATCAGCACGATCCAAATATTGCTTGGGAATATTTAAGACATTTTCTGCAAAAAGTCTATTCAACGAATTGGGTGTGTTGTCCATTTTTACCCAGTTGTTGTTCAAGCGGAAATGTTTGAATCCACAGAATGAGATTTCTTTTAAAAAGTTTTCTTGTAAACTGGCTGGTGTTAGTACAATAATACGTCGCTTAGATTGTGAAAAAAGAGCCTCTGCTGCCGCAATAGCAGAACATGTTTTACCACTTCCTAATCCATGATAGATTAAGAGTCCACGGTAAGGAGAATCCCAACGCATATAATCACGTACAAACTCTTGATATTGATACATCTTGGCTGTTTGATCTCCTGATGCAAGCTTCGTACAAGCATCGTAATCAGGTTTTGAAGGAGGGAGAGCAAGTTTAAATTGCTTGTGGTAAGTTTTAAAGATAAAGCTTTGGAAAGCACGACGATTTTCAGGGAGGAATCCGTCAACTGGAACACCCGTAGTGTAAGGACTTGTCTTTTCAATCTTTATAATATCTTCTTTTAGGGCTTTGAGTTCATTATCTTTATCTATAGAGGCTAAGTCCTTTTGCTTTTGTGTTGTAAATACACGAATCCTAGGTTTAGCCTTTTCCACGGGCGCTGCTATGGGCACTGTTGTTGCTGTTGGGACTGTTTCAGTTTCTTCCTTGGATTCTTCTTTGGTTTCTTCTTTAGTTTCTTCTTGGAGTTTGGGTTTAGGAATCACAGGAGCAGGAGCTGCAATAGGAGCTGTAACTACTGGTTTTCTTTCTACAACCTTCACAACTTCCTCTTTTTTGGCTGGTTTTGTAGGTACTTTTGTAGGTACTTTTGATGTAAATCCAAATAATGAAGTAGGACCTTCTTTAATAGTCACTTCTCCAGTAGCTACTTGACCTTCTTCCTCTGTTTTAGGAAGTGGACGAGTTGTTTCTACTCGTAAGACATCAAGCGTCTGTACTTCTTCCGCTTTTTTAATCATAGGATCTTTCCTTTTTTGGACTAACTTTCGCATTGGGCGGGATCCGCTGGCTTCGGACATCTATAATTTCAGTATAAAATCCTCAGACAGAAATATTCGCCTCTGGATTTCTTTTTTGTAATTCAATCAGCGCCAAACGACTGGCTTCTTGCTCAGCGATTTTCTTGTTTCGGGCTGTTGATTTTGCCAAAATCGTATCATCAATATCTATAACTCCCATGGTGAATATACGGTCATGAGGAGGTCCAACCACTTCTACCTCTTTGTAACGAGGAGGTTGATGGTGATGCGATTGGAACCAGCGCAAAAGTTGATCTTTATAGTTTGTATCATTACTGATCAACTTTCGGAAGTTTACATGTTTCTTGACAACTGCTAAAAGGAAAGTACGAACGGCTTTCCATCCGTCTCCTGATCGTTCTTCTTCATGTTCAAATAATGCACCTAACCAAGATTCAAATAAACTTCCCAAGATTTCAAGATTTTCTCTTCCTTTGCAAACTTCTTCTACATGGCGACTAATGATTAAATAAGGTGCAAGACCAATGGCAATACTGAGTTCACCGAGTTGTTTATTATTTACGATACGAGTGCGGATACGAGTAAAAAATCCTTCTCCTTCACCTTTGTACCGTTTGGCTAAATAAAGACCAATAATATTTCCTACAAATCCATCACCAATAAACTCAAGTTCCTCATTGTCTGCTTCTTTGAGAGGTAGACAGTTTGGAGGGCGTTCGGTCATCGTCATTTTTTCTCCTTTTTTTTCCCATAGTTCCGAACGATCAACATACGATTTATGAACACAAGCGAGTTGAAAGAGTTCTGGCTTTTGAAGTTCAATAGAGACTCCATAGGTTGAAAGAATAGAGATAATATTTTCATTTGGAATATTTTTATTCTTTGGATTCCAAGGATTAAAAATCTTCTGTTGATTCTGAGGTGAGATTTCTGTGTCTGACATTTTCTATCCTATACTATACTATGCGGTTTTTGTTTAGACGGATGAAACTTTCTCCTTTCCTAGAAGAATGGTAGATTTTGCATCTCTCACAAAAAAACTCAAAAGTCTTTCTATTGAAGGCATTAAAGAAACCTTGAAAAAACCGGTTGGAGATGGAAAACGATCCAGTTATAAGATTTTGAGCATTGCAGGTGAAACGATTGCTCTTTCCAATACAGGTCTTGATCCCACTGAGAAAGTTTTACACAACAAGGATGATTTTCAACGACTCTATGTCCCCGCCTCTCTTAAAGGAAATCAGTCCGATTTGGAAGAAATCTTGCTTCGTATGTTTCCACTCAGCAGCTCTCAGTCCAAAAAAGAAGTATTACCTCCTCAAGATGAAGATGAGTTTGATTTAGTACGCCAGAGTCTTCATTATCGTCTTGAAACTCTTCGCAGTGAAATCTTGGATGATACAACGGATAGTGTTTCTGTGCGTGAAAAGTTATCCCGTTTTGATCGTCTTAATAAACTGATTGATTCTTTAGAAAAGAACTTTCAGAAAAACCGTCGTCAAGACTATATTGCTATTACAGCATCCAGTAGTCAACCTCCTTCTCAAGAACCCAAACTTGATTTATCAAACGAGGAAGTAGACCGAATCCTTCGTACATTTGGTATTGTGCTTCTCCAAAGCAAACATCAACTTCCAGGATTTAAGTTTCAAACAAGCCCAAATCAAATCATTCGTGAAGTACAGTCTATCCAGTTAGACAATGAAGATGATTTCTTTGAAGAGATAAATAAAGAAGAAGGAGAATTCAATATAAATATTCAAGATCTTATAGATCCAAAGTCAAAAGAATCGCGCTTATTATCTGCTCTTCAAGAAAAAGTTGAAGAGTTGGTCGGTAACTTAGGGGAACGATTATCCAGTGAAACCATTGCTAAACTGAACTTTGATTTCCAAGGAAAATCCTTTGATGCTATCATTGAAGGTTTATTAGAAAGTCTTTTTGCTGTTGTAGAAGACTATGAACAAATCAGTGGAAAAGCCTCGGATATCATTGAGAATCTTGAAGCTGAAATAGAAAACTTAGAAGAACAACTTGAAGAATGCAATCAAAAACTTGAACAAGTTGTAAGAGAGTTTGAAAATAACTCCAGTACTTCCTCTGAATCCAAAAGTGAATCTAATGAATCTCCAAATGCTGAGATTCAAGCCCTTCAACAAGAAAAACAAGGATATCTTCGTCAAATCACTAAACTCAAAGAACAAGTTCTTGAACAACAAACAGCATCTTTACAACGAGAAGAGGCGACAAAGAAGCTTACCTTAGCAACAACAGAGTTGGAAAATCTTAAAAATGATCTTGCTGAAAAGAATAAAACGATTGCTTCCTTAAAAGAAAAGGAATCTCAGATTGAATCCTTGCAAGCCAAAATCAAAGAACTGGAAGAGAGAGAAGATACAGAAACCTCAGAAGAAAAAACAAGAGAACTTGAAAAAGTCAGTGCTGAAAAACAAGCCTTGGAAGAAAAACTTGCCGATTACGATGAAAATCTTGCGGAGTTACAAAATCTTGTTGCCAATGTTGCGATTTCCAATGACAATCAACAGAAAACTCCCTTTGAACAACTACGTAGTCGTATTATGTCTATTCTTCCTGTAAAAATCATTTATGATGATTCTTCATCATCGCCAAAGGCAGAACAAATACTCAATCTTCCTTTATTTAGTATTCCCAGTGCCCTTGAAATCAAAGCTGATCTGAACTCCTATTTCTGCGACTTTTTAGAAGCCCTTACACAACTGGTGTCTACCTATTTTGATTCTGACGAGGGTCAAACTTTACAAACGCAGTTTACAACTGTTTTGGATAGTTTGCATACATCCTCTGCTCCTGCTGAAACAGCCCAACTCATTCAAAAACTGTTATTGATGGTTGCTGATGTAGATCCAAGAACAGAAGAAAATATCAACGATGATGCTGTACGCCCTTTGGTTGAACAACAAACACTCAAAGATCTTCAATCTCAAGCAGAATCTCTTTTTTTCTCAAACCATGAAGATTTACGCTCACAAGTTGAACCTATGAATAAACAACTTACAGAAAAGGACTTACCTACGTATCCCGTACTTTTTTTCCTCTATTTACTCGCGTTGCGCGATTGGGTAAATTGTGTTGAAATTAATAGCAGACCTCTACAATGCCCACAGATACCCGAGAGACTTCAAAGGAAGGAGATAAAATGCAAATGAGTCCCCGCCCTAACTTTCTTTTAAAGGCAAAATATGCTTTTTATTCTACACTTGTCTTTTTCTTAGTTGCTAATCCTGAAACCTATAAACTCATGCAAAGAGCCCTGGGGTCTTTTTTGACAGTGGCTTCCGATTCAGGATGCCCTACTCCTCCTGGCTTTTTTCTTCACACGGCTCTGTTTTTCTTGATTTTGTGGGGTCTGATGTTATTTCCTCGTGATTAAGAATCATGGTGAGTTTGGATTCAAACTTTGAATCATAGACAAGTCCTTCAAAGATTTGTTTAAAGACATACATTTCTGCCAATGCTGCTGATTCTTTGGGATCGTTTCCTAAAGCATGAGCCGTTGCAAATACCGATGCTGCCATGAAGTTATGAGAAGGTTTCCAGCCAGGAGGAACTTCCCGAGGAACCTCATACTCCATCCAGTTTCCTTTCCGAAAGATTGGAATCTTCATCTATATCTTTCCTTAGCGCATTACATTTAGGTGAATAGCTGCTTAAAAATTGAAAGCCCTTGAAATCCTGAACGTCAAATAGGACCTCAAATGCGCTGGATTCTTTCTACTCTCTTTCTCTCATTCGCTACGCTTGCTTCATCAACACTCAAAGACTGTGGTGCTGGTGTAAGTAAGTTCACTATGCTTGATCAAGGATTTAGCCCTGATCCTCCTGCTGTCGGCGATAATACAACTCTTTGGTTCTATTACCAAGTCCCTGATGGAGTTGATGTTACTGATGGTACGGCTGAATATAAGTTGACTCTCAATGGTATTCCCTTCTCTCCCACTACGGATCCTCTTTGTACGCAAGTCACCTGCCCTTTGACTACTGGAATCTACAATCTCTCCAGTAGTTCTATCTGGGAAGGTGGTGTCTCTGGAAAAATCGTCTCTCGTATTTCCTGGTATGATACCTCTAAGAGTCTCTTACTCTGCTCAGAACTTACGGTTCGTGTGTAGAACTTTCATTCTCAATGTAGTATAGTATGAAGAACCGTCTTTTAGCACTTTTTGGAATAACTATAGCCATTCTTTTTGTTATTCGTTTCATGTCCATGCGTCGTGAAGGATTTACTAATGCTACAGGAAGTGGTGCTGATATGTTTACTCTTTATTATGTGGATTGGTGCCCTCACTGCAAAACTGTAAAACCTATGTTTGAAGAGTTTGCAAAGAATGGATTTGTTACTATCGCTGGCAAAAATGTACAAGTTCGTGCTATTGAATGCGAAAAACAAGCAAAAGAAGCCGAAGGAAAACCCATCAAAGGCTATCCTACCTTTTTGTTAGAAACAGCCGAAGGAAAAACTGTAGAATACCAAGGTGATCGCTCACCTGAAGGATGGTTGAAGTTCTTAGAAGAGCAGTTAAGTGCTGGCAGTGCTCATGTGGCTTAACTTAAGATACCTAAAAACGTAAGAATATGTTTAACATAGTATTGAATAGTATGTTAGGAATATCACGAGTAAAACATCTTACTTCAGAACCAAATACAGGCTCCACTCAACTATTAGTACATGGGCAAGGTGTCTTTTTATTTTCAGTCCATAGACCTGTTGAACTCCAAATCCTAAATCAATCTCGCACTACTCAGATTGATATAAAACTTACAGATACAAATGTAAAAGCATCCATTGTGCGTACAATGGGTCACGTACATGATCTTTCTGATCCTAATAATAAATCTGGACTTCTTTATCAACCTGGGGCATATTACTGGATCAGTCTTGACTCACAGAATAAACAACTCCTTGTGGGTGTAGGCGAACCTCGGATGGAAACACACATTTATTTTTATAAATTTACAGAAAAAGATAGAGTTAATCTTGAAGATCTAAATAGTATCCAATACAACAAATACGTTA
>JACCDW010002673.1_pt1 | contig 11470 bp, 10 predicted proteins | sample 7449781 | NCBI WGS metagenome assembly JACCDW01 (sample SAMN15323449, study PRJNA562643) | freshwater metagenome | isolation source: river surface water | place: USA:Blue River Watershed | collected 2017-08-18
ATGGGGACACTTCTGCTGATTGCAAGCTACTTCTTTATCCCACAAGATACGTTCCTCTTTATCCCGTTAATGGGTGAGCAGAATCTTCATCAACTCTTACTCGGTCTTGGAATGGCAATCGCACTCTTCTGTATCGGTGCTGGACTTATTCACTGGGCAAAGACTTTGATGCCCGATGAAGAAGTAATCGCAGAACGTCACGAGTTCCGCTCCAATGATGAAGACCGCGCAGAATTCGTCAAGACAGTCAAGGCAGGTGCAGGTGCAGCCGGCTTAGGTCGACGTCCATTGATTAAGCGCACTATGGGACTTGCTTTAGGACTCTCAGGAATTACTCCGATTCTCCTTCTTCGCGATTTAGGTCCACTTCCTGGCAAAGAGCTCGAAAAGACCTCATGGAAGGCTGGCACCTACCTTGTGACTGATCCAGGCGATCGCCGAATCAAGGCATCAGACCTTGAGGTCGGTGCAGTTGCTCAGGTTCTGCCAGAGTTGCCAGAGGGTAAGGATCACCACTCCCTCAATGACATTGCCAAGGATGCACTTCTTCTTATTCGTCTTCGTCCAGAAGAGTTCAATCTTGATGCAGAGCGACTCTCTTGGACTCATGAAGGAATCATCGCCTTCTCTAAAATCTGTTCTCATATGGGTTGTGCAGTTGCCCTCTATGAGCAGCAGACAAAACATCTTCTCTGCCCTTGCCACCAGTCAACATTCGATGTGACGCGCGCGGCAAAGGTTATCTTCGGACCAGCTGCTCGACCACTGCCTCAACTCGCGATAACCGTCGATGAAGAGGGATACTTGGTCGCACAAGCACCATTTAGTGAACCTGTTGGACCTAGCTTCTGGGAGCGATCATCATGACAGCACGTGAAAGAGTTGCCGGCAATGTTGCGGGATATGTAGATGACCGCACAGGTGCTGCTAAATATTTAAAGAAGAGCTTAAGCAAGGTCTTCCCCGATCACTGGTCATTCTTGCTCGGTGAAATCTGCCTTTACTCATTTATCATCTTGCTCGCCTCTGGCACATTCCTCACCTTCTGGTTCGACCCTTCCATGAAGGAAGTTGTCTACGATGGTGAATACGCTCCTCTTCAAGGTGTCGAAATGTCAGCTGCCTATGCCTCTGCACTCGATATCTCATTCGAGGTACGCGGTGGTTTGCTGATGCGTCAGATTCACCACTGGGCAGCACTTATCTTTATGGTCGGAATCGTGGTGCACTTGCTCCGCGTTTACTTCACCGGAGCTTTCCGTAAGCCTCGTGAATTCAACTGGATTATCGGAGTTGGCCTCTTAACACTCGGAATTGTTGAAGGCTTCCTCGGTTACTCACTTCCAGATGATCTTCTCTCTGGCACAGGAGTTCGCATCGCTGAAGCAATCATGCAAGCTATCCCTGTTGTGGGTTCATATCTCTCCTACTTCGCATTTGGTGGAGCCTTCCCTGGTGAGATGTTTATTCCGCGCATCTATACCGTGCACGTTCTTCTTCTTCCAGGAATCTTCCTCGCATTAATCACAGTGCACTTAATGTTGGTCTGGTACCAGAAGCACACTCAGTTCCCAGGTCCTGGTCGCACAGAGAAGAATGTTGTTGGTTATCCGCTCATGCCTGTGTACATGGCAAAAGCTGGCGGCTTCTTCTTTATCGTCTTCGGTGTCACTGCATTCCTTGGCGCGGTCGCATCCATCAACCCAATTTGGCTCTATGGTCCATATACGCCTGGCCAAGTTTCTGCCGGCTCACAGCCTGACTGGTATATGGGTTGGCTCGATGGCTTGGTCCGTATGGCGCCCCCACTAGAGACTCATGCCTTCGGTTACACAATTTCTTGGAACATCCTGATTCCTGGACTGATCTTGCCAGGCATCATGTTTACCCTTCTTGCGCTCTATCCATTTATTGAGAGCTGGGCGACCGGCGATAAGCGTGAGCACCACCTCTTGGATCGTCCACGTAATGCACCAAACCGCACCGCACTTGGAGCGATGGCACTCACCTTCACCTTGGTCTCATTAATCAACGGCGGAAATGACATCATTGCCACAACATTCGATCTCACCATCAATCAGATGATGTGGTTTGCGCGAATCGGAGTCTTTGTACTTCCTCCGATCGCCTTCATTGTGACAAAGAGAATCTGTCTTTCACTGCAGCGCGCTGATCGTGAACTTGTTCTCCATGGTCGTGAGACAGGTCGCTTGGTTCGTTTGCCTCATGGTGAATTCGTTGAGATTCACGAACCAATTTCGCCAGAGAAGGCATGGACACTCACATCCCACGAACAACTCGCTCCGCTCGAACTTCCTGAGTTCGATCAGGCAGGTGTTCGTCGTCCAGCGGCTCTGAAGAACAAGATCCGAAACCGAATCTCACGCGCTCATGCAGTTGCCGTTCCTAAGGCGACTGAGACAGATCGCAAAGAGCTAGAGGGACATCACTAAGGCTTTTGGACCAGAGCAACCCCCAGCGCTGTCATCGCAATTCCGATGATCGCCTGGGGGTTTAGCTTTTCGCCAAAGAGAATGAGCGCCTGAATCGCCGTCATAGGTGGCACCAAGTAGAGCAAACTTGAAACCCGTGCTGCGCTCCCCTTGGTCAACATCCAGAGCAGCATCAAGACGGCAATAAGTGATGTCACAACGATCGCCCACACCATCGCAAGCGTTGATTGCAGATTCCACTGGATTCGTGTCTGACCGGTGACGAGTGAGTAGATTCCAAGAGCAATACCAGCGATAAAGAATTGAACCGTCGTACCTGCAAGAAGCGGGATGGAATAGCCTGACTTCTTCTGTATCAACGTTGCCGAAGTTGACCCACTCAGCGCGAAGATCAGGAGTACAAGTGCCAAAAGAGTCATCTCCCCTGCTCTTGCGAAGGCTGGCTCAAGCACGAGGACAACTCCAAACAATCCGAGGAATAATCCGAAGAGCTGATTTCGGGTCAATCTCTCGCCAAGTAGACGCACTGCAATCAGGGAGACTAGGACCGGCTGAAGCGAAGTGATCACCGATGCTATCCCTGCCGGTGAACCTTCAGCGATTGCTTGCCAGACTCCACCAAGGTAGAGAGCGTGGAGTGCTATGCCTATTGCAATAGAGATTCCTAAATCTCGTCGCGATAAACGGAGGGAGTGACCCATCGCCTTAGTAATGAGAGCGAGAATCGCTGCTGCAATGAGGAGCCGAATCGATAAGAAGAAAATAACGTCAGAATTGAGAAAGGCATACTTGGCCACAACAAAGCCAGAACTCCAGATAATGACAAAGATCCCAGGCGCATAGCGCTCTAGGATCTTCATCGACGTTGAAGAACTTACTTAGTGCTGTGACTCAGGAAGAGGCTTCTCGTACTCTGTCACAAAGCCGATAATGCTGATGATCAGTGCTCCAAGAGCAATCACTGTCAGCCACCATCCAATGACCAAACCGAGTGCCATCACAGTTGCACTTACCGCAACTGGCAGAGGCCACCATGAGTGCGGGCTGTAGAAACCAAGCTCTCCTGCATCATCTGCGATTTCACCGTTGAGATCATCGGAAGGAATATCAAATCCAATGCGCTTCTGAGTAAACCAGACATAGAAACCGACCATCCCGGCAAGACATGCCGCGAGAATCATCCCAGTGATTCCGACCGCTTCTCCGCCAACTGCGTAATAGATGACCGCCATGATGATGTAGAAAACTGATAGACCAGAGAAGAGTTGCCAATTAGCCTTCATGGAATTAGTGACCTTCCGTCTTAATGTGTGGGTGGTGAAGATCGAATGCTGGGCGCTCGGAACGGATACGCGGCATTGATGTGAAGTTATGGCGTGGTGGAGGACAGCTGGTCGCCCACTCAAGAGATGAGCCGTAACCCCATGGATCGTCACAATTGACTAATGGGCTCTTGCGAGTAATCCAAACGTTGATGAAGAACGGAATCATTGAAAGTGCCAAGAGCGCTGAGCCAGCAGTTGAAATCATATTCATACCGGTAAAGCCATCGCTCGCCAAGTAATCCGCGTAACGACGTGGGAAGCCCTTAATTCCAAGCCAGTGCTGGATGAGGAAGGTGAGGTGGAATCCGAAGAAGAGGGTCCAGAAGTGAACCTTTCCGAGGCGCTCGTTGAGCATCCGACCGGTGAATTTAGGCCACCAGAAGTAGAAGCCGGCGAACATCGCAAAGACTACGGTTCCGAAGAGAACGTAGTGGAAGTGAGCAACCACAAAGTAGCTCGCTGAAACTGCGAAGTCCAATGGTGGTGAAGCGAGGATGATTCCGGTGATTCCACCGAACAAGAAGGTAACGAGGAAGCCCATCACCCAGAGCATTGGTGTCTCAAAGGAGACATGGCCGCGCCACATTGTTCCGATCCAGTTGAAGAACTTCACACCGGTTGGCACGCCAATCAAGAAAGTCATGAAGGAGAAGAATGGGAGAAGCACCTGACCCGATGCGAACATGTGGTGCGCCCACACTGCAACGGAGAGAGCTGCAATTGCAATTGTCGCTGCAATCAATCCCTTGTATCCAAAGATTGGTTTACGACTAAAGACCGGCAAAATCTCGGTTGCGATACCAAAGAATGGCAACGCCAAGATATACACCTCAGGGTGACCGAAGAACCAGAAGAGGTGTTGCCACAACATCGCTCCACCATTTGCTGGATCAAAGATATGGGTTCCATAGAGACGATCTGATTCCAAAGCTAACAGCGCTGCTGCTAAAGGTGGGAATGCGAGCAGAATCAAAATAGATGTAAGGAGCGTGTTCCAGCTAAAGATCGACATGCGGAACATGGTCATACCCGGTGCGCGCATTGTGAAAATTGTTGTAATGAAGTTAACGCCACCAAGGATTGTTCCAAGACCTGAAACAGCGAGACCGATAACCCAAAGATCTCCACCGATACCAGGTGAGTACGTTGAATTTGCAAGTGGTGCATAAGCAGTCCAACCAAAGGATGCTGCGCCTCCCGGTGAGAGGAATCCGCCTACAGCCATCAATGAGCCGAAGAAGTAGAGCCAATACGAAAGCATGTTGAGGCGCGGAAACGCCACATCTGCTGCGCCAATTTGAAGCGGCATGATGACGTTGGCAAAACCTACAAAGAGAGAGGTCGAGAACATCAAGAGCATGATTGTTCCGTGCATCGTAAAGATCTGGTTGTACTGCTCATTGCTCAGGAACTGCATTCCTGGGCGGGTGAGTTCAGCGCGTAAGAAGAGCGCTAATACGCCTCCAACCAAGAACCATGAGAAAGAGGTAGCAAGATAGAGATATCCGATGCGCTTGTGGTCGGTTGAGGTAATCGTCTTTACGAATTGACGACCCCAGGACTCGCGACGTTCGACACCTTGGCGAGGCGCTGCGATTGTTGGGCGTTCAGCAAATGTAGTCATTATGCGCTCACCTTCAATGTCTCTAGATAATTCTGATACTGCTCTGGAGTAACAACCTTGACCTTAAAAATCATCTGTGTGTGATTGCGTCCACAGAGGATGTTGCATCGACCCGGATATGTTCCTAGTTTGTTTGCAGTGAATTGAAGATAGTTTGTCTTGTCCGGAAGATTCTGCATTTGAATCATGAAGGCAGGAATCCAGAATCCGTGAACAACATCGTTGGATGTTATTTTGAATCGAACGCTCTCGCCCTGCGGTAAGTAGAGCGTAGGTGGGTTCTCAGGAGTTCCAGTTACTACCGCTTCTTTTCCAGCTTCTGGATATCCGAATTGCCATGACCACTGGATACCCTCAACGGTAATCTCATGTTGAGCTGGCGCCTTTGGATTGATGATCTCTTCTTGCTTCACGGCGGTGAAGTAGAAGAGAACGGCAACGATGATGAATGGAATTACGGTGTAGAGAATTTCTACCGGGATGTTGTACTGAGTCTGCTTCGGGAATTCATCCTGGTTTTCTCTCTTCTTGCGATGGAAGATTGCTGGCCAAAGAATCAAGATGAGCGTAATTACGCCAACTACTGCTCCAGCAATCCATGCGCCTTGCCAGAGTGAGAGTGAAATATCGTTCACGCTTGAGGTGTTCTTTGGATAACCCATGCCAGAGATATCGTTCGACTTTAATGAGCAGCCGCTGAGGAGAGCAGAGCCAGCGATGGCTCCGATCAATGCAGTCAGGGTGCGCTTCTTAGGTGCAGACATAGGCCTAAGGATAGTGGCGGATACGCTCTGTAGAAGCCTTGAAGGGTACTCTTCCTCGGGTGGCTCACCTCACAGAAAACTTCACCTTTGAAGGCCAGCTCTCTCCTCGGGTCCGGCAGGCAATCTCCGCTGCCTTTGAGCAAGGGTGGGCCGACCCAAAGAAACTCTCTCAATCCAGCCACCGGGCCCTTGATTTACGCACCAGTGCTATCGAAGAGTTTGCGGCACTCCTCAACCTCTCCCCTGCCGCGATTGAGATAGTCGGCGAACCGAATCTGCTTCACCATCTCGCAATAGGCGGTTTTCTTCACCCCGAAACTCACCTGCGAATTTCGGCCGTGGATGTGGGCAAGATCCGCGCAGTTGCTCGATCGCACTCCGGTACGCGATCAATCATGACGGTGAGTTCCGGTGGAGATATTGATATCCCTGAAGAACTTGATGGTGGCGACCTGCTCTCTCTGCAGGCTGAAAACGGCGAGACCGGAAAACAGCAAGATCTGGAAAAGTGGCGCAACCTCAAATCGCGCATTGCTCTTGACGCAACCCGCACAACTCCGAGATCGGGACTTGTCGAAGGATTTGCGATCGCTTCCTTCGATGCGCTTTCGTGGTCTGGTCCAAGCGGGTTAGGTTTTCTTGCTATCAATGATGTGGATGGCTATCGATATCCATTCGCTCATATTGCTCCTATCCGCACCCCCGGCTCTTACTCACTACCGCTCCTCATTGGCGCAGTAGTCGCCCTCAATGAATATCGTGAAATCGAAGAGACGATCTTCAGGCTCCGGAATGAATTACTGGGACACTTACGGGAGATTGACGGCGTTAGAACTATTGGGTCGACCGATGAAAAAACGCGCTACCTATCGTTCTTGGTCGATCGATACTCTGGCGAAGAAGTACTGCGCGCCTTACTGAAATCGGGCATCAACATCGATGCCGGATCAGCCTGCTCAGCTGAAGACTTAGCTCCAAGCCATGTGATTGCTGCAATGGGCCTACCAACTACGGGCCACCTACGCGCAACAATTCATGCTGAGACGAACACTGCCGATATTGAGAATTTAGCAACTCAATTGAAATCAGCGTTGCAAAACTTACGCAGCTAAGTGAACTGCAATCTCTGCAGCAGCTTCATCGCCATATGCTTCAGCGAATCGAGCAACAAATTCTGCATGAGTGAATCGATATTCCTGCGTTCCCATAGTTTCAATCACGTAAGTAGCAACCATAGAACCAAGCTGAGCACAGCGCTCGTGATTGAGGCCCCATGAAAGTCCGGCGACAAATCCAGAACGGAAAGAATCACCTACTCCAGTCGGATCTACCTTTGCCTTCTCTTTAGCGCAGACAACCTTGATGATTTCTCCACCGAGACTTTCCACTCGAGCGCCCGCAGAACCCTGCGTAATGATGCGGCACTTCACTTTCTGCAATATTTCTTGATCACTCCAACCGGTCTTTTGGATTGCCAGTGCGAGTTCGTATTCATTCATGAAGAGATAGGTAGCGCCTTCGATTAATCGCTTAATTTCTTCGCCTGACATACGGGCCATTTGTTGTGATGGATCAGCTGCTACCGGAATGTTGTTTGCGAGAGCTACCTCTGTATGACGCAACATGGCCTCCGGATCATCAGGTGAAATTACGAGCAGATCAAGACGGCCCGCCTTATCCATGATTGGTTGAAGCTCAATATTTCGTGCCTCAGACATCGCGCCCGGAAAGAAGGAGGCAATCTGATTGAGTTCGGTGTCGGTTGTAACTGTGAAGTGAGCGGTGTAATGAGTCTGTGAGACGAGAACGTGAGAGGTATCAACGCCATGGCGAGAAAGCCATGCTTCGTAATCAGCCCAGTCTTTTCCAACCGCGGCTATCAGTATTGGCTGAAGACCGAGATTTGCCATTCCGAAAGCGATATTGGCTGCACATCCTCCTCGGCGTACTTCGAGTCCGTCAACGAGGAAGGAGAGCGAAACCTTCTCGAGCGAACCTGCCACCAATGAGTCAGTGAACTTACCTGGAAAGGTCATTAAATGATCAAGCCCAACTGAACCCGCAACACCAATTCTCATGGGTGGATTTAACTACAGGTAGCGAAGGAAAGAAGGGCTTTTGAAAGTATTAGTTAAAAGAGTCGCCACATGCGCATGAACCTTGCGCATTTGGATTATCGATTGTGAAGCCCTGCTTCTCAATACTGTCGACGAAATCTACTGATGCACCCATGAGGTAAGGGTCAGACATCTTGTCTACAACGACCTTTACTGAACCAAATTCACGGACTACATCGCCCTCTTGGTTGCGATCGTCGAAATACAACTGGTAGCGAAGACCGGAGCATCCGCCAGGCTGAACTGCAACACGGAGATAGAGATCATCGCGACCTTCTTGTGCAAGAAGTGCGGCAACTTTGGCAGCGGCTGCATCTGTAAGCACGATTCCTGTGGTGAGGTTTACTGATTGGCTGGTCTCTGTTGTCATGTGCCTAAGAATACTCATGCCGGGTTGCTGTTGCGAGTCGAAAGCGGCGAGAATAGGGCCATGTCTTCATCACGCCTCGCCGACCTGCTCCTCCTCGGAACCGGGTCAGATCTCTCCTCTGAGCGAGGCGTCTCTTGCACCGGTGAATTGCCAGAGGCAAGTGATCCCACTCTCGTTGCACGTGCTATTGCCGCGAAAGAAGCTCTCGGCTCTCGCGTGATGATCCTCGGCCACCATTACCAACGCGATGAAGTAATTCAATTCGCAGATATAACTGGCGACTCCTTTAAATTGGCGCAAGCTGCCGCAGCGCAGACCTCAGCGGAATTTATTCTCTTCTGTGGAGTTCATTTCATGGCAGAGAGCGCCGATATTCTCACCAATGAAAACCAGAAGGTGATTCTCCCTGACCTAGCCGCAGGTTGTTCGATGGCCGATATGGCAACAGCTGCTCAAGTCAATCAGTGTTGGAGCGAATTGGAAGAACTTGGACTTACCAACACCACGATTCCAGTGACATATATGAACTCTTCTGCTGCCATCAAGAGTTTCACGGGAAAAAATGGCGGAACCATCTGTACCTCTTCCAATGCTGAGAAGTCATTGCGATGGGCTTTCAGCAAGGGCGAGAAAGTTCTCTTCCTCCCCGATCAACACTTGGGACGCAACACCGCTGTCAAAGATTTAGGTCTCTCCATCGAAGATTGTGTCGTATGGAATCCTTGGAAGCCGATGGGTGGTCTTACCGAATCAGAGATTCGCGCTGCGAAGATAATTCTCTGGCGTGGCCATTGCTCGGTGCACGGACGTTTTACTCGTCAATCAATAGATGAATTCCGGGCCAAAGTTCCTGAGATCAATGTCATCGTCCACCCTGAATGCCAGCATGAAGTTGTAACAGCCGCAGATTACGTTGGGAGCACTGAAAAAATTATTGCAGTGGTCAGTCAAGCGGCCCCGGGAACGTCATGGGCGGTTGGTACTGAACTCAATCTCGTTGGACGACTTGCAGCGATGAACCCAGACAAGGATGTCTACTTCCTCGACCGAACTGTCTGCTACTGCTCCACTATGAACCGCATCGACCTTCCGCACTTGGTGTGGGCGCTTGAATCATTGGTTAAAGGACAGGTTGTTAATCAGATCAAGGTAGACCCGGAGACTGCCCGCTATTCAAAAGTGGCTCTCGAGCAAATGCTCGCTCTATAGTTACCGCCATGACTGAATCAAGCAAAGCAGAGAAGAAGGGTCGCCCGACCCCAAAGAGAAGTGAAGCTACGCAGAAGCACCATTCGCTTGCGCCAATCAAAACAAAAGAAGAGAAGCGACGTGCAAAAGAGGCGGCTAAAGCTGCTCGCATCGCAGCTCGCGCTGCTTACATGCGCGGTGATGAGAGTGCGCTACCTGCGCGCGATCGCGGTCCGGCTCGAAAGTTTGTCCGAGATTACATCGATTCACGCCGCTCAATCGGTGAGTACTTCTTACCTATTATCTTCGTTGTACTTATTCTGACGATGATCCCAACTGGAACATCAACTAATGCTGAAGGACTACCAAAAGTTCCACTTACTCAAGTCATCTCGATCGCCATTATGTATGCAGTCTTACTTGTCTCCGTCCTTGATGGCATTCGCTTGAGCCGGAAAATCAAGAAGGCAGTCGAAGCGAAATTCCCTGGCACTCCCCTTAAGGGGCTCGGAATGTATGGATGGCTGCGATCGACTCAGATGCGTCGTATGCGTGCACCAAAACCACAGGTCACAGCAGGTACCAAGATTAATTAAGCTCTATTTAACTAAGCCCTGGGATTCGGGCTCTCATTCTTCTTTGGGTCTCGCTCTGGCAAAGTTCCGAGAACCTCATCGATTGCCTGCAACTGTTCTGGCGATAACTTCACGCCAGAAGCCTTGACATTCTCTTTTACTTGAGAAGGTTTGGTAGCTCCCATAATTGCACTCGATACATTGTCATTGGCAAGGACCCAAGCAATAGCGAGTTGGCCAACGGTCAGTCCTGCATCAGTTGCAATTGGCTTGAGATTTTGAACCGCCTCGAGCACCTCATCACGCATCCATCGAGAGATAAATCCAGCTCCGCTCTTCTTATCGGTGGCTCGTGAACCCGCAGGCGGTTTCTTTCCTGGCAAATATTTTCCCGTCAAGATTCCTTGCGCCATCGGTGACCAGACTATTTGTCCAATTCCCTCTTTACGAGAGAGTGGGACTACCTCCGCTTCAATAACACGCCATAAGGCGGAGTACTGAGGCTGGCTTGAAACAAAACGGGTGTAACCGCGAGCATCCTGAATTTTGAGCGCATCCTTAATCTGCTCCGCATTCCACTCAGAGAAACCGATGTAACTCACTTTGCCTTGACGGATGAGATCATCAAAAGCTGAAAGCGTCTCCTCGAGTGGGGTTTCGAAATCGAATCGATGCGCTTGATAGAGATCAATGTGGTCGGTATTTAATCGTTTGAGCGATGCATGGCATGACTCCATGATGTGTTTGCGAGAAAGTCCACGATCGTTCTTTCCTTCGCCAGTTGGCCAGTAAACCTTGGTGAAAAGTTCATAGGACTCGCGACGAACGCCCTTCAGCGCCTTACCAAGTACACTCTCAGCTTTGGTTCCCGCATAAACATCGGCGGTATCAAAAGTGGTTATTCCTACCTCAAGTGCAGTCTTTACACATTTGATCGCCGCCTCTGATTCCACCTGCGAGCCGTGCGTAATCCAATTTCCATATGAAATTTCAGATACATACATTCCGGACGAGCCCAAGCGACGATATTCCATAACTCCATAGTATGGGGTGG
>JACCDW010344100.1_pt1 | contig 11469 bp, 11 predicted proteins | sample 7449781 | NCBI WGS metagenome assembly JACCDW01 (sample SAMN15323449, study PRJNA562643) | freshwater metagenome | isolation source: river surface water | place: USA:Blue River Watershed | collected 2017-08-18
ATTATCGATGTCGGCGTCGCTGAGGGGCTTGGCAATCACATTCATTACTTCATTGTGACGCTTGCCGTCGCGGAACTGGCGCAACTGGCTGGCCAGATAGACTTCCTGCTGACCGGCGAGTGACGGCGTTCCGGCCATCGTGGAGAGACCATTCTCTCCGTGGCACATCAGGCAGCTTTGCGCGGCCTTGGCGCCGGCAACAGCATCACCCGAAACAGCAGGCGCAGACAGGCCGGCGCACAACAGGCCGGCAATCATCAAGGAAACAGTTTTCATCATTGATTCAGCAAACAGAGTCGGAATAAAAAAATCGCCTGCCGCGATCGCTCGTGGCAGGCGACTGTCAGATCATCGCCGGGCTTGTGGCCCGGCTTTCATCCTTGCAGCTTAGTTAGCGTAGCTGATGCGGTAGATCGCGCCAGCGTAGTCGTCGGACACCAGGATCGAGCCATCTGGCAGGTTCGCGACGTCAACCGGACGACCGAGTGCACGCTTGGTTTCCTGATCCAGGAAGCCGTCAGCAAACACTTCAGCTTTGCCAGCGGTACCATCGGCGTTCACCGGAACGAAGTTGATCAGGTAGCCGCTCGGCACCGTGCGGTTCCACGAACCGTGCGATGCGATGAACATGCCGCCCTGGTACTTCTTCGGGAAAGCCTTGCCAGTGTAGAAGCTCAGGCCCAGCTGAGCCTGGTGAGCCGGGAACTCGACTTGCGGGAACACGTTACCAGCCGGCTCTTTCATGTCTTTCAGTTCCGGAGCAGCGCCCGAACCTGCGACTTTGAAGTGACCGTTGTAGTACGGGAAGCCAAAGTGCTGGCCTGCCTTGGTGATACGGTTCAGTTCGCCCGGCGGAACGTCGTCGCCCAGACCGTCAACCTGGTTGTCGGTGGTCCAGATGGTCTTGTCTTTCGGGTTGATGTCCAGACCAGCCGGGTTACGCATACCGATTGCATAGGTCTCTTTGCCCGAACCGTCGAACGGGTTCAAGCGGATCACGCCACCGATACCGACTTTGTTGTACAGGTCGATCTTGTCCTTCGGCTGCACGTTGTACGGCTGGCCCAGGGTGATGTATGCCTTACCGTCGTCAGCAATTTTGCAGGTACGGCCAGTGTGGTTGTACGAAACTTCTTCAGCCGGGATCAGGCCGCCTTCTTGCACAGCGGTGATCACTGCAACGTCCGGACCTTCGTAGAAGTACTCAGCTGCCGGGAAGTTCAGCACGCGGTTCGACTCAACCACGACCAGGAAACCGTCCTTGGTCCAGCAGACGCCGTTCGGGTTCTTGAACTTGATCGAAGGAGCGAAAGGCTTGACTTCGTCAGCGGTCATGTCGCCGTTACGGTCGGTCACTGCCCAGACGGTGGTCTTACGGGTGCCAACGAACAGCATGTTGGTCGACGGAGCAACAGCCATGTAACGTGCGTCAGGAACGACGGCGTACAGTTCGATCTTGAAGCCTTCCGGCAGCTTGATCTTCTTCAGGTTTGCCTTCAGCTTGTCGACGTTAGCGCCGGTCTGCGGAACGGTCGGGATGTCGATCGCCGTGGTGGTGGCTTTCATCGCCGAGATTTTTTCAAGGTTCTCATCCTTGGCGAAGCTAGGTGCCGAGAAGGCGATGAGCAGAGCCGACGCCAGTGCGCTCTTTGCGAAAACGTTGGATTTGGCCAATTTAATCTCCGATTGGTTTTTTATGGACGAAACGATTTAACAGCGGTACCCGTGCAAAACTTTCATTAGTATCTTTTTAACCCCTAACGTGAAAGTTCCGCGATATAGCCAGTGGGGCTTTGGACTATAGGACTTGCTTATATCCTGCTACAAGTGAATTTTTTTCAAGTCACCAACACAAATTCTGCCGGTGATGACGATCTCGCAAAAAACGAAAAAACCGCGATTCAGTCATAAGTTGCAGACCGTTTAAGGGTCGCCGACCCATCAAATACTTATTTGATGACGACCCCCCAGGGCATCTCACCTACCTTCACCTCAGCGATCGGCTTCAATTCGATCGCATCCAGCACCGACACCGAATTCGAGCGGCCATTGGCCACATAAAGCTTCTTTCCGTCGGGTGTAATGGCCATATTCCACGGGCGCTTGCCCACCGGGATGGTCGCCAGCACCTCATTTGTGGCGGTATCAATGGCTGATACGGTCGCATCCTTGCCGTTGGAAATGAACACCCGGCTGCCATCGGGCGACATGGTGACGCCGTTGGAGAAGTTGCCAGTCTTGATTTCCTTGATCACTTTGCGCTTCGCGACATCGATCGCATACACGGTGTTAGCGATTTCGCAAGCCACATAGGCGACCTTGCCGTCGGGTCGGAACGCGATTCCGCGCGGACGGTCACCCACCTTAATAGCGGCGATTTGTTTGCGACGCTTCACATCGATCACGTCCACACTGTCGGCCTCTTCGGCTGACACGAACATCAGCTTGCCGTCCGGGCTGAAGACGGCATGCTCCGGATTCTGGCCGCGGGTTTTCACCGCAAAGGCTTTTTTGCCGGTCGCTGCATCGATGAAATTCACCGCATTGCTGATTTCCGACGCAGCTGCGATCCATTTACCGTCCGGTGAGCTCGACACGCCTTCCGGGGACTCGCCGAGATCGATCTTGCCGACGACTTCGCGCGTCCCGGTATCCACCTGAACCAGCGCATTGTTCGGCTGGTCGCTCACATACAGCGCGCGTCCGTCGGCTGACAGTGCCGCGCCACGCGGCTTGTCCCCCGCCCTGATCTCGGCGACCACCTGATCGGTCGCTGCGTCGATGACAGACACGGTGCCGGATTTTTCATTCTGCACGTAGGCAAAAGGCGCAGACAGCGCCGCCAGTGGCAAGCAGGCAGTAAGGGCAAACAAGGTATTGATGCGCATGACAAAAGACTCCGGATCAGCAATAACGGTCATTCAATGAGGCGACTCGCATGACATCGAGTGCCGCAGGAGGCGCAAAGCATAACCGAAGCGGCCATCAACGGCTGACTACCTGAGCATCCAGAGCCATTCCGGAAATTCGGGTACGATGCACCCTCCCTTGTGAGCAAGCAAATTTCAGCAGCGTCTCCGCGAGCTCGACTTACCGAAGGCTTTCCATGTCCGACAAATTCACCGAGCACGACTGGCGACGATTCCTGCAGAGCATAGGCGAGGATCCGGATCGTCCCGGTCTGGTCGAAACGCCGGCACGCGTGGCCAAGGCCTGGCAGCACTGGACTTCCGGATATCAGCAAGACCCGTCCAGCGTGATGAAGACTTTCGAGGATGGTTCGGAGGACTACAATGAACTGATCGTGGTTCGCAATATTCCGGTCTACAGCCATTGCGAACATCACCTCGCGCCATTTTTTGGCAAAGCCAGCATTGCCTACCTGCCAGACGGGAAGATTGTCGGGCTTTCCAAGCTGACGCGGCTGGTCGAGTGCTACATGAAACGACTGCAGGTTCAGGAGCGGTTAACGATGCAGATTGCCAACGCGCTGATGGAAGTGCTGGAGCCGCGCGCCGCGGGTGTGGTGATACGCTGCCGTCACCTCTGCATGGAAAGCCGCGGAATACGCACCACCGGTGAGGAAACAGTCACTTCGGCGATGCTCGGTCAGTTGCAGACCAATCTTGCGATGCGTACCGAGTTTCTCGATCTGGCGCGTGAGGACATGGGCCGCTGGTAAACGACGGACATCGTCACGAGGCAAAAAACAAGGGCGCCACCGGCGCCCTTGTTTCATGGTGATCTGCTTACTTTTTGACTTTCTTTTTTGCGGACTTTTTATTGCCGGCCTTTTTCTTCACCGCCAGCATCGTGCCCCGGCAGGACGGATTGCCGCAACGGCACTCATAAGCTTTCTTCAATGCCTTTGTCAGTCGCTCGTCAATGACGAGACCATAGTCATAGCTCAGCTCTTCGCCGCGGGGGATATCGCGCAGCGCATGAATGAATACACGCCCCTTTTCTTCCTGCGCTTCGCAATTTGGCTCGCACGAGTGATTGATCCATCGCGCGGCATTACCCTCATCGCCGCCGTCGATCAGTTTGCCGCTCTCCAGGCTGAAGAAAAAGGTGTGATACGGATTGTCGGGATCCTGTCCGAAACGCTTTTCTGCCTGTTTATCCGAGATGCGTTTGCCCTGATATTCAATGATGCGGGCGCCTGCGGGTATTTTGCGCTTCGCGAACACGCCATTACCGTGGACCGCTGAGTGCTTAACTTTATAGTGGTCGTCCGAAATCAATTCGGTCGACAGGGCGCTGCCTGTGTTCATGGATGCCGGGTTCGAAGTGGGTGAAAGAATGGCAAGTCAGTACGCCGGTCAGTCGGTCACGGGCTGACTGCAGCTGGCAGCTTGCGCAATGTCAGCGCCGACCGGCAACTGTGCGGCCCGAATGATATCGCGCGATGGATTCCCGGCACAAGCGAGATGTATCGGTTTGTCGGTCATGAACAGCAGCATGCGTAGAATTTTCCTTCACCGCGTATTTTTTTCCCTTCTCCATTCGCTGCGCGTCGAGCCGGCTGCGCATTCTGTGCCGTGGCATGTCCCTTGCAACAGCAACGAGGCTTGTTCCAACCCCGCAGGCATGGCATTGCCTGTCACGAACTAAGGAGAAAGCCTCATGCGCACTTCCCGTTTGAAATCACCGTTGCTGGCCGCATTGTTCGGCTTACTCGGCGCATCCCTGCTCAGTCATTCGCTGGCCGTTTATCCGCAGGATAAAAGCGAGCAGCCTTCGGCTTCGCAACCCAAGGAAAGCTCAGCAGGTGAGTCCAGTGGTGCGAGCACGAGGGAATCCGGCGCATCCTCGGCCCAGTCGGGCGCATCCGCAAGCAAGGTCAGCAGCAATGAAGAAAAAATGATCAGGCAACTGGCCGAGGCCAACATGGCTGAAATCAATACCGGCAAGCTCGCGCAGGACAAGGCCCAGAGCAGCGAAGTGAAAAGCTTCGCGAAAAAAATGGTCGATGACCATACAAAAGCGCTCGACGATCTGAAACAACTTGCGCAATCCAAGGGCGTCACACTCCCCACCGAACCCAACAAGCAGCAGATGGAGGTCGAGCAGAAGCTGCAGGCGCTGTCCGGTGAAAAATTTGACCGGCAATACATGAAGCAGGCGGGCGACCGGGCGCACAAGCAGACACATCAGTTGCTGCAAAAAGCCGCGAAAGCCGACGATGCTGATCTGAAGAATTACGCGACCAAGACCATGGCTGCTGTCGAAGGCCATCAGCAAATGGCCAAGGAAACCGAACGCAGTCTGAAAGCATCGTCGACCGGAAAAAGCGGCGCCGGGGCAACGTCGTCTGGCACCCCGGGCGGCGCTAAGTAAGGGCTTGGCTGCGGCATCATGCAGGCAGCAGCGGCGGTCTGCGGGACCTTTCGGTAGAATGCGGATTCTTCTCAAGGCCGCGACCGCCCTTACCGGCGCTCGCGCCGCCGCCTTTGTTCCGAGTTCGCCCGCATGCTGCGTATCACCGATGTCATTCTTCCGCTCGATCACACTGAACAGGCCCTGACGGATGCGGTGCTCGCGCGGCTTGGCGCTGCACCGGCTGAGCTGCGTAGCCTGACAGTTTTTCGTCGCGGCTATGACGCGCGCCGGAAATCAGCAATACAACTGGTGTACACCGTCGATGTCGAGCTGGCTGATGAGCCGGGTGCGCTGGCGCGCCGTTTGCCGAAGGTGATGGTCACGCCGGACATGGACTATCAGTTTGTCGCTCGTGCGCCGGCGACTCTGACGAGTCGTCCGGTCGTGATCGGCTTCGGTCCCTGCGGACTGTTCGCCGCACTCATTCTTGCGCAGTCGGGATTCAGGCCGCTGATCATTGAACGCGGCAAGGTAGTGCGCGAACGCACCAAGGATACCTTCGGCCTGTGGCGACAGCGCAAGCTGAATCCGGATTCGAATGTGCAATTCGGCGAGGGTGGCGCCGGCACTTTCTCGGACGGTAAATTATGGACTCAGGTCAGCGATCCCAAGCATTACGGGCGCAAGGTGCTGCAGGAATTCGTGAAGGCTGACGCACCGCCGGAGATCATGTATGTCAGCAAGCCGCATATCGGCACCTTCCGGCTGGTGAAAATGATCGAACTGATGCGCGCTCGCATCGTCGAGCTCGGTGGCGAGTTTTTGTTCGAGCACAGGGTTGATGGCATCGATATCACCGACGGTCAGCTGCGCGGACTGCATTTGTCGAACGGCACCAGCATCGCAACGGACCATGCGGTACTGGCGGTCGGCCACAGCGCGCGCGACACCTTCCAGATGCTGCTGGATGCCGGCGTGTACATGGAAGCGAAGCCGTTCTCGGTGGGCTTCCGAATCGAACATCCGCAATCGATTATTGACCGCGCGCGTTTCGGCAGATTCGCCGGCAATCCCTTGCTGGGCCCGGCGGATTACAAGCTGGTGCACCATGCACGCAATGGCCGTGCGGTGTACAGCTTCTGCATGTGCCCGGGCGGCACGGTGATCGCCGCGACCTCCGAGCCCGGGCGGGTCGTTACCAACGGCATGAGCCAGTACTCGCGCAACGAACGCAATGCGAATGCCGGCATCGTGGTCGGCATCACGCCGGAAGATTATCCCGGCAACCCCCTGGCCGGCATCGACTTGCAGCGCGAACTTGAATCGCGCGCGTTTGCGCTGGGCGGTGAGGATTACAGCGCACCCGGGCAGCTGGTCGGAGATTTCATCGACGGGCGCGCATCAAAGGAATTCGGCAGCGTGCTGCCTTCTTACAAGCCGGGCGTAAAGCTTGGCGATCTCGCCAGTGCATTGCCGCCTTATGCGATCGAAGCGATTCGCGAAGCGCTGCCGGTGTTTGACCGACAGATCCAGGGCTTTGCGATGAAAGACGCGCTGCTGACCGGTGTCGAGACCCGTACCTCCTCGCCAGTGCGGATAAAGCGCGGCGAAGATTTGCAGAGCGTGAACACGAAAGGCTTGTACCCGGCCGGCGAAGGCGCAGGCTATGCCGGCGGCATCATGTCAGCGGCGATCGATGGCATTCGCGTGGCCGAGGCCGTGGCCTTGTCCATCTGCGGCAAGCCAGCGATTTCTCGCTAAGCGTTGCGCCACCAAAAAAAAGGGCCGCATCAGCGGCCCTTTTTAATTCGAGACGAGTCCCGATTACTTCTTCGCGCGGGTCGGCTTAGCTGCCGTGAAATGGCTGGCGACTTCGTCGAAGCTGTGTTCCATCGACGACAGCGCCTGCTTGCTGCCCTTGACCATTTGCTCGACGGCGGCGTTGGCATTCGCGACGCTGGTCTTGAGCATCGCGACGGCCTGCTCCGATCCGGCCGGCGCGGCTTTCGACAGCTCTTCGATCAGCTGATTGACCTGTTTGGTGGTCTCGCCAATGCGGGCTTCGGTCGATTTCGTGAATTCAGCCTGGGCTTTGGTCACGATGGCGGCGGCATGGCGCGCATAGGCCAGCGCCTTTTCCGCACCCGGCTGCGCTTGCGAGGAGCTGAGGCTCATCAGATCCTGCGCATCCTTGGCGTGCAGCATCTGCTGCGCTGCCGACTGCGTGTGCGCCAGCGATTCTTTCGCGGTCGCGATGTTCAGCTCGACCAGCTCGGCGACGCTGTGCAGCGCCTTCGTGGCCAGCTCATTCATTGCAGCCAGTTGTGTATCGATCGATGCCTTGGTGGCTTTGGACAGTTGTTCCGGGGTGGTAAACATTGCGCTTCTCCTTGAACGGTGAATTTCGTTTGGGATGAAATTCATTCAGCGGCAATGGTGCGCCGCAACAATCGAGATTTTACGGGGCTTTGCTGCCATGTCAACTATTATTTGTGCGTCGCACCAAAACACCGGCAAAAAATTGCTGGAATGAAAACAGCGAAGACTGAACGAGCGAAGGAATCCGGCGATTTCCAAGCCGCCGGCTGCCACCTATAATCGCCGGCCTCCGAACGCAGATCAATCTAACGCCGATAAGGATTCCCGCACCATGAACCGACCCCTGCCCGCTCACTGGCCTGCGGGAATGCCGTACACGCTGACACCGCCCGATGGCAACCTCGTGATCAACCTCACGGTGTCGGCGCTGCGTTATCCGGAAAAGCCCGCGCTGATCTTTTTTGGCCGAGTCCTCAGTTATCGGGAACTGTCAGCACAGGTCGATGCGCTCGCGGCTTACCTGAGCAAGGTCTGTGGTGTGCGACGTGGTGATCGTGTCCTCCTGCTGATGCAAAACAGCCCGCAGTTTGTCATCGCGTATTACGCCATCCTGCGGGCTGACGCGGTGATTGTGCCGGCTAATGTGATGCTGCTGAGCGAGGAATTGCGCCAGATCGTCGACGACAGTGGCGCGCGCATGGTGATCACTTCGCAGGACTTGATCGAACCGATGCGGTCTTTGTTCAACGAAAGCGCGCTGCAGCGGGGTATCGTTGCCTGCCTCGGTGATTACGCGGGCGACGACCGGGCGCAGGCTCCCGCTTTTGTCACTGCCGCACGCCAGCCGATCACGCATGCGTCGCTGATCAGCTGGCACGATGCGCTCGCGGCCGGACTGACGCCGGATCCCGCTGAATCCGGCTCGGACGATCTCGCCTGCCTGCCATACACCTCCGGCACCACTGGCCAGGCCAAAGGCTGCATGCACACGCATCGCAGCGTGATGTTCGCTGCGGTTGCCGGCGCGCTGTGGTCGGGCGCGGTGCCCGACCATGTGAGTCTGGTTACGTTGCCGATGTTTCATGTGACCGGCATGCAGGTCAGCATGAACGCGGCGATCTACACCGGAGCAACGCTGGTGATCATGCCGCGCTGGGATCGCAACCTCGCCGGCCGGCTGATTACGCGCCATCGCGTCACGACCTGGACCAGCATTCCGACGATGATGATCGACTTCCTGTCCAATCCGACACTGGACACGTATGACATCTCCAGTTTGCGGCGCGTATCCGGCGGCGGCGCGGCGATGCCGGCGGCGATCGCGCAAAAGCTGTTTGACCTGACGGGCTTACGTTACACCGAGGGTTATGGCTTATCGGAAACTATCGGCACCACACATTCCAATCCACCGCAGCGCTTAAAACAGCAATGCCTCGGCCTGCCGATTTTTAATGTCGATGCAAGAGTGATCGATCCGGAGTCGCACAGGGAACTGGGCGCAGGCGGGGTCGGCGAAATTGTGATTCACGGACCGCAGGTGTTTCAGGGTTACTGGCGCGACGACGCCAAGACTCGCGCGGCTTTCATCGAGATTGATGGCAAACGTTTTCTGCGCACCGGCGATCTCGGCCATGTCGATGACGAAGGCTTTTTCTATTTCACTGACCGCCTGAAACGCATGATCAATGCCAGCGGCTACAAAGTGTGGCCTGCCGAAATTGAGACGATGATGTACCGACATCCGGAGATCCGGGAATGCTGCATCATCGCCGCCAGCGATGCTTACCGAGGGGAGACCGTGAAAGCTGTCGTCGTGCGCAAGGAGGGAAGCAAGCTGCTGGCCGACGAGCTGATGGCCTGGGCACGAACCCAGATGGCAGCGTATAAAGTGCCGCGCATGGTGCAGTTTGTGGACAAGCTACCGAAATCGGCGACCGGTAAAGTGATGTGGCGCCAACTGCAGGAAGCGGAGCTGAACTAAGCGGCGTGTCCCTCGCGCGTCGTGCGCCAAGCATCGATCAGTTCACGCGCCGCCGGATCGAGTGAAGCGTAGCTAAACGCTTGCGCGCGCTGGAAAATCATCAGTGCATACACATTGGCCAGCGTATTGACTTCAGACGACAGCGCGCGCTCCTCGCCCGTCGACGGGCGCATACGTCGCCAGTAATTAATTGCCTGCTCAAGCTCGGTCAAAGTCAGATCCATGCTGACATTGTAGCGGGGCTGGCGCGCGCCGGCAGGAGGAGATGATGAGTGAATATGATGAAAGGCGCGTGTTCGTGCTGGTGCATGGCGCATGGCACGGTGGCTGGTGCTGGAAGCCGGTCGCACAACGCCTGCGCGCGCGCGGACACGAGGTACACACACCGACCATGACAGGACATGGCGAACGGGCGCACCTGCTGCGCGCGGATACGGGCTTGTCCACCTGCATTGATGACATCTGCGCCGTGCTGGAGTGTGAAGAACTCAGCGATGTCGTCCTGGTGGGCCACAGTTTTGGCGGCGTGGTCATCAGCGGCGTTGCTGACCGACTCGCATCGCGCATACGGCAACTGATTTACCTCGATGCGCTGGTCGTACCCCACGGATACCCGGCGGTATCCGCGCTATCGCCTGAGGTACAGCAGGCACGCCGCAGCACGATCGATCCGGAAGGCTGGCGCATGGCCGTGCCCCATGCATCAGCCTTCGGCGTCCATGAACCGTCACAAGTCGCGTGGCTCGAACGCCGGCTCACACCGCAACCGCTAAAAGCCTATACCGATCCTTTGGAATTACAACACCCGCAGGGACAAACACACCGGAAGACTTATGTGGCCGTCACTGCGCCGGCCTATGACCCGCTGGCCGCGTTGCGCGACGCGATTCGTCAACAGCCTGAATGGGAGCATCGGGAATTACTTGCGGGTCATGACGCGATGATCACATCGCCCCGGGCACTGAGCGAATTACTCTGCGAATTAGCGAGCTGACAGAAACCGTTCAAGCCGGTCAACACCGTCGCCGAGGCGCTCCGTCGAACTCGCAAAACACCAGCGGATCGCGCCCTCGCCCTCCGGCCCGAATGCGCTGCCGGGTGCGAGTCCGAGTCCGGCCTCAGCAACCATGCGCTTACAAAGCGCGAGCGAATCCTGCTCGCCCTCAATCTTGAAAAACAAATACATCGCGCCATGCGGTTTCGGCACGATCACACCAGCGTCCCGCAATGCCGGCGTGGAGAGCCGCTCAAACAGATAATCACGTGCAGCGCGATAGCGCGCCACGGTGGGCAGCACGATGTCCTCGCTGCGCTGTATCGCTGCCAGACCGCCACGTTGCACGAAAACCGGTGCGCATGAGGTGTTGTACTCGATGAGTTTGCCGAGTCCGTCCATCAATGACAGCGGGACCTGCATCCATCCGAGTCGCCATCCCGTCATCAGCCAGGCTTTAGAAAAACTGTTGGTCGATACCACGCGTTCGCCCGGTTCACACAGATCGAGCAGGGACGGCGCGCAAGGCGACCTGCCCGGTGCGGCGTCATAGGACAGCCGTTCATAGACGTCATCCGACAGCAACCAGATGCCATGTTTGCGGCAATGCGCGAGCAATATGCGTTGCTGCTCCCCCGTGATGGTCCAGCCGGTCGGGTTGTTCGGCGAGTTCAGTAGCAGCGCTCGGGTGCCGGGTGTCAGCGCATCCAGCAGTTGGTCGAGATCGAGTTCCCAGCGAGCCGGGTGAGATGCGGTATCCAGTGCCAGCGATGCGCTGATCACTTCTGCGCCGAGGATTTTCGGAATCTCGATCAGGTTCGGCCAGAGCGGGGTGACTGGAACGCCCCGGTCA
>JACCDW011552398.1_pt1 | contig 11469 bp, 8 predicted proteins | sample 7449781 | NCBI WGS metagenome assembly JACCDW01 (sample SAMN15323449, study PRJNA562643) | freshwater metagenome | isolation source: river surface water | place: USA:Blue River Watershed | collected 2017-08-18
AGACCAAATCGAATATCTTTACCGCGCGGTGTGTACTCGGCATTTGATTCGTTGACATCAGGTGGCAAGACGTTGATACCCATGCGGCGACATTCTGAGAGATAGAGAGCAGATTTATCTTTATCGTCTCGCACACTTGTAAGTAGGGCTGCCATGTATTCGGTTGGGTAGTTTGCCTTGAGATAAGCCGTCCAGAACGAGACCACACCGTATCCGGCAGAGTGTGCGCGGTTAAATGCGTAATCAGAGAATGGAATCAGAACTTCCCAGAGACGCTTAATTGCAGCATCACTAAAACCATTTGATTTCATTCCCGCTTCAAATGGGATGTACTCCTTATCGAGAATCTCTTTATTCTTCTTACCCATCGCCTTACGTAAAAGATCCGCGCGACCGAGTGAGAAGCCAGCGACTTTCTGTGCGATCGCCATTACCTGCTCTTGGTAGACGATAAGACCATAGGTATCACCCAAAATATCTGCCAACGGCTCACGAAGTTCTGGATGAATTGCTTCAACTGGCTTGCGACCGTTCTTGCGATCGGCGTAGTTGTTATGGGCGTTCTCTCCCATAGGACCTGGGCGATAGAGAGCGATAACAGCGGAAATATCTGCAAATGAATCAGGTGACATGCTGCGAAGGAGTGCGCGCATTGGTCCACCGTCGAGTTGGAATACACCTAATGTGTCACCGCGACCGAGCAGTTCGAATGTCTTGGCATCACTGAGCGGAAGATCTTCAAGGACGACATCGATTCCAAGATTAAGTTTGATATTTACTAGCGCATCATCGAGAACAGAGAGGTTACGTAGACCAAGGAAGTCCATCTTGAGTAGGCCAGTTGCCTCACATGCACCCATATCGAATTGGGTGATGATCGCTCCATCTGCTTCACGACGATGGATTGGGATGACATCAAGTAAGGGTTCACGAGAGAGGATGACACCAGCGGCATGTACTCCCCACTGGCGCTTCAATCCTTCAAGTCCACGTGCCAGATCTACAACGCGCTTTGAGTCGACATCGGTCTCATACAAGGTACGGAACTCGCCAGCTTCGCCATGGCGAGGGTCATCTTTATCAAAGATTCCACCCAAGGTGATGTCTTTACCCATCACAGATGGTGGAAGCGCTTTCGTGAGTTTTTCACCAATGGCATATGGATAGCCAAGTACTCTCGTTGCATCTTTAAGAGCCTGCTTAGATTTAATGGTTCCGTAGGTGATGATCTGAGCAACGCGATCATCGCCATACTTTTCAGTCGCGTAGCGAATCATCTCTGATCTGCGACGCTCGTCGAAGTCGAGATCGATATCTGGCATAGAGATTCGTTCTGGATTAAGAAAGCGCTCAAAGAGCAAGCCGTGTTCTATTGGATCAAGCCCAGTGATTCCAAGTGCATAAGCAACAAGTGATCCCGCTGCAGATCCACGGCCAGGCCCTACACGTATTCCAACTTTGCGTGCGTGTGAACAGAGATCTGCAACAACAAGGAAGTAGCCAGGAAATCCCATCTTGACCATGACGTCGAGTTCATAATCTAGGCGCGTGATGTGCTCTGGAGTTGTTCGATCTCCAAGACGTTCTTTGAGACCTTTATGAGAGAGTGCGCGCAGCCAAGAATCTTCTGTCTCACCGGCAGGTACATCAAATTGCGGCAGAAGGTTCTCACCTTCGCGCAGAGTGACGTTGCAGCGCTCTGCAATGAGTAAGGTGTTATCGCATGACTCTGGAATATCTTTGAAGAGCTCGCGCATCTGCGCCGCTGTCTTTACATAGAACTCACTATTATCAAATTTAAATCGCTTGGGATCTGCAAGTGTTGAGCCAGATTGAACGCAGAGCAGGGCCTCGTGGGCTGCAGCATCTTCATGGAATGTGTAGTGGAGGTCGTTCGTTGCAAGTAGTGGCAGTTTAAGTTCCTTGCCGAGCTTGAGGAGATCTGCCTTGACGCGATTTTCAATGTCGATACCGTGATCCATCACTTCAAGATAGAAGTTTGCTGCACCGAAGATATCTCGATAATCACTTGCTGCTCGAAGGGCCTCACGATAATTTCCCATGCGAAGACGCGTCTGGATTTCACCACCTGGGCAACCAGTAGTTGCAATCAATCCATCGGCATATCGTGAGAGAAGCTCGCGATCCATACGCGGCTTGTAGTAATAGCCCTCAAGGGATGCAAGGGAAGAGAGACGAAATAGATTTGCCAGACCCTGATTATTCTCAGCAAGTATTGTCATATGTGTATATGCGCCGCCGCCTGAGACATCATCTTCGCCACCACTTGCCCATTGCACGCGCTTCTTCTCATGCCGTGATTCAGGGGCGATGTATGCCTCAATACCGATGATCGGTTTAACGCCTACTTTCGTTGCCTGCTTATAGAAATCAAAAGCGCCAAAGACGTTGCCATGATCTGTCATAGCAATTGCAGGCATCTCCTGTCGGGCAACTTCGGCGACTAAATCCCCCACGCGCGCAGCACCATCGAGCATGGAGTACTCGGTATGTACATGCAGGTGCACAAATGAGTCTGATGACGAATCAGATGATGAAACTGAAGGATTGCCGCTCATAGGCTGGCTAAATTAGCACTTACGGAATGACAGCATCGGATAGCAACGCCAGACAAGCCTGAAGGTCATCTGGATATGGAGCCTTGAACTCCATCGACTCGCCCGTGATCGGGTGATCAAAGCGGAGTTCTTTGGCATGTAGCCACGGACGTGACATCTGTAACGCCTTCGCCAGAACAGGATCTGCGCCATAGATTGTGTCGCCAACAAGTGGGTGGCCCAAGGCGTTGAAGTGCACGCGAATCTGATGGGTGCGACCAGTCTCTAGCTCTACCTTCACCATTGTCACAGCGCGGTAATACTCAATCAACTCGTAGTGAGTGATGCTCTCTTTTCCATCTGCAACAACTGCAAAGCGATGATCGACCTTTGGATGGCGATCGATCGGTGCATCAATTGTTCCGGTGGGAGGATCGATATGTCCTTGAATGAGTGCGTGATAGGTCTTATCAACGCTACGAGTACGAAATGCCTCCTTTAAAACGGTAAAGGCGCGATCAGTTTTTGCAACGACCATTAGCCCACTTGTTCCGACATCTAATCGGTGCACGATACCTGCACGCTCTTGCGCACCTGATGTAGAAATTGTGTAACCGGCAGCGGCGAGAGCGCCAACAACTGTTGGACCATGCCAACCTGGACTTGGATGCGCGGCACACCCCACAGGTTTATTGATCACCAAGATGTGATCATCGTTGTAGACAATATCTAAACCCTCAAGTGGGGTAAGTGGGATTGGCTCTTTCTCGACTGTATCGGGAAGAAGTACTTCAATGACTTGCCCGGCAGTAACGCGATCAGATTTTCCAAGAGGTGCACCTGCACAGGTGATATCGCCATCATCTATCAGGCGAACAATGGCCGAACGAGAGAGACCGAGAACGCGTACCAACGCGCTATCGATACGTTCTCCAGCAACACCCTCTGGAACGCTCAGGGTGCGTAATTCTCTGGCCATGAAACTCCCTTAATGAAATCCAGAATGCTGCTGGATTACTTCTGCGCACCCGGTGGGGTAAAAGGAGGAATCTCCTTAGCGACAAGCAGTACTGATAGTAGCGCGGCGCAGACAATCGCGATGTCTGCAACGTTAAAGACCGGCCAACGAGGAAGTTCGATCCAATCGATGACATGGCCGTTAAAAAATGATGGAGCGCGAAAGATGCGATCTGTGAGATTTCCTAAGATGCCGCCGAGCGCAAGCCCGAGAACGGCAGCCCACCAGCGATTCTCAATTTTAATTGCGTAGTAAGCAATAACTGCTATCGCAGCCAAGGCGAGAATAGTGAAGATAAAGGTGACGCTTGTTCCAAAACTAAAGGCAGCGCCAGGATTAAAGACCAGGCGAAGTTGTAAGAAGGAGCCAAGGATCTCTCGCGGTTCACGTTGGCTCAGGTTATTGAGAGCCCAGACCTTAGTTGTGTAATCGATTGCCCAGATAATGGCCCCGAGAAAATAAAGGCGTTGCCAGTACGTGGTAAATCTTGCCAGAGGCACCTTTAGCGTCGCTCTTCTTTCTGCTTGCAGATCATGCAGAGAGTTGCGCGTGGAAATACTTGCAGGCGCTCTTTACCGATTGGATTTGCACAATCTTCACAGTTTCCGTAACTCTTATTCTCAATACGCTCAAGAGCGCGCTCTGTCTGCAAGACCATATCGCGGGCGTTGATGACAAGAGACATCTCATGTTCGCGCTCAAAAGTCTTTGTTCCAGAATCTGCCTGATCATCACCGGCGCCTTCACCAGAGTCAGCGATCAACTCTTCCATCTCAGCCTCAACAAGTTCTAATTCGTGCTTGAGGCGAGCCAGCTCTTTTGTCAGTTCTACACGAATGGCTTTGAGCTCTGTTGCACTCCAAGGTGTCTCACCTGCTGCTGCAGTCACAGGAGTGGGTGCTGACTTAATTGGCTTAAGCGGTGCAACCTTCTTGCCACTCTTTACCGGACGTGGTGGAGGTGGCATAACAAGGCGACGTTCTTCAACAACTGGTGCAGCCACTGGCGCTACTACTGTTGCAACAGAGACTGTCTGTGATTTCTCATCAACGGTAAGTGTTGGCTTTCCAGCCTTTGATGGAAAAGGTTTTCCCGGAGCTTTTTTAACTGGCGCTGCCTTCTTTACTGGCGCTGCCTTCTTTACTGGAGCTTTCTTGGCAGGGGCCCTCTTAGCCGCAACTTTCTTTGCAGGTGCCTTCTTGGCCGGTGCCTTCTTGGCCGGTGCCTTCTTGGCCGGTGCCTTCTTGGCCGGTGCCTTTTTCGCGACCTTCTTAGCAACCGTCTTGGAAGCAGCCTTCTTGGCAGGGGCCTTCTTCGCCGCCTTCTTCACTACCTTTTTTGCTGACACGCCGCGCACCTTATGCTCTTTTTCTCCTTCTACCAAATATGCCACTCGTATATGGAGGTGCATTTATTCTGGCGAAATAGTCAGGCTCGCGTGAGGAATGGCGCGATTACGGCTGACTAACTGCCCTGCATTAGACTCGAGGCCTTATGAGCTCACAATTTCGCCCACTTGCAGCCCAGATTGACCTGCCTGCAATGGAGCACTCCATCTTACGGATGTGGGCTGACCAATCAATCTTTGAAAGATCACTTGTAGCGCGCGCTGGCCAGGGGCCAGAGAACTCATGGACCTTCTATGAAGGCCCGCCGACTGCAAATGGAATGCCCGGAACTCACCACATCGAGGCGCGCGTCTTTAAAGATGTCTTCCCACGTTTTCACACGATGAAGGGCAAATTTGTTACACGAAAAGCAGGTTGGGATTGCCACGGTTTGCCAGTTGAGATTGCCGTAGAGAAAGAGCTTGGATTTTCTGGCAAGGGTGACATTGAAAAATTTGGCATCGCAGCCTTTAACGATAAATGTAAAGAATCTGTCACGCGCCACGTAGGTGCATTTACGACAATGACAGAGCGCATGGGCTTCTGGGTTGATTTCGATGAAGCGTATTGGACGATGTCACCTGAATATGTAGAGAGCGTCTGGTGGTCACTCAAGGAGATTTGGAAGAAAGGTCTTCTTGTACAAGACCATCGCGTCGCACCGTACTGCCCGCGATGTGGCACCGGCCTTTCAGATCATGAATTAGCACAAGGCTATGAGACCGTCACAGATCCATCTGTCTTCGTACGTTTTCCGATTACATCCGGCGATCTGCTTGAACTGAAGGCAAGTCTTCTTGTCTGGACCACAACTCCATGGACGCTAGTTTCAAATACCGCAATCGCCGTCCATCCAGATGTCGATTACGTGGCAGCTCGGGTAACCCATGAAGATCAATCAGAGGTTTTAGTTGTTGCAGAGGCGCTGATCAGCAGCTTGGTCGGTGAAGTCGAAATCCTCAAAACCTTTAAGGGTGCAACTCTTGAGCGCACGACATATCAACGCCCCTTGGACTTTATTGAAATTCCGGACTCACACTTTGTGGTTCTTGCGACCTATGTCACGACTGAAGATGGAACCGGTCTTGTGCACCAGGCTCCTGCCTTTGGCGCAGATGATTTACAGGTCTGTCGCAGTTACGGCCTTCCAGTTGTTAACCCGATCGCACCCAATGGAACTTTCCTTGCAGATGTTCCATTGGTAGGTGGACTCTTCTTTAAAGACGCAGATAAGCCGCTGGTCAAAGAGCTTAAGACTCGCGGCGTCTTATACAAGCACCTTCAATACGAGCACCCTTACCCGCATTGCTGGCGATGCCACACAGCGCTGATCTACTACGCACAACCATCGTGGTACATCCGCACCACATCAATTAAAGATGCTCTTATTCGTGAGAACGAGAAGACCAATTGGCATCCAGAGACAATTAAAACTGGACGATATGGTGATTGGCTCAATAACAATATCGATTGGGCGCTTTCTCGCAATCGATTCTGGGGAACTCCCCTGCCGATCTGGCGCTGTGAAAATAAGCATGAAGTCTGCGTTGACTCACTCAAGGAACTTGGTGCCCTTGCCGGAAAAGATCTCCTCGAGCTCGATCCTCATCGTCCATATGTAGATGACATCACCTTTGCTTGCCAAGAATGTTCAGCCACGATGGTGCGCGTACCTGAAGTAATTGATTGTTGGTTTGATTCTGGCGCGATGCCTTTTGCTCAGTGGGGATACCCTCATAAGGAAGGTTCACGCGAAAAATTTGAAGCGGCATATCCGGCTGACTTCATCTGCGAAGCAATCGACCAGACTCGCGGCTGGTTCTACACCTTGATGACGATCGGCACATTGGTCTTTGATCAATCCTCATATAAAGATGTCCTCTGCCTTGGCCATATCCTCGATAAAGATGGACGCAAGATGAGTAAGCATCTTGGAAATGTTCTTGAGCCAATTGCGCTGATGGATCAACATGGCGCAGATGCTGTGCGTTGGTACATGCTTGCCGCAGGCTCTCCATGGTCAGCCCGTCGCGTCGGACATGATGCAATTAGCGATGTTGTGCGCAAGACGCTTCTGACGTACTGGAACACCATCTCCTTCCATTCACTCTACGCACATGCATCAGATTTTGACCTTGCTCAGGCACCTGCAGTCAAAGATCGCTCGTTGATGGATCACTGGATCCTCTCAGAGCTCAACATCTTGATTGAAGGTGTTGATAAGGCATACACCGAGTTTGATTCACAGCAAGCAGGGCGCATCCTTGCCGCCTTTATCGATGATCTCTCCAATTGGTATGTCAGACGTTCACGTCGACGTTTCTGGGATGGCGATGTCGCAGCTCTTGCAACCTTGCATGAATGTCTAGTGACGTTGACTCAACTTCTTGCTCCGATGGTTCCATTTATCTCAGAGCATGCTTGGCAAGAACTTGTTCGCCCAGCCGATGCATCTGCTGCAGCCTCAGTGCACCTCACCGATTTTCCAGTCGCAGATACATCTTTGATCAATAGAACTCTGAGCGCACAGGTTGCAATGACTAGACGAGTTGTAGAACAAGGTCGCGCAGCAAGGGCAGAATCTGGAATCAAAATTCGCCAGCCTCTCGGACGTGCACTTATCTCAGCACCCGGTTGGGATGAATTACCTTCTGAAATGAAGGAACAGATTGCAGATGAACTCAATGTGATCAGCCTTGCCGATATCGCCGATGCTGATGGGGATCTTGTCCACATCTCAGTGAAGGCAAACTTCAAATCTCTCGGTGCAAAATATGGCGCTGATGTTCAAGCAGTTGCCAAGTTGATCGCTGCTGCAGATGCCACAGCATTGGTAAAAACTTTGCGCACTCAGCCAACTACGACTCTTGGAGCTTTTGAGATTGATTTAGCCGATCTTGTAGTTACTGAAGTTCCAAAAAGTGGCTGGATGGTTGCTAGCCATGATGGTGAATCAGTCGCCCTTGATCTAGCGCTCACACCTGAGTTAATTGAGGCCGGTCTAGTTCGCGAAGTAATCCGATCAATTCAGGAAAAGCGTAAGAGCGATGGCTTTGAGATCTCTGATCGCATTGAGGTCACTTATCACGGCCTCCCCCAGGTGTTGGCTGCAATTACTGCCCAGCTAGATCACATCTGCGGTGAAGTTCTTGCTACATCAATGGTCAATGATGAGAGCTTGGGAACAGGCGATAACGAACTTGGGATTGAACTTCGCCTGAAGAAAGCGCTTTAAATCCTTAAAGGACTACCCTGACCAGCGTTGATGCAAAGTTCAACGCCAAGAGTAAAACGATAAAAGAGAGATCAATGGCAACGCCGCCTATGCGCAACGGCGGTACAAATCGACCCACGAACTTCATCGGTGGATCGGTGATTGCATAGATAACTTCAAAGAGTGCGATCATCGCGCTCTTTGGACGCCAGTTGCGGGCAAACATTCTTACGTAATCAATGATGAGTCGGGCAAAGAGAACCCACTTGAAAAATGTAAGCAGGTTGAGAATGAGCTCTTTAAGTAACATAAATGTGAGAGCGCTTACTTAGCTCTGATTGAAGAAGCTTGCTTGTGCGTAAGCAGCCTTATCTTCAGTGCGTACGCTGACATTTGCCGGAGAGATCAAGAAGACGCGACTTGCGATGCGCTCAATTCCGCCTTGAAGTCCAAATGCGAGCCCACTTGCAAAGTCAACAAGACGCTTGCGCTCTGACTCATCCATGTCATCAAGGTTGATGATCACTGGATTGCCCTGGCGATAATGCTCAGCCATCTGACGGGCCTCTGAGTATGAGCGAGGATGCAAGGTGATGATGTTGTAAGAAGGTTCAAGGTCAAGCACTGGTTCTGCAGCTACAGCGTGACGGCCACCGATGACTGTGACTCCGGTAGCAGATGGGGATGCAAAAGTTGTTGGTGTAGGTGTTGGAGTAGCAACGCGAACCTCGCGACGAGTCGCAGTTGGTTTTGCTTCTTCGGTAGCACCTTCTGGACCATCGACCAGGCCAAGGTATTCCATTACTTTATTGAGTGCAGACATACTGATAATTTTAGGCGGGAGCGGTGCGCGGACCCAGTATTTGGCTCCCTACGCGGATGTGTGTCGCACCATAGGCAATTGCAATTTCATAGTCACCGCTCATTCCAGCCGATAGCGATGTAGCCGTTGGAAACTCACTCTTAAAGCGCTCTGCGTGATCGGCAACCTCGGCAAAGGCTCTCTCAGGATCTGCCTCTACGGGTGGGACCACCATGAGCCCCATGAGATCAAGGTTTTTCGACTCCATCACCGCCTGTCCTAGAGTCAGGAGTAGATCGCCGGAAACACCTGCCCTGGTGGCATCCCCATCAAGTGAGAGTTGAGTGAAGATTTGCAGACGTTTTCCAGAATCTTCTCCTACTGCCCTATCCAATTTTGAAACGTGTGAGAGCTGATCGAGGGAGTGAATCGTGTTCGCCCATTTGGCGATAGCGCCAATTTTATTGCTCTGGATCTGTCCTTGAAAATGCCAACGTCCAGTAACCAGAGCCGATTTCTCCGCGCCTTCTGCACTTCTATTCTCGCCGAAGTCACGAACTCCAAGATCAAAAAGAATCTCCACATCACTTGATGGATAAGTTTTAGTCACAGCGATCAACGTGACCGACTCTGGTGAACGGCCAGCATTGGCAGTGGCTTGCTCCACGCGAGTGCGCACATCGTTGAGTGATTGGGCGATCTCGCCTCTGCGATCTTCAGAGCTCATAACCAAATAACTCCTGCCTGTCGCCCAGTCACGCCATCTCTGCGAAAAGAGTAGAGATCGAGATCCTCGACGGTGCATCTGCTCTCATCTAAAACAGTCACTGACTCTCCACGGAGTTCTTCAACCAGCGCCCTGGAAAGATCCAGTGCGAATGTGCCGTCAACGGTGGCAGATGCTGCAACCGGGTAGAGATCTACTACCTCGCGATAGATATCTTCAGAGACTTCATAGCAACTGCCACAGATGGAAGGTCCAACGACTGCAGTAATTGGTGAAGGGTCGATCTCTCTTAACCGTTGCAAGGCTTGCTTTGCAACGCCACTGACAAGACCTCGTCGTCCAACATGCACCGCAGCAACCGCGCAAGAGTTGGCCATCAACAATGGAATGCAATCGGCGACCATCACAGCAAGAGCTACACCATTTCTGCGAGTGATCAAAGCATCTGCAGTGGGTTCAGCCTCTGGACGAGCATCCACTTCACAAAGGGCGTTGCCATGGACTTGATTCATATATGCAACTGGCATCGCCAGATCTTCCTCGAGAATCTTTCGATTCTTAGCAACAACGTTGGCATCATCCTCGACATGAAGAGCGAGGTTGAGAGAGTGAAAAGCACCGGTGGATAGACCACCGGTGCGATTCGTAAAGCGATAGTTCACTTCTTACTTCATAAAGTCTGGTACGTCGATTTCGTCTTCTGCTACGAGATCTTCAAAGGTAACGCGCTTGTTTGGCTTCTTATCTTCAAGATCCATTGCTACTACGAGCGGATCATTTCCTGGAAGCGGATCGGCTACTCCACCAAGAGTTGCCGCATCGATCACAGGGACTGCTACCTTCTTTGGCTCTCCCCCATCAAATCCTGCTGCAATGACCGTAATGCGTACTTCATCACCGAGAGCATCATCGATAGTAGTTCCGAAGATAATGCGAGCATCTGGGTGGGCTGCTGCCTGAACGAGTTCGCAAGCCTCATTAATTTCAAAGAGGCCGAGATCTGATCCACCTGCAACTGAGAGAAGTACTCCCATTGCGCCATCAATTGATGCTTCAAGTAGTGGACTTGAGATTGCAAGCTCTGCTGCACGAATCGCGCGGTTCTCTCCGCGTGCAGATCCAATTCCCATCAATGCAGAACCTGCATCTGTCATTACTGTCTTCACATCTGCAAAGTCGAGGTTGATTAGTCCTGGTTGAGTAATGATCTCGGTGATTCCTTGAACGCCAGAGAGGAGAACTTGATCTGCGCTTCTAAACGCGTCAACTGCAGTGATGTTGCGATCTGAAATTGCAAGCAAGCGATCATTTGGAATAACGATGAGGGTATCTACCTCACTACGCAAAAGTTCGATTCCTTCTTCTGCTTGACGTGTGCGAATCTTTCCTTCAAATGAGAATGGGCGTGTGACTACACCGATCGTCAGTGCGCCAAGATCGCGTGCAATCTTTGCAACAATCGGTGCGCCACCTGTACCGGTGCCGCCACCTTCACCTGCAGTAACAAAGACCATATCTGCGCCACGAAGAATCTCTTCAATCTCTTCTGTGTGATCAATGGCAGCTTGACGTCCTTTTTCAGGAGCAGCACCTGCACCTAAACCTTTTGTAGATGCGCGACCGATATCAAGTTTCACATCGGCATCACTCATCAAGAGATGTTGTGCATCTGTATTGATTGCAATGAACTCAACGCCTTTGAGGCCGACATCAATCATGCGATTAATCGCATTGACTCCTCCGCCACCAATTCCAACAACCT
>JACCDW010102780.1_pt1 | contig 11467 bp, 14 predicted proteins | sample 7449781 | NCBI WGS metagenome assembly JACCDW01 (sample SAMN15323449, study PRJNA562643) | freshwater metagenome | isolation source: river surface water | place: USA:Blue River Watershed | collected 2017-08-18
CGGGGTTTTGAATTACCGGCCATTATGAACCACTTCCTTCAGTCTTACGTGAGATCGACCATCGTGGTCCTTGCGCTGTATCTTCAATAACGATTCCAAGAGCTGTCAAGCCATCGCGAATCGCATCTGAACTTTCAAAATCTTTTCGAGCACGTGCAGCTTCACGCTGTGAAAGCGCCAACTTGATTGTGCCATCGAGCGCTGCTGTTATATCGCCACTTGTTGTCGCAGAAGCAAACGCTGGATCAAAAGGATCGCACCCAAGAACTTCAAGTGCGCCACGAATCTCGTTGGCTGATGCAGCGATTGCTGTTGTATCACCTGCGGTAATCGCAGAATTGCCAAGGCGAAGCGCCTCAGAGATTGATGCGAGAGCAGTCGGTACCGCTAAATCATCATTCATGGCATCGATAAAAGCAGCGCCCAACACTGGTGTTGGCTCGTTTCCAAGAATTTCAACAGAGCGAAGCAGGAATGATTCGATGCGACGGAATGCAGTAGCAGACTCAGCTAGCGCCTCATGAGAGAACTCGAGCATCGAACGATAATGGGCAGAACCTAAATACCAACGGAGTTCAATGCCACGGGTGGTCTTTAATAACTCATGTACCTGGAGAGAATTTCCAAGGGACTTCGACATCTTCTCGCCTGATGCTGTCACCCACGCGTTATGCATCCAACGCTTGGCAAATCCGAAACCTGCTGCCTCTGATTGAGCAATCTCGTTCTCGTGGTGGGGGAAGATCAAATCAAGTCCGCCACCATGGATATCAAACTCTTCACCGAGGTATGCCTGCGCCATGGCAGAACATTCGAGATGCCAACCAGGACGGCCTGCTCCCCACGGAGTTGGCCATGAAGGATCTCCCGGCTTTGCCGCTTTCCATAACGCAAAGTCACGCGAATCTCTCTTATAAGTTTCATCTGCATCAGCTGCTGGCTGCAGATCATCTAACTTCTGTCGAGAGAGAGTTAAGTACGAATCAAGTTTGCGGACTTCAAGATAGACATCGCCATTGCCCGGCGCATAAGCCATTCCACGCTCAATCAATAGTTGCATGAGATCAATCATCTGAGTGATGTGACCAGTTGCGCGTGGTTCGTAAGTTGGCGGCAATACATTGAGCGCGTCATATGCAGCAGTGAATGCGCGCTCGTATTTCATTGCTACTGCCCACCACGGCATCTCTTCATGGACAGCTTTATGCAAAATCTTGTCATCGATATCAGTGACATTGCGAATAAAGGTGACGTTATATCCGCTCTTCATCAACCAACGGCGAAGAATGTCAAAGTTCACACCAGAGCGAACATGGCCGATATGTGGAGGCGCCTGCACAGTTGCTCCACAGAGATAAATACCGACTTCACCGGCCTTTATCGGGGTAAATGGGGAGGTGGTTCGCGATTGGGTATCGTAAAGATGGAGCGAACTCATTGGGCAATTCTAGCCCGTGACTCAGTGTTAGTTAAAAACGAGGGCAGAAGCTATCGCTGCAATGCCCTTTCCTTCACCTGTTAATCCCATCCCATCGGTAGTAGTCGCAAGGATTGATACTGGAACACCACCAAGAGCAGCAGAGATCGTAGAGATTGCCTCTGCTCGACGGCTGCCGATGCGCGGACGATTACCGATAATTTGTACCGAAACATTAGAGATGGAATATCCAGCAGCGGTGACAATCTTCAGCGTTTCACTCAAAAGTTGAGTTCCTGATGCACCGGCATACTCTGGACGAGATGTTCCGAAATTAGATCCGAGGTCACCGGTGCCAGTTGCCGCAAAGAGCGCATCACATATTGCATGCGCCGCAACATCTCCATCTGAATGTCCATCAACTCCGGTTTCACCAGGCCATAACAACCCAGCCAACCAGAGCTCGCGACCTTCACCAAATGCATGTGCATCAGTGCCAACACCAGTACGGAAGCGATATACATCGCCAAGGAGTGTCATAGCAATTGCGAGATCCGATGGAGTTGTAATCTTTATGGCACGTTCTTCGCCGGCAATAATGCGCACCTTATGTCCAGCCTCTGCAACTAAAACCGCATCATCTGTTGCATCGCCGCCATTTGCGTGAGCAGCTTTCAATACTGAGAAAGAGAAGCCTTGTGGTGTTTGGACTTTACGCAAGGTTGAACGTTCTGGCGTTGAAGTTACATATCCAGATTCGTTAATTACTTTGACGGTATCAACTTCCGGTAGCCCTGGAATTACCGCAACCTCTCCTGATTGAAGTGCGTCAATAACAGATCGTGCTAAATCAGTACTGGCAAGCGATCTTGCAGCATCGTGTACCAATACAAATTCAGTTGCTTCGTCGACTGCAGCTAAACCACGACGAACTGATTCAGAACGAGTTGCTCCGCCAGTTACCACGGTGATCTCATCGCCACAGATTTCTTGAATCTGAGCCTCATAGCCAGCCGGAGCTGTCACAACAATCTGATCCGCAACTGGAGCAAGATGTGCGATGGCGTGACCGAGTAAGGTCTTATCGCCAAGATGGATAAGTGCTTTAGGGATTGGTGCACCGAAACGCTCGCCGCTGCCAGCGGCAGCAATAATTGCGGCGATCATAAGAAGTAACTACTTAAGAAGCGAGAACCTCGTCAAGGAGAGTTGCAGCCTTCTCTTCATCAGTGCGCTCTGCAAGAGCGAGCTCTGATACGAGAATCTGCTTCGCCTTGGCGAGCATGCGCTTTTCACCAGCTGAAAGTCCGCGGTCGAGGTCACGGCGATAGAGATCGCGAACGACTTCTGCAACCTTGATGACATCTCCAGATGCGAGCTTCTCGAGGTTTGCCTTGTAACGGCGTGACCAGTTGGTTGGCTCTTCGGTATATGGCTGGCGCAAGACATTAAAAACACGATCAAGTCCGGCTGAATCAACCACATCGCGAACGCCAACGAGATCAACATTATCTGCTGGAACGCGTACTGTGAGATCGCCCTGAGCAACCTTCAAAACAAGGTAAGTCTTCTCTTCACCCTTAATAACTCGAGTCTCAATCGCCTCGATAAGAGCTGCTCCGTGGTGTGGATATACAACGGTTTCGCCGACTTTAAATGTCATGAAAAGCCCTTCAGTTGGGGAACGTGAAGAGGCAATTCTACCAGCGAACCACCAATCAGAAAACCCCGAATAAATGGGCTGTAATAGGCGTGAATCAAGGGTTTGAAAGACATGAGATAATCGCGCCATGCGCCAAATGAAAAAAGTTGCTGTGACAACAATTGCAATCGCTCTCGCACTTTCCCTCTCTTCTTGTTACGGATCGGGGCCAAGCGCTGAGACACGAATGATTTCTCGCGTCACAGATGGTGCAGAGGCAGTGATTAAGAATGACGATAGCGACATCCGCGTCAGCAACTTCCTGCTCGTTGCAACTGAAGATGGATCCGCGGTTGTAGTTGGACATATCGTGGATCGCTCTGAAGTTGCCGATGAACTTCTTGGAATCTCAGTTGCTGGTGCTCCTGCCGTATTAACTGGTGAAACAAAGCTCAATACAAATAAGCCACTTCACTTTGAAGGTGAACTCGCTAACGTAAAGGCTGTCTTCCCAGCAGTCGGGGCAGTTGCAGGTACCACCGTCGATGTCACAATTGGTTTTGCTCGTGCCGGATTAGTTACAGTTCGCGCAATCATTCGCGATAAGAGCGACTTGTACGCAAATGTCACATCTGGTGCCAAACTTGCAACAGCTGAAGAAACACCAGCTGCCAAGTAGCCTTTAGTTGCGCTCCATCTTGTAACCCATACCCCGAACAGTCTGAATGTGTTCTGGGTTGGCTGGATCTTTCTCAATCTTTGCCCGAAGACGCTTAATGTGGACATCCAGAGTCTTCGTGTCACCGACGTAGTCGCTACCCCACACACGATCGATTAACTGTACGCGAGTAAGGACTCGACCTGCATTGCGCATTAAGAATTCCAGCAACTCAAACTCTTTCAGTGGAATCGCTACCTGCTCACCGTTGACGGTAATGATGTGGCGATCGGTATCCATGCGAACTGGACCCACCTCAAGCGTTGATTCATCGCCGCCGGCATCTTGTATCTCTCCTCGACGAAGAACAGCGCGGATACGAGCAATCAACTCTCGAGAAGAGTATGGCTTGGTGACGTAGTCATCTGCACCGAGTTCTAGACCGACGACCTTATCTATCTCAGAATCTTTAGCGGTCAACATGATGATCGGCACAGAAGATTTGGTGCGAATCTGACGACAGACCTCAGTTCCAGATAAACCAGGCAGCATCAGGTCGAGCAGAATCAAATCTGCACCAGATTTATCAAAGGCCTCAATTGCTTCTGGTCCGGTAGCAGCGACTGCAACATCGAAGCCCTCTTTGCTCAAGAGAAATGAGATTGCCTCTGCCAGAGTTTCTTCATCTTCCACAACTAAAATACGTGCCATCAAATAGCTCCTTCTTCGGCGAACTCTTCAGCAATCGGTAAACGAATAGTGAAGGTACTTCCTACACCACTAGAACTCCACAGTGAAATGTCTCCGCCGTGGTTTCCAACAACATGCTTTGTAATTGCAAGACCTAATCCGGTACCGCCAGTTTCGCGAGAACGTGCTGGGTCAACACGATAAAAACGTTCAAAGATTCTTGATTGATCTGCTTCAGCTATTCCAACGCCTTGATCAATCACGACTACCTCAACAATATTTCCATTGCATGTTGTGTTGACAGATACGCGAGTGCGGTCAGGGCTGTAGTTAATTGCATTCTCGATGAGATTATGGAATGCCATAATCAAGTGGGTGCGATCTCCCACAACATGAACACCTACCTGAGGTCCGCGAAGAATCTCGATGTCTCGAGTCTCAGCAAGTACCTGGCATTGATCAATCGCTTCGTTGACAGCTTCATCAATATCAACATGTACCGCATCGAGCAATGGGTCGGCATCTTGTAAGCGAGAGAGATCGATAATTTCCTGCACCAAGGTTGAAAGCCTCTCAACCTGACTCTGCATCATGACCGCAAATCTATTGAGCTGTGGGTCTTCTGAAGCGACTGTTACTGCTTCGCTTAAGGTTCGTAGCGCGCTAATAGGAGTCTTGAGTTCGTGCGAAATATTTGCCACAAAATCACGTCTCACCGCATCAATGCGTTCTGCTTCACTTTCGTCCGTGAAGGTAATCACCACAGAGTCATAATCTGAGATAAGCGTTGCTTGGATCGCCAATTTTCGGGTGCCCTCACCGATGGGGCCGCGAGGAAGTTCGATCTGAGCGCTCTGCGGAAGTTTTGTGCGACGTGCTTTACGGATGATTTCCAGAATCGAATCGCCTACCAACTTTTCGTCACGGATAACACCCAGTGCAATTGCACTCTGCGAAAAATAATCAATGCGATTACCAGGACCGAGGATGACAGACGCCAGCCCGAGAAGATCGAGCATCTCTTGTACTTCTCTTGTTGCAAAAGATTGCTCGGGACGGATCTCGTACTTCTTTCGCTTTAAAGCCCGCACCATGGCTCAATCGTAGGGGTTTGGTTCTTTTGTACCCCACAAAAAGTTTGCTGAAATAACTGATTTACCCACTATTCACGCCTACGTTAGGGCGTGTTCATCTTTAATGATATGAAAACTCATGCCCACCCAATATTCTTACCCCATGCGCGACGCCTTTCATGAAGACCTAGATTCGATCAATCAAACTCTCGTCGAGATGTCTAACCTCGTCTCCGGAGCGATGGGTCGTGCCACAACAGCACTCTTAACACCTAATCTCGAACTTGCTGAAGAGGTTATTGCTGATGACGATCGCGTCGATGCGATTCAGCACGAGCTCGACAATAAGACTCTTGATGTGATGGCCCGCCAGCAACCTGTGGCCAGCGACCTCCGTAACCTTGTTACCTCACTTCGTATGAGCGCAGATTTTGAGCGCATGGGCGACTTCGCTCATCACGTCGCTCGTATCGCACGCATGCGCTATCCCAACAAGGCTGTTCCAGCAGAGCTCGAGTCGACTATCCAGGCGATGGGTGATGTCGCAGTAGCGCTCATCAATAAGGTCACCGGCCTCTTGCAAAGCCGCGATATCAATGTGGCGCTCGAGGTTGAGCGTGACGACGACGAGATGGATAAGTTGCACCGCAAACTCTTTGAAGTTCTCCTTGATGACAACTGGGCTCACGGAATCGAAACAGCAATCGATATGACGCTACTCGGTCGATATTACGAACGCTGCGCAGATCACACTGTCTCTATCTCACGCCGCGTCTACTTCTTGGTGACAGGCGAGTTTGCAGAGAAGAAGTCGTAAGAGTTACTTCTTACCCTGATTCGCGACTGCCTTAATAGCTTCCGCTGCTGCAGTTGGATCTAAGTACTCTCCACCTTTAACTACTGGTGCAAAGTTGCTATCTAATTGATAGAACAATGGAATTCCAGTTGGGATGTTCAAGCCCGCAATATCTTCATCGCTGATTCCATCGAGGTGCTTCACCAGCGCGCGCAATGAATTTCCGTGCGCAGTGACAAGAACTGTCTTGCCAGCTTTGAGATCAGGAATGATTGATTCTTCCCAATACGGAATCATGCGAGCGACAACATCTTTGAGGCACTCAGTGAGTGGAAGATCTTTTCCAAGATCGGCATAACGTGGATCTTGGTCTTGTGAAAATTCGGAGCCTGCAACGATTGCTGGTGGTGGAGTGTCATAAGAGCGGCGCCACAACATAAATTGTTCTTCGCCGTACTCGGCCAAAGTCTGCGCTTTATCCTTACCTTGGAGCGCTCCGTAGTGGCGCTCGTTGAGGCGCCATGAGCGCTTTACTGGAATCCAATGGCGATCACATGAATCCAACGCCAACTGCGATGTATGGATTGCGCGACGCAAGAGCGATGTGTGAACTACATCCGGCAAGAGGCCACGCTCTGCTAGCAGCGTTCCGCCCTTCTTCGCCTCAGCCTCACCTGCAGCAGAGAGTCGAACATCGACCCAACCGGTGAAGAGATTCTTTGCATTCCATTCGGATTCGCCATGGCGCAGGAGGATGAGTTTGTAATCAGACATGTGCATATCTTGCCATGAACAGCAGTGGAATTAAATTAAATGGGCGAACTGCTCAAGATTTGAGAGAGATTCCCCGCGAGTAACACGCCAGGCCCACTCTCGGCGAATTGCATCAGCGAAGCCAAGCTCCAGCAGTGGATTAAAAGAGGAATCTGAATACTGAAGTACTGAACCGAGAATACGATCGAGTTCTTCTGCATTAACGGCGTTAAGAGGCAAGCGCCCAACGAGGTAGATATCTCCTAGCTCATTGATAGCAAATGCAAGCCCATACATTGAGGCGTTCTTGCTCATACACCAATGGTGGACTGCAGCTTCATTCTCATCTGGCTTTCGGATCACAAATGCGTTGATGCTTAATGAATGATCTCCGATAATCAGTGCGCAATGGGTCTGCAACTTCTTCTCGCCTGGCAAGGTAACGAGAAAAGTATTGTCACTCTTATCAAAATCTAAATTCTGTGATGTCAAGAATTCTTCAATCACGGATGCTACTGACATTTAACCGATCTGCTTCTTCTCTGCCTCTTGCGCGCTTAATACTCGGTCATAGATGTCGAGAGTTCCGCGAGAGGTCGCATCCCAACCGAAGTGCGATGCATGTTCGAGTGCCCCCAAGGAGAGCAATACACGACGCTGAGGCTCTTGTAATAAACGCGCGATAACAGAGGACCAGGCACGTGGATTATGGCCATCGACAAGCACCCCTGAAATTCCATCAGCGACAGCGGTGCGAAGTCCGCCTACAGCACTAGCTACAACAGGGGTTCCGCAGGCTTGTGCTTCGAGTGCAACTAAACCAAAGCTCTCGGAATAGCTAGGAACACAGACTAAATCCGAGGCGCGATAGCAATCAGCGAGCCCTGCGCGATCGATTGGCGGTGCAAAACGCACCACATCACTAATGCCGAGCCACTGTACTAACTCCTTTAAGCGATCCACCTCTGCTCCGTTTGCACCTGAAGCACCACCCACAATGAGAGTAGTTAACTTGGCTCTCAAGTGCGGGGAGTGAGCAACCATCTCGGCAACAGCACGAATAAGTACCTCTGGACCTTTATGGGGTTGGATGCGACCCACAAATGTCACGACATGGGCATCGGTAGGCACATCAATTTTCTCGCGCGCCTTGCCCTTATCTCCCTTTGCGCTAAACATCTGCAAGTTAACGCCAGGGCTAACAACTGAAACATCATCAGGGCAGGCATCGTAAAGCGAAACCAAACTTGCTGCCTCTGCATCGGTATTTGCAATGAGCGCATCTGCTGCAGCAACAACCTGTGATTCACCTTGAACGCGAATCATTGGCTCAGGTGTTTCACCTTCGGCAAGTGCAAGATTCTTTACTCGAGCCATTGTGTGCATCGTATGCACCAACGGAATATCAAGTTCTGCCGCAACTGGCATCGCCACTTTTCCAGAGATCCAATAATGCGAATGAATGATGTCGTAGCTCTCGTTGCAGGTGAGCGCGGCCTTAAAGGCTTTTGATAGTTCAGGGATAAGGGTAGGAAGAACTTCTTTAGTAACTCCATCTACCGGACCAACATTGAGATGAAGTACACGAACACCGTTACCTAAATCAACAATATCTGGATAGTCGTTATTTGCGCGGCGAGTGAAGATATCAACCTTGATGCCTTGGGCCGCCATCTGCTGTGCGGATTCGCAGACATAGATATTCATGCCACCGGCATCACCAATACCCGCTTGATCAAGCGGAGAGGTATGCACCATCAAAGTGGCGACGCGGCGATTCACCCCATAAGGGTACGCAAGTTTTATATAAAACGCTCCTGCTAGAAAGTAGCGCGAATCTCGCCGATAACCTTGCCGCCACCGAGCACCGCCTCGGTCTCATACTTACTCTCAACGCCAAGGCGCTTGAGCCCCGCATGAACCAAAGCTCGGAATGGGCGCAGTGAGCCATCAGTGACTTTAAAGACCAGCGTGCGACCATCAGGCATCGAGGCAACTTCTACCGCTTCCACGCCATCTTTCATATAGAGGCCAGGTACCTCACGAATCATCGTTGTGGTGAGACGTCCTTCGCCGGCAACCATCTCAGGAAATGCCCGTGATGCTTCAATGACGCTGCGATGTGCCACATCATCCGAAATCGTGATGGCACGAATTGCGCGAGCAAGGCCTGCAACAGAGATCAAAAATAAAGGTGCACCGCATCCATCGGTACTGGTCAAGGTAATTTTCTCACCAGCTAAATTCTCTAACTCTGTGCGGCATGCAATCTGCAATGGGTGATCGGCATCGAGATAGTTATCGATCGACCAACCATTCTTCACGCATGTCACTAGCATCGCAGCATGCTTTCCACTGCAGTTCATCGCAATCCGCGTTGGTTCTTGATCTCCATAGGCACGACGTTCGGTTTCACCCAGTGGCTTATCGAGCATGCATTGCAGCGCGCTCTCATCGAGACCCACTGTGTTGAGAATTTCGCGAACCGCTGCAATATGTTCTGCCGAGCCAGAGTGGCTTGATGCACCGAGTGCGAGTAGACGCGGTTCAAGTTCTAATCCGTAACGAACCATCGCCGCTGCTTGAAAAGCTTTCACAGTCGAACGAGGAAAGATGAGATGCGAGCTATCGCCGAGTTCGAGATTGGTAGACCCATCTGCGTTGAGTGCAATTAAAAATCCACGGTGCTGGGATTCAACAACTCCACTGCGAACAACTTCGGCTAGAACCGCATCGTTCATTTACTGCTCGACCTGTCGCTCAAGTGATGACCAGAGATGTGCTTGTAGCTCTTTGCCTGGAGCTGCCATGTCATATGAGGTAAAGAGTTGACCTTCGACGAGACCATAGAGGCGAGCGCCGTCACTGACTTCTTTCGCAGTCGGTGCGACGTATGCATGATCAAGTGCTAACTGAATTGCCGGGCGATCATCGCTAATTTTTCCAAGCCAACCCTCTGAAATTCCTGTGCTATGCGCAAGAATTAATTCAATAACTTTATTTGGCTTCACGCGCCAGTATCCGCACTCAGATGCACCTGGGCGGATGTGATTGCCTTCTGCATCAATCAGCCATGACTTAGATGAGTACTCAAGAAATGGTCGACCATCGTGGCGAAATGTAACTTCTTGCACGTATTCGAACTTCTCGACGCCGGGCCATTCGCCCATACCTTTGCCGCCCCATTTGCCGACCATCCACGCAACGGGATAGAGATCTTCGTGAAGCCCTTCGGGGATAACAAAAGCCATTAGATTCTGCCTCTCTTATATGTGCGGGCATCGCGCGCCTGTGATTGACGTCGGCCGCGAATGCCATAAATAAGAAGTCCGATACCGATTGCGATAGAGATAATCCCTGATAGCGCAGTCGTAAGTAACTCCATGAGGCAATCGTAAGGGTTAGAACTTACGAACCGCCCACATAATCGCAAGGCAGGCGAGAGAAACAAGGAATAACTGACCCAAGAACTTCATCGCGTTCCTTTGACGATTACCTCTTGCGATGCAGCAACGCCATCGACTGTCAGGGTCGCATCGGTAGGAGTAGATCGCTTAACCAAGGCGAGCGCAATCGGGCCGAGCTCGTGGTGGCGCGCAACGGTGCCAAGAAAACCGACTTGATTGCCATCCAGTAAGACGGGAGTTCCAGGGTTAGGAAAGACCACGGCAGAACCATCGAGGTGGAGCATCACCAAGCGACGCGGTGGGGCGCCAAGATTAAAAATCTTTGCAACTGTCTCTTGTCCTCGATAGCAACCCTTGTTCATATGTACATCTTTATTGAGCACACCAAGTTCATTGGGAATCGCCTTATGGTCGGTATCGATACCGTGGCGAGGCCGGCCTGATGCAACGCGTTCAGCATCGAGCGCCCAGGTACCTACCTCTCTTGCGCTCTCATTAAAGAGGTTCTTCATGGAATCGAGTTCTGGGCGAGGCACGAGTGCGTATGGTCCACCGATAATTGTCGGTGTTCCTGGTGCGCGTAGAACTGAATAATCTCGTGAAGCATCTCTTGCATCGACCTTTAACATAAAGCGCATCTTCAAAAGATATGTGAGAAGACCCTCGGCATAACCTGGGTCAATCACAATAAATGTAGATGTTCCATCGTCGACGAGATTGAATTGGTATTCGACGTGTCCGTTGTGATCAAGAATCATCGCAGGCAACCAATCACCTGCCGGCAGATTAAGAAGATGCTGTGTTGTTAAATCATGTAACCACTTGATGCGATCATCGCCACTTACCTCAATCACAGATAGGTGTGAGAGATCTGCCCACGCTTTGCCCTCGGCAAGTGCGCGTTGTTCTTGCGCTGGCTGACCAAAATGCCAGATAGCGCCCTTATCTGGGCCTTCTTCAACATGGACAGCGGTCATAGCGCTAAGTCTATGAGTGCGAAGAGATAACTGCTATTTAACGCAGGCTGCGCA
>JACCDW011694205.1_pt1 | contig 11465 bp, 11 predicted proteins | sample 7449781 | NCBI WGS metagenome assembly JACCDW01 (sample SAMN15323449, study PRJNA562643) | freshwater metagenome | isolation source: river surface water | place: USA:Blue River Watershed | collected 2017-08-18
GATGCTAATCTAAATAGTTCTAGTTGCTCTTCTTTTGTAAGATCACTGTCAGATACATAGTTTGTTAATGGGTGAAAATACGAATCCTGTCTTTTCGACCAACCAATAAACTTTATACCATTCTTTAATGTTGAACCAGTATGTTCGATAAATTTATCTATTGGCAATCCTAATTCATCAAAAATGTATGTAAAGTTAGTGGTTGTTCCCTCTCCTGCACCAAGAACACCAACCCTAGAACTATCTATTACTGTAATGTCTGCTTTTGGTAATTTTTTATTAATTGTCAATGCAGCAAGATATCCAGCAGTACCGCCACCTGCAACAACTATTTTCAAAGCACTAACCCAAAATATTTAGCAATATATAATGTTGCTAGAACTGACCATAAAATATTAAACCAAATAAGTGTTGGTATTGTCTTTACTGTAGATGACCAAATAAGCCCAAGACTTGATACTAATGCAAATATGTAAAACCACCAGACACTTACATCAAATAGCAACCCTGGCAAAATTATAATCGCCTTAGCAACAAAGGCAAAAAACTCAACAGTATTTGCTTTTGTCCAATATTCTTTATGGCCCATTGTTTTTAATGCTTCAAGCCATTCCATGTGATTACTTTTTTTATTCATACAAGCATTTCCTTTATTTGATCGTTAAAACTTTTTCCAATATTAATTATATCACAATCTTCCATATCGCCAATATCTTTATAACTAGAATTTAATTTAATAATAGACAAAGAACTACCCAATCTTTCCTTCATCTTCTCCATCATTGTTTTGCCAGCCTCGTCGTTGTCTGCTATTAAAAATATGTCATTAAAATATTTACTCAATAATTCTATTTGCTTTGTAGATATGTTTGCACCTAATGTTGCTACTGCTGGTATACCGACCTGATCTAATCTTATCGCATCAAAAGATGACTCCACAACATACACGCTACTTGCAGTCTTAACACGATTAAGATTAAATAATAATTTTGATTTTGGTAATCCTGGGGTATTCTTAAACTCTTTTCCCTCTATAGATCTTGCAACAAACCCAACACAGATACCTTCATGATTATGAACAGGAACCGTGACCATATTTTGATTTTCAGAATATCCTAATTTAAATTTCTTTACAGATTCTTTTGTAATTTTTCTATTTTGAAAATAATTAATTGCTTTATCACTTGACATAGCCTGAGAAAATAATCTATCAATAGTTGATAAATCAAATTCAGTCCACTCTTCTTTATCTAATAATTTTAATGAGATATCTGATAAAATATCAGTCTCTACTTCTTTACTTTTAATAAATCTGATTGATTCAAAATATGTTCTATTTGAACAATGCATTACTAACTCTATTAAGTCTGCAGTATGACTGCACGAAAAACAAAAAAATAATCCAGTATATTTATTTATTTCTCCAGCAGGGGTTCTATGATTTGAATGAAATGGACAAAATACAACATATTCAGACTCTGCCTCTTTTTCTATATTTATGCCAGATCCTGCGAGAACTCTTTTAATCTGGTTGGCTGTGTATGAATTGCTTTCGCTCCGTCTACCCCTAGTATGCATTCGCTTTTCTTTCTCCCTATATATATACCGTATATGCTTAATATAAAGTTATATGTATTATTTTTTTCATTATATTCTATTGTAAACTGTGGATCAATGTCAAATCTTGGGACGTACCCAGATATACGCATTTCTGATACCAGTAACCTGATATATTCTTGCTGTAGTCTATATATGGATGAGTCATCATAAATAACACCATCCATACCAAACCTTTTTATAGGTTTGTGCTGATACGTTTCCATGGAACATATTATACTGACTTATCTTCATAATCCTTATACCTGTAATATCCCTTATCAAAATCAGCCTGTACTAGGAATTCTCCCATAAAACCATTACGGTTCTTTCTAAATACGCATTCAATAATATCGCTATTTGTACCTCGACCAAGAGCCAAAACCCAGTCAGCATCATAAGCAATTTGCCTTGACCATGCAGTTTGACCAAGTGTTGGCACGGTTTCAAGTTTGGTAACATCATCTGGAGTTGCAGAAGAAATAGCGATAATTGGAACTTCTTCTGATATGGCCATTAGTTTTAATTCACGAGACAAGTTTTTCATTCTAACAGTTTCGTTATCTGATTTTTGGTTTGGACTCATTAATTGCAAATAATCAACAATTACAAAATCTGGCTTATATTGATCAATCTTTCCACGAAGTACTGACGGAGTAATATCTCCACCAGTGTCATTAGAAATAATATGAAACTCTGGTCTTCCCTTTACATTCTTATCATGCCATGACTTGAGCATGTCTAATTCAATCTGTCCTGCGCTTATCTTTCTATGCGACCATAAACCTTCACCCATAATAGCAAATACACGATTACGAACTTCTGTTTCTGACATTTCAAGACTAATCACCATTGGGCTTCTACCTTGTTTCCAAGCCTGTACAGCAAAGTATAAAGATAGCCACGACTTTCCAATACCTGGATATGCTAAGAAGACTCCTAACTGTCCTGGCATAATTCCAGATGGCAGGTAGTTATCAAATCCTGGTAGTCCAGTTTTAATTCCTAAAGCGCCTGACTCTTGTTGCTTTTTTAAATTTTCAAAATATGCAACTGCTGAATCTAAATCTGTAACATCAATGTCACGAATTGCTGCTGTATTTTTTCTGAGTTCTGATGTTTTAGATATGAGAGACTCTAATGCTTCAACGCCTAATCCACCCTGAACATCTGTCGCTGTTGATCTTAAAATATCTTTAAGACTGTTTACTAAATATTCTGATTGTAATTCCTCAAGATGATGCTTAGTTGATCCTACACCATCAACTAAATCAAAATCTCTAAATTTTTCTATGACTAATTCTACTGGAGGAACTGTGCCATTATGCTCATAATATTTTCTTATAAAATGCCATACATCTAAATGTGTCTTTAATATGCCATCTACATTTGCCTGAAGCATTACATGTGCTTGTTTATCTTTAAGGACGGCTGATATTAATCTTGATTCTGAATTATTCACTTAGCCACTCCTTTGCCTTTTCTCTACGCTGCTGTCTTTCTTCTAAATCTTTACTCTGTTGTTCAATTGCCCTGATTATATCGTCTGCAATGTATGCAAAATGATTCCATGTAGGATTTTCAGTAACCTCAAAATAATATTCTAATAATTCATAACATTTATCAAGACCATATGACTCTACCAATGAATCAGCAGACCATTGCTCAACCCACTTATTATATCGTGGCCCTTGTCCTAGTTTAAACTTATAGTGTTTATCAAACCTACTCAACAGAGCCATGCGCTTCTGTTTGTTTGTCACCCTATTCGCTTTCTGCTAGTTCCGCTTTTGCTTCATTAATTTTTACTGTTAATTTGTCTTCAACAAATTTATATACACGCTCAAATGCTTGGTCTGTATTTTCACCATCACGCTTTGAGTCAACAACTCCCAAATCCAATCTTAGCGATTGGAAGTTTCCCAAATTTAATGTATATCCAAGTGTTACAGATACTTTTGTATCTTCCATTTCATACCCTTCTATTATATTGATTCAGACCAAATTGGTATATATCTACCGTCTTCAGTCTTCGTATATGTAAGTATACCATCTCCCATTCTTCTGGTCAACTCAGCCTTAGTGGGAGTAATATCATTTGTTATTAAATTATCTTTTCTAGGTCTTCCTATATGATATGTCGCCAGTATATCACGAATCTCTTTTACTTTCGATTCAGAGTAATAAGATCTAATTTGCCAACCTCTTTCACCATCTTTTTGTGCCCCAATAGGGTGCGGTATGATTCCACGCTTCATTAGTGTTGGCATATATTTTCTATGCCTATTGACAAGTTCTGCTGTTTGTGCTACAGTATATGCTCTTTCTTTTTTATTTTTAAAATCATTAACTAGGCAAACTTCTATTTTATCTTTAGTAATATTGTAAATAGACATAATGCCATTTGATCTATTACTATGTATTACTCTTATAAGATCTTTATTTAAAAACCATACTTTTTTGCTTGCAGGCACTACAGGGGAGAGATTGTATTCTTCGCTCGTTCTTGTTCCTTTTTTAGCAACCATCTACCCTCCTCCGAATCAGATGGTGGATGAAAAAATTTTCTTGATCCACAAATAAAACAATATATTTCTAAATGAAATACAGAACTGTAAACTCTGTCTACCATCATAAATCGTAAGCATTTTTTACATCTAATCATTAATTAGGTATACCGACGATAATTAAATTAACGCCAATAGAAACATCTCCACTAGAATTAAAATTAACAACGCCATCTACCTTAGATGTTGTAATACTTTTTATTACTACAGATACATTTTTTCCTGCTTCTGTACCGCCAATATTTATTGGGCTTGCCGTAACAATTGGAGCAAATTTAAAATCTGCTGGGAAATTGTAAGAAAATGGTTGTTGGCTTCCAATGCTCTGATTAGAACTTTTTACTACATCTGTATAGCCTGCAATAATTCTTGTTTCTGATGCCTTTGCATTTTGTGAAACTCCATTTGGTACATCTACCGTAACATACTTATATATTGCTGGTGAGACCTGTAGTGATAGTTCATTGATAGCATTTGCAATTTGATATATATATGAAACATCAAGTGGTTGACCTAATTCTGGTAATGGTATTTTTGCCATGATTCCTCCTGTCTAATTATATCAGACTTCCCTCATTTTCAAATAATGCTGCATCAGCAAATCTTTCTAATGGAATAGTTTTTACTTGTACTGCTATATGGATATATGTCTTATCTGACGGATACACTATTGAATAATTTGTTTGTGTTGTTTTTGTGTAATATTGCCATCCACCATTATTCCATTTTATATAAATATAATACTCTTCTATATTTTTTTGTGGTTCCCAAGTTAAGTTAATAACTCTATTATTAGTATCTATAATCATGCTATTTAAAATTTCAGAAGGAGTATCCTCAGCAACAATTTTATACACTGGAGACCAATGCGATGTTCTATTTTTATCCTCAGATATAAACCTATATCTTAAAACATATGTTTTGTTATTTCCAAAAAATCCTGGAAGTTTAGATTTTGGGATAATGACCTTTTTTATTCCTTGATCTGGAGTAGCCATTATTGCACATCCATAGCGAATCTAAATTCAATATAGTTTGTTGTATTGGCTTCCTTGATTACAGTTTCAGCGTTATTATTTTTTAATACTGTATAGCCAGTAAGTCCGTATACTGGATTTGTTGTTGAAACATTTTCAAATCTAATTGCATCCAAACCAATATAAAAGTTTTCTGAAGGAACATCATCTTTAACTACTGTTGTATATATTTTAACTATAGATACATTATTCCAAGTAAAGCCAGCGCTTTTATATAACTGTTGTAGTTGTCTTGTTTCTACATAATATCTATTATTGGCAAAATCATAGTCTGCTACGTTCATAATAACTTCAAACCTAGCCCATTCATTTACTCCTGGAGCATCTGACTCTGCAAACTCTAATAATATTTTAACGCTATCTGGAATAATTGATGGATCTGGATCTTTATTAATAATACTAAATGCTAACTTAATTTGATCTGTTGGAGCATTTTTATTAAAATCTAGTGCTGTTCCAGCGAGATGAATATGTGCAGATCCACTACCAATAGATAAATGATTGTCTACAATTTCTAGGTTTGCAGAATCTCCTCTCATCATAACAATATTGTTAAAAAATCTTGCTCTTTCATATCTTGAAGTTCTAAAGGAGTCTGTAAATACTATATTGTCAGAGTTTGTCTGGAATGCTTTTAGTGTTTGATCTATAAAATTATTATCTCCGAGTGGCTCATATATAATATCTAACGCACCAGCATTACCTAATTGATCATGATATTCCCAGTTTTCGTTTACAGTAAATGCAAAAAGCGATCTTGAGTCGTATGCCCCTGCAGAAGGATTTGCTCCTGCAGAATATACTCCAACTTCTGATATTTCATATCGTTCGTCTGTTGGCAACTCTGCTGTTAATACTATTTTTTCTATTCCATTATCATTAACATAACCCCTTGAAACAATTGGAACTCTAAACATTTCAAAGTCTAAAGTTTCTTTATTTGAATAATCTCCAAGAGGCTCTGAAATATTTAGGGGTTTTGAACCACAGCCAATCGCTATGTAGGATGCGTAGGCAGGTGCCTGCCCTATAAGATATTTGGCAATAATGCCTTTTCCAATATTAGTAATCATAATTACACCTCATATATTGTATCATCTAATACCTCCCCATCTGAAATTATAGATATTTCAACCTGTTCATCTTTTGCTAAATTAATGACATTAATAACTAAATCTCCCGTTACTTGATCAATATACACAATTGAGCAGTCTGGCCCTGTTCCACAAAGTGGGACTTTGCTAGAAAAGTTTATAGGAAACTGTTTAAAATAGTTAGAATCTGTATCCTGGAGACTTAAAATATTTTGTGGGTTATATTGAAAATAAACGCTACTGAGATTTTTTATGGGCTGGTATAAAGTGTTTTGTCCATTTACTAAGTCTGATCTTACAATATTGATTAATTCTTGACCTCCTATATTTTCAAATATAAGATCGGTCATTATTTCTATTGGAAGAGTTTCATCATTAAATAAAATTAAATCAGTTGTTGCTGGCTTTACATCTTTATTAACAGTTCCAGTTGGATATAGAACAGTTGGATCATCAGGAATAGCATTTAAACCACTAATATAATTTGCATATTCATCTAATTGCTCTTGACTTGTAACTTTTTTTGCGCTTCCAAATTTCCAAGACATGTTTTCTTCATGTGTTGGAGATATTGGATAATCATCGTATACAATCTTTCCGTCTCCAGTAAAATAAACCATATTACACCTCACTCAAATATAGGGTCATGCTAGGACCGCCTATATCCTTTTGATAGTCTATATTATATACTACAAAATTTGATGAGGCAGGAGATACTACATCCATACCGTCTTCATTTTTATATTCAATATTAACGATATCTCCAAGTTGAACTATTGGCATGCTAAAAATTTTAATACCAATACTTTTTCTTGGCTTCATTATTTTATCAATCATCCAAGACATTAGTTCTCTTGCGTCGTCCTCTGACTGTATGTATGGAGAATCTATTGCAAATTCTTTTCTTCCGTACGTTAATCTACTTGTTTTAATTTTATCATAATCTTGTTCTGCTCTTATTGGAGAAATTATTAGCCCACTTTTACCTATTTGTGGATCAGAAAAATTACTATTTTTAGCAAAATAATTATCTACAGTTAATTCATTTTCTGATTGCTGAGTAAATGTAATTCCCTGTATTCTTAAATAGTTGCCACTTGTTTCATCTAAATTAATGGTTGTATCGGTTGAATTAAATATTAAAAATTCTGCACCATATGATCCAGCCCTAAACCCAGATACTGTGTATCCTTTAATTCTATTAAATGTAGGAGATAGTTTTGCATATAAAGCAGGAAACGCCTTATCATATCTAACCTTAAGGTATGCTGCCTCTCTCATAATGCTTCCAAACTCATCAAAATATATATTAAACTTTGGTGGCTGACTTGCACTTATACCAGATAAATATGTTGATTGAACTATGCCAGACATTGCATACTTTCTAAATGATTCATTGGCATTAATTTCATTGTCCCCAAAAGCAGCAGATACTGGCGTATCTAAAGCAAATACAGTGTTCTGACTATAGTTATTTGTTAATGCATATATATTTTCAAACATACATTTTGACCCACCACGCACAAATAACGCCATGTTATTGTATGCTGGTGTAGGACTATTATCATCAACAATTCCGACTATCTGATTATTAATATATAAATAAAACTGTCTGACTGATCCTATGTCTTGATACTCTACGGCTAAATCATAAACAGTTGGATTTTCTTCTCCCATTAATCTTGATTGTCCAGTAAAGTTTCCATCATCAACAATAATATTAGCGAATCCGCCCCATAATTTAATTGGTATTGCATTTCCGTTTTGATCTGCCAAAACTTTATAGAATACAACATTATGTAAGTTTTCTGCAGCAGAAGAATATTCGCTTACATTATTTTCAGTTAAAGATATAATTTCAAAATAATACCCTACATTAGTATCTGGATTAAGTAAAACAGATATTCCTCCAGACCCACCAGAAATATTTAAACTTTGGTTTGGCTGAGATCCTGGAAGCACATAGTATGGTGTAGAATTTAGCGGAGTCTGCCCTCTTGTTTCACTTGATTCAATTTTGCCAACAATTCTCATTCTTGTACCAAAATGCTTATATCTATTGTCTAAAGCCTTATATTGATATGATAAAAAGTTAATAGGGGTTTCTGTAGTAGAAAACGATGGCCCATTCATAACTAAGGCAGAAGATTGTATTGAGCCAGTCTGTGTAGATTTAATTGTATTGTTTTGAGTTTCTTTTGTGAAAGATGTAGACAAAAAGTTTTTAATTACTCCAGTTCTTACATTTTCTTTTGCTTTAGTATTATTTACTCCTGCTGCAGATTGCGATAGTGGAAGATTAATTTTATTTATTATTTCTTGTTGTGTTTTTCCAATATACTCCAAACCAAAAAGGTACTGGCTCTTCATGTTCATTCCACGAACATAATTATTGTTTGTCCAGTATTGATCTATTCCCGCTTTATGAGATAATATTGGCGTACCAAACTGCCCTCTTCCATGTCTGGAAACTTCGCCGTTCTTCATAATTGTAATACCATTTATTTCTTCATATTTTGGTTCTGCATATATCCTTACTAGTCCAGTAGGGTATATCTTTCCATTAAACGTTAATTTTCCTAAATAATCTTGATACTCCTGATTACTACTTATCCAAACATTACCAATGGCACCTACTGTTGTGGTTGTGAAAGTGACCTTGCCATTACCCTCTTCTCTAGCAACTATTCTTTCTGCGCCAGGTATGCTGTATTGAACTGCATCGAATCTTATAATTTCTCCATTTGTATAAAAATATCCAGAGTGTCTGCTTAACCAATAAACTGCCTCGCCTAAGTCTATTGTATTATTGGTTAGTTGATTTCCAACAACTGATGGAACAGATGAAGATAAATCAGAGTTTAAAGGAATAGCAGATAGGCTGTATGCAGATTGGCTTTGTGTTTCTCCATTGATTGATCTTATAGAATTTTCCCCAGTTATTTCCCATAAAAGGACTGGCTTATATATCCAATTTTTAGCAGATGCTTCATTGTCAACCATACTTGCTTGCTTAATAGTTCCGTATGATCTTTGAATATATCTTGACTTATAGTTAATTTTACCGTCATTAAAAACATTTTTATCAGTAGAAGCAATATCGATTATATTAGTTAGTTTTTGATTAGTTGATTTATTTTCAATGGCACCATCTTTTGCTAAGTCTCTGGATCCATAAAATGTAAAAACCTTGTCTCTTTGTTCAGAGGATGGCAACATATAATTTTTGCTCATCATAATAAAATTATTATATTCATCAAAGAACATTGCTGTTTGCGTAGAAACTGCAAGATCATTTAATACTGACGCCACAGTTTTATCTGGACCTATATAGAAGAATGGAATTATTAATTCTTTTTCGCCGTTAACTCTTTTAAATGTATAATTTGAAAATCCTACTGAATCTAATAATAATGATACTGCATAACTTAAAGATACATTAGTTACTAACATTTGTGGTGCAATTATTGATTCAAAATAAAAATACAAGTCTCTAAGTTCAAGATTTACCTTTCTATCATTTGGATTATACTTTGGAAATGCATCACAATACAACGTTTTAATTGGAACCATGTAGTCATATCCATCTACATCAATAACAATGTCATAAAATTTAATCTGTATGTTATTAGATAAATATTTATAAATAATGCTTTCAATATTATTTTCATTAAATGCATTATCATAATCAAATAAAGATAATGTTCCAACCGAGGCTAATAATTGTCCTACTGGAAGACCGCTTGCACCAAGATCTGAGGCAGACTTTTTTACAGAAAATCCTGTTACTTTTTCTGAAATATCTGCAACTAATCTTGGAGAAATTTCTATTAAATCAAATGTAGAGTTAACCTTGTTCATTGTATCAATTACAACTCTTATGCCCTTAATGTTTTCAAATTCTCTATATATGGTTTTATTTTCATTAGCAGAAATAAAGGAAACTGGATCTGTTAAATCTGTAACAAAATTAGTAAGCCTGCTAACTCCTTCTTCTTCTAAATACCATCCATATGAAGGAACAAAAGTTTCCCATCCATTATTAAACCAAATATGGTATACACCTATATCATTTTCATTTTGTTTTATTAAATATGCATATCCGTTTATAGACTCTTTAGGAAGAAATGACTCACTATAATATTCTTCTGCACGAATAAACACATCCTTATATTTGTCTGGTACCTTTAAACCATATGATAGTTCAACGTATCCGTCTGATTTTATAACTGCTGTACCATCTTGTCTTCTAGAATTTTTATCAAAAGATACTGCATCAATCCATTGATTTTGTTTTAAATACTGAATTTTCCATTTGACTGGGGTAGTTTTATTTGTGTCGCCGTATAACGGGTCTGAAAATGATCCTCCTGGACCAGAGAATGGACCAAGGTCAACTGAACCAACATTAGTTTGCATCTTAACTACTATTCTATTTGTTGGTACTTTATCATTATAAACAACAAAGGGGCATGCATCATCTATAAAATATTGACCATTAACTTGTTTATTTGCTATACCATACACAGATCCAGATTCAGTTCTATATGATGTCCAATATTTAAAGTTGTCATTTTTATCTGCCATATAGTACCTTGGTCTATTAGACATATTCATATTAGAATGATGAACCTTTTTCCCTGGAATATAGGCGACTTTATTAATTCCAGATCTTGGCCTAAACTTTTTAAAACAATCTTCTAAAGAATAAATCATTTTATTTTTTATATTTTGAGATAATAAAAACCACGGTTGTTCATTATCACTTGGATCAATACCACCATCTATTTTTACATCAGCATCTGTAGCACCAGTATAAAAATTTCCAATATCATTTTGATCAAAATAGTTTGGAATTAATTTATATTTTTCATCAACCGATAAGGTTGGTCTATACCTATAGTTACCAATTTTAAATATATTATTTGCTATATTCATATTCCACTCTGCGATAACTGCAGACTGAGTCTTTATAGTATTTGATGACTCCAAGTGTGTTTTTAAGGTATCGTTTTGAAACATTATACCTCTTCCAACGTCACACTTATATTCCAGAAATCAAAATTAGTACCGCCTCTTTTAACAATACTATAATTAAAGTCTGTAAAATACATTTCTATTAATTGATTATATTGTGGTAAATGTGCATATGAATTATTATCAATATTGCC
>JACCDW011251593.1_pt1 | contig 11462 bp, 18 predicted proteins | sample 7449781 | NCBI WGS metagenome assembly JACCDW01 (sample SAMN15323449, study PRJNA562643) | freshwater metagenome | isolation source: river surface water | place: USA:Blue River Watershed | collected 2017-08-18
CAATTTAAGAATTTTATATTTGGTATATGTCAAAGAAAGTATATACCAAAACAGGAGATAACGGTACCACAACACTTTTGGGTGGAACAAAAGTTCCCAAAGATGATTGGAGGTTAGATGCCTATGGAACAGTAGACGAGCTAAATTCATTCATAGGACTTCTTGCTGACAGAATGGATGGTTTGAAAAAAGAGTTTGATTTAAAAATCGAACAACTTGAAATTATTCAAGACAAGTTATTTAGAATCGGTTCATTGTTATCCTATGACCATTTAGGTTCCTTCAAAATGGAACTAAAAAAAATTACACTTGACGATGTAGAAGGGTTGGAATTGTGGATAGATGAAATGCAAGAAACCTTACCCGAACTCAAAAATTTTATATTACCCGGAGGTGATGAAGTTGTTTCACTTTCACATGTTTGCAGAACTGTTTGTAGAAGAGCCGAAAGAAGATGTGCCAAAGCAATTCAATATCCTGAAATTTTAATTTTCTTGAACAGATTAAGTGATTACTTTTTCGTTTTATCAAGATATACGAATCACGTACTTGGTTACAAAGAAAAAATTTGGAAAGGTTAAATTATATATTCGATAGAATCACCTGGCTCAATGTTCAATTTTTCACAAGTACCACCTTCAAGTTCTAAAACAATGTTTCCATTCCCACAATAAACAGGACAATCATCACCCTTACATGGAGGACAGTTGTGATGAATATTAACGATTACATTATTTTTTACTATTAAAATGTCTAAAGGGATGATACAGTTTTTCATCCAAAAACATTGATTATTACCTCCCATGAGAAAAAGCAAACCTTGAAATGAAGGATTAAATTTTTTACCCATCATTCCAATAGATTGAGATTTTTCGTCAGCAATTACTTTGATTTTAAAAATATTTTCGTTAATTTTGACTTTCATATATATAATAAATACAAATGGATAGAAAAACTTATGTAGGTGTTATGGTTAAATGCGGAAACCGTATTTTACTATGTAAAAGAAATAATCAGGGGTCTTTTCCTGGGATGTGGTCAATACCTGGTGGTAAGTTAGAAGACAATGAGTCAACTCAAGAAGGTGCTAAAAGAGAATTCTTCGAAGAGACCGCAGTGGATATTGATAATCAAAATCTTGAGTTTGTTGGGTTGATTCCAAGGCACACAAGGGATGGTAAGAAAGTTAAGGGACTGATGTATGTTTATTTACTAAACACAGACAAAGAAATTGAACCTGATTTAGCATCCGCTATCGATGGTGAAGAACACACTGATTGGAAATATTTTAAAATTGATGAGATTGACCCGATGAATACAGGTGATTATATGTATAAACTAGCTGAAATTATTTTGAAATGATTAAAAAATTGTTTTATAAACTCAAGAAAGCGTTTCAAGATTTGTGGTTAGGATTTAAAATTGCTGAGGAGAATAGACACAAATCACAATGGGGTAAATTTTAAAAATATTTTTATTTAGGGTTACTTTTTGTATTTTTTGGTATATTTATATGTTCATGTCCGAAAGGACGAACATCCCCAAAAAACCGTTCTGAGAGAAATCGAGAGGTTTCATCAAACTTGGAACTACGAGATGAATGAAGCAGTAATCTCGAAAAAAAAAGTCCCACAATATTTGGAAGTTTAAATATCTCACCTTATCTTTGTGGGACTTTATTATCAAAACAGTTCTTTAACATATTGATTCTACCCATGTACAACCAGAGCATGACTTGGATGGTGACGACGGGGAATGGGTAGAATTTAACTTAACATCGCGTGATAGAGCAGCGGTAGCTCGGAAGGCTCATAACCTTTAGGTCGTAAGTTCGATTCTTACTCACGCAACAAAAAAAAGTTTTATAAAAATTTGGAAGTATCAAAAACCTTTCTTAATTTTGTAGAACAATCGAAGGAAACGGGTTGTAAAGGTCCCTGAAAGGTTTCAGGTCGTAAAAATACCTTTTTCCTTCGAACTTGATAGTTCTTTGATTTAAGATATTGGGCGGTCTATAGTCCATAAAATAAACAGTGAAGGCAGTATAGAGGGACCTACCTCGGTTGAAGTAGGTTGCGGCTCGATAGGGGTGTCCTCTGTTGAGCTCGAGTAGACAAGCGGGATATCATCGTCCCTGAGTAGCTGAGGGTGACACTGTAGGCGAAATGGAATGATGACCAAGCGATGTGGTTCGTTTGGTTGAGGTGGGAACACCAACAAGAATAACCCGTAGAACTCTTGCAAGAAGTATGGTCATCCAACTATACAATTGCGTGATTCAATATCAGAGTTGACTTAAAACCGAAAGGTATGAGTTCGTACAGGTGGTGCTGTTGTTCTCCTTAACCTTAGTCTACCAAGACATGAGTTATGAAGTTGACTTAAAGTATGGAGGTAGGGATATCTCAGAGAGTAGTTCAGTATTTCCTCGTTCAAAAGATGGGGAAGCAGGTTGACGGACCGCTACTTTCCAAATCCACAAACCAATTCATTTGTTAAATGTTATTAACAATAATAATTACAAACGGAAAAGTGTCCGTCAGTTGTTAGTGAAAGGTGACTACATAGTCGTGAAAAGTTCACGGCCGTGAAGGGTCCCAAGCCCGACACGATTTTTGAAAAAGTTCTCTATTCTCGCAAGGAAGTATTGGTGAGGCATCATCGAGGAGTAGCAAGTATCAAGAGAGTATCTGACAACTCAAGGTTTGATTAACCTAATTAATCGTCACTGAGAATTACTTCTCAAAAGGAAGTGGAAATGAAGGGAACTCATAATCCTTTTAAAGATTCTTAAATAGAACTTGTATTCTCAAAGTTTTTTTAACTAATTGACCCCGTTTGTTTCTACAAATGGGGTTTTTTGTTTAACCTCTATAAACAAATCGATTATTTATCTCTGAAAGGTTTTCAGGTGATGCAACTTGTTTGCAATGATACGTTTCTGTCTCTGTAGTAACAATAGAATCGAAATATATTGTTTCATTCAAATCTAGTATGTCGTATGACCAAACATCATTAGGCAAAGTAATTTCTTTTTCATAGTTCGTACTCGACTTAAGATTTATTGTCATGGTATCATAATCTCTATTCCAATAAAAAACTATAATTTTATCTTTGAGTTCAGTTTCACCATTATCTGGACTAATTTTACAAATTCTTGGTACAGTTTTCCATCTGTTAGTCCAAATCTCACCCCCTGAAATTTTATCAAATTTAGTTTTCGGGAACATTTCTCTCATATTACCCGAATAACATTCTCCGTTAGGTATTTTATTTTGTGATTTTTGATATTCCAAAATTACTGATATCAAATATTCAATCCATTTACCAAAGTAACCAACCCTTTCACATAACTTCCAATACTCATCTTCATTATTAACTAAGCCAAAACCATTAAAGAAAGTCGTATGATACCCAACCATATGTACATCAACTAGGTAGTGTTCAGGGTGTTTCCATTGACCCTCATGTCTTTTTCCGTATAATAAATAAAAAGGATATTTTTCAATATCATCTTTGATTCTTAATAACTCGTCCGTGTCGAATTCAATATCATATTCTATTCTGAATACATAATTAAACCCTAAAGTTTTTGCGATATTGGATGATAATATGAAACTATTATAGATGTTTGCAACGTGGTCTGTAACCCCTTCTAAAGGTAACCAGTTTTCGATTACTCCATGTCCTATGTCAAAATAAACATAGGGGTTATTATAGGCTCCTGAGTTCAGGATTTCCTCACTTGGACTACCTATTTTAACACTATCACCGTAATAAAAATAATAATCGACCTCAGATTCTAAATTACCGGAATTTATATGTTTGTTCAATAATAAAATTTTGTAGTTTGGTAGGGTGGATTTAATTTTTCTTATCAGATTGTAACAAACATTGACCCTTTCATTATTTGATAGGTACGCGTCAATACATATGAGTGTTTTCATTATTTGTAATTATTTACATAATCGGAACAAACCCCTTTACAACCAGTTATATCGTTTTGGTGGATTTCAGGAAGTAGGACGATTGATTTTTTTATTGGACTTTTTCTTGGATAAGCCCATATATAATTCTTGGAAGTTAATGTAAACTCATCATTTTCATGCCAAAAATAATGAAGACAATAATTTTTTATCTCGATGAGAGACTCCAAGTTTTTACAATGTATCCAAAGTTTTGGTTCTCTTTCAAGTAACCAATTAATTTCAATTTTATAGGTCGGATAATCATGACCTAAATACCAAGCATTATCTCTATACCACACATCAATCTCAACATCAAACCCCATTGCAATTGCTTCCATTATGTAATATGGTGAATTTTCTCTCGCTTCATTTGGCCCATCTATATTTCCTCTATGTGATATTAATATCATTATTGGTGTTTAAAAAATTCTATACGCCAAATCTTCTGAAAACCTTTTTTCTCCCCATTTTGCAATTGCTGCTTCATACTCTGGTTTTTCGAAGTCTTTATTGATTGCCTGAATCATAGCTTTACCCCCTGCTAATGTTCCCATTGGGTGACCATGCATTGCACCACCTACGTTGGCCATCCAATCGTTTGTGTCTAAAAGTTCATTTATATATTGGACTAACCCTGGATGCATACCACAACTTAAAGCGGGTACAATATTATATTTCCATAACATTGATAATGCGTCCATAAGTTCTTCGTTGTCTTGATTCATGTATCCACCTATCATCCCTGCATGTATGGAATCAGCTCCTGACCAACCTGCAATCTTACAGATGACTGGCCAATATATGTGAAATGGTGCTCTCCTATCTGTAAAGAACTTATCTCCACTTTTTTGGAAATGTATCCATAGATTTGGATTTTGTTTTCTAATTGCTCTATAAACACCCAAACCACTCCACACGTTTATATGAATTCCATTGCCACCCTCTTTCTCCACAAAATCAGCTCTTTGTAATGCATATGGACTATCTCCATTTATACAAAAACAATAAATTACATCAGGGGCATTTTTGTATAACCAATTTGATATTAGGGGAACTCTTTGAATTAAAGGACAGTGGTCCGGGTTACCGAGTAGTTCATCTTCTTTAATGAAATTTACACCACCGTACACCATTTCTTTTACCGCTTCCAATAATACTTCAGGACTCATTCCTACTTTTGGTTTTATGATACCACCGAAGAAAGGTTTTTCATAAACACCATTGAACTTTCTAAACCCATCGATACCGTATGCGGGTTTCAATCTGAAACTATTCTCAACAATGTCAGGTAAAGTAATATCTAAAACATGACATTGTTCTATTTCTAAGATATCAACTTGACCGCCAGCGACATGACAAATAATTTGGGAAACACCATCTTCTTCAAAATTGATATTAGCCAAAGGGAATGCAATGTTGATAACACCTTCCTTGATTGACTCCAAATATTTTTCATCTTCCATAATGAAACAACTATGGTCTCTGAACATTTGGTCAGTTTCCCAAACACTTCTGTTATTTGGATTTCCAAGACTTTGTCCAACCGCGAGATTCCAAGCGGCGGTTCTTAAAGATGTTTTTCCTTTCAAAAAGTATTTTACAATGAAGAATTTATTTTTATCAATATCTTTTGTGAATATATTAATCATTTGAAATATTTTTATTTTACTACAAATTTATCTTGAGTTGATGATGGAGTTTTTACTATTAGAACGGTACAATCTTCTAAAAATATTGGGTCGGCTATTTCATATGGTCTCAAGATGAAGATATCACCTTCATTTAATTCTTTGTTTTGAATAGTCATTTTACCTTTGACCAAATAATTTATTTCAGTACCAATTTTATGGTAGTGAGTGTCCCAGTTTTCACCCTTTTCATGAAACTTGTAGCAAACTTCAAATAATTCTGTTTTAAATACTGAAGGTTCAAAGTTACCTATGAACCAACCATCTTTCATGTCTTCAATTTTATATATCTCCATAAAGTTCTTGATATTTTTTTAAGTCTTCAGGTACTCCAATTGGCCAATGAAGGTTATAGAAAAATGGTAAAATTTTCATGCCGGCTTTGATGAGATAATTATAGCTCGGAGCGATATAAAACTCATTATTATATTTCTCATTGTTCTTTATCATTTCCTTGGCAGAATTTACGAAATCTTTTCCATTTCTCCAAAAGTGAACTCCGTTTGTTGCGATGTTACTGATAACAATCTTTTCTTTTACTTCTGTAACCTCACCTTGTGGGTCTAATTTCATGTAAGAATTTTTCTTTGATGAAGAAACAAATGCACCCAAAATACCATCTGCACTATTTTTTTCACAAAACTCCAATAAAGTCGATACATCGAAGTCGTGAATCATTTGGTCACAATTAACTATGATGAGGGGAGAATCGGTTATGTGTTCCTCCGCTAAAAGGGAAGTACAAGCCGGACCATCCGTCAACCCATCAACTTCGATGATAACACAATTTGGTTTTATAGAATTTAGAAAATTATGTAAATCGTTATCAACAGAATGACTCTTTTGTATCAAAAATATGTGCTTACCATTAATGTTTAAATTTTCAACCACAGATTGAACCATAGGTTTTCCATTCACAGGAATAAAAGGTTTCGGTAGAGTGTAACCAACATCCGAAAATCTTTTACCCGCGCCAGCCATCGGAATCAGTACTGTTACATTAGAATCTTTCATTGAACTTATTTTATTAAAAATATAATTTTATGGTTAGAAATAAACAACTGAAATATTAATTTTCGGTTGAATTATACTTTGTGGTTTTTTTATTCTATTTTTAGAAAAAGTTATACCGTGATAAAATTAACTGATATAGAACTGATAAGTACACCTCAAAGTTTCTTCGATTCATTTAACCAATTCATTATGAGTAATGATACTAAAGTTTTTAATAAACTTATAGCAAGAGCGTTCATATACGATAAAGTTAAAGATGTTCCTGGAGATATTGTCGAATGTGGGGTCCTCAAAGGCTCGGGAGTTTATACATTTTTGAAACTTAAAAGGTTGTTGAACCCAAACTCTTCGAAGAGGGTAATTGGTTTCGATTTTTTTGACACAACTGAACTTTTGAAATCCTTGAACAATGAGCAAGACATAGAGTCTATGAAAGTTTTATTTTCGGGACGTGATTTTGTCCATGAACAGTCTTTCGAGGAAACTTTGAGTAATAAAATTATGTCTGACGGGTTTGAACTTAGAGAATTTTTGTTGGTTCAGGGAGATGTTTGCAAAACAACAAGGGATTTTGTTAGGGATAATCCTGGATTTAAAATATCTTTACTTTACATGGATGTAGACTTGGAAGTACCAACTTATGAAACGTTGATAAACCTGTGGGACAACATCTCAAAGGGAGGGATGATTGTTTTCGACGAATACGGATTTCATAAATGGAGTGAATCGAAAGGGGCTGATAGATTCATTGACGAAAAATCTTTAGAAATCAAACATTTGGACTACATATCACCTTCGGCTTACATTCTAAAGAAATAGAAACTTATTTCATCCAAGGAGACCTGTCAAGAAATCTTTGGAGTTTTGACCTATATTCTCCTGTTTTCTTGTAGTCTTCAAAGTCTTCTGATATGTCTCTTGCGGTATTTCTACCTACTTCAAATGCAAGTACTGCGTAAAGAAAATGAGGGGTTATTTGAGTTTTTTCTGATTTTTCTAACTCTGAAATGACATGCCGAATTAATACATCAACATAATTATCCGCAAAATGATGCCCTTTGAATATTTTTTTTAGTATTGATAAATCTTGTTCCATCATGATAAATATTTTGTATTATTAAATATAATCCATATCTTTGTATTCTAAACAAAACGACATGAATATGAATCAAAACAACATCAAAATCACGAATGAAGTTCATGGGGTACTATTGGACGAAACATTTATCAATCCAGCTCAATTCAAGTTGTTTTTGAAGATGGTTCAGGGATGTATCGCTGTAAAAGAGGACCTTACGTTTTTCAACGGGGTTGATTTTTTCGTTCATATCCCATATAGGTTTTTGGTTGATTCGATAATCACCACCAAAATAGAATATACAACTTTGACTGACCAATTGATGAACAAATCTAAAATCGAAGCAGATGCAATCAGATAAAATTACAATTCAGAATATTATTGATATGTCAGTACCACACGGTTACAAAGAAAGTGGTAGAAGAAGTACCATTGAAACAGAAAGATTTGTTCTTTCTATAGTAGGTGGTTCAACAGGACTTTATGGAGATTTTAAAGATACATTCGAAGTTGCGGTAATCGATAAGAAAACAGGTGATTTTGTGACAAAACTTTTTGAACCTGAAGCAACTGATGACGTTATGGGTTATCTCCCTGCAGAAGAAGTTGTCAGAATTGCCAATTATTTTGTTCAGAAAAATGTTTCCAAGTTAGATTAAACTTGGTGGTGGAGCGATTGTCCTGTAATACCGGACAGTCCCAATCAAGAGAGACTTTGGTCTCTCTTTTTTTTATTCATACCAAAACCAATATCCGCAATTGTTGTAGAAGAAATTGTTTGCAGCACCTTCGAACATATCAAGCATGTCACTCCATTCTTGCATATCTGTATCTTGGTATAACTCTTCTTTAGTATATAATCTTCCTTCATCTGGATGCATAAACATACCATCACCCCAAGAATATATTATTAAAATTGCATCTTCCGATTCTTCCAAATCAATTCTAAATTGTTTTATCTTAAGATAAATGTATGATTCAGGATAACCTGCATCTTCTAAATCAATTCTAATACCTTCAGGAGTATTTAATTTATCGATTGTTTTTTGTACGAAATCATGGGCACCATCCTCTCCTAAGTATTCAACCAAGTCAGTTAAAAAATCTCCCTCATTGTAATCCAAAGATTTGAATAAAGGAATAAGATTTTTATTTGGGTAACCAACTTTTTTAAAATATTTTAATATGATTTTAAAATTTTTCATTAGTACATATAATCGTGTGGTTTATCCATTGTCGTTAAACTCTCAGGATTTCTTCGTATAAATAAATCTGTTTCTGAAAGAGGATTTAAAGTGAAACAGTAGATTTTATCGGGACTAACTTCAGTTCTGAATTCACCTCTATCTTGTTCTATTGACAATATAAACATTTTTTCTTCATCAACAAAAGGTGTGAAATCTTCAATACCTGTTGGATTATTAAGTTCCATAGAATTTCTTAATCTATTAATTAAATTTTTGTCCCAAGTTATGAATGTGGTGTTGTGATAATTGAGTTCATCCGATTCTACTGTTCCATTTCCATTACAATCTGTACAAGTTTCAGATGAGTCACCTCCACAATTATTACAGGTTTCTCTACCACCACCATCACAATCTTCACAATTCACTTCACCGTTTCCGCGACATTCACTACACTCATCCCCTTCTTCATCTTCAGCGTCACCATCACATGCAGGACAGGTTACTTGTCCACTACCACTGCACGTTGAACATTCTAATTCTCCATTACCATCACAAAGGTCACAATCAATACTTCCATTACCATTACAATTATCACATTCATCTTCCGCATAATCACCCTCACCAAACTCAAAATAATTACCAACCCAAGAATTTTTAATTATTCCATCACCCCACTCAAAACCACCAGTTTCGAAAAGTGAATAGATATATATTACCATTTTCACATAATCTCTCGTGTCATATCGAGAGAAATATTCTTGATTGTTTTGTACATCCGACAAAAATTTGTGATAAATCGAAGTTAGAGATTTACTATCTTTATATCTATTGGATAACTTTGAAGATATTTTTTTTAATTTTTCATTCATAATCATAAAAATTTATACTCTATTTCCAAGGAATCGAAATCTACCCCAAACACATCTATTTTATATTTTTCGTATATCTTTTCTTTTAAACTTTCTTGAAACAATGATTTCTGAAATTGCCATTCAAACTCTTCCTCATTGACTTCATCATTGATAGTTCTATTTTTGACCATTAAATACATTACAATGTAATCGTGACCTTCAAACTCATCAAGATTAGCTTTATTGATTTCTAAATCAAATTCTAAACTGTATCTATAACCTCCCCAAGGTTCTCTCTCAGATATTCTTAAATGGTTAACCTCTTTACCAGATATTTTATCAAGTAATTTTTTAACATCTTTACCCATAAATGATAAATAGATTTGTTTTTCAAAAGATTATTAATTATGATTATCAAAAATCGAAATATGTCAATCAATGTAAATTTAACTGAAGAAGAAATTTTGGGAACACCAAATGACATGGAGTTGGGGGAAAAAGTAAGACAAAAATATTGGATAGAAAAAGAACATGAGTCTTTGAGAGATTTTGATGAAGACAAATATGTCATTGTAACAGACGAGAATGGATTGGTCAAAGGGATTCACCTACCATCTGAAGACCCATATACCCACAATGGCTACGATAAATGTGTTGTTTGTGGTAAACTATCACCTTACAAAACAACGACCAATATCGACTTTAGAATCGGTTACGTTGAGGGTGCGGGACAGGGTTGTTTCCAACCTAACATATGTGAACAATAATAATATTTATATGTTATGATGGATAATAATTATGAAACCACAGGTCTTACTTATGTTGAGACCATTGCAAGACCAGATGATGTCCAAGATGTTGTGTTCATCAATGAAAAATTTTATTATTCCGCACAATGTTATACAGGTATAATCCAATTTGTGAGGGCTCAAAGATGTAATGAACCGTTATCCGACGGTTCATTACCTACACATGAAGAATGTATGCAAAAAGACGTTTGGAGGGAAAAATTCAACGGAAATCCCCAACCACTACAGGAATGGATAGATAATTTACCCTAAAAAAAGTTTTGGCTGGTAATGTAGAAAGTCCTATCTTTGTATTCACAAAATACAACATATGAACACAATCACTACCACCCCAGCAGTTAAAGTTAGCACAGACCCAGTAATGGCAGGAGACGTTTTCTACGGTTCTTTTGACACCACAATCAAGGGTAAGAGGACTTCTGTCATGGTTTCTAATCATTTGAAAGATGAGAATGGACAATATGAGTTCCGTGTGGCGGCTAAGTGTCAGGCGGGATTTGTTAATATCTCTGATATAACAGGAACCTCTTACGACGCAATTTCTGGATGGTCTAAAAACGGTCTTGTTAATATTCAAGTAAAACACACCTACGATAACGGCAGAACCCTTTGGTTTAATGTATTGACGATTAAAAGTGGTAAGTGGCACAGTATTGACTTGGGTTTCCTGAAAGTGTTGACCGTAGGTAATATGAGAACTTCTTTCCCTGATATGTGTGACATGAACTTGTGGGAAATGGTCGGAGCCAAGACATGGGCTGACAAAGCATTCACTCAAAACTAAAATATAATCCCTCAGAAATGAGGGATTTTTTTTTTGGCTGGTAATTAAATAAATCGTATCTTTGTATTCACAAAAACAAACAC
>JACCDW011977018.1_pt1 | contig 11462 bp, 6 predicted proteins | sample 7449781 | NCBI WGS metagenome assembly JACCDW01 (sample SAMN15323449, study PRJNA562643) | freshwater metagenome | isolation source: river surface water | place: USA:Blue River Watershed | collected 2017-08-18
ATAATTAAGACAATCCTAGGAGGATAAATTGGCTACAACAGTATACGACGTAGAAGAAATTGAACTTCAAAATGGCTCAAAGGTTAAATTAAAACCTTTGACTATCAAAGCCTTAAGAAAGTTCATGGCAGAAATTAAAAAAACTGAAAACTCATCAGGAGAAGATGAAACACTTACAATTCTAATTACAGCATGTGGAATTGCAATTGAATCACAAGTACCAGAATTGGTAGCAGATAAAGATAAATTAGAGGATGCATTAGATATGCCAACCATTAATCGCATTCTAGAAGTATGTGGTGGAATTAAACTTGACGACCCAAACCTTCTAGCGGCAGCGGTTCTGGCTGGGCAGAACTAGATTTAGCCGCTTTATTAGGAGAAGTTTTTCTTTTAGGTAATTGGAAAAATTACGAAGAGCTAGAAGAAAGTCTCTCAATGCCAGAACTGATACAAACATTTAAGTCAATGCAAAAAACTGAAGATGAGAAAAGAAAATTCTTAGCATCTCTTCAAGGAGTAAACTTAAATGGAGAAGAAGAAAAAGAAGGTCCAACCTTTGACGATATACGAAGAAAAGCATTAGGTGTAAATGTTAGTGGAGATGATGTAGTGTCACTTCAAGGACAGTTTGCCACAGAAGCTGGATTCGGAATAGGAGCAGGTTTAGGATACTCTAAGGAGTAAAATTATAGTAAATGGCTGAAGAACAAATAGTAACGAATATAGTCGCTAAATCCGACTTTTCAAATCTTATTGCAGATCTCAATAAGGTATCTTCAGCCTTACTTAATCTTCAAGCAAAACTAAACGCAACTAATAAAAATTTATCATCACAAGTAAATGTGATGAACCGTTCCTTTGCAGAAACAATGCGAAGCACAGGACAGTACTCTACCCACTTTGTAAGTCTAGCTTCTGATGTAGATAAATTTGGCTCACAATTAGATAAAGGCCAAGTTAAATTAAAACAATTTTTTCAAGTATATCAAGGTCATATTAAAACTAATGGCGGATTAATTAGACAATTAGCTCAACAACAAGTTCAGTTACAAAATGCAATTATGCAGCCTCTTGGTAAAAATGCCGAAGGCTTAATGCAATACAATGTACATATTCCAGCAGGCTTAGATAAAATAAAAAGTAAATCTGCACTAGCTAAACAAGAATTACAAATTATGAATAAGGTAATTCAAGAAGGTGCTAATCAATTAATTAACTGGGGTAAGAATACTCAGTGGGCTGGTCGTCAGTTAACGGTTGGTTTGACATTACCATTAGCAGCATTTGGTAAGGCATCAGCAGATGCATTTAGACAAGCAGATCAAGAGCTAACTCGTTTAACTAAGGTTTATGGCGGACTAGCAGCAACATCATCACAAGAACTTGGAAAAATTAGACAAGATGTTTCTAAAACTGCAGCAGAATTATCTAAATCATATGGATCATCATTTAAAGATACAATCGCTTTAGCTGCGGATATTGCTGCAACTGGAAAACAGGGTAATGAATTATTAGGATCAATTAAAGAGACAACACGCCTTGCAGTACTTGGTGAAGTTGATAGACAAGATGCAATGAAGGCAACTCTTGCAATACAATCTGCATTTAAATCTAATACAGAAGAACTAGCAGAATCAATTAACTTTTTAAACGCAGTAGAAAACCAGACATCTACGACCCTTAATGACCTAGTAGAAGCAATTCCAAAAGCTGGTCCTATTATTAAAGGTCTTGGTGGAGATGTACAAGATTTAGCTTTATATCTCACTGCAATGCGTGAAGGTGGAATCAGCGCATCAGAAGGAGCAAACGCCTTAAAGTCAGGACTTGCATCTCTTATTAATCCAACTAAAGTTGCAAAAGATATGTTTGCTGGATTTGGAATATCTTTAACTAATATAGTTGAAAAAAATGCAGGCGATACAACTGCAACAATATTAGAATTACAAAAAGCATTAGAAACTTTAAATCCACTTCAAAAGCAACAAGCATTAGAGCAGTTATTCGGTAAGTTTCAGTTTGCTCGTATGAATGCTTTATTTGAGAATTTAGGTAAACAGGGAAGCCAGACTTTACAGGTTATGGATTTAATGAAAGCAAGCTCTCAAGATTTAGCAAATATTGCAGGTCGAGAATTAAGTATGGTTACAGAGTCAGCCTCTGGTAAATATCGTAGAGCATTAGAAGGACTAAAGGCAGATCTTGCTGGAGTTGGTGAACAATTCTTAAATATTAATACATATATAATTAATATTGTTGATGGTATATTAAAATTCGTTAATAAATTACCTGGGCCAGTAAAAACAGTATTAGGGTTATTTGGTGGTTTAACCGCTCTTGCTGGTCCAATGATTATGTTAACTGGTGTACTTGGAAACTTCTTTGGATATATAATCAAGGGTGTTTCTCATATGAGAGCACTAGCAAAAGGCGGAGAAGGATGGAAACTACTAACTCCAGAAATTCTTGCAGCCAATAAAGCAGGCGGACTTGTAGAGCAAACATTCTATAGCGATGCAAAAGCATCTGAAATATTAAATCAAGCAATTCAAAGATTATCTGCTTCATATACTAGATTAGCAGCAGATGCAGCAAATGCAATGATTGCAACAAATCCAATGGTTTCAACATTGGGTGGAACACCAATTACTCTTGATAAAACTCCAAGACAAGGAAATCCAGGACATAGTTTAATTGGTAAAATAGACGAACGAGCTGCAGCGCATGGTAATCCAGTTGGATTAATGAATCAAGCTCAAAGAAGTTTACAAACAATTCACTCTGTAACACCAAATCCAATTCCTGTTAATCAAGCAATTGGAAAGAATCCTCAAATATTTTCATATCAAGATATGCCAAATGTTCCTGGACTTACAACTATTAAAGGAGTGTCAACTGGTATAGTTGCAGGTGAAGCAGCAAAGTGGCACAGCTTAATGGCAACTCTTTCTATGCAAACCAAGCAAGAAGTTGCACAATTAAAGAAAGAAATTTATACAACAGGAACAGTAAGTCAAGAATTTTTAAGTAGTTATTCAACTATACTTCCAGCAATGACTGGAGTTATTGATAATGCTGTAATGAAATCTGCACAAATTGTACAACAAGCCCAAATGGGACAATTAAGAATAGATCAAGCGCAAGCAAAAATTATAGCTATCAATGCACAACTTGAAGCAGATATGGCTGCTACATCAAGAATGATGGCTCAACAAATGGGACGCACAGCTAATTTAACAACAGTACCATTAACTGGCGAATCAGTTGTTGATCAGGCTGGAAAATCAAATTTAAGAGCAATGTTTAGAAATGATAGAGCATCTAAGAGAATGATAGATGCTATTGCTAGAGTTGCTGGAGTTAAAACATATGGTGGCGGATATTCAATTGAAACTACTATTCCAAAGAAGTTAAATTCTGGTGGATACGTATATACAGCAAATGATGGAAGCATTGTTCCTGGACCAAATATAAATGCAGATGTTGTCCCAGCAATGCTTACTCCTGGAGAGTTTGTTGTTAATGCAGAAGCCACAAGAGCAAATCTACCTTTACTTCAAGCAATAAATGGTGCTGGTTCTAACGGTCCAGGATACCTTGAAGGAAGTAACGGCCCAGTTGAAGAACTTCAATCCGCACACTTAATGAGATCATCAGAGTTAGTAAAGCATCCTTTAATTCAAAAAGCTTTAAAATCAATGGGATTATCTGGAGAAAGTATAGCGTTTGGTGGATATGGATTAGGAACAGCAGCAGCATTACCTAGAAAAATAAATAGCTTAATGTCTGCATTATGGGAAAAAAATCCTAATATTGCTAGGCAGATTGCAGATGAAATTGGTCTTCCCAACCATTTAAGAGGAGACGTGGTGCCTCTTACAAATAAAGACGCTGCTATGGTTGCAAGATTTTATGAAGCAGTAAGTAATTCACCAGCAGCTGTAAATTTAAAAGGCTACGATGGAGTTGCATCATTTTTTAATAAAAATAATTATCAAGAAGATTTAATAAAGAGAATTGCTTTATCAAATGCTAGAGGTAGAGGAACCAGTAGAAAAACTAACTATAATACAGAATATGATGAAGAGTTTATTAAAGTAAAAAGAGCATTTGATAGCGGTAGCAAGCAAGGTCATTCTGGAGTACAGGATGCCTTAATTAAAGAATTTTTAATAGGAGAAGATGGCAATTTTAAAAAAGATGCATTAAAAAAAGCTTATATAACAAGTGGTTCTGGATTAAGAACTAGGTTATCAAATTTATCAAAAAAACAATATCCAATTGATAACAGAGGTGGCGCTGAATATAACGCTAGACAATCAGGAAGAGATAGGGGTGGAAGATGGTCTCAAATGACTTCTATAATTCAAAGAGCATTTACACCAGAACCTATATCAAGACCTCGTCCAATGGTTGGATTAAAAAATCCACTAGGACCTGGAAATTATAATCCAGCAGTATTAGGACCAAATCCAGCAAATTATGCAATAGAGGCACATGGTAGAAATACATTTTTAGGAAACATAGTTCGCAAAGTTGGTAAACAATGGCATACTCCATATGCATTGGCAATGGGTGCAGGTAGAACTGGTTATACTTATACAAGAACAGCAAATCGTGGTGGATTAATTGGATTAAATCGTGGAGGAATGGTACCAAGATATAATACTGGTGGCGGACCAATTCCTGTAACCAATACTCCAAGAATGCTATTCCCAGATTCAGGATCATATCCATTAGGAAGTATGGAACAACCTCAACAATCAACCCCAGGCATGGGAAGAATGATTGGATCAAGTCTTGCACAAAATTTAGTATTTATGGGAGGTATGTCTGGAGGAGCAGCAATTGGAGGCAAGCTTGGCGGAGGAATTGGCTCATTGGCTGGATCAATGCTTGGCCCTACATTACTACAAGCAACACTAACTAAATTAGGTGCAATAAATAAAGCAGGAGCATCTTCAGCATCTATATTTGGAAGACTTGGGCCGTTAATGGCAAATCCATATGTAATGGCAGGAGCAGCAATTGTTGGAGTAACTGCTGGACTCCTTAAACTTAAAAAGAATGCAGAAGAAGCAGGAAGAATAAATAGATTAGCATTCTCTGGCGGAGTTAAACCAATACAAGATTTTGACTCTAAGATTAAGCAAATTAAAAAATCAATAGAGGATACCAAAGCAGCATCAGCTTTATTACATGCTCAGTTAACAACAGCTGGAGTAGGTGGAGTAGTAATAACAATTAAAGAATTTGCTGATCTTAAAGAAAAGGTAAAATCTACATATCCTGAGTTAGTTAAACTATTTAAGCAAACCCCAGATAATAAATTAGTAGAAGTTGCTGCTGGACTTAAGTCACAATTTGTTGCTGCTGGGGATTCGGCATCGGACGCAAACGCTAAAATTGCTGCTTTATTGCAATTAGGTGAAAAGGGTGGAATGCTACAAGCCGTACTTGGTAGCGAAGGCTTAAAAGGAATTACAGATGCTAAATCTGCCGTTAATGCAATGCTTGATTCTATAGGTGGATTTAAAGACAATAAAGATTTTGTTGGTAGACTATTACAATCATTTACATCAATGGATTCAGTAATTGAAAGTTCTACAAGCAAATCCGCAAGCTTTAAAACACAATTAGATGCAATTGGAAATTCTTCTAGCAAAAATGTTCAGATTACAAATGATCAATTAATTGAATTATCTAAACAATACCCAGAACTAGCAAAAATATTAAAAGCAGGAGATTCAATAGGAGATGCATATAGTAAATGGAGAATATATCTTGCTGGCGTAACCAAGGATATTTCTGGATTAAATAGTAATGAATTGGCTACATTAGCTGATTATGCAAGTAAGGTAAGTACATACTTTAACAAGATTCAAGATGTATCTTCTAAAGAGGCACAAAGCAATGCACTAACTGGCCAATGGGCAAAAGATATAGATAAGTTTAATAAACAACAAGCTGCTATTCAAAAATCAGTTGTAACAAATATTGAAGATCAAATTTCTCTTAAAGAAAAACAAATAGCTCAAATTAAAAAAGAGGCAGATGCTAGAAAGAAAGCCTTACAAGAACAACAATCAATTGAAGATACTAAGCTTCAGATACAGCAAGAGCAATTAAATTATCAAAATGCTTTAGCTGCTGGAGATATGTCATCCGCTGCACAAGCTCAAATTAATATTCAAAGATTAGTAGGACAACAGCAATTAAGAAAAGCAGAAAATGCAATAGATGATGCTGCACAAAAGAAGATTGATGCACTACAGGCCCAAATAGATGTTTTAAATAGAAAAGCTGGTGTTGCTTCAAATTCCCCTACAGCAACTAAAAAGGCACCACTTTCAGATCAGTATGCACAAGTAAATAAATTATTACAAGAAGTTGCTTTATCTGGAGGTGCCCCAACAGAAGATCAATTAAGACTATTTAACGATTTAATGATTTCTCTAAAGGGTACAAAACAAGGAGAGGCGTATGCAAAACAATTAAATCCTTCTGGTGTAACAAGTAGCTATATTACTCGTGAAGATAGAGGAAATACTGTAACTAATTTAACTGGAACAGATGCAGGAAATTCTTTAACCAAGGCTTTAACTCAAGCAGCTGGACAAAATGTTGTAGCAGCTGGTGTTGATAAAAGTAATACATTGCTTCAAGGAATTTTAGATGTATTAAGTGGTAAAACAGTAGCAACATCTGGTTCAATAAAAATTACAGATGGTAAATTTGTTACCTCCTCATCTCTTAAAGAAGCTGGATATACTAAAAAGGGTGACGTATTCACAGCAGCAGATGGGAAAAAATACGTTTTAACTAAAGATCTTAATAAAGATTACTGGGCATCATTTTCCCCAGTTACTCGTGACGAATCAAGAGCATCAAAGGCAACTGGTGGTTTCATTAGAGGGGCTGGTACTGGAACTTCTGATTCAATCCCAGCGATGCTTTCAAATGGTGAGTATGTAATAAGAGCAGCAGCAGTTCAAGCAATTGGAACTCCTACATTAGATAAAATTAATAAAATGGCTATAGGCGGATTAGCTACTAAATATGATATTCCTAGAATGAATATGGGCGGAAGAGTAAATTATAATGCAGGAAGTAATGGTGGAGTAGGATCATCTAGCTCTTTGTATAATATAAATGTTACACTTAATGGATCAAACCTAGATGCTAATGATGTAGCAAGAGCAATTCATAATGAAATGAAAATGCGTGAAATAACTATGGGAAGGAATAGAGTAATATGACAATAGTACATATGCCAAGAGGATCTATTCTTCAAATTCAAGGTTATGACCTATCTGCTAATGGTGGAGACGGATCTTTAAAATATAATAAAGTTACTGAGCATAACAGAAGTCAATTTGATATATCAACAGAGCGTATAGAGAAACAACAAAGAATGGGAAATGGTACACTTAGAAAATTCTTTGTAGCAGATAAAAAAACATTTAGTTTATCATGGGACATGCTTCCATCATACAGAACATTGACAGTAGATGGCGCATGGGGAGCAGAAGACTTAAGGTCATTTTATGCAAGCACTCAGGGGCAGGGTTCATTTAATATTAGAGTTAATTTAGCTAAAGATGGAACTAACCAAGAAGCGGTCTCTGGAAAATATGAAGAGTATACTGTAGTATTTAGTAGTTGTAATTTTACAGTATTGAAAAGAGGACTTCAGCCCTTCTGGTCTGTATCAATGACTTTGGTAGAGGTCTAATATGATTTCTGCGTCACAAGATTTAAAAAATGTATTTAATAATAACACAAGTATAGAAATAAAAGCTGGTTGTTATATTGAATATAATATGAATGAAATGATAGATGCCGTAACAGCAGAAACCACAATATCAGATTCAGTTTATACTAATCAGATAATTGATCCACTCGATGCTACACCAGCATGGCCATCTTATAGACCAAATCCGTATAAAAAATTATTCCCTGTAGATTCTATTATTAGACCATTTAGGCCAGCAGATCCTGGAATTAAATATTATTTAACAATTCTTGGAGACACTTTACCTCAATCATTTTCTCCATACAGAACAGTTTTGTACCCGACAGCTCAGCCAAGAATATATTATCCAGGTGCAGATACATTTTATAAGTATTGGGTTACTCCCAAAAACACTGGAGTAAATATTAAAATTAACTATGCACCATCTGGAACATTGTATGCCTTAACAAATCAAATAGTAGCAAAATTTGAAAAGAATCATAGTCTTCCTGCTACATATACTATTACTGCAATAAAATCAGATAATACTGAAATAACAATAGCAAATGCATTATCTATGCCATCAGACGGATTAATAACTTTAAATTATAATGGAACGTCATGGTCATCTTCTGCAATGCAGGAACCATTTGTATATGCAAATCCAATATCAATTAAATCTATAACCTTAACAACACCAAGTGCTGGTGCTACAAAAGTTATTGGCGTCATAGAGCTATCTGCTAAATGGATCAAAGATATATCTGATGATGTGGTTTCTTTTGAAATAAATAAAGAATCTTCTTCAAGCTCAGAGGACATATTACCAGTAGGAAAAATTACAGCCAATAGTTTATCTTTAAATTTAGCAAAATATAATCAAACATCTATGCAATATAAATCATACAATAGAACACAGGCATTAGATAGTTCATTGAGATATATTAATAAAAATGTAAAACTTTATCCATACTTTAAAGTATATCATTCTAATGGAGCAATTACTGAGGGTTCTAAAAAATATGACAAAGTGTCTCAAGGTCATTACTATGTAGATAGTTGGAATATTCTTGACTATGGAGACGTATCAGTTATTGCATTAGATAGCGCAAAATATTTAATGGAAACAACTGCCCCAGATATCCTATGTGAAGTGTATCCAGCTACGGCTGTAATAAGAAGATTGTTAGATTCTGTTGGATTTACTAATTATAACTTTAATTTAACATCAAGCACTGATTCATCAATTCCTGTAATAAATTATTTTTGGACTGACGGATCTAAAACAGTATGGGATAGTCTACAAGAACTTTGCAGAGATATACAAATGAATGCTGTAATGGATGAAAATAATATTCTTCAATTTTATAGCAGAAATTATATGTACGGTAGAACAACAAAAGACTGGAATTTTTATTATGAAAAAGAAGGCAATGTCCTTCCTAATATAGTTGACTTTAACCAAAAAGATATAGCGTCAGCAAATGAAGTATTAGTATATTGGTCAACACCAATATCTTCTGCATATCTAGGGTCATCTGCCCCGCTTTGGCAATCCCCAACAAGTTTTCTTATAGCAGGTGGATTAAAAGACCCACTAACATCATCTGCTAATAAGTTAACTTTAGATCTACAGACACCAGATAGATATAGTAGATTACAATCTGGATTTAATTTTAATGGCTACTTTTTAATAGATTCAGAAATTCTTGAATTCGATGCAGTAGGATATCAATATATACCAAAAGATATAACAAATACAGTAATTGATGATGCCCTTAACGGAACCGTTTTAAATAATGGAAGCAATTTTGTTAATATTTGGATAGAGAGTAGTAGCGATCTTCAAAAATATAGAAACCTTTGTAAGCAGTCTATTCAAACAAATGGTGCTGATACATATCTTAAGCCAAATGGAGTATATAGAATTAAAACAAGAGGTGCTCTTGGAACAAAAGCAACAGAGCATAATCCAAAAGGAGCAACATCTTCTCAATATTTTTGGACAGGAGTGCAGGTGACACAAAATGCCTAGAGACTCTGGAATATTTGACGGATCATCAGCTACAGTATCTACACTAACATTTATAAAGAATCTAGTGGTCAAAGCACTATCTCTAACCTCAGTAGAAATTAATATAGATAATGCAAATTTCACAGATGTGCCAACTTCCTATTCAGTAAAAATATTTTCAAGTACTGGCACACTAATAAATACATTATCATTTACTTCTGATCCATTTGTTATTCCTAATTTACAGTCTGGATCTATATATACATTTTCAGTAACAGCATTTAAAAACTCTGATCAAGGAAATACGCTATCTGAAACTTACACAATGCCAACAGATATATCAAACATTGGAACTCTATCATCAACACCAACGTCATTTCAAGCAACAAAATCTTATTTAACATTATCTGCAACAGAGGCAGACTTTAAGAATAAAAAATATTCTGTAGCATTTAGAGATTTTCCAGCAGTTACGGTTCCAACTGCAACAGAGGTATCAACAACAGACGGCAATCTCTATCCAGAATCATACTTTTCTTTTGGAACAAGTATACTAATGGATAATACTCTAGACAATACAAATCAAATGGGTGGATTTGGATTTTTTGTAAACAATTTAGCTCAAGTAGGATATTATATTATTATAGAATCTACTAGCTCAGCAGCCTCTAGTGATAAAAAATCAGTTAGAATTGTAAAATTTAATGGCAATAATGTTATTAGTTTAAAAGAAATTGGAACAAGGACTGAGTCTACAATAGAGGGCATCTACGGAGGCAGAATATATAATGTTGATATAAGGGTAAAATTAGAAAATAAATCAGTATATATAGATGCACTTATTAATGGATATAAAATTTCTTATGTAGACACTACAACAAAAGTTGCTGGGGCGAATAAAAGTTTTGTTTTAACTCAAATATTAGCACCAACAAATAAAGTTGCTGTATTATGTGGTAGAGGAAAAGTTTCATTTGACTATGCATATGCAAAAAGCATAACAAAAGTTCAATATACTGATAGCCAAATGAATTTAAATTTTTATCAAGGTCAATTCAGTAATGATTTAATTAATACATCTTTTGGAGATTTAGCATATACTGGAAATTATACTGAAGATGAAATATCTTCTATTGAAAAAAGAGAAACAGCATTAGACGAGTTCGGCACAGTAGTTAGAGAAATATATAAAAATAAAGTTAGATTTAGTGAGCCACCAGGATATCCAATTAGATGGAGTACTGGACTAAATAGATATGCTAGTATAGTAGGTCAAAAAGTATCTAACTTCGGATCAGATATTTATGTTTTAAATAATACATCTACAACTATACCATTAGCAAATGGATCAGAATCAAGCCTTTCACTCTATGGAAATACTCTTGGTAGTTCTGGAGAATTAGTTTATAAAACAGAATCAAATAATACATTTAATACTAAAGAACCAGTAATCTTTAAATCTAATTGGCTACAAAATGAACAAGATGTTAAAAATCTTGCTAATTGGATAAAATCAAATGTTGTTAATAAGGGTAAGGTTGTAAATATGTCTATATTTGGAAATCTTGTGATTTCAATAGGAAACATAGTATCAATTAAATACACCTACCAAGGATTGGCTGGGACTGAAAACTTTATAGTGGTATCGGTAAAGCATAACTATTCAGGCGGACTGCAGACAGATATTGTTTGTAGAGCATTATAAGGGTA
>JACCDW011351856.1_pt1 | contig 11460 bp, 3 predicted proteins | sample 7449781 | NCBI WGS metagenome assembly JACCDW01 (sample SAMN15323449, study PRJNA562643) | freshwater metagenome | isolation source: river surface water | place: USA:Blue River Watershed | collected 2017-08-18
ACTGACAAAGCCTTGGAAATCCGGTCCTTTTATCAGAGCTTACTTAAGTCAGAAATCTAGCGACACACCTGAGGCGCTACTCAACTGTTTTGAATTACAAACGGATTCATTCAAATGAATAAAGACAGCTTAAACGTTCTTGGCACAACACTTGTACCCTGCTCATACGACCCTTTGACTGGCTACTTTCGAGATGGGTGTTGCAACACAGACGAGCATGATCGAGGTAGCCATGTGATTTGTGCAAAAGTGTCACAAGAATTCTTGGATTTCTCTCTACGACAAGGAAACGATCTCATCACACGACGTCCAGAATACCGATTCCAAGGTTTAAAAGCCGGTGACCGTTGGTGCTTATGCGCATTGAGATGGAAACAAGCCTATGAGGCTGGAGTGGCTCCACAAGTAATCCTTGAAAGTACCCATATCCATGCGCTTGACTACGTAACCCTAGAACAGCTGCATGCATGAAAACACAAGCCTTCATTGCGATATTCGACTTAAATCTGGTAGCAGAGATTGGAACCTACGGTCCAAGTGATATGGAACCAGAGGTTCATCAATCCACTACAGCTCCGAAATTAAAATAGCAGACTCTACGAAATATAATTTAAGTATAAAAAATTAAATTAATGGTCTTAATTGATCAAGAACTATAGGTTTAGAGTTATCGACAACATGAATATCATAAGAATTTATTGTTTCTGTACTTACAAAAGTTACATCGACTAAAACTCCATTCGATAACAATTCAGAATTAGGTTCAATAATGACCTCTTCAATAGCTATATTAGATGCACGCAATATCTCTTTCAATTCAGAAGGATTTACCTCACTCGTTATGTATGCATTCTTTAATGTCTCTGTTTTAAACCAGATATCAGCAAGCTGATGAGTTATGCCATCCTCAGTTTGGAAGCTGCCCATTAAACCAATTATATTTCCTTGGTTAATGGTGGCCATTTCAGCATTGTCTAACGATAAGGATTCCACACCTAGTTCAGCGAGTGTATGTAATTCACCAGCATCAGTGATTCCATCAGCATCCACATCTTGCCAAACACTTAGCTCACTAAATACCTGATCATTTTTATCAATCAATCCATCCAAATTAGAATCTAGCTCAGCCAAGGCAATGAAGCCATTCTGCGCCTTAGTCTGATTAGCTAATATAGTACCTTGACCAAATAGTTCTCCGCCATTATTGATCACACCATCATGATTCAGATCGCGAACTAACAAACCATCAGATGGTGCAACCCAACCAGATTGAACAGGTTTGTCATCATTCCTAATATCAAAGACAACTCCATTTACAGTTGATAGAGTTTGCACTCCATCACCATTCAAATCTAATATTAGTGGCGAAACATAGGCATCAGCTTGCTCACTAGTCCAACCAGAAATTTGCTGTGTATTGAGTCCCAACATCTGACTCGTAGTCAAAGCGCTAATCTGCTCTATTGAAAGAGCATTCAGTTGGTTGGAAGTCATCACACGCAAATCAGCAGTCTCAAATCCTCTTATCTGCAAGGTATTTAAAACCGCTAAATCATTGGTAGCAATTAGTGTTATTTGTTTTGTGGTGAGTGAAGCTATCTGCCTGCTAGTTAAAGATTGAATTTGATCCGTTGTTAAAGCATTAAATTGAATTGAATTTAGGGCTGCGATTTGCGTAGTTAGTAATATCGGAATTAAATTCGAACCAATTGCAGCGATATTAGTTGTGACTAATGGCAGAATTGCTGTACCCAATGCAGCAATTTGAGTCGTGCTTAATACTTTTATATCCTCAGCACTCAATAAATTAAACTGCACGCTGGTAAACGCAGCTATTGCGGTAGAAGTCAGCGCTGCTATCTGAGTACTAGTAAGCATTTGTACATTATTAGAATTCAGTGCACGAATCTGCATCGTATTAAGACGCTGTACTTGTCCTGTACTAAGGCTGCCTATTTGCAGTTCGCTTAATGCAGCGATTTGTGTCGTACTTAATAGAGAAATTAAGTTTGCCTGTAGTCCAGTTACATCAAGATCATCTAAAGAAAGCTTTTGAATTGCAGACATCAAAAGCGAAACTTGTGATGTCGCTAACAGTCCAATATTTAAACCTGCAAGCTGATCGGCTTGCAAGCCACCTAACTGAAAACTCGTTAAGCCAGTTATTTGAGTAGTACTCAATACTGAAAGTTGGAATGTATCCATTGCATTTAATGCAATCGAGCTCAAAGCCCTAAGCTGTGTAGTACTCAAAGCTTTGATATCTAGAGAACTAAAGCTAGCTAGCTGCTCTAAAGATAAGCTCATGATCTGCGATGAACTGAGTATTGCAATCTGCGTACTAGAGAAAGCAACAATATCCTCAGTTTCTAATGCAGCAATCTGTGCAGTATTGAATGCTGCTATCTGTACCGTACTTAGGCCAGCTATCTGGCCCGAACTTAAAGCTTGCAATTGATTTGAGTTCAGCGAGCGGATTTGGTTACTACTTAACACTCTTAATTGCGCACTATTCCAGAGAGATATATTATCACCAGAAAATGCCGATAATTGGGCACTTGTGAGTACTGCAATTTGTACTGTACTAAATGCCTGCGATTGATCAGCATTCAAGTTACCAATGGCATTGGTACTCAATGCATTGATTTGAATAGTATTCAATCTTAGCAGCTGATTAGTAGTCAAACTACCTATCTGATCATTAGAGAGCGCTGCAATCTGACCGCTACTTAACAAAGAAATTAAATTAGCTTTTAAGCTAGTTATTTCCATCGTACCCAGAGTAAATTTTTGTACTGCCGCCATCAATAACGAAACTTGTGAGGTCGTTAAACTATCTAAGTTCAAGCCAACTAGCTGATTTGCATTCAAGCCAACTAACTGACCACTCGTGAAGGCTGTAATTTGAGTTGAGCTTAATAAAGATAGTTGAGCTGTGTTCATCGCACTAATAAATGCTGTACTTAATCCTTTTAGCTGGGTTGCACTGAAGGCTTTAATATCATCTGACCCTAAACTATCTAGCTGCGATGCAGTTAATCCAGAAATTTGTAATGAACTCAACAGGGCAAACTGTGTCGTACTAAAAGCAACAATGTCATCTGCTTCTAATATTGCAATCTGAACCGTACTTAATGTAGTTAACTGGAAAGTACTCAAACCACTGATTTGATTTGCACTCAGACCCTTTATTTGATCAGAATTAAGCGCTCGCAAATCACTTGTTTCTATACTTCTAAGCTGAGAGCTAGTAAATTGCGCAAGCTGATTACTTGTAAGAGCAAGCATTTGCGCACTACCAAATGCGGCAATTTGCGCACTGCTCAGTACTGCAATCTGCGATGTATCCATCGCGCTCATTACTACCGTGCTCAATCCTTTAATTTGAATTACACTTAATGATTTAATATCTTCTGTTCCCAAACCACTTAACTGCAGATTGGTTAATCCAGAAATTTGCACTGAGCTGAATGCAGCTATTTGCGTGGTTGTGAAGGCACTTATATCTTCAATAGCTAAAGCAGCGATTTGAGTCGTATTCAAAACACCTAACTGAATAGAATTCAAACTTACTAATTGCGTTGAACTTAATGCACTTATTTTGTCTACACTTAATGCAGCAATATCAACTGATTTTAATGCGCGTAACTGCGTACTTGAGAACAACGCTAATTGATCGCTTGCTAATGCAATAATTTGCCGACTACTCAATGATGTAATTTGGGTAGAACTCAACGTAGAAAGTTGAGCTGAATTCATAGCATTCATGGCTGAAGAACTCAGCCCTTTAACTTGTGTAGCACTCAACGCTTTAATATCATCTGTACCAAGACTACCTATTTGCGCAATATTGAATCCTGCAATTTGCAAGGAACTTAGCACTGCGATCTGAATACTTGAGAAAGCTGCTACATCATCCACAGTTAATGCTGAAATTTGAATTGTATTTAAAATCGTTAACTGTGTAGTACTAAAACTAGCAAATTGAGAACTAGTCATTGCACTTAATTTATCTACACTTAATGCAGCAATATCAGCAGATTTTAATGCGCGTAATTGTATGCTAGTGAATTGCGCTAGCTGATCACTGCCTAATACAAAAATTTGCTGACTACTCAACGAAGCGATCTGAGTAGAACTTAACATAGACATTTGTGCAGAATTCATTGCACTCATGACTGAGAAGCTCAGCCCCTTAACTTGGGTAGCATTTAAAGCTTTTATATCTTCTGTACCAAGACTTGCTAACTGCACGCTATTGATTCCAGAGATTTGCAAGGAACTCAACACCGAAATTTGTGTACTTGTTAAGGCAACGATATCTTCATCCTCTAGCACACCTATCTGCGCTGTATTTAATGCTAATAGCTGTAATGTACTGAAGCCTCCAAGCTGAGTTGCACTTAATGCGCGCAATTGATCCGAATTCAAAACACGCAAATCACCGGATTCCATTCCGCGTAACTGGCTGCTAGTGAATTGTGTTAACTGACTGATAGTTAACGCACTAATTTGTCTGCTTGTTAGCGCTCCAAATTGACTACTACTCATCGCACCTAGTGCTAGGCTATTTAAATTTTGAATAGCATTAGTCGATAATGACCCAAGTTGTGAGGTACTGAGATTCGCTAATGAGCTATTGAATTCGCTACCTGTGAGTCCCGAGAGTTGTGTTGAACTCAATTGTCTTAACTGCGTACTAGAGACAATGCTAGCAACTGCAAACTGTGCACCTGTAAGTCCAGACAATGCCATGCTACTTAAGCCATTTATTTGCAGACTAGTCCAAGCAGCAATTTGTGCAGTATTTAAGATAGCAATCTGCGAGCTTCCCAGTGCATTAATTTGCAGAGTATTAAACGACTGTAACGCAGTTTCATCCATTGCCATTAGCTGTGAGCTTGTTAATGCCTTTAGCTGTATGGTACTTAATCCTTGTGCTTGCTTAGAGTTAAAACCAGCTATATCTTCCGCACTCAAAGCGCGTAACTGCAATGTATTAAGTTTCTGTAATTGCGATGTACTCATATCCGCAATTTGATCTGCACTGAGTGATGCAATTTGCGTGCTACTTAATAGAGAAATAAGGTTAGCTTGCAATCCAGTAATGCCTAAGGTATTTAAGGCTAGATTTTGAACTGCTGCCATTAATAAGGCGACTTGCGTCGTTGTTAATAGACCTATATTTAATCCAACGAGCTGGTCAGCACCTAAGCCACTTAATTGCACACTGGTTAAAGCTGCAACTTGTATCGTGCTGAAGGACGATAACTGCGCGGTATTCAATGCGCTAATGACTACAGAACTAAATCCTTTTAGCTGTATTGAACTTAAGACTTGCATGTCTTCAGTGCCTAAGCTTGATAGCTGCACGCTACTTAATGCGGCCAACTGTACAGAACTTAGTGCAGCGATTTGTGTACTAGAGAATGCTACTAAATCACTGGCTTCTAATACACCGATCTGCATCGATGTTAATGCTGCCAATTGCGTAGTACTAAAACCACCTAACTGACTCGAGCTTAATCCACGAATTTGCTCAGTATTGAATGCTCGTAGGTCACCTGTTTCTAATCCACGTAATTGGCTACTCGTGAATTGACCTAACTGGTTACTATTTAAGACACTAATCTGTAGGCTAGTAAGCGCACCAAATTGGCTACTCGTCATTGCGCCTAGAGCTAAGCTATTCAAATTTTGTATCGCATTGCTTGATAAAAATCCAAGCTGTGCTGTGCTCAGATTGCCTAGCCCACTATTAAGCTCACTTCCATTAAAACCAGTTAACTGGGCAGAATTTAATTGTCTTAGTTGAGCGCTTGACCCGAAATTAGCAACACCAAACTGTGTAGCTGACATACCCATCATCGCTTGGCTACTCAATCCTACGATTTGTAAGCTAGACCACGCGGCTATTTGTGCTGTACTTAAGACGGCAATCTGACTGCTACCTAAAACATTTATTTGTAGTGTGTTAAATGTCTGTAAATCAGAGCCATCGATTGCTCTTAATTGTGCGCTAGTGAGAGCGACTATTTGTTGCGTGCTTAATGCTTGTGTTTGAGTTGAATTTAAAACAGCAACATCATCTGTACTTAAAGCACGAATTTGAATCGTATTGAGTCTCTGTAGCTGAGTTGTACTTATACTACTGATTTGATCTGCGCTTAATGCAGCAATTTGCGTACTACTCAATAATGGAATGAGACTAGCTTTCAGCCCTGATACGCCAAATGTATCTAATGCGAGATTCTGTATCGCTGACATTAGTACTGAGACTTGCGAAGTTGTAAATCCATCGAGATTAAAACCAGTGAGTTGATCTACATGCAATCCACGTAATTGTGTACTCGTTAAGGCAGTAAGCTGAGCTGAATTTAGAAATGCTAGCTGCGCTGTCGTCATAGCACTAATGACGTTGCTAGAAAAGCCTTTGATCTGTGTGGCACTCAAGGCTTTGAAATCTTCGGTTGCCAAGCTACCGAGTTGACTACCACTCAAACCTGCTAGCTGCGATGAAGTCATAACTGCAAACTGCGAACTAGAGAAAGCTGCTAAATCTTCCGCTTCTAACATTGGGATTTGCGTAGAAGACAAACCTATAATTTGTTGTGTGCTAAAACCTGCTAGCTGAGAAGCACTCAATGCGCGTACTTGTTCCGTTCTGAGCGCATTGATTTGACTAGTATTGAATGCTCTGATTTGTGTACTGTTGAGAATTAATACGTCCGATGTTTCGAGAGCAGAAATTTGATTACTGGTCAGTGCAGAAATAAAGGTGGTCGTAATTAAACTAATCTGTGCACTAGTTAATTGAAAAATATTAGCAATAGTAATACTACGAATTTGAGCAGAATTAAGTGCTCTTAGCTGCATACTACTTAGACTACTGACTTGAGTAGTCGTCAACGTTGCAACTTGGGTCGTTGTCAGTACAGCGATTTGTGATGTAGTTGCTGGTGTTACTGACATCGCCACACTATTGTTAGCGTCAGCACCATCTTGATTTAAGTTGCCATCTAAATCGGTATAGGCATCATCGCCAACAACAATTTGGGCATTTTGATTACCAATCAAATCGGCAGTGAATAAGGCTCTGTATGATGCCGTGGTGAGTTTTACTATATTGCCTAGCGTTCCGCCAGTTACTGTGATGTTAGTACGATCAATAACATCAATTTCTTCGTTAAACAAAAAGGAAATATTCGCAGTACCACCTGCAGCAAGACTGCTCTTGCTCGTTGATATCGCAACATTTGGTGCCTGTCCATCAGGCTCAGGAGCCACAAAGTCTTCAAAATCTAATTGCGCTAGGGAGGGCACGGTCGTTTTACCACTGATTTTGACCATACTGTTACTAAAATTTGTGCCTGTACCCGCGCCTTTTATAAATACATAACCATCTGTGCCATCAGTAAAAAAGACGATTTTATTTGTGATTGATGAATCGCTTTTTATAGCAGCTACTGTGTTACTAACGCTAGAGCTAAAGGTAAAGGCATCGGATTTTAATGTTACGCCCGCCATACCTGTAAAGGTAATTTTATCGCCAGCCTCTAAGGCACTGATGGTATCAAATGCATCATCAGTGCTATCAGTTTGTTGGGTGTAATTAAATACATCAAAGCCATTACCACCTGTTAAAGAATCAACACCGGCACCACCACGCAAAGTGTCGTTACCATCTAAACCTGAAAGAAAATCGCTACCAACTTCACCCTGAATTAAATTTGCAACTGCATTACCGTAAAGATTATCGGCATTTGATGATCCAACTAAATTTTCAATCACCGTTCCAAAATTCACAGTGATTTGACCTGCATCGGTAATACGATCTGATTTAGCCCCAATAAATCCCTGATAACCTGCAGTGAGATAAACAGTTGCACTAGCAGATGCACCGGCTACGCTAAGCGTATCGTTACCTGCTCCATCCCAAATAAAATTAGTAGTGGTGGAATCAACGGTATAGGTTTCATTCCCTGTGCGCGAATTTTTACTCGGCCCATAAATATATTGAAGCGCAGCGATATCAAGAACGCTATATTCAAGCCTGTATTGAGCTGAGTTAGATGTATAAGACATGACTGTGTAAGTCGTGCTGTCTTCTGCCACACTCAGATAAGGTGTTTCTGTTCCACCACCACCTGCGTTATAGTCACCTGGATGTTTTATGCCTAATGCGTGACCTAGTTCGTGGATTAAGACTAACGAGCCATAAGTACCATCGGCAAGTGTGGCGTTGTAATCGACATCATTGATAAATAAATCACTGCCAGTTGCACTTGAACTCGGATAGGTAGCATACCCACCTGATTCCGACCCCTGATTATTGTAGGCGAATGTGAGTGTGTTTAAGGCATCTGTGTTGGTAGTCAGCGAGAAGCTGATATCGAGAATAGTGCTTATGTAGTTGAGTGCAAAGACAGTGCGGCTTTTTTGCGTATCGTTAAATGCTTTAAAGCCATTTGCATTGTCTGCACTTGAATCATAACTAGGTAAACTTGTAGGGAATGCATAATTTATGACGCTTGTATCGCCTAATAGATTTTTAAAATGCAAACCAGAAGCATCATTTGGTAGCAATGCATCTATCCAATAGGGTAAAGCTTGAGCACCATTAATATAATTAACTGTTTCGATTGAGCTTGGTAATTTTACAAAGTCAGCAGAAACATTTGCGGTGTCAGTACCTCCTGAATCATAGATATAAGCACGATCAGTATCGATGTTATACACATCATTACCAGCTCCGCCATATAGCGTGTCATTACCACTACTACTATTTAATGTATCAGCACCATTGCCTGCATCGTATATATCATTACCAAGTCCGCCATCTAGAATGTCATCGCCATCCTGACCAAACAAAATATCATTACCTGCACCACCAGTAATTGAATCATTACCTGCACCACCAACTAACTGCGTATCATCTCCATCACCGCCATCGAGAGTGTCATTTCCTTCACCGCCATCAACATAATCAGTTCCACTACCACCATTTAAAATGTCGTTACCAGCTTGACCAAACAAACTGTCATTTCCTGCACCACCTAAAATAGAATCATTACCAGCACCCCCAATTAGCTGATTATCATTTCCATCACCACCATCGAGGGTATCATTTCCTAATCCGCCGACTAATGTATCTTCACCTTCGCCACCAGTTAGAAAATCGTCACCACCTTCACCTTCCGCGTAATCATTACCTGCACCACCATCTATGGTGTCATTACCGTCAACAAATCCTGTAGCCAGCCCATTACCAGCACCGTCTCCCCAGATACTGTCATTACCCGCATCTCCAAAAATGGAATCTTCACCTTCAAATCCAAACACTTGTGTATCGTTACCATCTCCTGCGTCAATAGTGTCATTGCCAGTACTACCCCATATGGTGTCACTTCCTGCACCACCACTGAGTGAGCTGCTTCCTGATTGCTGATATTTATTTAATTGATCATTACCATCACCACCAATCAAAGTATCGTTACCTGTTGAGCCAAACAAAGTATCGTTACCTGTTGAACCAACAAGGGAGTCATTCCCAGTGGTCCCATTGAATGAACCAAGAGTTGCGACATATTCCGTTGCTTCAAACCCTGTTCTTACAGAACCTGTCTGATATTCCAGCGCCCAATTTCCTCCTAGCTTTGCAAATCCAGTCGGATCGGTGGATGCTGCCACATCGGTACCAGTTAATGAAGCAAATGCATTTACAAAAGACTTACCGGATGCACTACTAGCTACGTCGCAACCATAAATAAAAATATCGCCATCAGTACGAATAGAACGACCGATAGCATTTAATTCTGATTTATGTGTAAGTAGTGATGATTGACTGAGTACTGAGTTACCCAAATAAAGAGCACCATCAGCACCATGAGATAAAATTTGAATTGAATCTAATTCTGAATAAAAAGCAAGATGAGCAGCGATTTGTTTTACGCCGTCTTTATCAGAATCGAGTAAATACCAAACACTGTTTTTTGGTAAAGAAGATATTAGGGATTCAACATTACTAAGGCCAGAATCAATAAAAAAAATGGTTTTATCTGACACGATGAGACCTCGATGAATCTAAGGAATAAATAATTCCTTTAATTTATAAATTCAGATGTAAGGAGTTAATCTTCAATGAAAAAGAAGGAATTAACATATTTAAATGATGAAATTTTTCTTGTGCAGAAACAGTCTAGCTTTATTCGAAGCTTAATGCTTAAAATAAAAGTGTAATTTGTAAGAAAGAATTTGTGTTTTTAATAACAACTGCATTAAAGCAGATTTACGAAATTCACAATATCGAAATTACCTAGTGTGAAAACCGAATAATTTAAAAATGGTATGGAGAATAAATTGGCTAATTGAATTGAAAATATAAATTTGGCAATAAAATTTATTGCTAAATAAAAAACAAAATTCTTACTAAATAATTTTTATTTTTTTTAGTTTTCAAAACTTTGAATTAAACGAATTCTAAGTATTGGCAAGTGATGAGGCCCAAGCTATTTGCTTTGGCAAACAAATTGATTTGAGATCATAGTTATTAATAATGGTTCTGCGAGCTGCCTGCCCCATTTCTTGTCTAAGATTAGGGTTATCTAAAAGCTTAATGATTTCCTGTGTCAATCGCTCTTTATCAAAAAAATCTACTAAGACTCCATTAACTCCGTGCACAATAACTTCCTCTACCGGTGCGGTTTTACTAGCAACGATGGCACATCCCACACTCATTGCTTCTAACAAGCTCCATGACAAAACAAAGGGATATGTCAGATAGACGTGTACTGTCGACACTTGTAATACTTTAATAAAATTTCGGTAACTTAGATTACCTACAAAATGTACCCGCGATTTATCTATATGATCAATGACTTCGTTTAAAAAAATTGATTTCCAACTCTGCCCATCTGGAGCAGCAGCACCGTAACTGACTTTGTCACCGCCAACAATAATGACATGTGCATTCGGTCTTTCTTTCAAAAGAGATGGCAACGCTCTCATAAAAACATGATAGCCTCGATAAGGCTCTAAATTTCTATTTACAAAAGTAATTACTTCAGTACCTTTATCAAGCCTAATATTATTATTTATAGTTACGTAAGCATTCTTATCTGATGCTGCTGCATCAGTATCAATTCCATCATGAATAATAGATATACGAGATTTAAAGCTATCGGGGTAAGTATTATGCTGCCATAAAGTAGGACTTAATCCAGCATCTGCAATATCAAAATGCATGATGTTACTTAGATTTTTCATTTTTATAGAAATCTCAACGTCTCTTTTTTCAGAAGAAAATTCTGAATCAAAACCTACATCTCCTCCTTGCGATAAGTAAAAATATTCACAATAAATTCCAAGCTTAGCTTTTGGCCATACCTCTTTTAAAAATAAACTTTCCCCCCAACTTGGGTGAGCAATAATCGTATCAGGATAAAAACCTTTATCCTTAAG
>JACCDW010806039.1_pt1 | contig 11459 bp, 14 predicted proteins | sample 7449781 | NCBI WGS metagenome assembly JACCDW01 (sample SAMN15323449, study PRJNA562643) | freshwater metagenome | isolation source: river surface water | place: USA:Blue River Watershed | collected 2017-08-18
AAAGCGCCCTGTAGTTCACTCACCATCCTGAACGGGAACCCAGATAACATCTCGGCCCGTTCCTCATCCGTCTTAGACGGAAAGAGGTATTTCAGTGCTTCAATGCTATCAACACCTAATTCTTGCAAGTTTCGTACCACAATTGAATTGTTAAGTACGTCTTGCGTCGAATCTTCGTAAACAGGTCCTGTCCACCTCCACAGCATAGTGAGATCACCATCTGGGATGAGACCTGTCACACCGGGAGGAACATCTTGAGCTTGAATGGAAGCATTGATTGCATCCTGGACTTGTTGTTCAAATTGTGCCAGGGCATCTTGATAAGCTGTCTTCTCTTCTGGCGTTGCCCCTGCAGAAGGCTCAACTGGACGTTCAATGCCAAGTGCGGCTGCAAGCGACATTCGGAACAGCTGTTCCTCCTGGTAAATAATTAACTCAAGACAACGGCAGACACCATAGGTATAAATTGCATTTGCCTTTTTCTTGGACGTGGCAGATACGCGGCCAAACAGAGATTTGTATTCTGTTGCGGTGACGCCTGCAGAGATGGAAAGCTCATCAACACCGCCAAGCGCAGTACGAATCTCTTCCCTATATTGACGAGCAAAATTGTTTTGGTCTCCAGTAATTGCGTCTGGGACGATGTAACCAACACGGTCGTTCGGCTCCAGGTTTGCGATCACGCGTGGAACTCGAATCTGACCGTCAACACCACGAGAAACAGGATCTGCCTTGAACATCGAACGGCTCAAGGGGCTGGCGCCAGCAAAACCAGAGTTGGCTGCAATCGATGGGCGCTGGACCACAGATTCGCCACCGGACTCGATTAGGTCGGTCTTGGGACGAGACGACAGCAGAGTTGGGTTGCCAAAGAACTGAACGTTCTTTCGCATGGTGCGAACCAGCTCATCATGCGTCACGATGTGATTGGCTAGCGCATCAAATTCACCAACACCTTCCTTTGCGAATCCCTTGGGGTTGTTAAAGATTTCAACGCAAGGAATAAAGCCTAGTGAGTTTTTGAAGACTTTATTTTTCCCTGGTGCCATGCCCGATGGCATGTCAAAACTCAACTCAGCGTCTGAATGCGTTTCTTCAATTTCGTCTGCTTTGATTGAAAGGCGGATATAACGTTTGGAGCCCGGCTCGCCAGTAATGGAGGTGCCCGTGGCATTTACGATGTTGATACCATCGTATGAGCTACCGGCCTTGCGGACCTTGTAGCTATAGATGATCACCACCTCTTCCAGCTCGCCATCTACGTTGTAGTAACTGCGATACTCGTGTTCGCGGAAATAGTAAATTCTGTAATTTTGTTTTGTGGGACGGATATAAAAGATGCCCTTTCCGTCGCACAGAAAGTAATCCCAAATGGAATCCAGGCGTACATCAATCTGGTTGTACTTAACAACCCGGTCAACAAAATCCTTGCGCTGTGCACCGAAGTTATCTTGGCCTGGAAAAAACTCAACCCCTTGGCGAATACCAAAGAGTTTCATCTGTGCCAGGTGCGACGCAACGACACCAGTGTCTACAACAGTACCGGAATCTTTTTCCAGGTACGATTCGACGATTTCCCGCAGCCTGGCTTTTGCGTCGACGGACATTAACTATTTTCCTTTTTACTTAACTCAATCTTAGCAGCTTTCTTGTGTTGTTTTCGTTGCCAAAGCCAGCGATCGAAATAAGCTAATTCAGCGGGAGTAAACAACTCCGGATGCTTGAGTGCTTGTTTGACTAGCTTTTTCTTTTTCATCAAAAACGACCACCCATATTCATCATGGCACCATAGCCAGCAGGTGCACCCATCATTGGGGAGGTACGCGTAACGTTTACATCAAAACCAAAGGTTGGGGTCTGGTAACCAAGGCCGAGTTGGCCAGTTTGATCAATAACGTTGTATTGACCTCCAAAGTTAACGCGCTGATTTGGATCCAGTTGCGCACTCACGTTGCCACGTAATGCCTTAACTTTTTCGTTCTCAATATCAACGCCAAAATTAATTGGGGGCTTACCAGCACCCGCCATCTGTTCTTGCATCTGCTGCATAAGTGCTGGATTTATTCCCATCTCCCCACCAAGCATGCCCGCTGCGTTACCAACAGCCTGCCCACCTGGATAGGCTTGGGCAATGGGGAAGGATGTTCCACCTTGATAAGCGAATGGAAGCTGTGGACCAGTACGTTGTAAAAAGATTTCTTTTTCGCTTGGATTATCTGTCCTTACACCTTTATTGTAAATTTTTTGTTGACGTGCATCACGTTTAAAGGCATCTGGGTTAATAGTGCTGCCTGCACCACCCATGAAATTGCCACCTGCAAAAAGATTACCTGGGGCTCCAGGTACGTTAGATTCGCCGCCGTAATACAACATCTTTAACAATTCCGATTGTTTTATTCTACTCTTCTAAAACTTCATACCCAGATGGATCGTGGACTTTGGAAAGAACAATTCCTTCCCCACGTACATCCCAATTAAGAATATCTCCTTCCTGCCAACCCAAGTCTTCAATCACTTCGTCTGGTAGGACGATGAACTGATCTCCGTTCTCGTCTTCCTGGACTTCAACGACGTAGGTCATTTGGACAAAATCTTTTCCATTAGCTTATCAAGCTTATTATTGATTTCGCGAAAATTGTCATGCATCTCTTTAATTTCTCTTAAGAAGTCAACCTTAAGTACATACTCCATTGGCATCCGGTTGATCTGATCTTCCAAGATGTCAATCCTCCTTTTCTGGGATCCGGTATAGTCAAGCGCCTGTTGAATGCGTTCGCGTTGGCGTTCGAGAAGACGATTGGCAACCCAGCTTCCACCTGTAACAGCAGAAATAATGGCCGTCAAGCCAATCGCGATGTACTCCGGACCCACAAGACCAACAAATGCTTTCTCCTAATTCTAAGTTTAGTAATCAACTTGTAATTGTCCTTTTCTTGCCAAACCAGTCACAAGCCAGACCAAGGCGTCGACGCAATCGTCGTGACTGCTAACACCAAAGTTGGTTAGCTCTTCAAAAAGATTGGTGAAATTTCGGTAACGATTAAAAATAATCTTGCGATCTTCAAACATACCCATGATTCCACGGAAGCGAGCCAATTTGTCTGCACGGAATCCTTTAACAGGATGCCAAATTAAGTTATAGAGACTCTCTTGATTTAAACAAACTCGTTTGAAGTCTGCTTCCAGGGATGCCTGGTACTGCACAGCTTCTGACCAAATGTCACATGTTGAATAAGTTGGGAAATAGTTATCGTTCGCATCTTTGCCAAGGATTGACCAATCGTTTAAAAGCTCCTTGAGGGCATCTAATTTTTCTAGGTTACCCATCACACGCAACCTGCGGTAATCAATGATATGAATGCGATCACCAATGCGACCGCCAAGAATCATGACGGTGTAATCATTCTTCTCTTTAGTGCCAGCGGAGAGGTCAACTCCAACGCCAAGCGTATCAAACTCCGTTGAGATCTCAGCTTTTACGATCAACTCAGGCGCAAGCGACAGCTCGTTTTGCCTGATGATTTGATTCATATACTGGAACGAAAAAGCAATGGGTGCTTGCCTTTTCTTTTCCTTTAGATAATCCAATGACCACATGTCTGGCCAATAAGAAAGTTCATCTCCGGTCTTGGGGTCGTTTGTAATTGCGGAGAGAACAATCTGAGTCCAGTTGTTTTGTTCGTTGAATGTAGTGGCATGAATGTCATCATGTCTGAAGCGAGTACCAAGGCAGATGGCCCTGCCTCCCTCGAACATGGTGGGTGCGATCACCGCGTTCCAGTTGTCCTGCATCATCTTCCTGATGTCAGGGTTAGAGATGTCCGCCGCAGATTTGATGGCGTCGTCAATCATGACGAGGTGAGAACGCTTGGAGGTCACCGAACCCTTTAGACCTGCTGCGCAGAGTGTAAACTGTTCATCACCGGTCACATCAATGCCAGCGAACTTGTGATCAATTGACCAGTACTCATTGCTGGTGACGTTCTTCAGAAGGCGAACTTCTGGAAAAACTTCTTGATATCGTTTGCTTTCAATAATACGTTTAATCGTTGCAGACTTGGAACGTGCAATGTCGACCGTATAAGACAGATAAAGAATCTGGAGGGGGCGTTTAGCCTGCGTGTGGATGCCAATGGCCCATGCTGTCAGAAGACCAAGGACAGTACTTTTGGCGGAGCCACGGGGAGCAAGCAGGTCTACGTTGGGACCAGCGATCCGAAGAAGGCAACTACTATTTTCTTCCGTGACAAAATGCCGATGCCAATCCTTGTGGTGTTGCGCAGGAGGTTTATCTGCTACGTACTCACAAAAGAAACCAAAATCTTCTCGTGCTTTCTTTAAATCTTCAAGATTTTTATTTGGCTTAAGTTGATAGTTCTTGGAAGCAGCGCGTGCATTCCTGCGATAAGCCAGGTGAAGATAAGAAGGCACGAGAAGTATTCAACCAATTAATGAATACTAACTTATTCTTCTTTGTTCTTACGTTTTTTGTTTTGGTATTTACGAGCTTTATCTAAAGCAGCACGACGCTTCTCCTTGTCGTTCATCTCAGTGCCATCTTCTTTTTTTGCTTCCTTTTTCTTGAAGTGCTCAAGAAGTTGAGGAGGCATTTTACCTTTAGCCATAGCAAATGTTTTTCTTTATTTTAATCCTTGGTTATTCTTCAAGTTGCATGCGAGCCCAGACGCTCATGCTTGCTTCATGCAAAGGTGCCTCAATTGGATCATCTTTAAAAATAAACATTAACTCACGAATGGCACGATCTGCACCAGCCATCAGCAAACCTTTGCGATCTTTAGCTGAGGTGTATTGCTCAACCTGGTGAATTGTTCCACGTAATTCTTTTTGCATAGATGCGATACGTGCAACACCTGCGTCCCGTTTGACCACGCAGTTTTCAATATCATCACGAAGCTTGCGAATGTCCTCTCGCATCTCTTCGATTTCAATCAAAAGAGTTTTTCTGTGATCGGGCTTGGGGTAATGGTTTTTAATCCAAGCTTCGCATGCAAGAATGTTTCCTACATAACCAAGGAACCTGGCATAAAGAAAACACTCAATGAATGAGTAATTATCGCCGGCAAAGGCATGAAAAGATTCTCGAACATCATCTTGCTGCTCGATGAACCAATCTTCAAAAGCACCAGAATCAATGGTGCTTTCTTTATCAGTACTTATACGCTGCTCGTGCCGAACGTTCATTCCATTCCTTTTGACGACGCTTAGAAGATTCTAACTCACCCAGGAGGCTGCGGAAGAGCTCTGGGTCAAACTTACCTTCTCCCGAAAGGGAGTCAGTAAGCATCGCTTGATAATCAGATTGCCGTCCTGCTTGTTCTTCTTTGTATTGATCGAGCCAAGACTGAAGGTCAGAAGTGTAGGTTTCGTCCCAAGATGGTCCTTCATCTGCAGTCTGACTTTCTGTAGAAGTTTCCTCCGTTGTTGTTGTTTGAGTTGTAGATGGGGTTGTGGTTGTTTCAGTAAACTCGCTTGTTTCGGTGGACTCATCAGGGAAATCAGAAGCTAACCCAATGATTTCAGTGCCTTCATCATTGAGTCGATAAGCAACACCTTCTTCTAAAGGCTGCCCCTTATATGTTGCACCTGGACCAGCTTCATTTGAGGTTACTGTTTTACCAGCGGCTTTAACAGCTTTTTGTTTTTGGTCTCGTAAACGATCAACAGCTTTATCTTTTCCTAATCCTTTTAATTGTTTGATAACAGCTTGAAACTTGCCGGGATCAGCAATGCCGTCTGCGGTTGCATTAGCAATAAGATCTTTTGCTTTTTGAGTTAATTCTGAAACGCGTCCTTGTTTGTTTTCAGCACCAGCAGTACCTTGTCCTTTGGTTTGACTACCTGCAGCAGAAGTTGGCTGAGCACCGGGGCGACCGCCGGGGGCGGCTTGCTGTGTACCAGGTTTAGTTGCTTGTTGTGTGGTGGGTCGGGTGCCTGCAGGGCGTTGTTGTGTGCCGGGCTTGTTCCCTTGTTGCCCTTGGGCTTTTGTCCCAGGTGCTAACACTACTGGGCGGGTAATAGAAGGCTGCTCTGCACGAGGACGTTTACCGGCACCTGCTTGTTGTTGCTGTGGTTTTGCTGATTGAACTGCAGCCGCAACTTTAACCGCACTTGCGGCTTTTTGTTGATTTGGTTGATTTCTATTTTCTTGTTTTTTAGCCACGTCTTGATCTTTCGATTGTGCAGTCCTTGCTTTTGATTCTACGACTTGTTTTCCTGAAGGAGAAACTTCTCGTTTTGCCTGGATGTCTTTGAAAATTGAAATAATATTATTTGTTCGTTGCTTATCTTCTGGAGACTGCCTGGACTCAGGAGAAGGCTCTTGTTTGCGTTGTTCAGTTTCTCTTGCTGGAGCAGGTTGAGATGTTGGCTGTGGGGCAGATACGGGTTGAGTACGTTGGACGGTTTGCTGTGGTGCAGCAACCTGTTGTGGTGCAGCAACCTGTTGTGGCGCTGGGCTAGGGGGTTGGGATGGTTGAGAAGCCGGTGCGCCAACGGATGCCACAGGGCGCTGCTCTCGTTCACGCGCTTGTTGTTGCTCTCGTTCCCGTGCTCTTTGCTGATCACGCTCACGCAATTGTTGTTGTTCGCGTTCTCGAGCTTGTTGCTGAGAGCGTTCCAGGTCTTGGCGTTGGTTTCTTTCTTTGTTTTGTTGTTCGTCTTTATTTTGAGGTCTTTGTTGTTGTTCACGTTCCCGAGCTTGTTGCTGAGCCCGTACTTGTTCTTGTGCTTGTTGCTGTGCTCTTTCTTGAGCTTGGCGTTGCTCTTTTTCACGAGACTGCTGTTGTTCACGTTCCCGAGCTTGTTGTTGCACTCGCACCTGTTCTTGTGCTAAGCGTTGCGCCTGCTCCTGAGCTTTTTGCTGTTCTTTTTCACGAGACTGCTGTTGTTCACGTTCACGAGCTTGTTGTTGAATGCGAACTTGCTCTTGTGCTAAACGCTGAGCTTTCTCTTGTTCATCACGAGCTTGTTTTTGGGCACGCTCTTGAGCTTGACGCTGTTCTTGTTCGCGGGCCTGCTGTTGCGTTCTCTCTTGTGCCTGGCGCTGCTCTCGTTCCCGTGCTTGTTGTTGCTCTCTTTCACGAACTTGCTGCTGCTCGCGCTCACGAGCTTGTTGCTCGGCACGTTGCTGAGCTTCACGTTGCGCTTTTTCCTGTGCTTGACGTTGTTCTCTTTCGCGAGCCTGTTGTTGTTCACGTTCACGCTCACGAGCTTCTTGCTGAGCACGTTGTTGAGCTTCACGCTGTGTCTTCTCTTGTGCCTCACGCTGAGCACGTTGTTGAGCTTCTTGTTGAGCACGTTGTTGAGCTTCACGCTGAGCACGTTCTTGCGCCTCACGTTGTGCCCTTTCTTGGGCTTCACGTTGGGCTCTTGCTTGTACTTCACGAGCTTGTTGCTGAGCAAACTCTTGAGCTTGACGTTGGGCACGTTCTTGTGCTTCACGGGCTTGCTGCTGTTCCCTTTCGCGAGCTTGTTGACGTTCGCGTTCACGAGCCTGCTCTTGCTCACGTTGTTGAGCGCGGGCTTGTTCTTCCCAGAAGGATTGCTGAGGAGGCTGGTAATAAACAGGAGCTTGATAAGCAGGTGCGGGAGGTTGGTAAACAGGTGCAGAAGCTTGGCGACCTCCACCACCACCACCGCCACGGTTGTCGTTACGGTTTCCTCCGCCCCTGTTATCCCTTGCCATATCTAATTGTTGTCTTCGTATAAAGGAACAGTTTTATTCTTTTGTTCTTCTTTTGATTGTTTAAGATTGCTTAGAAGATTTTTAAAACCCTGAACATCAAAAGGAGATTCAGTAAGCAGCTCTGGCTTAACGTCAGGAGATCCGAAGTCCATATTTGGTGCTCCTTTAGAAAGCAGAAGGAATCAAGCCGTACAGATAATTAGCCTGTTGAATTGTTGCTTGCTGTAAAGCCTTGGCCCGATCAACTTTAGCAAGATCGAACTCCGCGCCATATGCCATCCTCTTACCTAGTAAATCAGTTGCTTGCTGCAGACGTGCAACACGCTCCCTTGATTTGGCTGCAATTTTCTGTGGATCAATTGCAGTGGCATAGTCCATTTCTGCAGGAGTAGCGCCAGGTGCTGCACTCGGATCAATCCCAGCATATGGGCCAGGCTCTCCGGTCACTGCCGTAGTTCCTGCAGTTTCGCCAAGTCCGGAATCTAAACCAACCTTTTCCCACTGTCCAGTCTGTTGGTTTAGCTTGTATCCGCCACCTTCGCCAAGGAACTTGGCAACTTCATCATCTAATTTGGTCTTAGCAAAATCTTTTGCTAATGCAGCACGAACATCCTCTTCTGCATAACCAGCGCCAAGGACTTTATTCAAAACACTTTTAGTAATGTCCCCTGGTTTTGTATAGTATCCGGCTTCGTTTTGAGTGAATCCCTTCTTTGTTAACTGCTTGCGTGCACTGCCTGCAAGTTGTTTGGCGCCATATGTTTGACCAACAGTGGCCAGATAGTCTGTGCCGCCTTTATTAACAAACGTTTTACGTGCCTTTGCAATTTCTTGCGCGGTTATTTTTTTGCCCGCAGCACCTTTGCCGCTCTGTTGAATCGCTTTTGTTAAAGCTTGCTTTTGTTTACCAGCAAGCTGAACACCGCGTTGACGCGACCTATCAATAAAAGATGAAAGCGATTCAGCCATTGTTTTGTTCTAGCTCTCGTTACTATTTAGTATAAGAGAAGCAATCAACTGTAGCTAACAGTGCTGGGCGGCTTGAAGCGATAGGTTCCTGTGAAGCCACCACCAGGGGCTTGATAGCCGACACCGTAATAACCACCAGCAGGAAGATTGGCGCTGAACGCAAGTGGGTTCTTCTTGATGTATTCAGGTGAATTAAGCATCACCTGGCCCAATAGACGAGAAAACGCTTCTGGGCTGGTCTTGCCCATAGAAGTTGCTGCAGCTTCAATACCTTTGTAATCTTCTGGATCCCATGAGATCCCCAGAGTTTTTGCCGCAAACTCTTGATAGGGGCGATATTTTTCAACAGTGCCTGTGGACAAAGTGCCGCCGGTCATGCTTCCAAGTTCAGATGCAGTTTTGAATGCACCTGGCACTCCGTAAGCTAGACCAAAGTCCGCATATAAATCAGAAGCTTCTATTGGTGTGCGCTCACCACGTTCAATCTGCCCAGCAAGAAACTGCGCATATTCTTGGGCATTTTTGGTAATTTCTGATTCGCTACGTTGAATTCCTTTGATTCCAATATCACTAATTTTTTTTAACCGCCTTGGGAAAGAACCTTGTTTTTCTTTTGTTGCTTCTTGAGAGAAAATGCCAGGGGGCTTTGGACCTTGATCTTCTTCGCCGTAAGAAAAAGCGTTTGGACCTGTGACGCCTCGACTTGAGTTAAAAGATCCAGCGCCGCCAGCGAGTGGAGTGCGCTGATTAAAATAGCCAAAATAATTGTTGTTTGCTGGCATAACATTCTCTACTTTGTATTATTTTAGATCACACAAACAAAGCGGAGGGAGGTGTAAAGCCTGGCATAGCACCACGCAAACGATTTTCGTAATTCTGGACAGAGCGCAGAGCAACGACAGACGGATTATTAGCTTCAATATTTGCTCGTTGCACAATATCTCGCGCTGCATTTAAACGATCTAGCGCACCACCTGCACCGCCCTCGTAACGATCTTTCAGATAGTTGAGACCAAATTCTGCAAGCTGTAGTTGAGCGCCCGTTTTACTGGCTTCTTTAACGGCTCGTTCTTGTCTTAACGCAGCTTCTTTTACCGCATCAGCTTGTTGTTCTGCGGCACTTTTCTGACCAAACAGACCAGCAATGGAAGTGCCAACGTTGGCAACACCCATCGCAACTGAGAACGGATCCATACCTGCGGTCTTGGCTCCAGAAGAACCAAATGGAGAAGAGGTTAGAGAGTTGGCTGTACTGTTAAAAGAACCTCCGGTGTCAATCCCAAAAGAAGGATTGGAAAAATAAGAGGGGACAGAACTAAAAGCCATGAGTTAATTATATTGCAACTCAATTAAAACGTTGGAACATTAATCCTTGGCATCGAACCGTAGGATTGCGCAATGAGTTGTGGTGTGCGTGCCAGGATCTCAAGGCGTGGTGCGTTGTATGCCATCTGAGCTAAGTTGGCACCAATCTGGTTAATGGTACGTGGGAGCTCGGCAACTAAACCATATTGAAAAGCCCGTTTATCACGCTCTGCTTGAATCTTGGCAGCATTCTGTGCTTCTTCTGCACGGAACTCTTTCAAAACGTTGAGAAGTTCACCAAAACGATTGGGATCGTTATAAACATCCTCACGTTTTTTATTAAGCATGATGGCGCCCGCAACATCTGGGCTCATCTTGCTTAAGATATCTTTCTCGAATGGATCATATGCACCAGCCTGGGGCGTCATGGGATTACCCATGCCAGTGGCAGAAGAAAAATAATTACCAAAAATAGAAGGATCTGCCATGACTTTATTCCTCAGCTAATAGAAATGTTGGGTGCGCCAAGGGCAACCACGTATGGGTTGGTGGCCAGGGCTTGACGCATTGTGGCGCCACGCTCACGTTGTGCACCAAGAGCAAGATTGGCTTGTGCACCAACCATCATTTGTTGTACATATGCATTGTTCTGAGTATTGATCAGTGCTTGTGCACGGGTCAGTTGATCGTTAGCAAGCTTTGTAGTAATCGGAAGCATTGCTTTTTGCATATTGATTTCTTGATCATTCTGGAACTGAGTCAAATCCTTCAAGTTGGATGTGGTCATTCCCATCATGGTGCCGTAATAATCAAGCTGACGCTTTTGATTACGGTTCATGGCATCTTCCATGGATGCCGCTTCATTTAGGTTGATGCGTCCCAGGGGAGTATCAATAGCACGCGGGGGTTGTGGAATCTCAACACCAGCCTTACCGGTTGGAGGTTTACCGGTGTAAGCAGAAACTGCAGTCTCGGCTACATTGCCCCCAAGCATGCCGCCCAAAGCAGAACCGGCAAGACCACCGATTACAGTGCCAACTCCAGGAAGGAGTGCTGATCCGAGTGCTGCGCCAGCGGCACCACCAGCGGCAGAACCTGCAAGGCCACCAAATGCCTCAGCAGGACGACCTTCCATCAAGGAAGGGATTGCCATTAAGGCGCCACCAGCCAAGCCACCGCGAAGACCGGCACGCATCGGTTTATTCTTGATGTATTCACCTGCGCCTGCGGCTTTTTGCTGAACTGTTTCTACTGCAGTGCCAGCACCCGTTTGAAGTTGTTGTACAAAATCTTGAAGACCTTGTTGCGCCCTAGCGCGACGGCCCTGGGGTTGAGTGGAGCTGCCAACCTCCCTTACTTCCCCGGATACGGGGTCACCCATGTAGGTTTTACCAGTGGCCGGATCGGTAAAAATGCGAGCCATCTATTTGATTATTTCTTATATTTTAAATTTTACCAGTAGTCACACCATATTCTGCAG
>JACCDW011286307.1_pt1 | contig 11459 bp, 7 predicted proteins | sample 7449781 | NCBI WGS metagenome assembly JACCDW01 (sample SAMN15323449, study PRJNA562643) | freshwater metagenome | isolation source: river surface water | place: USA:Blue River Watershed | collected 2017-08-18
CACAGCAGCAAAGCCAAGTAAACGGGTAGCAAAGTCAGCGTCTTGATTATCAATCCAAGCTAATGCCCATTCCGCCTTTTTCTTCACACAAGGAATAGTGCTTGTAGCCCTTAACAACTCATCTTTTTCTTTTTTGTCTGTAATATACGTGTCAATGAGTAAACTGTAGGTTTCGGAATGAACCGCTTCTAAGAGATTTTGACACCCATAGAAGGATTTAGCTTCGGGCCACTGCACTTCACGAGTGAAACGGGTGGCTAAGTTTTCCATGACAATACCGTCGGACCCAGCAAAGAAGCCCAAAATATTCTTAATAAAGTGACGTTCATTATCGTTGAGTTTTTCCCAGTCTTTCATATCTTTACTTAAATCAATCTCTTCAGGAGTCCAGAAGACGGACATATGTTGTTTGTATTTGGCCCAGAGATCAGGATGTTTGATAGGAAAGATCACAAAACGATCAGGATTTTCTTGGAGCAAAGGTTCAGGAAGCAATGGCGCTTCTTCAGGAGGACTGACGATTTCGGAAGGTGGAAGTGCTAAAGGTTCCATGTCTTTTGGCTCACCCACAGAGGTTTTGCGTGATTTTTTGCCAGGAGAGTTCAAAGGAGTTTTCTTGGAAGGAGTCTTAGACCTTGATCGTTTAGATTCTGCTGGCGGATTAGGATTTGTATCAGGTTTTGTATCAGTAGAGAAGCTAACAGTAGATTGGTCCATCTTAGAGGTGGGTAGTGCCGTATTTTTAGGTAAGAAAGGAAGTTCCATTTTCGTTGAATGGAAAAAAAGGAGTTTTAGCATTCATTTTTACTTTATATGCTTACATTTCCCGTTGTAAAGTATCATAAAAGGCAAGAACCTTCGGATGAACTCGGAAGGCAGTGGGTTCCACATCCCAGACATATAACGATTCTAAGTTCTTGACACGTGATAAGGCTACATAGGCTTGTCCACATTCAAAGGTAGATGTTCCAATATCAATGAGAGCACAATCCAGGGTGGCCCCTTGGGCTTTGTGAATCGTGATGGCGTAAGCAAGTTTCAACGGGATCTGTTTTCGTGATATACCTTCAATTTCGGTACTTTCCCAGGAAGAGGCTGGAACAGGAATGGGTGTTCCTTTCATAAACTGTACAAGAGGAGCACCTGAAGGATCAAATCCTGTCACGAAGCCACGTGATCCGTTCACTAACCCTGCATCGTAATCAAGATTAGTGAGTAACATGACTTGCGCACCGTGCGCTAAGACGAGTTCAGCCATGTAAGGACCATCTTTATCCATTTTTTCCACTACTTTTTTCACTTCAGGAGATTCTTTCGTAAATCCTAGGGTAGCATGAATCGGTGCAAAGACTGTTTCTGCACGAAATAGACGACGCTCAGTGGTCAAGGCTTTAAGATTACGTTCATTCACATTATCCACTTCCGCTCGTCGTGTAAAGAGCAACGTTGGACGGATAGATAACTGTTGCCAGGGTTTATTCATACGGGAGCGTAGGATTTGGACACTTTGTTCCGATAGCTTTCCTTTTCGTGCTTCATCCAGAATCGTATGAAACTTAGGATCGGTTTGACGAAGAATAGTGGTTAAACAAACCGTTTGTTGTACAATTTCTTGCCATACAGGACTTTCAAAGACAAACATGGTTTCTTTTTCTTTTTCTTTGACTACCGGTGGTAGTTGATAGAAATCACCGACAAAGACGACTTGCATTCCGCCCATAGGCTCAGTGTTACGACGTAAGAGTTTAGCTACATCATCCAACTTTTCTAAGAGTTCAGGTGTCATCATACTGACTTCGTCAATAATAAGGATATCCGTGGCCAACCAACGACGAAGAGCTTTGCCTGATCTCCGAATGAATGCCGCTAGGGTGGCAGCATTCTCACGACCAAGACCAATGCCTGCCCAGGAATGAAGAGTTTTTGCAAACCGACCGATGAGTAAAGCAGCACAACCCGTCAACGCAGTCACCGCCACATGTTTATCTGTACGATCAGGAATCATCTCGTACATTGTTTTTAAGAGAAAGCTCTTCCCCGTTCCACCTGGACCGGTCAGAAAGATGGATTTGCCCTGTTCCACCAAATCATAGGCTTTTCTTTGTTCTGGGGTTAGACTATTCAAGGGACTCATTGTTGCATAAGACAAGACGCTTTATATGATCAAATTTTCATTCCAATAAAATTGAAACGTATAACACAATAGCACTCCAGTATACATTTACAATGAAATATCTGAACGAACTTTATACACGTATTGTCAACGGTGGAACAGCCTCCCAGATTGTGGAAGGTCTTTCTCCTATGGAAAAAGGACACGTCGGTGAAGGTCTCCTTCGTCTCCTTTGTCTACTCGGCATCCATCATTCGGATCCTACACGATTTGTGGTTCCTTACGATCTTGATCCTACTCCTCGTCGTATTGAACAACTCTCAACGCTCGGTCAACGTTTAACAATTCTTAAGAATGGCCTCATTAACTCTGGAGGGAGCAATAAGGTGGATGTGTGTTGGCGCGAAGGATCTGAAGTAGCCGTTTGTTCTTCCAAAATCGGTAAACTCCATATCAAATCCCTCAGTGATCTGGAAATCCCTGTAATGCTCACGGAGTTTACCGAAAGCGGTGGTTACAAAGAAAATGGTGCACCCGTACCTCGTTCTTCCATCAAGCCTTACGTCTTAGTGGATAACAAAGAAGAAGTTGAACTGGTTGCAGCCAAATCCAAAGACAGTAACAAAGTCTCCAGGGATAATCTTCATATTCTTGATGTAAAAGACTTGAATCGCATGTGTGCTGTCTTTCGTGAACGTATCCAAGGATGCCCTTCCTTGGATATGGATACAGTGGTTGGTTATCTCTTAGCCGAAGAAAAACCTTCTTTGAGAACACGTTTCCATCAAAAACTTATTGCTCTCAAATGTCAACGCATGATCAATGAAGGTAAAAAAATCATTCTTATCGGTGCTCTTCCACGTTCAGGAAAAACGTACATCGGTGCTAGTTTAGCCAAAGGGTTCCAAAGAGTTCTTCTCTTAACCACGCGTCCTACCGAAACACTCAGTCAATGGCATGACGTCTTTCAAATGCACCGTGAGTTTTCATCCTACAAGATCCACTATTTGAACAGTAGCACCCACCAAACAGTCGCCACTCAAAACAAACAAAACGAACGTATGGTGGCTTTGGCCTCTACCCAGTTCCTCAAAGTCAACGAACGGGATTCCCTTCTTGGGCTCCACTGGGACTTGGTCTTACTGGATGAAATCCATGACGGTGGAAGTACCGAGTTATCTATGGATATGTTGGATACGTATATCGGTAAAGACGCTATTCGTGTGATGATGACCGCTACGTACGAAAAACCGGTCTACTATTTCACGATTCCCAACGACAGCTGTTGTTTCTGGGATCTTGAAGATATTCGTCTTATGCGTAGCTGGGGAAGTCAAGCTACCTTTGATCGTCTTTATCAAAAATACGGAAAACAAGATGTGTTGAAAGCCCAACAAGAGATGTATACCAGTGGAGAAACGGATGCCTCCATTCTTCAAGTCTACCAAAAAGCACCGCAACTCGGTATTCTTACCACTGTCATGCAACAAGACATTTACAATAAACTCAAATCCATGACAAATACCCCTGATAATCTCTATGGTTTCTCTATGCGCTCTCTTTTCATGACGAATAAAGAAGGAACCGCTTTCCAAAACCAACAAGCGGTGGATCTCTTACTTGCCTTGATCAGTGGTTCTGAGGAAATGACCCATTTCCGCAGACGCATGTCCATGTTCTCTCGTATTCGTCGGTACTGGCAGCATATAGGCCATCGTAATAACGATCAGTTCATGACCCAAATCTGGTTTCTTCCTTCGGGTACAGGTCAACTTCTTGATCATGTAAAAGCGTGTCTTATCCAACGTATCCAAGCTAACCGTGTTCTCCGCAACTATCGCGTGTTAACCTTGGACGCAGGAATGAAAGGCATTGCTAAAGAAGTTGAACAGGCTGTCTTGGAAGCCAAAGAAGCAGGTCAACAAGGAGTCATCCTTCTCACGGGTAACGTGGGTGGTGTAGGGGTTTCTCTTCCTGATGCAGATGTGGCCTTTCTTCTCCACGATAGGGAATCGGCGGATATGAATTATCAACAAATGATGCGGGTCCTCACGGAAGCGTTGAATAAGAAATATGGTTTAGTAGTGGATTTTAATGTCTGGCGCTTATTAACTACTCTGAACACCTACGCTACTCATCGTTGTGGTCAAGCGGATAAATCCTCTTCGGAACGTATTCACTGGTGCATTAGTAATCTTGTGGATATTGATCCTGATTTATGGATGGATAGCACTTTTCCCGAAAGCGTTCCTCAACACAAAATCGTGGATGAACTCACTCATGCCTGGCGTAAGATGTTAGAAGAAACAGGAACATCGTTAAATATGTTAGCACGTAAACCCTGTGACCTAGGTGAAGATCAAAAAGATTTAGACAGTATTGCGCACTATCTCAAAACAGGACATGCAGGTACCGAGATTGAAGTAAACGAAGAACAGGAACCTCTCTCAAGTGGTATTGAAGAATATGAACAAGGTGAAGAACAAGAAGAACAAAAAGAAAAAGAAGAAGAGGAAAAACAAGTCAATCTTAATGATATTCTAGCACGCTTTATTCCTGAACTGGCTGTCTTATCAGTATGCAAACTAGATCTCTTAGAAGCTATTGAAAGTATTCTATTGGATCCAAAGCAACACGCGGCTATGAATCAAAGCCTTCATGAACTTTATGGCAACGATACTATTCTTGACCCCTTCGGTACCCTCTATAAAATTATTAAACGAAACTACTCAAAATTGATTGACGCCAGGGAAAGCTATGAGGTAATTAGTAACCGCATGACATGTATCCTTGATAACCCTCAGGAACTTATTACCTTTCTGGGCCAACACTTGAAACCCAAAGAGTTGGAAAAGAAACAACATGGTGAAGTCTTTACACCACCCGAACTCATTCAACAAATGCTTGATAAACTTCCTTCTTCTGTCTGGTCGGATCCCGATATGACTTTTCTTGATCCTGCCAACGGAATCGGTAACTTTCCTGCATTAGTCTTCCACCGCTTAATGCACGGCCTCCGTGATTATTTTCCTATTGAATCGGAACGCAAACAACATATTCTTGAAAACATGTTATTCATGTGTGAAATCAATCCAAAAAACATTGAAGTCTCCAAGAAAATCTTGGATCCTCATAATACTTACAAGCTCAACTTGTTCCAAGGAAGTTATCTTGATTTGAACCCTCAGGCTCTCTGGGGAATTTCCCACTTTCATGTGATCATGGGAAACCCTCCGTTCAACTCCCCAGGAAAGAACTCATCAGGAAACACGATTTGGCAACACTTTGTCACGAAATCCATTGCTTTACTCCGAGAAAAAGCTTATCTCGTCTTTGTGCATCCGAATGGATGGCGTAAACCCAATACAGAAAAAGGGAAGTTCAATGGACTCTTTCAACTCATGACCCACGACAATCAACTTGAATACCTTGAAATCCATAGCTCAAAAGATGGTAAAGCCTTATTCAAATGCGGAACACGCTACGACTGGTATGTTCTCCAAAAGAAACCTTGCACAAACAAAACCACGATTGTGGATGAAGTCGGTACCCGTCATAGTCTCTTTCTTCCAGAGCTAAGCTGGTTACCCAATTATAAAATCAAAGAAATATTGGCTCTTTTAGCCAAACAAGGTGAAGCCACGTGTCCGATCATTTATGATCGTACCGCTTACGGGGCCGATAAAAAAGATCGTATGTCCTCCAAACAATCCAATGTGTTCCAGTATCCCTGCATCCACTCCACTCCTCAGAAAGGAGTACGCTACATGTACAGTAAGTTCAACGATCGTGGACACTTTGGTATTCCAAAAGTCATCTTTGGAGAAAGCGGTATTCATCATCCTGTCTTAGATGTTGAAGGAGCCTACGGGATTACGCACGGGGCTATGGGTATTACCATTGAAAACCAACAAGTCGGTGAAGCTCTCATTCGTTTCCTCCAAGGAAACGAGTTCCAAACTATCCTCAAAGCCTGCATGTTCTCTTCCTTTCGTATTGACTGGAATCTCTTCAAAGAGTTCCGTGCCAAATTCTGGATTTAATAATACAGAGTGGGTAACTTGGCAAAGAGTTCATACAAGGAAATCCATTGATCGGTTGAATCTTTCCCAAACAAAATACAAGCCGCAGGATTGAGCTGAATACTCCGTCTGGATAAATCCAATCTATGTTCTTTTTTATGTTCCTCTACAAAGACTTCAAAGAAGTCTGTAAAGGAACTTTCCACGGGTAGTCCTCTATCGGTCAACCATTTCATCATGCGGGTTCGCGGTTGCAAAGGTTTTTCCGAGGGCGTTTCATTTGTCTCGTCGTGGAGTTTTTTTTGAAAGTGTTTGAGTTTATGTAAGGTCTCTTGTAATAAGACCTGAGAGGCATTGGCATTTCTTTTGAGACTGTCTAACGTGTCATCAAGAGAAATTGTGTCTTCTTCTTGTGTTTCCATGGTAGCTTCTTTATTATCTTTCTTACAATCAATTTTAAGTGTCTAAACTGCTCTCCATACGGGACGCCACGTAACTAATCGGATCATCCAGAGTAAACTTGGCCCATAACGCAGGTTTGTCTGTTGCTCTGACGCTGTAGAACCAGTGAGTAGGTAGACATAATATATGCCCAGGACGCAACTTGATGGTAATGTACTTGATTTCACCGACCAGAGGAGTATCTTGGACCGTAAACACTTCAGGGAAACGTCCTCGCCATATCGCAGGGAGATATTTCTCTTGGTGTTCCGTCAACAAAGTGACTTCAAAGGAACCCGATGTAGGATACAGTAATGTCGTACGACCAGTTGTCTTACGTAAACCCATATCACCGATCATAGCTTCCGCTGACAACGTATGGATATGTTCCAAAAAGGGATAGGCTAACAACTTGGAAAACCAGTTATGCTCAAACCAGACGGATAATCCTGACTCTTTGGCCAACAAGATAGACGCTTTTTTGGGTATAGTGACCTGTTTAGGATTCTTGATGTATTGTCCTAAGGTGATATTGGTTCCGATGGGAAACTGTTGGAGTCGTGCGTTGCCCTTTAAGACATCCGGTGTGTAAATCTTGGGTTGACCAATGTCACGAATCACTAAGGGTGTTCGTTCACTCAACAACTTGGGTAAATCATTGATTTGTGATGCTTCAATCTGTAATATGTTGTATTGCTCAATAGCTTGACGGTAAAACACAATGAAAACCGCAAGCAGCACGGTAATAAAAAATCCTATTTCTAACCACATGGCCCTACTGGAGCACCTCTGCTTCTATCTCCGTCTTGTCTGTTTGCGGGTCGCACGCACTGATGGATTGTTCAGACATTGGATGCAAGGTTTGAAGAGTCCCGGGATGAACTGATTCTTCTGTATTTTGCTGATCTCGGCTTTGCTCAAGTTGTGTTTGCTTTTGCGTGTCTTCCCGTTTTCCACCACCTTGACTTCCTTGATTCCCTTCCCGTTCTTGATTTTCACGGTGTTGACTTTCGTCTGTTTTTTTCCGTTCACCATCGAGCTGTGAATCTGTGTGCTTTCGTAATTGAATACCATCTTCTACTGTATTCTTGGACAAATGTCGTCTTGTTTTGGGGATTAATCGTTTTTGTCTTGTTTTCATGGGTGTAAGGCCACGACGACCCGTAAAGCGTAATGTTTTACTTGGAAATCTAAACCTTTTCTGAGGCTCCATAACAAGGAGCATGGAATTTTCCTTTCCCTATTCAACGCTAACCCTGAATGAGGAACAGGCACAAGCGGTGACTAGAGATCCGTATGTGCACCAACGTATCATAGCGTCGGCGGGAAGTGGAAAAACGACAACATTAACTGCAAGAATAGCTTATCTGATTACCCATCATAATGTCAAACCTGAAAGTATCGTCTTAATGACCTTTTCACGCAATGCGGCGCAACAAATGCTCCAGAGAATTGAACAATTGATTGGTCCAAGTAAAGTCTGGGCAGGGACCTTTCATGGACTGGCGCGTCAACTTCTGACCACATACGATTCAAGTACACTGGGTACTCTGTATTTCGTGGACGAGTTAATCGGGATGGGTACCAGTTGGCTCACGAAGCCCAAAGGACGAGAATGGGTCGGTAAGTTACGCTACATCGTCGTGGACGAGTTTCAGGACATCAATCAGGCCCAGATGAAAATGGTGGAACGTATGCTTCATCCTGGGGCTCGTCTTCTGGTCGTCGGTGACGATGCCCAGAACATTTACACCTGGAGAGGCAGTGATGTGAAGTTCATTTTGGAGTTGGAGAAGAAGCTGCCTGGTCTAGTGGACGATCAATTGCGTGTGAACTACCGCAGCACGGAAAGCATTATTGCGGCCGCCAACGCTACGATGAAGTTTATTCCTACGTTGCCCTGGAAGAAGTCTATGTTGGGTTCAGGAGTATCCTTAGGACGTAAACCTGATGTTCGTTTTTTCTGGCGCATGTCGGACGAAATACGATGGGTACTGGAAACCATCCGAGACATCCGCAAACAGAATCCTCGGTTAACCATGGCTATCCTAAGCAGAACCAATCTGGATTTGTTTCGTTGCGAAGAGGAGTTTCTATCGGAAAATATTCCCTATAGGTTACGGGATTGTGCAGAGGATGACAATCAAACGAACGGTGTTGATCTAGTGACCTTACATGCGAGCAAAGGTTTAGAGTGGGATATTGTCTTCGTGATCCATTGTAACGATGATGTATTTCCTTCGTCCAAACGAAAAGAAGATATTATTTGTGAGCGTCGTTTATTTTACGTGGCTGTGACAAGAGCACGTAAACATCTGTTCTTCAGTTACAATCGTAACGAACGTGAGTTATCCCGTTTCATCCGTGAGATCCCTAGTCGTTTACTACAGTACCATGGCCTAGCCCGTTACTGTCTGAGTGAAGCGGAGTTACAGGAAGGTGTTCCCACTCTAGAGAACTTACTCGGTTCTCTAGACGGTGAAGCCTTCAAAACCATGAGGGAACAAGGTTTATTAAAATGGTTAGATCTTAAGCAGATACGAGAAACGCATTTTTTTCCACCTGGAGAGGTGTGGAGCCTACCCCATTGGGCAAATAAACCCGATCTAGCCAAAGACTTTCTTCGTTTCATCCGCACCATTGTGAAACGCTTCATTGCTAGATACTCAGGAGAAGGTGTCTATCGTGATCCCGTAGCAGAAAGATTGTTGTTTACCTTACGTATTTTCAACGAAGATAGAGAGTTCTGGGAAAAATGGCGGGACGAGTTGTTAACCTTTTTGTACACGAAGTTCCGTGGAGACGAAGCGGCTAAGGTGCCTCCACCGATTGATTACGCCACGACGATGGAATGGTGTCAGAGTATAGGTTTATCCTGGAGTCCCCAAGAGATTCTGGCGGCAACGAGTCTGGTAGCCAAAATACGGGGTCAACTGAGACCGTTGCGGTTTGAAACCTATGATCTCAATGAGTTCACCATTGCTCCGTGCCGATTCTCTGTACCCACCGAGTTAAGAGGAGAGATTCTGAGAAGTTGGCGTCAAGTCAGCGATATGAACAACAATAGTCACGCTATACTGAGCGATATTTGGAGAGTATCCACTTTGGCCTTAGTGGGAGAAGGACGAAATGCTCCCTTGTACCGTGTGAATACCATGCGGGCCTTTTTAGAGGACACGGAACTCATGGAGTATTTAACGACCTTGGAGACGGCGTTAGAGACTTGGATGGCTTCCGCCGACGATTGGCAGGTGGGATTAGAGATTCAGTCCGAGTGGACGCAACCCGAAACGGTGGATATGTTTGCAGGGGGTGTCTTCTGGAGACTGGGTGGTGAAGACAAAGAAAGAATCAGTTCCATGAAACTTTTACAGTTGGCCATGACGGCAGGATTTGCCCAGAAACAGGGTCTACAGGTACATTCCATCGGTATGCTGTATCCGTTGGAAGGACGATGTTTGACGGTTCGTCTTCCCATAGGATGGTGTGATATGGTGGATACGATTCTATCGTACACGATGTGATTTAGCCTTTTTGGATTTGCGTTTCTGTTTTTTGGTTTTGCCTCCTTTACTGAATAGTTTTGGTGTTACAGCTTCTTTTACAGGTGGTATTATAGGTTCTGTTACAGTTTCTGTTTTTTTTTGAATTTGTTCTTTATTGGGAAGTTTTGTCCATTCATTTCCATAAAATATTTTTTCATCTGATACATTGGTCATAATATTCCCTTTTGTCCAAGTAACTTTTGTTATGACTTTTTGATCCTCAACCGATAATACCTCTAGTTTATATTCCCTATCAGCTCCTATTACATATTGCGTATCAGGGTTAAGACTACTTTCGCTTTTATAATACCATCGTGATCCAACGGGTGGGAGTTCACTAGGATCTACTCGTTGAAGATCTTTAAAAACATCATCTTTTTTTAACCGAGGAGTATAGACTTTATCTATAAACTCAGAAAAATTAGGATATTTCACAGATTCAAATATGATTTTTCCTAACGATACATCTTTTAACTTTTGATTTGTTATATTTGTGTTTATACTTTTTTTAATCCCTAAAAATTCTCCAAACGTCAAAGTATTAGATGGATCACGAACTAAATACTCTTTATAATAGGGTTTGATTTCTTTATAAAAATTAGGCTTTATATTGGGTTCTGGTTTGGGTTGGTTGGGGACAGTTGGTTGTTGATACATAGGTTGTTGATACATAGGTTGTTGTACATAAGTATATTGCCCATTTCCAGGATTATACAGATGAATGATTCCTGTTCCAGTATGAAACTCGTAAAAACCCGTTTGTGGATTGTAAGCGTAATTAAAACCTGTGAAAGGACTATATATAAAAGGAGCCATACTGGGATAACCGCTACCAATCAAAGTATCGTTTTTTTTATTATCTCGTTTTGAGCTCTTTGGAGTACTCATCCTATTACTTTATTGCATTTTTGCGGCTTGGTTGGGTTCTAATTGTTTGGTTCTGAATCCCTGATTGTAACGCTGTTGTTTGGTGCAGTTATTAAAGAGACTAGTGGAACGAGCCCAGTTTTCACGATCCGCTTCTAAACGACAATCATAAGGGCCTCCTCTTATCAAGGCTTTGGGCATGGCTAACTCTTTGACCATGTCGGTACTAGGTTGTTCCACACGATCAGGAACTAAGGTATTGGGTTTGTACATATCACCACGTTGGTTGGGTTCATACTGTTGGGCATCACAGGTTCCCAAGGGTCTATCTAAGCGCCGTAAGAGAGACTCGTTGTCAATGGCTTGGGAGTAACGATTCGGAGGATAAAACTCACCGCCCGATGGAAACACCATATTGGCTGGAGGGGCAGGAGCCTGTTCCGAACTTTGTCCCGAATTTACGTATTCCAA
>JACCDW011586644.1_pt1 | contig 11459 bp, 6 predicted proteins | sample 7449781 | NCBI WGS metagenome assembly JACCDW01 (sample SAMN15323449, study PRJNA562643) | freshwater metagenome | isolation source: river surface water | place: USA:Blue River Watershed | collected 2017-08-18
AAAAAAATGAACCCAGCAACTTTTAAGCCTCATCGGGGCGAAATATTTCGCCCCGATGAGGCTTAAAAGTTGCTGGGTTCATTTTTTTCTACCAATATTTCACTCTTAAGGAGTAATTTTATACACTTAAATCATTTAGTATAAACACTTTATTCTTTTTCTCCAATCCCGAACTCACGTTAGTTTAAGTAACTGGATAACTATCATCAACAATTTTGCAAACAGCCAAGTACCTGTATATTCGTTAATTACTTCGCTTCGGCGGTCCGATATTGACCGTGGACTACTTAATCTACATTTAAAACGTTCTGATTTAGTTTAAATTAAACCTCAGTATATTTCCCGCATTGCAGTTCTCAAAATTACAGTCAATCAGATTGCCTACTACTCAGCTAATAATTTTTGCATTATGCAATTTTTATAGCTTATGAAAGGCATAAAAACGAGAAAGCCACTTCGTTTGAAGCGGCTTTCTTGTTGTATGATATTATAATCGTAAACCTCTACGGGCTATTGATTATTTCTTCAAAATCATTTTTTGAACCAATGGTTTGTTTTCAACTCTCAATACACGAACTGTAAGTTCGGTAGCAGGAAGGTTGCTTGGTAATTGGTACGCTTTACGTAAATCTTTTACCATACCTTCTTTGTGCATGATTGTCGAACCATCTTGGTTTGTTACATCTACCGTGATTTGCTCATTTTCGTTCATTCCTCCCAATTTCAAGAAGTACTCACCTTCTGTTGGGTTAGGATAAACACCAATCTCAGCTTTGATATTGCGGCTTTTTGCTAATGTAAACAATGTACCGTTTGACAAATCAGTTGAAGCAGAAAGTTTTGAATCTTCCAAAACATCCCAAGTGCCTCTTTTTAAATAAGCTACTTCCTCTAAACCAGCTTGACCATTTACAGCTACTTTAGCAGAAGCTTTTACTGATTCAGCTTTCAAAGTCCAGTATTCATTTTCGTTGATAGTCTCAACGTTTTCAGAAACTTGGCCAGAGATATTCAATGGACTTTTATATAGATATGAAGCGGAAAGTATTTGACTTTCAGAGTTACGAGCTACACTGAATGCACGGAAGTTTGTGCCATCACCTAATGGGAATTCAAAAGCTTCGCTACCTTCTTTCTTCACTACACCTCTTACGTGCGAGAAGTCTGAAGCTCCGCTGTGTTTTGCATCTGCTGAGAACACTAACGGGTTTGTTGATGATGATTCAATTACTCCACGACGGAATGCCACTGATTGGTTGATACGAACTGGAGTTTCGAGTTTCACATCATTATCTAACATTAATTGGCTGAATGAAAGCTCGTTTTTGCTTTTTATAAGCTGAGTTCCATTACCATCAAAAACCGCTACTCCTGTTGATTGAACAGAGCTAAGGTTTTCTAAGTTTTTCTGGAAATGAACCTTACCATTATTAGTAATTTTACCTTCATTTACTACATCGGTATTGAAGCTCACAACTGCACCTTCGCTTACGTAGAAGTCTGTACTATTGACAAACTGAGCATTAACATGGCCAGCCAATAAGCAGACGCCAAGTGAGTAGATGATTTTTTTCATATATTAATACGTTTATCTTGTTTTCCTGATATAAAGGTAAATACTTGTTTTAATAAGAAAAAGCTTTCCTATTAAATTTTATTTAATGGTCAACAACGTCTTAATGAGAGGTTGTCGGTGATTTTATAAGATTTTCCAATGCTTTCTGTGATAAAACTAAGCAATTATCATTCCAAATATAATTATTTGGATATAATTCTGCTAAGTAGCAGAATTTTTAAGAAATGTTTTTTTATTTAATAATAAAATAAAGAATTGGCACGTGGCTTGTATCATTGTAAAAACTATCTTTTAAAGAAAGTTTCTTAGTACAACTTCACGCGATTTACCAAAAAAGCCCAAACAAGTGCCAAAACTGCCACTATCGAAAATGCGAAAGGCAAATTGATACTTTTGGATATGAAGCCAATCAATACTGGCCCAGCCAAAAAGCCTCCCATACTGAAAGTATTCATGGTTGCTAAACCTGCACCTTTGGCCATACCTGGCACACGAGCCGCACTACCATATAGTATGGGAGCTCCACACGATACACCTGCACCAACGAGCGTAAAGCCTAAAATGGCAGTAATCGTATAAGGAAAGATAATAGCTAAGGTAATACCCAACGCCGCAATAATACCGCCCGTGCGAAGTACGGCATTTCCTCCAAAACGGGGAATGAGAGCATCACCTACGAAACGCCCCAACGACATAAACATTGAGTAGCCAGCCAGTCCCCAGCCAATGAAATAATCATCAGTCTGAACAATATCTCGCATATAAACAGCCGTCCAATCGGCCATTGTTCCTTCAGTTACGTTGGTGCAAAGACTTATCAAAATCATTAACAGTAAAGCACCTTTTGGAAGAATGAATTTTGCTTGGCCACTTTCTTCTTCGGTAATTTTTTCTTCGTGAATACCCAAAATGATTGGTCGGAGTAGTAGAACCATAGCTGTAATTACGACAGCTATGACCGCCATCTGCAAAACTGGTTCGATTTTCATTCCACGCAAAATACTGGCGGCGATTGAGCCAAACATCAGCCCTGCACTAAACATTCCATGACAGGTTGACATAATATTGATGCTATATTGATGCTCAAGACTTGTTACGCAAGTGTTCATGGCCACATTCGTAACCGAAAGACACATTCCTACAATTATCAAACTAACAGAAGTGAGAACTAACCAGCTTGCACCAACTGGACAAACAAACGTAGTAGCTAACAAAATCAGCCCAATAACAGTCGTGTTGAGCATTCCGAAGCGATTGATGAAAAAAGTCGAAAATGGATTCATGACTGTCGCTCCGATTGGAAAACTTAGCAGAAGCAAACCCAATTGAGCATCATTTAGGTCAAATTTTTGTTTAATATAAGGAATTAAAGTTGCCCAGTTGCCAAACAAAAAACCTACTGAAATAAAGACCATTCCGATGGCCAAACTTTGTCGATGGGTAAAAAAAGTGCGTAAATGAGTAAGCATTATAAACAATATTGTAGGACAGGTTTACAACCTGTCAGTTGGAGCAATTATATTAATGGAGTTCTTTTTGGCTGTTAAAATATGGCACGCTGATGAAACGGATATTTTATAACACTGATTTCCACAGATGTTTGTTTAATCTGCGGAAATCATAAACAATCTATAAAATCTAACCGACGATTTCTTTGATTTTCTGATAAGTAAGCCCTTCATAATTAACAATGTAGCTATCACAAACGGGTAATTCTTCTTTTTTGTAAGTCGAAAGAACGCCCACAACTTTTGCACCTGCAGCTTTTCCTGCGGTAACACCCGAGAACGAATCTTCAAAAACTACACATCTTTCAGGCGAAATATCTAAATTTGAAGCAGATTTTAAATAAACTTCGGGGTTTGGTTTGTGAGAGTTCACATCTTCGCTGGCGAGTAACGATTGCATTTTATCACGCAGAGGTAGTTTACTCAAAATCATTTCCATGTTTAAGTAAGGAGCAGAAGTTGCGATACCTGTTTTTACACCATTGGCTTTTAGGTCTTCGATAAATTCGATTAAACCAGCTATCGGTTTTACATGTGCTTCGTAGATTTCACGAAAGAGAGCTTCCTTTTCAAACTCCATGCGGTCGAATTCTTCGCCAATGATTTCTCTTTTGAAAAAGTGTTTTAGAATATAACTATTGCTTTTACCGTACATATGAGCAATAAATTCTTCCTCACTTGATGCAATTCCGTGTTTATCGAGATAGGCTTTCCAAGCAAGTGAATGATAAGGGTTTGTGTCGCAGATGACACCATCCATATCAAAAATAACGGCGAAAGATGTTTCCAATTTTCTTTTGGGAGGTTTAAGTTTTATTTTGCAAAAGTACAATTTTTCAAGGCCAGATTCTACCATTTGATTCACTAAAATTAGCACTGGATTGATTGTTTATCTCTTAAAAAACTTATTTTTGTTTCAAATTGCTATTTATTTACTCCCAGAAACGAAAAGTCCCCAATGTTTTACGAATCTTATATTTTCCCAAAAGCTTTCAAGTTTAAAATAAAGCTTCTGATGCTTCCCATGTTGCTTTTTTTGATGGGAATTCATTCGATATCAGCACAAACAAACAATATTTTCACTATCAATTTTCCCACCAATCGCATTGTTTTCCAGCGAAACAATGATAATCTTGGATTCATTAATATCATCGGAAATTACAGTCAAATTATTGATAAAGTTGAAGCAAAACTTACTCCTGTATTGGCTGGACAGGGCGTAGAAACAGGCTGGATTATTATACAAGAAAAACCTAAAGCGGGGTATTTTACAGGAAAAATACAAGGACAGGGTGGCTGGTATAAACTTGATATCAGGGTATCGAAGGATAATGTTATTTTACAAACCAAAACTATTGAAAAAGTGGGAATTGGTGAAGTTTTTATCGCTTTGGGACAATCAAACGCTCAAGGGATACCGAATTATGGAGCAAAAGGAGCAACCGATGATAGAGTAAATACAATTGATTTTCAGAATACCGAAGTATTAGACCCACTCCCCGAAAATCTTAGTTTTGTTCAACTCAGTGAAAAAGTAAACATAGCTCCGCAAGGCGATGGCCCGTGGTGCTACGGAGAATTGGGTGATAGACTCGTAAAGAGGCTGAACGTGCCAGTAGCATTTTTTAATGAAGGGCTTCTGTTGGTTTCGGTCATCAATTGGCGAGAAAGTGCCGAAGGTAAACCAACTTTCAATTTTGTTTTAGATGTTGGCGGACGTTTTCAATTGCCTAAGGGCTTGCCTTATGTAAACCTCCGAAATACATTAAACTACTATGGCTCATTAATGGGCGTTCGGTCGTTGCTTTGGATGCAAGGCGAAACCGATAATTCGCCTAATAAGCTTTCGGCCGATGTCTATTCTACGAATCTTCAACGCCTCATTGATATTTCGAGAAATGATTTTGACGAAAATCTTACTTGGATGGTGGCTCGCACTTCGGTGACCTATCAAGCCCCATCGAACCCCGAAATTACTGGTGGACAAAATCGAGTAATCAATAAAGTTGGAAATAATGTTTTTGCAGGCCCATTCACTGATAACTTACAAATTCCACGCCCTGACAATGTGCATTTTCAGAATATCCCTGGTAATATGGGTATTTCGGTTTTGGCCGAAAATTGGGACAAATCGCTGGACGACAATTTTTTCAAAAACTCAAAACCGATTTTGGCAAAACCAATTATCGAACCCGAAATCAATTGCGATACTAACAACCGAGTAAGCCTCAAACTACCCGAAGGATTAAAAAGTTACGAATGGTCGAATAATGCTAAAACGAATCAAATCACAGTCGATAAAGGCACTTTTACGGTAGCTGTAAAAGACCTCAAAGGCAATAAATTACTTGTGCCGAGTATTAACACAAACCTGGTTTATCCTGCTACAAAACCTACTATCACGGCTGATAAAAATTTTGAATTCTGCACCGATGGAACCGTGAAAATTGAGCTTACGGCGAATATTACTGGGGCTAAATCATACATTTGGAGTTCGGGGGAAAGCACACAGAAAATATCAGTTGACAAATCGGGCGATTTTACGGTAAGAATACAAAATAACTTTGGTTGTATTTCAGAAGTGTCGGAGAAAGTGACTACAAAAGCAAATCAGATTCCAGCCCAGCCTAAAATTTTGGTTTCTCCTGCCAATAATGTTTGTGAAGGACAAGTGATTACGCTCTCGACCGACAGCAATGAAAAGCCTTTGTGGAGCAATAATGATAGTTCAAAAACTATTACCCTCGATAAAAACGGAAATTATGAATTCTCTCTAAAAGTCAGCAATAATTTTGGTTGCGTATCGCCAACTTCAACTATCGAAACTCTCAGTATTAACCCTACGCCCAAACAACCAATATTATCACAAATTGGACTTTTTACGCTAAAAGTCTCCAACGGAGATTTTTTACCTACTGACCAATTTGAATGGAAAAAAGATAACATTGTTTTCTTAAAAACAACTTCTCAAAATATAAAAGCCGTTCAAAATGGCAGTTATCAGGCCTCTACGCTTCGCAGCTACAAACTACTTAATAATCAAGAGATTAGCTGTAAATCCAAACCTTCAGAAGCAATCATTTTTCAAGCTTCAACAAATATTATTTCGGTTTATCCAAATCCAGCAACGGGCGATTTTGTTTATGTAGACACCAAAGAAATTCTCCGAAATTTAAACATTACATTTTACAGTAACTTAGGCAAACAGGTATATAAATTCCAATTAGACAATACTGCCGAACGCAAAGAAATAGATATAAAAGGTTTAGAAAAAGGCACTTACGAAATCCGAATCACTGCTGATGACTTCGAGGGCTCAGCACGCTTAATAATACTAAAATGACGAAACTATATTACCGATAAATTGGTTAGATTAGTTCGAGCTATTCTTTAACAATTGAATGAATAATACCCAAAACACGCACCATACCGACGTCGAATCTCTTGACCCGAAGCAATACATCATCATCAAGGGAGCAAAAGTAAATAATCTTAAAAATATTGATGTGGCTATTCCCCGCAACAAGCTCGTGGTGGTTACGGGGCTTTCGGGCAGTGGCAAATCTTCGTTGGCTTTCGATACCCTCTTTGCCGAAGGGCAAAGAATGTACGTTGAAAGTTTAAGTTCGTATGCTCGTCAGTTTTTGGGGAGAATGGAAAAACCCGAAGTAGATTATATCAAAGGTGTTTCGCCAGCGATTGCCATCGAACAAAAAGTTGCTACCAAAAACCCTCGCTCAACGGTCGGTACAACCACTGAAATTTATGACTATTTGAAGCTTCTTTTTGCTCGTGCGGGTATCACTTACTCGCCTGTTTCGGGGCAAGAAGTAAGAAAAGATACCGTAACCGATGTAGTAAATTTCATTCTGTCGCACGAAGAAGGTACTCGTGTGATGGTACTAACGCCTTTAAAAGTAAAAGAAGGCCGAAAAATTGAGAAAGAATTAGAGCTTTTGCTTCAAAAAGGCTACACTCGTATTGTAGTGGATGGCGAAATAAAGCAAATCGAGGAATTACAAGAAGCCAAAACAAAGCTTTCTACTGAACAAGATTTAGAAATTCTGATTGACCGTAACGTTGTTAAACACGACGATGAAGATACACAATTTCGTTTTTCGGATTCGATTCAAACTTCATTTTTTGAGGGGGAAGGCGAATGTATTGTAGATATTATTACAACAAACGCTGAAACTGGCGAACGCCAAACCACTCGCAGCAAATTTTCTGATAAATTTGAACTCGACGGAATAGCATTTGAAGAGCCCAGCGTAAATCTTTTTACATTCAATAATCCTTACGGAGCCTGCAAACGCTGCGAGGGCTACGGAAAGGTATTAGGAATTGACCCCGAATTGGTGATTCCTGATAAAAACCTATCCGTTTTTGAAGGAGCCATTGCTCCGTGGCGAAGCGAACGCATGAGCGAGTGGGTAGCTCCATTGCTCAGAAACGGTATTCGTTTCGATTTTCCTATTCACCGTTCTTATAAAGACTTAACACCCGAACAACAACAACTGCTTTGGACGGGCAATGAGTATTTTCAAGGGCTCGATGCTTTCTTTGCTGATATCGAAAGCCAAGTGCATAAGGTTCAATACCGTGTAATGCTTTCTCGCTACCGTGGTCGTACAGATTGTCCTGATTGCCGAGGTTCACGCCTGCGTAAAGATGCCAGTTATGTAAAAGTTGGCGGTGCATCAATCGTTGATTTGGTTTTAATGCCGATTTCAGATTTAGCTGCTTTTTTCAAAAATTTAGAACTACCCGATTATCAGAAAGCGGTTTCTAAAAGAATTTTAATCGAAATCAACAGTCGTTTAGAATTTATGGAGCGTGTAGGCTTGGGTTATCTTACGCTCAACCGACTGGCCTCAACTTTATCGGGGGGTGAATTTCAGCGTATCAAATTGGCTACTTCACTCGGTAGTTCATTAGTCGGTTCAATGTACATTCTTGACGAACCAAGCATTGGCTTACACCCACGAGACACCAAGCGTTTGGTAAGTGTACTCGAATCGCTTCGAGATATGGGCAATACCGTTGTGGTGGTTGAGCACGAGGAAGAAGTCATGCGTGCTGCCAACCAAATTATTGATATCGGCCCTAATGCTGGTACTTTGGGCGGTGAGTTAGTTTTTCAAGGTAGTTGGGAAGAAATTAACCAAACAGCAGCAAATCAAGCCAGTATTTCGCATACCATCAATTTCCTTACGGGAACTGACCAAATTTCTACCCCAACTCAACGACGCCGCCCAACTGATTTTATTGAGTTAAAGGGTGCAAGAGAAAATAACTTAAAAGAAGTAGATGTGAAGTTTCCGTTGGGCGTACTTACAGTCGTAACGGGTGTGAGTGGTTCAGGAAAATCGACATTAGTTCGTAAAATCTTATTCCCTGCTATTGCTCGTCTGAAAGGTGAATATAGCGAAGAAGCAGGCAAATATGCAGGTTTGGTAGGTTCACTCGACCGAATCACGCAGGTTGAAATGATTGACCAAAACCCAATTGGAAAATCTTCTCGTTCGAATCCTGTTACGTACATCAAGGCTTATGACTACATTCGTCAGATGATGGCCGAACAACAGCTTTCAAAAGCACGAGATTACAAACCTGCGTTTTTCTCATTCAATGTAGATGGTGGGCGTTGTGAAGCTTGCCAAGGGGAAGGCGAACAAACCATCGAAATGCAATTTATGGCCGATGTACGCCTAAAATGCGAAAGTTGTGGCGGAAAGCGTTTCAAGCAGGAAATTTTGGAAGTAAAGTATAATGAAAAAGATATTGCCGATATTTTGGCAATGACCGTTGACGAAGCCATTGAGTTTTTTAGCACCAGCGAGCCAAAACTGGCCGATAAACTTCGTCCATTACAAGATGTCGGCTTAGGATATATTCGTTTAGGACAATCGTCAAGCACACTTTCAGGCGGTGAAGCTCAACGTGTAAAATTGGCGTTTTTCTTGAGTAAAGGTAATGCCGATAAAGGCAAAACGCTTTTTGTATTCGATGAACCAACTACGGGTTTGCACTTTCATGATATTAAGAAATTATTGAAAGCCATCAACGCACTCGTTGACCAAGGTGATACCGTAATTATTATCGAGCATAATATGGAGGTAATTAAATCGGCCGACTGGATTATTGATTTAGGCCCAGAAGGGGGTGAAAAAGGCGGTTATTTAACTTTTGAAGGGACACCCGAAGAAATGATTAAACTCGAAGGAAATTATACAGCTGATTTTCTGAAAGGAAAAGTATAACAATTTGACTATAAACAACATTTTTACCTTTTTGCTGATTCATAAATTTGATTAATTTTGAAGAATCTTCAACCTAAGGTAAAAATGTTTTCATCAGAATTAATCGGCCACCTACATCCACTCATCGTACATTTACCCATCGGCATTCTGATTTTTGCCTATACAATGATGGTTCTTCAGTCGATTCAAAAATCAGATATGGAATCGGCTATTCATTTAGCTTTTCTTTTAGGAGCAATCTCATCGATATTTGCGTGCATAGCGGGTTGGTTATTGGCTCAATCGGGTGACTATGAGACCGATGCTATCTTTAAACATCAATGGACTGGTCTCAGCACTGCTGTATTTAGTATACTGGCTTATTTCCTAAAAAAATATAGGTGGGTTTTAGCCACCCTTACCATCATTTTACTGACAATTACGGGACATTTAGGCGGAAATCTCACGCATGGTGAGGATTATCTTTTTTCTTCTCAAAGCAAAACCCCAGCCACAATAGATAGTACAACAATCGCTTCATTTACAACTACTGATACCACTCAAAACACCAACCAAACGCTCATACGAAAGTCATTTGTTTACCGAGATAAAGTTGTACCGATTCTGAAAACTAAGTGCTACAATTGCCACTCTGCCAGCAAAAAGAAAGGTGGCTTACGCTTAGATACAGAAACATTTATCAAAAAAGGTGGTAAAAATGGACAAATTCTACTCGCTGGAAATCCGAGCAAAAGTACCTTATTTACTCATCTGATTTTACCAGAAGATGATGACAAACACATGCCACCAAAAGGAAAAACTCAACTTACCAAAAGTGAGATTTCGGCTATCCATTTTTGGATAAAAAAAGGAGCATCTTTCGTAGAAGAAATAGAAACCATCACGAATGAAAGTACTATAACACAAATACCAAATTTGGTCATTCCCAATGCAAAAATCACTTCTGAAGAAATTACCAATATTCCTGTAAGCGAAAACGACAAAAACATACTAAGTCAAAATACGGAAGCGGCAAACTCGGCAATACTGGAAAAATTAAAACACCAAAATATCGAAATTGCTCATTTAGGTAATGGTTCAAATTACCTTTCGGCAAACTTTGTAAACGTCCGAAATTATCAACCATCTTTAGTAGATAACTTAGAAAACATTACCAATCAACTTGTTAGGCTTCGACTCAGTAACCAACCTATCAATGATGAGGCTGTAAAAAAAATCGCTAACTTTAAGAATCTAACAAGGCTTAATCTTGAAAATACCCCAATTAGCGATGCTTCTTTGGAGTATTTGAAAACATTACCCAAACTCGAACAACTCAATTTATACGGCACAAATATTACCGACAAAGGCTTGACTGTTTTGACACAATACCCTAATCTGAAAGTGATTTATTTATGGCAAACCAAAGTGAGTCAATCGGGTATTGACCAATTAAAAAAGTCTTTGCCAAGCTTACAAATCGAAACAGGCGAGTTTCAGTTTGCAAAACCAGATACGAATAGAGTGATAAAATAACGGTTTATTCAAAAACGGTAACGTACCTACGGCACGCTTTCCCGAATCCACAATTTTTGTTTGCTACCGATATTCAGTGCTTACAGCACAGTTCTATCTAATCAGTAAGAAACAATTATTGATATTCAAACTACTCCGTAAGGGGTTTTATATCGGTAGAAATAAACGAAAAATAAAGATTTCTGCTCCATCAAGAGCTATACCAACAACAATACTAATTCACACATAAATAAAGGTAGCGTACCTACGGCACGCTTTACCAATTCTATAATTTTTGTTTGCTACCAATATATACTGCTTACAGACATTTTCTCTAATCAATGAGAAACAATTATTGAAAATAAACTACTCCGTCAGGAGTTCTATATCGGTAGAAATAAACGAAAAATACAGATTTTTGCTCCGTCAGGAGCTATACCAACAATGCTTAAACATACATAAATAAAAGTAGCGTACCTACGGCACGCTTTACCAATTATACATTTTTTATTTCTACCGACATTTAGTGCTTACAGCACAATCTCTCTAATCAATGAGAAACAATTATTGAAAATAAACTACTCCGTCAGGAGTTCTATATCGGTAGAAATAAACGAA
>JACCDW010188283.1_pt1 | contig 11458 bp, 12 predicted proteins | sample 7449781 | NCBI WGS metagenome assembly JACCDW01 (sample SAMN15323449, study PRJNA562643) | freshwater metagenome | isolation source: river surface water | place: USA:Blue River Watershed | collected 2017-08-18
CCACTTGTCTCTTGCTGGAAGAAACAAAGCCGGTCGCGCCAACCGTTTTTCTGCCGAATTCGGTCAGCGAGCCAATCACCAGCGCGTCAACCCCAATCAGGTTGAGCTTGCTCTCGGTCAGACGGCTTTCTGCCTCGACCTTGCCAATGTCGGGTCGTTCAAAGACAAGGAAGGCGCCAGATTCGGTGAGGGCTTTACTCAGCAGATCGGTGACCTGCTTGCCCAGCGGATCGCCGCTGCGGTCCCGCAAAAGGGATTGCCCGTATTGGGTTTCATTGGTGATGCGGCCCAGTGCAATCTTGCGTTTGAGGCCAGGCTTTTTGGGCGGTGCCTGAACAACGGCTTGCTGTGCAGCCTTGATATCCTTGTCCGGAACCGGAGCCTCTTGAGGACTGATGGGCGGTGTTTGTACCGCGCATCCGGCAAGCCAGCCCAGTGGCAACAAAATTGCGGAGGCCTTGAGAATGTCACGCCGGACCTTTTGGTAGGCCGGAGACACCCGTGGCTTGATTGTTCGATCCATGTCAACCTCATTTGGCAAAGTTACATAGCCAATCTAGGTTCTGGATGGGTCAATACATGACCGTATGAAAAGCTCAATTCCTGCGCCAGGGATGTGGCGCGTACTGGAGAGCAGCCTTCTTGTGCTGCACTCCAGGCAACGGGGTAAGGGCCTCAAAGGAGGGTGTTTGTCCCTCCGTGTTGGGCGGAACAACAGGAATTCGAACCCAAATTTCGGAGCTGGCAACTGCTCTCCAACTGCGGAATCCACTGCGGAATCGTGGGAAATCAGGGGTCAATCGGGGTCTAACGATTCTTGTTCTGAGAGTGAAAACTCACCTTTTCGACCCCTGTCGACCCCCGCGGAAAGGGTTCGAATCCCTCCGTTTCCGCCAAGTAACCCGTTGATTTTCAACGGGTTTTTTGGTTTCTGGGGGTCTCTACTGCGGTTCTACTGCGGAATTCGCAAAACCTGGCTTCGAGACTGTCCCCATTCATGGACATACTTTTCCCCAACCTCCTACTGCGGAATTCTGCGTTTCTACTGCGGAATTCTTGATGGAAGGCACATGGGCTCAGCCAATGAGCTTGCAGCTCACTACAACCGTGGCATGTCCAAACCTTTTGAAAGGGGCATCCATGAAAACGCTGGCCACGTTGTTGATGTGTGCATCTACCGCAGCATTTGCTCAGACCACTTACACCCCTAACCCGTTCGGCGGCGGCGGGACCTTCCACGGACCTGGCGGCACCACCACGTACACCCCCAACCCCTTCGGAGGAGGAGGCACATATTCCGGTCCGAGCGGAACAACCACTTACACACCGAACCCATTTGGAGGAGGTGGCACTTTCAATGGTCCGGGTGGCACCACCACTTACACGCCGAATCCCTTCGGAGGTGGTGGCACCTTCAACGGCCCTGGGGGCACGACCACTTACACCCCAAACCCATTCGGTGGTGGAGGAACGTTCAACGGTCCAAGTGGCACGACGACTTACACCCCGAATCCGTTTGGTGGTGGCGGTACCTACAGTCGCTGAGAGATGGCATGGGTCAGCGATGCCTGAGGGGGCGGCTTAAGGCTGAACTCGGACAGTCCTACGCTGAGACTGATGTTTTGCACCCGCCATAACCGGTCGCTCGCCAAGTAATGCGACCAGTGACCGTTCTACAGCCCACAGCAGCCGCAGCTCGAAGGACAGCTTGAATAGACCTAGGAGAACGGCCGCTTACTGCCTGAGTGATAGGGTGCTTCCGACCCCAAGCAGTCGGTGAGCAGCGTTTGCTGCATGTCCGCCTTTCAATTCATCGATTCGGCAGTTGTGTAACGGTAGGCTTCTAATTCTTTTTACGATGGACAGCAACCATCACCTTCGCAATCGCTTCGAACTCGGCCGAGTGGGCGGATGTGGCGCGAGTCACCAATGCAATTACCCGCTTGGGGGCAGGGTTTGCCAGAGGCATTGCTTTGAGCGATAGATTTTGAAGAAGGCCGCTCTTGATCGCCATCTCCGGCAGTAAGGCCACGCCCATGCCTGAGGCGACCATCTGAACCAGCGTCAGTAGACTGGTGGCTTCCATTCCGTCCACACTGGCAACCTCTGCCGTCCGGCAGGCCTGCAGAGCGTGGTCGCGCAGGCAATGCCCTTCCTCGAGCAGCAGCAACCGCTACGTCCATGCGCTGCTGAGCTGGATCGCTTTGCCGGTGATGGCGGGGTCTTGCTCTCGTCCCACCAGCCAGAACTTGTCCTTGTAGAGCGATTGCACGCGCAGGTCATCCGTGTCATAGGGCAGTGCGATCAGTGCGAAGTCCAGCTGGCGGTCGCGCAGCCGCTCCAGCAGATGGGCGGTCAGGTCTTCACGCAAGGCCAACTGCAGTTGCGGGAATTTCTCGCGCAGGGCGGGCATCACAGTCGGCAGCACAAATGGGGCAATGGTGGGGATGACACCCAGGCGCAGCTGCCCTTGCATGGGTCGTGACGCGTCCGATGCAAAGTCGCTCAGGTCTTCGGCAGCAGCCAGCACCTGCCGCGCACGGGCCACCACCTCTTTGCCTACCGCCGTCAGCGCCGCGAGTGACTCGAAGTAAATGGGAAAGTCTCGAATATCGCGGGAAAATCTCGAAGTTCGTGGGAAAAAATCCCTCTCAAAGCTCGTGATCAGATTGGCAGCTGACGGCCAAAAGCTGTCGGTCGTGGTCAATCTCGATAACAGCCGTTTGCAGTACAAATTGACCTAGCGCTTGCCTCAGAAATATTGATAGGTGATATCACGGACACCAGATTGCCTACTTGTGTGGCGCCTTAGCAAATTCGGCCGCCTTGTTGGACAATTCGACCGCCTGAGCGGCAAAAGCGGCTGCTTTTTTGGAGGCCTCGGCCGCTAACGACGACGAGTGCGCAGATGCGCCCTCAGCATGATGAGAAACCGCCAGAGCAGCAGCTGCAGCAGCAGAAGCTGCTGCAGCTGCGCTTTGGGTTGCCGAATGGGCTGCAGCTTTGGCCGCCTCTGCGGCTGTCTGAGCTGCCTCGATAACAGATACAGCAGCAGCCTGTCGCGCAGCTGCCAGAGATTGCTTAGAAGACTCGAAGGCAAACTGGGCAGCCTTGGCCGCTTGCTCCGCCGATTCGGTGGTGTGAGACGTTAAATCCCGGAGAACGCCAAGGGTCGTGGCATAGCGAGCATTCATTTCGAGGTTGCTCTTTTTTAGGTCCTCGAATTCTTCCCTGATGCGCGCCATCTCGGCAGACAGTTGTTGAAGGTTATCGGCCATTGGGCACCAATCTTGTTGCGGTATGTGTAGTGTGTCTCAAATCGCGCAAGGTCGTATAGCAATCGCATGAGCAGCGCTCCAGTCCAACCCGGTCCAGAACCTTCAAGCCCCCACGATGGGTCGTAATTAGCCGGCGTCCTTTGAAATTTTTGAGCGTTATCGTAACCCCTTCACGCCTGACCCCTAATGAATTGGCCATCTCTTGCTGCGTGAATGAGACAACCGTTGACCCGAGGTTGTCCATACTCAGCAAGATCAATTTTGCAGTGATTTGATCTAGGCTGTGATGGCGCAGGCAGACTGACTCCACCGAAGCCAGTTCAAACAGTTTTACGGCCTCACTGAGCAGCAGCCATAACATGCTCTGGCTGCGCCTCAGTTCCTCATGGATCACCCAGGCGGGCACCCGATAGCACAGGCCCGGACTGCTGACCGTCGCACGGTTGTGACTTGTGTTCGAGCCGATTAGGTGAAGCGGATAAATCCCGTTCATGTTGATGACGGTGGTGGAGCCGACATTACCGTCTGCTAAGTCCACTGCCAATTCAAGGGTGCAAGTGAGGGGAAAATAGTAATGATCGATAGCACCGCCCGGCTCAAAAAGAACTTCGCCCTTCTTAAGGCTGACCATCTTCAGGTGGGGTAAGAGAAACTGGAATTCTTCGCTAGGCAATTGGGAAAGGATGGCGTTGGCTTTGGGGTGTGGCATAGGGCCTTAAGTTTTTGCTCGCATGGCCTCCAACTGCAAGACATGGGCGAACTGATTAGCCTGAAATCATAAGCTGATTGATGGTATCGAAGGGGGAGAAATACACGAAAATTTTACGAATAATGAGTTAAATACAAGTGTTAGACATCACACAGACAAGCCAAGGTATTTGCTTTACCAAACGATTTTTTGGTTTGTCGTTTTGTGTGTTTTCGCACACAGGATGACCGCTTCGGTTCAATTCAATGACAACTTTGGGTCGGATTGCGACGGTCAAGCATGATCGGCGCAGTTCGGCCTGAGGTTGCATTTAGTTTGCTACGCCTTTGCATTTGACCACGGCATTCTGCAAGTGAATTACGGCGTTGCGGATGAATCTCTAGTTCTTGCCTGCGATCTGCAGCGCATAGATCCCTGAATATCCGGCTGAAAAATCTGGAGGTAACTCGATCAGCCCAGCTTCCACCCGTGAGTGAGTGGCCGGCTCGCCCCTGACCATCTGGTTGCGATGGATGCTGTCTACAACGGGTGCGGTGTAGGCGAAGGCGTCGGCGGCCGCGTACTGGATGATATATGTTGTCCGCAAGGTGTCCGATCGGTTTTGACTGGAACCGTGCACCGCAAGGCCATGATGCGCCACCACGTCTCCAACATCCAATTCGTTATCGACAACGTTCGCAAAATCTTCCGCGGTCATCGTGTGATTGCAATTGAGTTTATAGATGCCGTTTTCCCAATGGCTGCGCGGCCCCCGCTTATGGCTGCCAGGAATCGTCTGGAGGCATCCATTGATCGACCGTGACGCGTTCATCGGCACACTCAGAGCTACAAGATTGCTATTGGTGTGCGGAAAGACTGGCCAGTCTTGATGCCAGCCAATCTCTGCGCCTCCGTGTGGCAACTTGAAATTAATCTTTGAGTGGTAAAACTTGACAGGACCACCGATCAGATCTGCAGCGATATCACCCAGGATCGAATCAAAAGCGGCTTCAACGTAGACCGGATCCAGTTCGGTCGGACTGGAAATACGCCTAATCCGTGGATTCTGGAGAGTGTGCTCAGGTTCCAGATCGTAATGTTTGGTCTTTTGCTGAAGTGAGCAGCCCTCATCGTAGAGTCGCTCAGTTGTAGCGATGAGCCTCTCCAGCAGTGCGCGATCCAGTATTTGACGAATATTGAGGTAACCGGTTTCGTGATAGTCCCTGATCTGCTCATCGCTCAGGATACGTTGATGGCGAGTCTTCATCAGGCCTCCTGCACCATGTTGGTGGATGCAAGGATGTTGTCGTTTCCAACCATGAGTGGATTCGTGTTAATGGATCGCACGAAGTCAGGTCGCGGGTTAGGAACATCTCGACACCGGTTCTTGACCGGGTTATAGACCACATAAATAGCCCATCGGTTGTGTTGGGATAAGTTGTGTCCCGATGCGTGCAGGATGTTGCAGTCGAAAAAAACCACTGTGCCTGGTTTGCCAACAATCGGAACTGGTTCAGGGCTTCGCGCCATGATTTCGAGCAGCTTATCTTTTGGCGTGACATAAAACTTGTATCCTGTGGCGTCGTTGAACTCAGGCTCCAAGCTGCCCTCCTTGTGACTGCCCGGAATGAAGTACAGGCACCCATTCATTTCGGTTGGTTCGTCAAGCATGATCAGCGCAGTAGTTGGTAGCGCTTCAGGCATGCCATCGCGTTTCCAGGTGCCGTAGTCTTGATGCCATGCCCACACCGAACCGTCAATTGCGGTCTTCAAGTTGCATTTTGTGTGATGGATATAGAGCCGCTGATCGCAGAGCAGGTCCTGAGCGGGCCCTAACATCCGCGGAGAGCGCGAGACAGCATGGAAAACAGGCGAGGCCGTAGGGCCGTCTGCTTCATGCACGCGGTAGATGGTCTTAGCGATTTGGCTACCGTTTTCACGAACCAAGTGATCGGTATCTATCTTCTGAACCCGTTCGAGCTCGGCTCGCATTGCCGCTACTTCAGCAGTTGAAAAGAGGTCCGCAAGGATGAGGAATCCATCACGGTTGTAGGCTTCGATTTGCTGGGGGGTGAGGCGCACGGGCAAACTCCTTGAACAGGAGCTCATGGTATGTGACTGGCATGCCAGATGTCAAGTGCGAGTAATCAGGGTCCTGTGGGCAAAGTCAAAGAGATCGTCAATCAGCCGATCGCTGGCCTCGGCGGCCTTTTCTGGTTTGCCCGAAGCAATCGCACGTGCCAGTGCTACGTGCAGGCGCAGAGTCGCGTTGGCTTGGCCATGGTGGTGGTAGAACCAGAAACGTCGTGAAGCTGCATGCAGGGCCGCCACGGCAGAAGCCGCCACCATGTTGCGGGCGCTGAGTGCAGCCTGCTTGTTCATTTCGTTGTCCCATTGCAGGAAGGCGACAAGATCCCCAGACTTCACTGCCGTCTCCATGTTCTGCGCTATGGTTGTCATGGCCTCGTGTTCGGATAGGGTGGCGCGGATGGCTGCTGAGCGGGCGATCAATCGATCGAGCTCCCGTCGTGTCTCCAGAATCTGGAGCTGGTGACCCACATCGATGGCGGTAACCACGACCCCTCGTCGTGGGAGGATCTGCACAAGGTGTTCTCGTGCAAGACGTTGCAGGGCCTCACGAATCGGGGTATGTCCAATCCCGATGCGATCGCTGAGCATTGCCTCCGACACCACGCTGCCTGGCGCAAGCTCAAGCGTCACAATCATTTCTTCGATGCGCCGATATGCTTCCTCGTTGAGTGAGGGCGGTACTTGGCTGGTAGGTGTTGATTTAGAAAGAGCGCGGGATTGGCGGGTCATACGCAATATGGTGCCACAAGTGCTTCACTCGAACGGCTAGAACATGTTGCGGCTTGGTTGGCTTCTGCCTGCATACTCGATGACGGTGGTTGAGCTCAGGGCGAGCGAATTACGATTAGGAGCCGTCACCACATATTCGCCTGTAGGTTCGTATTGGGCTGGGTGTAATCCATCGCTACATGCGAAGTCATCTGAAATCTGGTCATGTGGAATTATGCTCAGCCGGCAATGCGTCGGGATGTGATGCTTCTTTTGGCATTGCATGAGTTCGAATTCCTATCTTCAATTTTGGTGGGGGTGACCTGGGGCTTTCTAAATTTTCTCCTCTGTGCGGCAGGCTACATCAGGAGTCTTGACAAACTCCGTTTCCGCCAAGACAAAGCCCGTGTGATCCGTCACACGGGCTTTTTCTTTCTTATCGGCTCAGGGTTTGGACACCTCGAGCATGATTTCATTGCGCTTGAACATGGGCGGTGTCCAGGGCGGGTCGTAGCGGGCGAGTTGGGGCGCGCCCAGCACCTGCAGCGAACGCTGCTTTGCCCATTGCAGGGCCTCTTGCGTTTTTTGCGCCATGCGGGCCTGTGTGTTGAGCCATGAATACCTGTGCACCACAAAGTATTGGACCGGGACCTCGCGCAGCCGCACGGCGTCGTTCCTGGGCTTGGGAATGTTCTCCAGTGTGTACTGGCGTGGCATCACAAAATGGACGCGCCATCGCTTGGCCGAGCCCAGATCGGCCTCGGCAGCTTGAGGCTCGACGGTCACAGGGGCCGTCATGGCGATTTTGCTCGACTGGGGCTCGACGGTGACGGGCGCCGTCATCGCGATGGTTGACTTCTGGTCCAAGCCCGGGCGCTGCTTGTTGCCAAAGATGAAGTCGGCGATGCGCCGAAAGCCCTGGTTCGAGGCTTCATCCATGTCGCCCTCGACGAAGGTCTCGGCCACCAGCACGGGTGCGTAGCGCCTGATTTCAAACGCGCCGTCGGTCTCCAGAATGTCGTAGCTTGGTTCTTCGGTGGCCATGGCCTTGGTGCTGAACACGCTGGCCAGGCACAGGCACAGAAGCGATTGGGGTCGTGTTGATGAAGAGGAAAGAGATTCTTTCTGTAATGTACTTTTGCGACCACGGAAATAAGCTATTTTTCTTTTTTTAGGGTTTTGGCATTTTGGTTTGGTTTATCGTTGTTTCTGTTCTCGATAGAATTTAACGATAAACACCCACTCCCGGAGTCCCATGCACATCGCCATACTGGAAGACGACGCCGAACAGGCCAAGGACTTGACCAACTTGCTGGCCCTGGCTGGGCACACCGTGACGCGCTATGCGGACGGACACCAGATCCTGCGCGCTTTGCTCAAGGAAACCTTTGATCTGTTTGTGCTGGACTGGCAGGTCCCCGGCCCCAATGGCCTGGAGGTGCTGACCCACATCCGCGAGCGCGCCAAGCTCAAGACCCCGGTGGTGTTTCTGACGGCGCAGGACCAGGAGATGAACGTCGCCAATGCGCTCAATGCGGGGGCAGACGACTACTGCGTCAAGCCCGTGCGCCGGGTGGAGTTCATGGCCCGCATTGCGGCGATCCAGCGGCGTTTTGCACCGATCGGCAAAACCGAGGACTCGGGCGAGTTTGTGCCTGGCTATGTGTTCGAGCGCAGTCGGCGCACGGTCAGCTTCGAGGGGCAGCAGGTCGGCTTGACCGAAAAAGAATACGAACTGGCCCGTTTGTTGTTCACCAATCTGGATCGTCCCATCGCGCGCAACCGCATCATGCAAGAGGTCTGGGGCCGCGAAGAGGATGCGCTCTCGCGCACGCTGGATGTGCACATCTCGTGGTTGCGGCGCAAGCTCGATCTGGGCGCCAACGCGCGCCGCATGCGCCTGGTGGTGGTGCATGGTTTTGGCTACCGCCTGATCGAAGTGGGGGAATCCTCTTGAACAAGATCCACGCCCCCCAGCTCTTGGGCTGGCGATGGACGGCTGCCTGGGCCGCTTGCTGCTGCGCCACGCTGTCGGTGCCGGCCTCGGCCGAGGTCTTGCAAACCTACATCGTCAAACCCGGCGACACCTTGTCGCAGCTGGCCGCGCAGCACCTGATCGGCGCCGGTGCGATGGCACAGGTGGCTCAGCTCAACGGCCTGAGCAACCCAGACCTCCTGCGTGTGGGGCAAGCCTTGCGTTTGCCCCAGCGCCTCATCCGCCAGCGCGTGCCCGAGGCGCTGGTCTCGGGCCTGGGCTGCAGCGATGCCATGCGCCAGCGCGATGGTCAGCGCGATCGCCTGCGCATGGGCGATGCGGTGCGCCAAGGCGATGTGCTGAGCACGCCCGCCGGCTGCCAGCTCACCCTGGCGCTCGACGATGCCTCGTCCTTGCGCTTGCTCTCGGGTACGGTCACGCGCATCAAGACCCTCAGGGCCAACAGCCTGCAGCCGCCGCAACTCGAACTGGAATTGCTGGAGGGCCGCGTCGAAGGCCAGGTGCCACGCAAGCGTGCCAAGGACGATCCCGGTTTTGAAATCCGCACCTCGGTGTCTTTGGCGGGGATACGTGGCACCGAGTTCCGCGTGGGCTTCAATGGGCAGACGCGCAACGCCCAGCTGGAGGTGCTGACTGGCCGGGTGGCGGCCTTGGGCAGTGCCGATCGCAACGAGACCCTGGTCAAGGCCCTGCAGGGGCTGAGCATCCCGGCCAACGGTCGAGCCCTGCCTGTGGAGACCTTGCCGCCTGCAGCCCAGTTGGTCGAGAGCCTGCGGGTGTCTGGCGATCGCAATTACACCTTGCGTTTGCGCGCCGATCCTGAGGCGGCCAAGCGTCGGGTGGTTTGGACGCAGGAAGCCAATGCCACGCGCCAGAGTGCCGAGAGCCTTTGGCCCGGGGCCGAGATTCCTGTCACGGTATCCGAGGGCGAAACCACTTTTTTGCGGGTCAGTGGCTTGACGGCTTCGGGGCTGGAAGGCCAGGGCGCCACCTTTGGCGTGTGCCAGGGCTACCGCCTGCAGCAGACGCTGCGCTGCGACGTTCGCTTTGACCTCTCGGGCTGGTCGCGTTCGCAACTGCGCTTGACGCGCTTGCATGGCAGCCCCCAGCTGTTGCTCGATGCCGAAGTGCCCGCTGGAAGCAATGACCAGGCCGTGCTCAATGGTCTGCCAGAGGGCCAATACCACTGGGCCTTGAACCAGGTTCTGCCGTCTGGCGCCAGCGTACAAAGCGAAGGCCGGTTCCAGCTGGTGGTTTTGTCCGACAGCCGCTGATGTCGTTGGGCAAGCCAGGTCTGCAGGCAGGCGGTGATCGCCGTTTTCACCTTGAATGGCTGGTGCTCGCTGTCCTGAGCCTGGCTTTGCTGGTGGGTTTGTCGCGCACCCCCGTGGTGCCAGCACTGGGCCAGATGGCCTACGACACCCTGCACCGGCTGAGCCCCGCTGAACCCCGCGATGACATCGTCATCGTCGCCATCGATGACGCCAGCCTCCAGCAGCTCGGCGGCTGGCCTTTTTCTCGCCGCGTCTACGCCGATCTGCTGCGCCAGTTGGCCGATACCCACAACCAGCCGCTGGCCATCGGCTTTGATGTGCTGTTCCTCGATCCGCGCCCCGAAGATGCCGAACTGGTGGCGCAGATCCGTCGCCACCGCGTGGTCTTGCCCGTGGAGTTGCCCGAGCAGGGCGGCGCGCGGCTGATGCGTCAGCCTGTGGGGCAATACCCTTCGGCGGCGCATGCCTTGGCGCATGTCCAGGTCACCTTCGAATCGGACGGTGTGCTGCGTGGCCTGCATTTGCAGGAGCAGGGCGTGCCCCACCTGGTGGTGGCGATGGCCGGGCGCACCCAGTCCCTGCCCGCCGGATCGGGGGTCTACCGGCGCTTTCGCCTGGCTTCGCCCTCTGGCGGATTCAAAACCATCGCCTTGGCCGATCTGCTGTCTGAGCGCGCGCCCTTGTCTGAGTTGAAAGACAAATACGTGCTGATTGGCGCCACGGCGCCGTCGCTGGGTGACCATTACCCCACGGTGCACGCAGGACGTATGTCCTCGGGCACGCCGGGGGTGCAACTGCACGCCAGCGCGCTGCACGCCTTGCTGCGCGACGAGCTGGTTCAGGATGTCTCTCCCGCCTGGCAGGTCGGCGTGGGTCTGGTTGCCGTGGCCCTGGTGCTGGGCAGCCTGCTGGTGTGGGGGCCATTGGCCCAAATGCTTTGGGCTGCTGCTGTCTTGCTGACCCTGCTGTTGGTCAGCCGTGTGCTTCTGGTGTCGATGAACGTCTGGTTCGATCCGGGGCCGGCCTGGCTGACCATCGCCTTGCTCAAACCGGCCTGGGTCTGGCGCCGCACCAGCATGGTGGTGCGGTTTTTGGAGGCGCGTGCGAAGGCCCTGGAGGCGGTCAGCCGGCCACTGCCCAGAATGCAGCCCTCCTGGCCCCTGGGGCGGCAGACCAGCGATGCGGTCATGCGCTATTCGCATGTGCTCGACGATGCGCTCGAGGTGGTCAAGCAGCAGCTCAGTTCCCTGACCGCCATCGTGCATGGCGCGCCCAACGCCATGCTGGTGCTCGATGCCCAGGGACAGATCAGCCTGTTCAACCAGCGCGTGCAGGCCTGGCTGCCGGCGGGGCTGGTGCGCGAAGGCGCCTCGATTGCCCCGGTGTTGCAGCACCTGGGTTGTGCCGAAGGCCAAACCTTGTC
>JACCDW011852008.1_pt1 | contig 11455 bp, 16 predicted proteins | sample 7449781 | NCBI WGS metagenome assembly JACCDW01 (sample SAMN15323449, study PRJNA562643) | freshwater metagenome | isolation source: river surface water | place: USA:Blue River Watershed | collected 2017-08-18
TCTTTCGCTTTGCTAAAAGGTGGCAAATAGAATGAATGGCCAACTCATAGACTTTCGTGTTGGTCGGCTTTCCACACTCCGCACAGTTACCACTCATTTGCTTCATGCAGGCTTTGTACCACTTTACAAGTAACGTGTCATCTCCGTCTCTTTGCTTTCTCTCTTGTTTCTCTTGTTCTATTTTTTTCTTGGACTTTTTGGGAATAACATATTTTTTTTGTGCCTTGGGAAGTCCTGCTTCCGCTTTTAGTTGTCTTATTTGTTCGATACCCATAATGCAATAATATATCTTTATTTTTTAAAATCCAATTTTTTTTTAAATTTTTTTCTGTAATTAATTTTATTTAATTTTGTTGCATGAAACAACAAGAGTCACAGTTTCCCCCTACACCCACTCCAGAAGAAGTTAAATGGGTTAGCCTATTGGCTACGGGTGAGAAAGCTAATAAAGTAGCCGAAAGGGTTGGTTTAAATAAAAACACTTTTGCTTATAAGCTCCAGCTTTTAAGGGCTAAATTCAACTGCAAGAACACCACTCAATTAGTATCTTATTTTATAACAAACAAATACATTGACTAATGGAAAAGATTAACGTAGAAAAGGTTATTAAGGAAATGATTAAGGGAGACCTACAAGAAAGAGCTAATGTAATTCAGTTCTTAATTAATTGGTTGGCAAAGGAAATTGAAGACCGCCAAGAGGCCCTAGCGAAAATCAAAGCTTCCTTAAACTAAAAATCCGACCCAAATGGATCGGACTTTTAACATCGATGAAAATCGATTAAGCGTTAGCCAAAGCTTGTACTTGAGCAACGGTTCTGTCGGTGAAGAACTTCTTGCTGATTTGATTCAAACCAGTAGGCAGAACTTCGATAACAGCGTTACATTGTACTTGGGCAACACCACGAACATCAGTTGTGGGGTAAACGTGAACGGCTTGAACACCAAACAAGTTGGTCTGTCCACTAGCAGAAGAAATTTCGGTCTGTCCGCCAGCTGCATCGATTCCGTAAACCTGAACCGCAAACAAATTAGTAGCCATAGTTAAAAAATTTTAGGCTGTGAAGAAAACTCTTCGCAAACGTTGCGAAAATATCGAACCAAAGGTAAACAAAAATCCTTTAAAAGTAAAAACCTCTTCTCCAGCCGGGGACTTGATAAGCTTTATGGCAGGGCTTAAGAAGGTCTGGGAAGATACGGGACGCAAGTTTATTGTCTATCAGAGGCTTAATATGATAGGAGCTGGAACGCACGATAGTATCCATCCTTTCAAGAACGAGTTTAACGAGCCTTTGTGTATGTCGCAGTATATGTTTGACAACCTTAAGAGGCTTATGACTTCCCAAGACTATATAGAAGACTTTCTAGTATATGCGGGGGAAGAAGTGGATATAGACTTTGACCTAATTAGACAAGAACGTTACACCAACCAGCCAAGAGGAAGCCTTAACAGGTGGTTCAACTACGTCTTCCCCCAAATGGCATCAGACCTTTCAAAACCCTATCTAAAGGTAACAGCCAAAAAGAGTAATGTAATCATTGTAAACTTTACGCAGCGTTACCGAAACCACTTGATAAACTACTTTTTCTTAAAGGACTTTCAGGATAGGATAGTCTTTGCTGGACTTCCGCAAGAAAGGGATTTATTTTGTTCCACGTGGCAGCTCGATTTACCTCTTTTAGATGTAACGGATTTTCACGACTTGGCAGCACAGATTAAGGGGTGTAAATTTTTTCTAGGCAACCAAAGTTTTTGTTACCAAATAGCCGAGGCGGTAAAAGCCCCCAGAATCCTTGAGATATTTCCTATGATGCCAAATTGCATACCTGTAGGGCCAAATGGATATGACTTTTATCATCAGGGAAGTCTTGACTATTACTTTAAAAAATTAGCAGAATGACAAAACACGAATTAATAGACTTTGCAGAAGCCTTTTACGGAACCTGCCTAGAGACAACCGAAAGAAAAAACAACGACTATACAGGTTCATCTGATGATCCGTTTGCTAATTTTAAAGCTATTGAGGTTTATGGTATTAAGACTGAAATAGGGTTTCTAACAAGAATGACCGATAAGTTAGCTCGTATAGCTTCTTTTATTAAGAATGGGGAACTTATGGTGAAGGATGAAAGCGTGCAAGATACTTTACTTGATTTAGCAAATTATTCAATGTTATTTGCGGCTTATTTAGAGAGTGTCAAGAATTCCCCGACAAAATGATACATGAACCAATAAATAGAGTAGAAGTTAAGACCCCAAAGGGGGACGGCTTTATTTGGTTGGTAACCGAATACGGAACTGAAACTTCTAAAGTATTTACGGTTATTCAGGATAGTGGTGAGATTTGGGAATGGCAGCCGAAGGATATTATTGTAAAACAAAACATAACCTTTCAAAGATATGGCGGACATAACTAAATGTTACGGCTACGATTGCCCTTTTAAGGAGGGGTGTTATCGTTTTACGGTAGAGTCAAGCGAGTATCAGTCTTACTTTTTAGAGCCGCCAATTAAGGATGGTAAGTGTGATATGTACTGGGGAGAAAACGCAGAATTTATTTGGAACCAATTAAATGACATAACAAATGGCAAAGCTTAAAGAAAGACATTACAAATGTGTGTGTGGGGAAGAAGTGAAAGAGTATATTTGGGATACCGACCTTGAGACCCATAGCTTCCCCTGCGTCCAATGTCTACAAAAGGTAGATATTTCAAACTTGGTAAAAGAAGAAAAAGTAGAAGTTCAAGGTATTAGAACACCAACAAAAAACAGATAAAATGAGAAAAAAGACTGCTAAGAAGTTGAAAAAGTTAGCTCAAATTTTGACCACCAATTCCCCCGACAACATGAAAAAGGTCTATAGGAGAATGAAAAAAACATGGAATGAAAACAAGCCTAAATAATGTAACCCTTATTTGCGTAGACTGTGTAAACCACGGAGAGGCGGTAGCGGCTATACGTAAAAGCATAACCGAGTGCGACTTTGCGGCTGTTAAGTTTATTACGGATAAGCCCTTTGAATTTGAAGGAATAGAGGTAATAAATATATTACCTATTGGGTCAAAAGAAGAGTATAGCTACTTTATGATTAAAGAGCTGTACAAGTATTTTGATACGGACTACGTTTTGGTTATTCAAGCAGATGGTTATGTGCTGAACGGGAAGTCATGGATGCCAGAGTTTTTAGAATATGACTATATTGGTGCGCCTTGGCTTTATAACGATGGCAAAAATGTAGGAAACGGAGGGTTTTCAATCCGTTCTAAAAAGCTTCAAGAAGTAATTGCAAAAGATGATTTTATTTTTGCTACAGATCCGGAAGACCAAGCAATAGGGCGGTTATATCGTGATTATATTCAGCAGAAGTATGGTATAAAATTTCCTTCCGAAGACTTGGCAGATAAGTTTGCTTACGAGCTTCGTACCCCCATTTACGATACATTTGGATTTCATGGGAAGTTCCATAAGCCTTTCCAAAAAACTGTGGTTATTAAAAGAACCGCAGCGATGGGTGACGTTATTATGGTCGAACCTGTGCTGCATTACTTTCACAAGAAAGGATATCGTGTCGTGCTGGATACTCTGGATCAGTTTTATATGCTCTTTGCGAGCCACTACTTCCCCGTGCATAGCATAAAAAGAATAGACGGACGACTTCTTCCCGGAGCAGAAAAATATAACCTTGATATGGCCTACGAGGCGTTCCCTCAACAAAATAGGCTAAAAAGCTACTATAAGTTTTGCGGTATTAAGGATGGGGAAATGAGAAACCCTAAACTATCCGTAGGCTTCCCAATTAACGAAGGAACAAAGCTTTTTCAAAAGAGCTGCGTTATACACCTTGAAGGAATTAGGCAGTCTGGAAGAGGAGTGTTTGGTGTGGACTGGGAAAATGTGGTAGCCAATCTTCAAGCAAGAGGGTATACCGTGTTTCAAGTCGGAAGAAGAAATGTGCCAATGATTAAAAACGCCGTCTATATTAATACTCAAAACGAGAATTTTCTTTGTTATGTAGTGGGAAGTGCTGACTTGTTCATTGGCATAGATTCTGGCGTAAGTCATGTAGCTTCAGCCTTTGGCGTTCCTTCTATCCTTTTCTTTGGCAACACAAACCCTGAAATAGTCCACCCTGATTTATCGGATAAGATTATTATTAGTAACGGGAAAGTGTGCGACAAACCATTCTGTTGGCATCAGCAAATTGGCGTAGAAAGCGAACCTTGCTATATTAATTCAGAGCTTCCTCCTTGTGCAAGGTATACAACTTATCAAGTTTTAGAAGCAATTGACAAAACAATGTAATGGCTCACGAAGCTCAAATTCAATATATGCTTTATGTAAAGCAAAGGTTTCCTGAAAAATTTAATGGGTGTAGGGTTTTAGATATAGGATCTTTAGATCTTAACGGGAATAATAGGTATTTATTTGAAAATTATAAATACCTTGGAGTAGATATTGGGTATGGAGAAAATGTAGACTTGGTTTGCCCGGGACACAAAGTGGAAGATTCTGAAGGTTTTGATGTTGTAATTTCTACAGAATGTTTGGAACATGATATATTTTGGAAAGAAACTATTCAGAATATGGTAAATCTTGCAAAATCAAATGGACTTGTTTTGTTAAGTTGCGCTACTACGGGAAGACCAGAACACGGCACAGCAAGAACTTCCCCCGCAGACTCTCCGTTTACAAACGAATACTATAAAAATATTACAATAGAGGATATATCTTCGGCGGTTAATTTGCAAAAACATTTTAAGCAATATGAGTTTAAGACAATATCCTCCCCTTCATGTGATTTGTATTTTTGGGGAATAAAGAAATAGTTATGGCATCAGAAAGCAAAAAAATTTTACACAAGATAGATAAGTATCTGGTCGGGGAAATTGTAGAGGTCGGTTGTGGAGACGAACCTGTAAAGGAAGGCGTAGTCGGAATTGATGGCCGTAACTTCCCCCACGTAGATATACTAACCAATAACTTGTATGATCTTGATGTTCAATTCCCAGAACTGGTAGGAGCCTTTGACTGCTGCTTCAGTTCCCACGTTTTGGAGCATCTGCCAGACAGCTATAGAGCTATTATGGAGTGGTCAAGCCTTGTTAAAAAAGGAGGGTACTTCATCTTATATCTTCCCGATGGCAACCATTATCCTAACAAGCAAAACCCGGAGCATTTCCACGATACCAAGTACGAAGATTTTATATTTTGGTTTAAACGTACCTTTTGCGGGGAAGCTCTTAATTTTACGGGTAAGCCATATTTTGAGCCATATTTTGAGCTTTTAGAAAGCGGTCTCGATGTAGGGGAAAATAGGTATTCTTTTTATTTAGTGGCAAAAAAAGTTTAATTTTGAGTAAAGCACAGGGTATGCCAAAACTTAGATTTAAAACAGCCGCTTGGTCTCGAAAAGAAGGTAAAGCAAAATCTGGCGGATTGAATCAGAAGGGAAGAGACTCGTACAAGGCTGAAACGGGTGGTACTTTAAAAGCCCCTGTAAAGTCTGGAGATAATCCTCGTAGGGCAAGTTTTCTTGCTCGTATGAGTGGTATGCCCGGCCCCGAATATAAAGACGGAAAACCAACCCGTTTGCTTTTATCTTTAAGAGCTTGGGGTGCATCTTCTAAGGCAGATGCTAAAGCAAAAGCTAAAAACATTTCTGAACGCAATAAAAATAAATAAAATGACACCCGAAAAAATTGTCAAAAAAACGGTTATAAAAGTAAAACCTCTTCCTGCTGACAGGGTTACAAAGCAGGATAAAGATCTTGAAAAAGGTATGATGGAGTCTCTTGAAAAAGAAGATTTTTACGGCAAAAAGAAAGCCGAAGAAAGGTTAGCAAAGTCAAACAAAAGAGCTATTGATGATGCTCGTAGCGATGCTGCCGTTAAAAAAATGAACGCTTTGATTGCTGCAAAATTAAGAGCGAAGAAGTAACACATCTTCCTGAAACAAACAAACACTATTATGAAGGCCGTAGAAGGTAAAGTTATTATTAGTGTAGATAGAGAAAAGAAAAACAGCTACACATTTGAAGGTGGGTTAACAATAAGAATGGAAAGAAACTGGGATAACCTGAATCAGAGGGAAACTCAGCCCGTTAATGCTATTGTAATAGACGGAGAAGGGGTAAAAGAAGGAAGCGAAATTCTTATTCATCCAAACGTAACCCATGAATCGCATCAAATACTTAATCATTCCAGACTTTCTGGGAATGTTGAGGGAAGTGATATAAAGTATTATTCCGCTCCGCTCGATAAATGTTATGCTTGGCTTGACGGAGATACTTGGAGACCTTTAAAAGGTTTTGATTTTGCGCTTCGTGTTTTTAGACCTTATGAAGGTATCTTGGAGGGTATTGAACCTAAATTAATCCCCGATGTTTTATACGTTACAACAGGAGAGCTTCAGGGTAAAATTGTACACACCCTAAAAGCCTGTGACTATGAAATCGTTTTTCAGGGAATACATAATAGAGAAGAGCGATTGATTAGATTTCGTCACTTCCCCGGACAAGATCATGAAAGGGAAGAAGTGATAGCTGTAAATGATGAAATGACGGCTCTTGCTCAAGAAGGAAAACTATTAGTAGGCTTAACACCAACAGACGCAAAAACAATAGCATGACAGACGCTGCAAAAAAAATACTAGAAGACAGAATTGCCGAGCTTGAAAAAGAGCTTGAAGGCTACAAAGAAAGCGGAGTTTCTAAATTGTTTTACAGTTTACAACGTAAGGCAAACGAAATGGCCGACCTTCTTAATAGCGTTAACTTAAAGAACGTAAATATCGATGACGCTAAAGACAAGAGCTTTGAGCGTATCTTCAAGATATTAGAAAAGAGTAGCGCCGTAAGCGAATCTATAAAAGCCTTAAGCGAAAGCATACCCGGCGCAAAAAAAGAAGAAAAAAAACCATTTCTTGATAGAATTGCAGACCCAAGAAGTTAATTATGGCAAAACCTAAAGCAAGCGGAGGAACCAGCAATAAAGTTGTTTTCTTCAAGACAAAAGGCGGAAAAGCTAAAAAGAAAAAAAATAAGCACGACAGGACTGAACGTAACTACAGGGGTCAGGGTCGTTAAATTATGGCAGATTTTGAAGAAATATATGGCATCAAGTGTAGACTGCCAGAACTTCCCCCGCAGGAAGAAATTCTTAATTGGGATAAGCCCAAGGAAGAGCAGATGTGGGTAAAGGAAGAACTGCCAGACTTCTTTGAGAAAGTCCAGTACACAAAAGCAGGAGATTTAATCCTTACCGAAGAACAAGAAGAGTTTGCGATTAGAGAACTTCAAAGGTGTAAAAAGGGTATTTGGATTTACATATACGGTAAACCCTATTATATTACCAAAAAGTATTACTTTTATCTTCAATGGTGGACGCTTGAGGATGGCTCAAAGCCTGAATTTAGGGACGCCGACAGACGCTATTTTACTTATTTAGAGCATTGGGAGAGTACTCCTTGGACACTTGGAATTATCAGAAGTAAAAAACGCCGTGAAGGTGCCTCCTCTCAGGCAACTTCAAACCTTGTTTACGAGGCTATATTTTTCAAGAACTCAAACTGCGGTTTAGTATCAAAGTCTAACGAGGATGGTAGGGCAACCTTTACAGAAATGGTGGCCTACGGATATCGGCAACTTCCAGCCTTCCTTAAGCCTAAACAGCTTAACAGAGAAGATACGGTAACAGAATTGGTATTTGCTCAAAAAGCTGCTAGTGTTAAAGAAGGGAGTGCTGCTGGAGTTAAAGAAGACGAAGGGAATAGGTCAAAGATTAATTATCGCGCTCCGGTATTAAACGCTTATGACCGCGGTCGTATGAGCCGATTACTGTTGGATGAATTTGGTAAATTAGAAAAAGAAATACAGGCTTCACAACTTTTTGCGATTATATCCAAGACGCTTGTAAAAGGAGTTAAGAGAGTTGGTTTTGTGGAGATGCCATCTACGGTCAATAAGATGACTAAAGGAGGCGGGGAGTTTAAATTGTTGTGGGAAAACGCAGACCTGAATAAAAGAGTTCCGACCATCAATCGCTTGGTTCGCTATTTCAGTCCTGCTTACGATGGTTATGAGGGTTTTATAGATAAGTACGGGTTTAGTGTCATATCTTCCCCGACACCTGAACAAAAGCAATACCTAGTAGACAAATGGGTGGTAAAGGATGAAGACGGTAATACTATATCAGAGATTAGCGAAGAGGATATAGAGCTAGGAGCTAAAGCATATATATTAAAAAGGCGTGAGGGAAGAACTGGTGATGACCTTGAGGAAGAGATAAGGATGAACCCCTGCACCGAAAATGAAGCCTTCATGTCAGCAAATGCTGACTGTATCTTCAATTTGGTAAAACTGGACGAGCAAGAGCAGAAATTAAAGGACAACCCTATCTATAAGAGGAAAATTGTCTTTTATAGAGACGAAATTACCCAAACAGTTAGATGGAGAGATGCTTCCCAAAACGAGGAATCCTTTTGCTGGGAATTTGTTGGAGATCTTAAAATTAGTGAAGCTAATAAGTGTTATTATGATGGCGGTCTTAAAAAACCGGGCAGAACTGACATTGGCGTAATCGGCGTGGACGGGTACTCAAACTCTCAGGGCGGTAAAAGATACGGCTCTAAGGCCTCGGCTTGGGTTTATTTAAAATACGATATTCGCGATCCAAACAATACGGGCTTATTTACAGGACATCTTTATGGAAGGCCTACCGAGAAAGAAGAGCTGCATAATCAGGTTCTCCTCGCCGCAGAGTACCTAGGCTATCAAATTTACTACGAATTTGTGGCAGACGACTATTATACCTATTTTAAAAACAGAGGAAAATTAGGCTATCTGGCACGTTTTCCCCTCAACGCAATAGACCCAGAAAAAAGAAAAAAAGGCGCGGAAAGACATTATGGGTTCCCGGTAACAGATTTTGCAATGACGAAGCAAAACGATGCTATGATTAGTTACGTGGAACACTATGCCGACAAGATATACTGGTTAGAGTTGATAGATGACCTTAAGAATTATGATCCCCAGAAGCGTACCCCAAGTGATAGAACCGTAAGTGCTATGATTGCCCTTGTGGGCGGCTTGGAGCCAATTTATAAGCCAGCACTTCCCCAGACACCCTTAGTCAACCTTTATCCCAACCAAGGTTTGGCGGTAAGATAAGAAAAATTATTTTTTGCTAAAAAAGAAGTATATTTGTTGAAGATAAATTGGCAAAGTAATGCAGGATTATTCTGCTCAACCATTAAAGACCTTTCAGCTTGACAAACTATCAGTTAAGGAGAAATCCGACTGGAATTATGGAAAGCAGTTAGCTCAGTACATTGACACCACTATTCGTGGTGGTATTTCAAGTTATTTTTGGGTTCGCAATGCTAGGTGGAGAACTAATCGTTCTTACGCCAATGGTCGTATTGCAATGAGTAAGTTTCAAGACTTACTTGAGTTTAATGGAAAAGTTAACTACCTAAATATTAACTGGCAATCAATTAACATTGTTAATCGTGTTATATCTGGTCTTGTTGGAAGATGGATGGGAAGAAGTGAGAAAATTCGTGTGACAGCTACAGATTCAATTTCTACAAAGCAAAAACAAGAAGAATACGAAAATCTTGAATTTATTCTTGAGAATAGAGCATTGCTTGAACAATTGCAAGCCGAGTCTGGCGTTCAGATTTTACCGCAAAACCAAGAGCTTCCAGAAGATAAAGAAGAATTAAAACTTTGGCAATCTCAATTCCAAAGACTTCCTGAAGAGATTCAGTATGAATTAGGTTGCAATGATGTATTAGCGGCTAATGGTTGGTTTGACGTGCTGAAAGAAAAGATGTTACACGATTCTGCCGAAACAGGATTTGTAGCAACTTATACGTGGATGGATGACAACGGAGTTATTCATGTTGACTGGTTAAAGCCAGAAAACTGTTTTTATTCTTATTCAAATTTCCCAGACTTCCGCGATACCACTTGGCGTGGTGTTATTCGTACCTATAAGATTAGTGAGTTAAGAAGAAAGTACGGAACCGAGTTTGGCGGCAAGATAAGCGAAGAGGAGTTATGGAAGATGGCGCAAGCCTCTAAGGAGTTTCAGCTTTACGATAATATTACTTGGTTGACCGAGTGGAATGTCACCTTCCTTCGTCCTTACGATGAATGGAATATCGATGTCCTAGAGTTTGAATTAAAGACTGTAGATAGCGACCCTTATACTGTTGTTACTACTAAGAAGAATAAGTCAACGATTGTTAAGAAAGGTCGTCCGGAAAAAGTTGACGAAAACGAAGAAGTATTATCGGACACAAAGTGGAATATCTATCGTGGTGTGTGGTGTCGTCCTACAAATACAATGTTAGAGTGGGGGATCAAGAAAAACATGATTCGTCCACAAGACCCTAAAGAAATTGGAAATGCGGAGTTCTCTTACACCTTTTATATGGTGCAGAACTACGACATGACTTCCCTCGCAATACCAGAAAAAATTCAGGAGCCTGTTGACCAAATGATTATTGCTCGTTTAAAGATGCAGCAATTGGTGGCCAAGATGCGTCCTACTGGAGCGGCTGTTAACTGGGATGCTCTTCAAAACATTGACTTCGGTCTTGGTGACGCAAATAAGAGTATCGATGTTAAAAAACTATACGACCAAACAGGAGACATTTATTATCGTGGACGTGACGCCGAAGGGAATCCTGTACCTGTGCCGATTACAGAACTTGCAAATTCTGGCTTTTTGTCCCAGCTTCAAGGCTTGATACTTCTTTATGATAAGCACTATCAAATCTTGAAGGATGAGTTGGGGGAAGACCCGAACCTTATTGCAGCCGCAACACAACCGCGTGTTGCCGTTGCGAATATCAATACAGCAGAGCAGGTAGCCCAAAACGCTACTGATTATTTCTATACCGCCTATACTGCTTGTATGGCGGACACAGCCAAGAAAGTTGCCTCCCTTTTAAAGACAAGCGTTACTTACGGGGCAAGCGTTTACAGAAACATCGTAAAGTCGGATGATATTGCGGGTCGCATCTTTAATGCAAGAATACAAATGCTTCCCGACCAGTATGACTTAGCTCGTTTCGATGCTATGCTTCAGCAGTCTATCGCATCTTCCCCCGACCTAGTCCTCTTTGTAGACCCCTTCCAATTAATGAGAGTGGCTAAAGAAGATGTTAAGCTAGCAGAAGCTTTATTCAGAAGAGGGCAGAAGAAAATGATTATTTATAATCAGACTACGGCTGCTCAAAATCAACAAGCAGTTATCGAGGGTCAGATTCAGTCTGCTCAAGTTGCAGAACAAGAGAAAAGAGCTACTAAAGAACAAGAGGGCTTGATGGACATCAAACGCGCTCAAATGACCGCAGAGGCCCAGAATAGAACCGCCGTATTACAGATGGCCACAGCCGCTTATCTTAAGTCGATGGAAACAGGAATACCGATTCCGGCAGAAATAA
>JACCDW010754067.1_pt1 | contig 11451 bp, 11 predicted proteins | sample 7449781 | NCBI WGS metagenome assembly JACCDW01 (sample SAMN15323449, study PRJNA562643) | freshwater metagenome | isolation source: river surface water | place: USA:Blue River Watershed | collected 2017-08-18
ACCGCGGCCAGTGGGACGCAGACCGAATCCGGGCGGTGGTGGCCGAGTCGCCTGTTCCTTGCGTGTTGCACCGGGTATTTGACGAATTTTCGGCGCCCTTGGAGGCGCTGGAGTGGGCCATTTCCGCCGGTTTTCAACGCATTCTAACCGGCTGGGGAGGCAAAGACATGGACCAATTGAGGGCTTTGCACAAGGCCGCTGCCGGCCGCATCGAACTGTTGCCGGGCGGGGGCATTCGGGCGCACAATGCGGCCCCGTACCGCGCAGCGGGGTTTGACTGGCTGCACACCGCAGCCTTGAGCCCGGAAGCCTACGCGGCCGAGGTTCCCCTCCCCGACGAGACCGAAGTCAAAACCTTGTTGGCAGGATGATGGATTCGGCATGGGTGGCTTGGACCCTGGCGTCCCTGGCCGGAGCGCCGCCGGTGGCGGAGTGGCCCCGGCCCGAGGCAACAGTGGTGGTTTGGGAGTTGGAAGAGGTGGACGGGCCGGCGCTGGCCTTTGCATCATTCCCAACGGCTTCGGACGCGTCCCTGTGGATTCCCGGTCCTTTGTTGCCGCAGCACTGGGTGCTCCCTTTTGGCATGGGCCCGAACGACCAGGTAGGCATGGTTTTCCCCAATGCCGACGCTTTGGCGCGTCTCCGGTCGGATGCCGACGGAAAGCCCTACCCGGTGGACAACGACCCCCTTCGCAGGACGCCGCATCTGCGCAAGCCGGGAGTGGAATACGGCTGGGATTTTTCTCGTCCCCAGGCGGTGCAGGGGCCCGGTAGCCACCGCATTCGCGTGCGGGAGGGAGCCGCCTTGGTGGATCCCCACGTGCAGTGGGACGACTCCACGGCGACCCTTGGACGATGGTCCGTGGAGGTGCACGCGGCCGTACCGGGCAGCTACCGCTTGCAGGTGGTTGCGCGGTGGGAAGATGCCCGTGGAGGGGTTCACATACAGCAAGTGGCCAATCGGTTGGTGGACGTAGGGGCGGGAGCTTCGTCCGTGTTGGACGGGGCTTTTTCGGGGGCGGAGTGGCCCCTGTGGGAACCGCGTCCGGCCGGTGGTCGGCGGTGGACCTTGCCGCAGCGGGTTCGCCTGCAGTGGACCTTGGCGATCGATGGGTCTGTGGATCCGCGCGGCTCACGACCGGTGGATTCGGTGGAAGTTTGGACGGGCCGACGAACGGTTGATCTGCGTACGTCGGGCCAGCGTCCGTTTGCGGTGGACGTCAACCACAAACCCGTATTCTGGGCCGGGGCCAATGCCGTGCGTGCCCAAAACCGAACCGCGTTCCCTGCAACCAGTCCGACGTTGGCGGAGGAAGACGCTGTCTTGCTGCAGCGGTTGGTGGAAATGGCCCAAAACGGAGGCAATGCCGTGCGTTTTTGGGGAGGAGGCCGGTATCCGTCTGAAAGACTCCTGCGGTGTGCCGATTCGCTGGGACTGCTTCTGTGGGTAGACTTTTCCTTCGCAGGAACCATGTATCCTCCGTCGGGTCCTGTGCGCGACGAAATGGAGGCCGAGGTGCGGGCGCAGATTCGGCGGCTGTCCCGGCATCCGTCCGTGGCGGTACTGTGCGGCAACAACGAGTTGGACGTGGCCTGGAACCACTGGGGGTGGCAGGCGAGGTACGGCATCCACGGTGCGGATTCCGTGGCGTTGGCCGACGGGATGCGGCAGTTTTTTCACGAATGGCTGCCGGCCCAATGCGCACAAGGCGCTCCGGCTGTGGCGGTGGTGCCGTCGTCCCCGGTGAGCAATTGGGGCAAACCGTCGGACTTTGAACGCGGGAACAACCACGACTGGCGCGTTTGGCACGGGGAGCAACCCACCCGTGTTTTGCAGGAACGCATTGCTCCTTTTGTGACGGAATGGGGCGTCCCCTCGTACCCCGGGAAAACCGTTCGGGCCCGGTGGGTTGGATCCGACGACGCCTATTTATACAGTTACAAAGGACTGGGGCTGCTGCAGCGCTACCTGGAACAAGAGACCCCGGCGACCAAGCGGCAATTGAACTCCTCCGTAGGGCGCGCGCGGTGGAGCCGGCGGTGGCAGGCGCGGGTGGTTTCCCGCACCATTCGGGCCCAAGCCGCTCATCCCGCGTGCGGAGGTTCGCTGGTGTGGCAACTCAACGACCTGGACGACGCCATTTCCTGGAGTTTGATTGACGCGGACAACCGGCCCAAGCCGGCCTGGCGCGCTGCCAAAAGGGCTTGGCGCAAAATCCGACGGAGCTAAGGTTCTGCGCGGAAGTTTAGGAGGCAAGCCCCCCGCTGCACTCAGCGGTCCAGCAGCGACGGCACGGCAATCAGCTGGTCTACCCCGGCGGTGCGCACGGCGTAACTGAAGCCAGGGCGCAAGGCATAGGCCCCGGTTTCCCCGCGCACATTCAGCGCAATAAAGCCAATTTGGGTATCCCCCCAATCGACCCCGCGCCGAATAAAGAAGCGGTGGATTTCTTCCACGGCCTGTTGGCACGCGGCCTGCGGCGATTTTCCGGCGGTCATGGCCGCCACCACGCGAAACGACCCCACCGTTCGGATGACTTCTTCGCCGTGCCCGGTGGCCGTGGCTCCGCCGACACTTCCGTCGACGTACAGACCGGCGCCGATGATGGGCGAGTCGCCCACCCGGCCGTGCATTTTAAAGGCCATCCCGCTGGTGGTGCAGACACCGGCCAAGCGGCCGGCTGCGTCCATGGCGAGAAGGCCAATGGTGTCGTGGTTTTCGATGTTGGGAATGGGCCGGTATTCGGATTTCTCCTTCCATTTTTCCCATTCGCGTTGGGAGTCGGGCACCAGGAGATTTTCCAACGGGAAACCCATTTCCCGGGCAAATTGACGGGCTCCATCGCCCACCAGCATGACGTGCGGCGTTTGTTCCATGACTGCCCGGGCCAGGCTGCTCACATGCACCACGTTTTCAACACCGGCCACGGAACCGATGTTGCCCAGGTGGTCCATGATGCACGCGTCCAGGGTCACGATTCCGTCGCGGTCCGGCCGGCCGCCGAGCCCCACGGAACGTTCGCTGGGGTCCGCTTCGGTGCGCCGGGCAGCTGCTTCCACCGCATCCAAGGCCTTTCCTTCCGGCGCGGTCAGCCCTTCCCACACAGCGCCAATCGCCGTCTGTGCAAACGGCCAGGTGCCAATCATCACCGGTCCCTTGGTTTTGGGTGCGCGCGCTCCGGAAGCAGGCTCCGGGGAGGTGTTTTCCGGCGCTTCGGTCGTCTTGGTGGGGGCTGCCGCCAAGCGGTCTAGTCCGGCCCAACCGGCCAGCAGGGCCAGTCCCGACGTTTTTAAAAAGTCCAGTCGTTTCATGGCTTAACAAGAGGTTCGTTGTCGAAAAAATGCGGGGCGACGCGGTACCCGGATCGCTCCAGGTGCTGTGTATAGGTGCGAAGCCGGCGGCGGAAGTCTGCCACGTCGGACTCCTTGCGGGGACCCGTCCACAGCACCTCTGCCAGCGCTTCCATGCGGGGGTGCATCATGTATTCCACGTGGTCCGGAGTGAGCATGTATTCCGTCCACACATTGCCTTGGCTGCCCAAAATGTGGGTGGCTTCCTCCGGTGATAAACCGGCTGGTACGACGGGATAGAGGTAAACCGCTTGAACCGGGTTGAAGCCGCCAATCGCGTGCGGTTCTCCGTCTGGTTTTGCCTGGTAGTGGTCGAAGTAGCAGGGTTTGCCGGGGGTCATGATGGCGTCGTGCCCGCTTTGGGCGGCGGCCTTGCCGCCGGACTCACCGCGCCAACTCATGACGGTGGCGTTGGGAGCCAGTCCGCCCTCCAAAATCTCGTCCCATCCGATGATTTTTTTGCCGTTGGCGTTGGCAAAACGTTCCATGCGTTGGATGAAGTAGGACTGCAGCTCGTGTTCGTCCTTCAAGCCCTCGGCTTGCATACGGCCTTGGCATCGGGCGCAGGATTTCCAACGCGTTTTTGGGCATTCGTCGCCGCCAATGTGCACGTAGGGGGAGGGAAAGAGGGCGAAGACTTCGCGCAGCACGTTTTCTAGAAAGACAAAGGTTTCGTCGTTTCCTGCACAGAAAACGTCGTCAAAAACGCCCCAGCCGCGCGCGACCTCCAGCGGTTTTTGGTTGCAGCTGAACTGCGGATACGCGGCAAGCGCTGCAAGCGCATGCCCGGGCATTTCAATTTCCGGAACGACGGTGATGTGCCGTTCGGCTGCATAGGCCACCACTTCCCGAATTTGGTCTTGGGTGTAAAATCCGCCGTACCGCAGGGTGTCGAAATTCTGCAACGAGTAGGGGCCCTGCTGCGAACCGCTGCGCCAGGCGCCCACGTCGGTCAGCCGCGGGTATTGCTTGATTTCGATGCGCCAGCCTTGGTCGTCCGTGAGGTGCCAATGAAAGGTGTTCATCTTGGCTTGCGCCATGGCATCCAAATGCTTTTTGATGAACGCCACGTCAAAAAAATGCCGCGAAACGTCCAAATGCATGCCGCGGTAGGGGAAGGCAGGCCGGTCGACGATTTCCAATGACGGAAGGACTTCGGCTACGGCGGGATCCAAGGGAACCGTTTGTTTCAAGGTTTGAATGCCGTAAAAAACTCCGGCGGAACTGCCGCCGGCGAGCTCCAGCTTGTTGGATTTCCAAGAGAGTCGGTATCCTTCTTTGGGCAAGGACGGGTCTACGCTCAATTTTGCTTGAAGGCCTTTGTTTTTGTCCCCCTCGGAGCACAGCAAGCGGCTGGAGAGCCACCAGGCTTCCACCAGCGCCTGTTCGTTTTTCAGGCTCGTCGGTGCCGTAACCTCAATTCCTCCCGATCGGAGCACAGCGCTCGGTCCTACTTCCATTTTGGCAGGAGCGGGCAGAATCGATGGACGGTAGGTCAGAGCGTTTTGCGCCCAAAGGGCCCCGTTGAGTCCCCAGGCCATTGGGACGGCGAGGGCCAAAGTGCGAAGGGGGTTAGTACGCATAGAAATAGATGCCATGGGTCCAAGATACGGACCTATTTTTGCACCATGCACAACTTGAACGGCCGTCGGGTGACGGTATACTGCGCCGGAAGCGCCAAAGTCCATCCCAAATACTTGGCAGCCGCTGAAACCATTGCCCACGACTTGGTGGCCGAAGGGGCAACCCTGCTTTTTGGAGGGGGAAAAACCGGTCTGATGGGCCACTTGGCCACCTGCGTTTTGGAGCACGGCGGAAAAGTACAAGGCGTCATGCCCCACCTGCTGCGGGAAATCGAAATGAACCACCCCGGCGTAAAAGACTTCACGTTCGTGGAGACCATGGCGGAACGCAAAGCCCTTTTGCTGCACGACACCGCCGGCTTGGTGGCCATGCCCGGGGGGACTGGGACCTTGGACGAGCTTATGGAGGCCGTTACCTTAAAGAGGTTGGGCCAGTACCTGCAGCCCATCGTTCTTTTGAACCAGGACGGATTTTACGATTCCCTCGTTGAATTGATTGACCGCATGGTCCGCGAGGAATTCATGAACCCCGAGCACCGCAACCTGTGGACGGTGGTCAATCACGCCAGCGAAGTCGTGTCTGCCGTTAAAAACACCCCGCTTTGGGACGCGGACGCCGTCCACCGGGCAGCGGTTAAATAAGGCTTACTCGGCAGAACCTCCGAGGCGCTCTGCACGCCGCTCCGGGTCCAATGTAAAATAATTGTAAAGTAGAAATTGGCGTGTATTGCGAATCAAAGCGATTCCCTTACTTTTGCGTTCACTATTCAAATGTAATTCAACAAAAAACCCCCATGAAAAAGGTTTTTGCTACCGCGCTGCTTGTCGCCCTGGCATTCCAAGCGCCCGTAATTGCTCAAGATGCCGCAGCTCCCGCTGCAACCGAAGCATCTGCAACTGGTCAGACCGCCGATACGGCTGTTGCTGCTGAAGAAACGACAGAGGCCGCTGCTGCCCCTGCGGAAGAAGCCAGCTACACGCAAGTGTTTAAAAAGAAGTTCATCGAAGGAGACCCCATCTGGATGGCTCCGGTACTTTTGGTATTGATCATTGGTTTGGCTGTGGTTATTGAGCGCTTGCTTTACTTGACTTTTGCTTCTGCCAACACCACCAAGTTGTTGAATGAAGTGGAAGCAGCCTTGAACAAAGGCGGCGTTGACGCTGCCATGAAAGTTGCTTACGACAACCGCGGCCCTGTGGCAACCTTGATCTACCAAGGTTTGGCCCACTACGGAGAAGGAATGGACATGGTGGACAAGTCCATTGTAGCCGTTGGTTCCGTTGAAAACGGCAAGTTGGAGCGCAACATCACATGGATTGCCTTGTTCATTGCCTTGGCCCCGATGTTGGGATTCTTGGGAACGGTTGTTGGTATGATCCAGGCCTTTGACGCCATTGAAGCAGCCGGAGACATTTCTCCAACCTTGGTTGCAGGAGGTATTAAAGTGGCTCTTTTGACCACGGTATTCGGTTTGATTGCGGCGATGATTCTTCAGGTGTTCTACAACCTGATCCTCTCCATGGTTGACGGCATCGTGAACAAAATGGAAGATGCCTCTATCGCTTTCTTGGACATGATGATTGCCTTCGATAAAAAGAACGGTAAATAATCGGTGATGGAAGGGATTTTAGCTAAATACGGCAAGTGGATCGCCATCCTTCTGGGGGTGATTGGCTTGATCCCGTCGCTGGTGGTCTTCTTCGTGGAAGGAGAAAACCTGGACAAGACCGTTGAATTCGGTTTGTACATGACGTACATCATCTCTTTGGTGGCCATTGTGGCAGCCATTGGAGGTGCGGTTCGCGGAATTCTTATCAATCCCAATGGCGTTCGTTCAACGGCTCTGGGTGTTGGATTTCTCGTTGCGATTTTGGTTGTTTCTTACTTGTTTGCCGATGGCAGCGATTACATGGAATACCAAAAAATGAAAATGACGGAATCCGGTTCACGCTGGGTGAGCACGGGTCTCAATGCATTGAACATCATGATTGCCTTGTCAACGCTGGCCGTCTTGTTTTCTGCCTTGTACCGAGCGGGTTTGATCCGTCTTCGCAAATAATCTAAGTCATGGCTAAACGCGCAGTACCTGAGATCAATGCAGGATCCATGGCGGACATTGCGTTTCTGCTTTTGATTTTCTTTTTGGTGACCACGACCATGGATGTGGACAAGGGCTTGAACCGTAAGCTCCCACCATGGGACGACAACCCGATCAAAGAGACTTCAACCATCAAGGAGAAGAACGTATTTGTTGTATTGGTAAACGGCCAGGACCAGCTTCTGGTGGAAGAGGAGTATATGGACATTCGCGATTTGCGCGCCGCTGCTAAGGAATTCATCGACAACAACGGCGATGGTTCGTGCGAGGTGTGCAAAGGAAGCCGCAGTCCTGAATCGTCAGACAATCCAGCAAAGGCGATTATCTCGTTGCAGAACGACCGCGGAACGTCGTACGAAACCTACATCAAGGTTCAGAACGAACTGGTGGCGGCGTACAACGAGTTGCGTGAGGAGTTGTCGATTCAGCAATTTGGAAAATCGTACGAGTTTTTGGGAGAAGAGGCCAAGAAATTTGTCCAAGACAAGTATCCCCAGATCATCTCCGAGGCGGAGCCTGTAAGTTTATAAGTACACTAAGGACGTTGATATGGGACGCATTCGCAAGAAAAAATCAGGAGGCACGCCGGAGTTATCAACCGCTTCGCTGCCCGACATTGTATTCATGTTGCTCTTCTTCTTCATGGTAACAACCACCATGCGGGAGGTGGATTTGAAAGTTGCCATGAAAAAACCACGCGCTACCGAAATTCAAAAATTGGAGCGCAAGGATTTGGTGGCTTACATCTACGTGGGTACTCCAAAGAACACCGCTACCTACGGTACGGAGCCCCGCGTACAGCTGGACGACCAGTTGGCAACCACCCAAGACATTGGTGGGTTTGTTGTGGTTAAGCGCGAGGAAATTAACGAGAAGGAGCGCCCCCTGATGACGGTATCCATCAAATCCGACATCAAAGTTCGGATGGGATTGATTGGAGACATCAAGCAGGAATTGCGCAAAGCGCAAGCGTTGAAGATCAACTACTCCACCAACCCCACGACCACAGAGGAGTTGTTCAAGGCGTATTGATTTCGGCGTTCAATCCGAAAAACGAACCCCGCGCTCTGCGCGGGGTTTTTTTATGCCTCTCTGTTTTTGGCAAGCCGGCGGGCACGCAGCAACCAAGCCAAGAGTCCAGCGCTTGCAAGAAAGCTCAAGGCCACCGAAACCCAGGAGTGGGGCGGGGCATCGGAAAGTCCATAGGCAGCATCCGGAGTTTGCCATGCCGCAATCAGGGTGATTCCGTTGTGCAGGAAATGGGCGGCCATGGGCACCCACAGCCGCTGGGTAGCGAGGTAGCTCCAGCCCAAAAGCAAGCCGGCGCCTAGCAGAAAGGGCAATTGGCTGAGATTGAAGTGGGCCACCGCAAACACGACAGTGCTCAAAAGGAGTGCCCACGCGGTACCGTGGGCGTCTTTCCAGAGCGGTAGCAAGGTGCCGCGGAAGAAGAACTCTTCCCCCAGGGCGGCAAGGGGCACCAGTACAAGGGCAACGCCCAGGCGGTCGATCCAAAGGGGGGTGTTTAGCAAGGCTTGAATTTTCTCGGCTTGGTCGTTTTCTTGGACCCACCAGGACTCTAAGGCGGGAATTTGGGCAAGGGCTTGGTGCCAGCCCCAAGAAAGTTGCTCCAGGGAGAAGGCGGCCAAGGCAGGCAAGAGGACATAGCCGACCAGCAGAAGGGGGGCAACGGGCAGGGGCTCCGGGGAAAAAGAAGGCAATTGCTGCACCTGGCGTCGGGTACGCATCCAGGCGGCCGGTAGCACAAAGAAACCGACGGCGGCAAAGAGTTGGAGCAGCCAGTCGCGTCGGGCAGAGTCTCCAAAAAGGTTGTTCAGGGGCTCAAAAGCCAAGGCGGCGACCACGCTCCCCATGGCAAATGCCATGAGAAGGGTCCAAAGGGCCTCCATGCCCGGTTTGGAGGAAGGGTTCTCTGCGTTCATCGTACCTTTGCATTCAGATTCATGGCGAAGATAGCACACATCGACCTCGGGGAATTTCCCCTGCTGTTGGCCCCCATGGAGGACGTCAGCGACCCGCCCTTTCGCAAGTTGTGCAAGGAGCAAGGCGCAGACATGATGTACACCGAATTTATTTCGTCGGAGGGCCTTATTCGCGACGCGGCCAAGAGCCTGATCAAGCTGGATATTTTTGAGTACGAACGGCCCATTGGCATCCAGTTGTTTGGAAGCGAAATCAGCAGCATGCGTGAGGCGGCCGAAATTGCGGAGCGTGCCCATCCGGATTTGATCGACATCAACTACGGCTGTCCCGTGAAGAATGTGGCGTGCAAAGGGGCGGGGTCCGCCTTGCTCCAAGACATCCCCAAGATGGTGGCCATGACCAAGGAGATTGTGGACACCGTCGGACTTCCTGTCACGGTGAAAACCCGCTTGGGCTGGGACGATTCCACCAAGAACATTGTGGAAGTGGCCGAGCGCCTGCAAGACATCGGCATTGCCGCACTCAGCATCCACGGCCGGACGCGCCACCAGATGTACAAGGGGGAGGCCGACTGGACCTTGATTGGCGAAGTCAAGAACAACCCCCGCATGCACATTCCGATTTTTGGAAACGGCGACGTCGACACGCCGGAAAAGGCGGTTGCCATGCGCAATCGGTACGGAGTAGACGGAATCATGATTGGACGGGCGTCCATTGGGTATCCCTGGATTTTCAAGGAAATCAAGCACTTTATGGCCACCGGGGAGCACCTGCCTCCGCCGGTGTTGGAGGACCGGGTGGACGCGGCCCGCAAGCATTTGGAATTTGCCACGGTGTGGAAAGGCGAATCCATGGCCATTCGGGAAACCCGCCGCCACTACACCAATTACTTCAAAAATTTCCCGCACTTCAAGGACTACCGCATGCGTTTGGTGACTGCGGAAACCGCCCAGGAGGTCTACGCAACGTTGGAGGAAATCCAGCCACATTACCGGGCCGAGGGCGTGGTCTTGCCGGGCGCTAGCGTGAACGACGTGGATACGTCTACCGCACCCTGCGATTTTTAAGGCAAAAGACGGGATACCGTCGGAATGATCCCGGGATTACCGCACCGGTCTGCTTTCGCGTGCGGCCCAAGCACTGGCGAGGGCACTGAGTCCCCATGCAATGGCAAAAGAAAGACCGGCCGACTCCCAGGTCCACCGAACGGGGTAGGCGGAAAGGGCAAATCCCGTTCCGAGTTCAACCCAGCCAAACGTTTGCTGCCCCCAAACCAGGGCGCTTCCCAGCAGAACGCCCCCCAAAGCCCCCAGTGCCCCTACCAACACGCCGTTGTAGCGGTAGATGGTGGCAATCTGGCCCCAGGAGGCCCCCATGGCATGCAAGGATTGGTTTTCCTGGCCTTTTTCCAAGGCCAGGAGCACCGTGGCGCCGTACAGCCCCAAAGACGCTAAAAAGACCACCAGCGTCAAGATCCCGAGCGTGGCCAGCCGTTCAGTGCGCAGAACCCGGAAAAGGGCAGACTGCTGCTCTTCCAAAGGGATCCAGCGTACGCCTTTTGCGCGGTCTGGGTTTTCAGCGGTCCAGCGGGTCCAGTCGGACGGGGACCAGCGGGGTTCCGCGGGTTGGATCCAGTCCAGATGCGTGTAGGTGGAGTCCCATCCCAGGAAGTGCGCCCAGGCCGGAGTCCAGACCACCAAGGCCCGGTGGGCGTCTACGTCGGGATGGACGGTGAATTCGCCGTCGGGTTGAAAAACCCCTTGCTGCAGCTGGGGTTCCAGGTCCATCAAGCTGTTCAGTTCCAAGTCGGATTGGGAGGGAATCCAGACTTCCAGGGCGGGCCAGTCCCGCAATCCACTGAGCCCAAGCGCCTGTGCAACCCCTGAGCCCAGGTGAAATCCGGTGGCGTTGGCCATCCAAGGCCAATGGGAAGCCTCTTTTGGGGGCAAAATGGTTAGGGTGACGACGGCTTCGTTGAGGCCGTTGCGGAGGAGCACCTGGCGCTCGTAGACGGGTATGAGGTGGGCGTCTGCGGGGAGGACGGGTGACCAGGCGCGCCGCAGGCGCGCCACCTGCTGGGCGGAGAGCGACCCGTTTCCGGTGCTGTCGGGTTGGCCCAAAACGGCGGGGTAGGCCGGCCGGTAGACGTCCAAGATGGACTGTTCCAATCCGTTGAAGGCACTGAGGACCACCACCATGGCGGCGGTTCCCACAGCCAGGCCCAAGGCGGATGCCCGGGTGACCCACTGGGCCATGCGTGCTTTGCGTCGGCCGCGGACGTACCGCCATGCCACCAAAAACGGGGTATTCACGCGCCCCATAAAATTCGCTTAGAGAATCGGATTTTCGCCTCCCTCGCGCAACAAACGGTCAATGGTGGCCTCGTAGTCGAGCGAGTCGTCGGCGTGGTAATGCAGCTCCGGCACAACGCGCATTTGGTGCCGGACCAACTGGCCAATCTGCTTGCGGATGGC
>JACCDW010171691.1_pt1 | contig 11450 bp, 11 predicted proteins | sample 7449781 | NCBI WGS metagenome assembly JACCDW01 (sample SAMN15323449, study PRJNA562643) | freshwater metagenome | isolation source: river surface water | place: USA:Blue River Watershed | collected 2017-08-18
GTTGATTTAATTCGTTCATCATATTTACACCTTCAAAATAAGAAGACGCATTTTCCGCATTTGTTCTTAAATTCGCATAGTAATCTGCGGTATAATAACAATTTTCTGGATATAATGGTGTATATTTGCGACACATTTCAATAAACCATTTTTTTTCATTATCTAGATCATGCCCCATTTTTCGACCTTTTTCAAAAAAGATCTCTTTTGTCGAAAAATTAATTCCACAATATACTACAGGGACTTCTAATCCTCGTGCTATATAATAAAATCCTGATCTTATATGTTCTACACATCTACGTGTTCCTTCAGGAGCAATACATAAAGCATAATTATCACAATCTTTTAATTCATTAATTACTTTATTTACAACATTTTGTGAATGTACTGCTTCACCACCTACGGATATAACACGAGTATATGGGAAAAATTTAATACATATATCATTTGCGTGTATTCCAAACTCTTCTTTCATCATGAAGTAAATATTTAATTTTTTTTTAAAGAAAGCGTGATAAATCATGGAACATATGACAAAATCATAAATAGATGTATGACTCATGACAATTATGCTTTTATGTGGTACATTTTTTAAAGAGTCTATATTTACTTTAAAATTCATAAAATTTAATGCCATTAATGAAAAATAAGATAAAAAATCTTCAAAATATTTTATACATAAATGATATAAATTTACACCTATAAATAATAAAAGTAATAGTGTATATAACATTTCTTATAAATACTACATTATGTATAGAATCTTTTTAATTTATTTGAACTATTTATTTTTTATTCAATCGATTCCATTTTTAATGTTGAATCATTTGATTTTGATTCTGAACGCTCTACATATATACTATTTTGACTTTCATTATCATCTTCTACAGATATATGCGATTTTATATCATTTTCTATATACTCTTTTACATCACTTATATCTATATACTCTTCTTCTACTTCTCTCTCTTCATATATTATATTTATATTTTGATCATTTTCTTCTTCTTTTATTTCATTCTTTTCCTCTTTTATTTCATTTTTTTCTTCTTTTATTTCATTCTTTTCTTCTTTTATTATATTATAATCTATTTTTTGTGAAGTTTTTTCAATGATCTCTTTTATATTTTGATTTGTTAATTCAATCATATTATTTTGATCGCATTTTTCTAAAATAACTTTATTATGTAAATTTAAATTATCAATAAAATCTACTTTTAAATCATTTACTTTAAAATGACCAATATTTTCATTATATTTTTCTTTTTTTAAGAATAAACAATTTCCCATTTTTATCTTTTCTTTATATTATAGCGAGATAATCTCTTTATATTAAATAAAATATGTTTATATTGAATAAAAAAAATAATTATATATATTAAAAAGTAGAAAAGCAAAAATGAACTCTTTTATTTCACTTGGTCATTTACAAAAAGTAATTGCTTATAAATATGGATCTAACAATCATTTTATTATTGAAGATTATAAATTTGATATAAATAAAAAATATGCTTATGTATATCCTAAAAATACAGATATACAAATATATTCAAAACCAATTCTTCAAATTATGTCATTTGTAGATTGTGATCAAGAATCAAATACTAGAATTGAACATGTAACAAAAGATTCATTATATATTTATGATGATATAAATATATGTAATATTATAAAAAATATATTAAATTTGGAAGATTATTATGATTATCCTAAATTTTTAATTGAATATGAATATACAATAAATGAAGATGTAAAAAAAATTGAAAAAGATAAAAAAGATTATGATATTTTATTAAATAAATTATGTGATCAAAAGATAAGTATTGAAAAAAAGATTTTACATAATTTACAAGAATTAAAAAATATATCTACTCAAGAAAAAGAAATAGAAGATAAAATAAATCAAATTTATTCAACTTTTTTACCATTTACAAATAATTTACGAGATACATAATTATGATGAGATCTTACAGCGTCATCACGATTTTTTAAATAATTGACTCTTTCATCTTCTTGTTTTTGTAAATCTCGTTCATATTGATCATAAATACGTTTTGTTTCAGGATCCACATCATAAGATAAACGTGATCGTTCATTTTCTAATTCTTGAAGATTTCGATAATCTTTTCTTGTTTTTACACTATTTGGGTCAATGAGCATATTATCTTCATAATATGCTTGTTTAATATCTGTATATTTGCCACTATTACTAAAATTATTAGCATTACCAATTTGAGCACAATTTACATTGGATGAACTATCAAAAGCATCAGGTAATAAAGGATCATTTTTCTGATTTCCTTTTTTCTTTTTGATATTGTCAAAATGAGCATTAAAAACATCTTTACTCATATTTTTATTATTGAAAAAATCTGTAAATGAATCATCATCGTCATCATCACTTTTACCTTTCTTTAATAAATCACCATAACCTTTATCATTATCATCTTCTGTTCGATACTTTTCAAATAGTGTATTAAACTTATTTATATCAAAATTATTTTGATTTACATCAATTTCATCATTCTCCGCATTATCATTTTTCTTAGAACCAATAAAATCAGAAATACGTGTATCTTTCATAACTTTCTTCCGTCCTCGTTTTGGTTTTTCTTCTTGAATATTATTATTATTTAATGAACGTTCAGCAATCTTATTTGCTAAATCATATGCTGGATCACTTTTCACTGATAAATTTCGTGTAGGTGTGCTTTCTATTTGTATTTGATTTTGACTTTCATAATCATTTCTTTTTCCTTTTGTATCTTCTGCTTTTTTAAGTAAATAAATATAAGATTGAGTAATTACTTGGAATTGATCTGTATACTCTTCACCTGCTTTATCAGGATGATACTTTAATGCCATCTTTTTATATGCCTTTCTTATATTTGATAAATCTAAATCACCATTTTCTAATCCTAATATTTCATATGGATTGTATTGATTTTCAAATTGACGAATCGCATCTTTTAATTTATCACGTTTTTTATTCATATAACTTTTAAATTTATTTCTTCGTTCCTTTTCATACTCTTCAAATTCATGTTCCTCTTTTTCATAATTTGTTTCATACTCTTGAATACGATCATTAAAATTACTTTTATTAAATTCTATATTTGGTAATGGTCGTTCAATCATCATATCTAATGATCGATCATCATATAAATAAGATGAACTTGAAGGATATGGCATAATTTGAGTTTGATTTACATCAATACCATTTTGCGAATTTTGTTGAAAGTTTTTAACCATATCATCTGTTGGTTTATGAATTCTATTTGGAAATTGTGGGAAAGCATGTTGTGATTGTTGCTGTTGCGCTTGTTGCGTTCTTCGCATTTGTTCTATTTGATTCACATTCATATAATGAGGTGGTACACCAGGTGATGACATCATACCTCTTTGAGAAGGATGTTGTTGAATAAATGGTTGTTGTTGATTATAATATTGTTGTTGAGCATATTGTGGATGTTGTTGATTATAATATTGTTGTTGTCCATATTGTGGTTGTTGATTATAATATTGTTGTTGTTGAATATTATAATTTCGAGATTGAAGATTTTGTTGAACAGGTAATTTTTGATATTGTTGTTGAATATTTTGTTTTTGAATAGATTGTTGTTGAATATTTTGTTTTTGTTGTGGTACATTTTGTGGTGGTTTATTTATTTTTTTCCGTACAACGCGTGGTTGTTCATCTTCTTCATAATCGGACGAAACATTTCCCATTTTTATTTTTTTTATAAAAAAATATAATATTCTTATATTATAAATATTTTTTTTCTAGTTTGATTAAACTAATTTATTTTCTTTTGATTAAAATTCTTTCATGTAACATATACTTTTTAGGAAACAAGTATAACAAAAATTCACATTTTTCATATAACTTATATATTTTTTCATTATCTTCACAACTTACTTTTACTATATTTTTTTCACTATTCCACTCCTTTTGTGTAATTGTTTCAAAATCTTTAATTACATAATTACTTTTTAATACAAATTTATATTCTGGAAAATATATTTTATAATTCTTTTCATTTAATTCAAATATATATCCATTACTTTCTATTATATACTCATCACAATCAATGTATTGATAAATTAAATCAATTATTTTACTTTGATTATAAAACTTTCGATATGATTTACTTATATTATTCATTTGTATTACCATTTCATCTAAATCATCATTTTCTAATTCATCTGGTAAAGTATTCATAAATAATCCGTGAATATACATATCACAAAATCGGCGAATGGGTGACGTATAATGTGTATAATATTGATTCGGGAAAATGTTACAAATACTGTGATGATAGTTCTCTTTATTTGGATCATAATATTGATATAAAGCAGCAGATCCACCATAAATATTTAAAAAATCTTCTAATTCTTTATCTTTATTACAATTGCTAAAAAGATTACGATTTAATTCAGAGTGATGAATTCGCAATAATGTTTTACTTCCAAATTGTTGAACAGATTCATTCGCCATTGTACAATTCGCATATATCATCCAATATTCGACTAATTTATGACTATTTTCAATAGGAATATGATCAAATACTTTTTTTGTAACATTCATAAAATCGCAAAGCATTTGTTCTTTTTTAGTTAATTCATCCGATTTTGTAAGAATTATATCAACACTATCATAATCATAATTTTTCATCACATACACAATATGATCCTTTATTTCATATGAAACAATCTTATAATCCACAATTTTAAATACTATGGATAATACAAACTTCTTTTGTTTCTCTAATAGTGATCCAAGATTTGTTGAATATTCTTTAGGGATCATATCAATATTTTTATGATTCATATATAATGTTGAAACACGTTGTGAAAAGAGTTTAAAATAAAAATCACTCTTTTCAAAATATTTCCATACATATGAGATATGAACACCTATTTCATATGAATGATCACTTTCATTATATTTAAAATGAAAAGCATCATCAATATCAACACATCCAAGTGGATCAATTGAAAATACATCATAATCCGCATTTTTACTTTGAATCAATTGATGTAATGCTTTATCTTTTTCATACTTTTCTTTATCCACTTTACACTCTTTCATATGTTGAATATTATTTACATAACGCAAATATTGATATTCTGCCATTTTATCACCAACGTTTCCAATATAATCTAGAACAATACCAATCGGACATTTTGAAGAATCTTTCCATTCTAAAAATTCGATATAAGTATATTTTTTATGTAAATCATTCTCATATTTAGATGGAACATAAAAGTCCGGATAATTACGGTTATGTGGTTTAAATAAATAAAGCAACTTATTTTTATATAATCCGTATTTTGTTTTACTGTCACATAATAGCACACCCACAATTTTATGTTTTTTCCGTTCTACAATTCGAGTTATTTTATTATCTTCTATCATTACTATATCGTCGTGTAATGCTTTACACACATTTTCATAATCTTTGTGTGTTTCAAAATGATAAATAGTTTCCATTTTTTTATTACTTTTTTACCTACTACAGATTACATAAAATATACTTTACAAAAATAATTTTTTTTTTCTTTTTAACAAATTACTTATTTGTTAAAAATATTTTTATATTTTATCTATATAAATATTTTTTATATTCTTTTTCTTATTTAATGTTTTGTTTTATGAGTTGAATGACTCTTTGAAGTCTTTACAGTACCATCATCATTACTCGAACTCTTCTTTGAACTCTTTACAGTACCTTCATCTCCATGTGAGTGTTCACGCTTAGTAGGAGGAGCAGGAGGCATAACAGATTGACTTCCGCCACCCATTTGATGTTGAATCATTTGCTCTTGAAGTGATACCATACGTTCAAAGGTCTTCGCAATGCGATGAATATCATTGCGAATTTGTTCAAGATGCTTGGTATTTTCAGAAATAGCAGCGGTATTATCACAAAGAAGATCTACATATTGAACAATATTGTTACCATTGTCATCTTCAAGAAGAGTACACATACCCTTGTAAAATTCATTGTTTGAAAGATCAATGTTTACTTCAGATCCTTCTTCTTCCTCCTCTTCAGAACCTGAACCAGATTCACCTTCTGATCCAGAACCACTTTGTGATGAACGTTCTGAAATAGATTTAACTTCGTCGTCGTGAGAATTTGACATTTTTAAAATTTATTACCTTATCTACTTATTTTATGTTGAAAGTTCTTTATATCATTTTTATATTTTAAAAAACAAATTTGTTAATAAATAATTAATTTGTTAAAAAAATAATAAATATTTATATATCTTTTTGAATAAAATATCGTAAAAAGAAGAGTATAATAACGATCACAATAACATTTGCGGCAATTAAACCATAATATGAATAAAAAGAATATCCATATGAATTTGTATTTTTCACTTTTAAATTTCGAACATTTTCTAAAGGAGATGTGTTATTGATACGATTTTTTTTATTATTAATATTATTTAAAGGATTTGTACTATTTGTACTATTTACACTATTATTTGTACTATTTGTTTTATTTGTACTATTTGTTTTGTTTGTACTATTTACATTTTTTGTATTATTATTTGACATTTTAATAATATTCTATATATATTTTATATATTTTTTATAATAAAAGAGGATAAGAAGTGTAATAAAAAAGAGTAAAGATAAAAAAATATAAAAAGAGTAATTATGAAATAAATCTCTTTTTGAATGATCTAATTTTAAATCTAAATCTTTTAATATATTTATCATTTCGTCATTATATAAAGGTATATTATTTATTTTTTGATGTTCAATCAAAACAACCATTTTATTATATTATTCTATGATAAAAAATTATTTTTTTTAACATAAGTAAAAAAGATTATTATATATTATATATTACATATAAAGTTCAAAATAAATTTTAATATAATATGAAAGGATAGCAAGAATGATAAATAACGCAACAAGCATTAAAAATTTACGTTTTCGTAAATCTTTATCTTGAATATTTAAATTAAACAGTTGTGGTTTAAAGAAGAATAATAAAAAGAGTAAAATAGCATAAATAAGCACTAAATGTTTAAATTCTAATTCCATTTTTAAAAATATAATTTTAATTCTATTTATTATATTTATTTTTTTATAAATTTTAAATCATATATAATTTAATAATTATATATATTAGATAAAGAGTTTCTTTCTTTTTTTTCTTAAAAATGAAATTAAAAATAAATTTAAATTTAAAAAAATATTTTATAAAAAAAAATAAATATTTTTACATTTTGATTACTCTTCTTATACTCATTTTACTACTCTTTTACTTTAAAAATAATTATAAACATGAACATTATTTAAATTATTTTTTACCTTATTATAGCACCGCTTCCGTTGATTCATATGATTTTTACAACAAAAATGAAGATCAATATAATCAAACAAAAAAGAGTTTTATATATCAACCTCTCCGCATTGGTTTTGATGATTCCGGAGGAATGGGTGAATTTATCAAACAACTCGGTTCTATGTTTGTTTCAAAAAGTTTCATCCAAAATGTATCCTACATCAAAGATAGCAATGAAATGAAATTAATTAAAGATTGTAATGATCACAAACTTGATATTGTTAATTGCGCAAATCCGCTTATTTCAAATAGTTATGTATCAAGTGGTTATCAAAATATGCGTTTTATTTGTAATACAAACAAAATGTATTTATATATATTAAGTAACCGTGCTTCTAAAATTGAATCATTATCACATATTTCAAAATATGCGAATCGAGATTTTAAAGTATCTGTTGATTATAATGGTAGTGTAGCGCATTTATTTTGTAAAGATATATTTTCCTCTCTTGGTTATGAAGAAGGTCGTGATTATACTATTATTTATTCAGAAAACGGTTCAATTGACGGTGCTCTTAAGTTATTAAATACAGAAAAATCGCGATTAACAATTTTGTCATTACCTTTTCATCCCAAATTATTACAAGATGCTTGTTGTGGAGCAGGTGTTGAATTATTCTTTTTACCTTTTGAATTATATAATTCGGATAAAACAAAAGTTTTTTTTACAAAAAATTATTATTATATTCCTGATTTTTATGACTTAAATGATGTTTGTCCCACTTATTTACCTAAAAAGTACGGTGGAAAAACATATACCCGATTTACTGCTCAAATACCCATTGTATCTTATTATAATACACTTATTTGTAATGATCAGTTTGACGATGATCGTACAAAAGAAATATTGCGAACTTTTTATGAAAATATTGGATTATTTAATCAATTACCAGTTTTCCATAAACAACCGATTTATAAAACACAATTAAATGCGGGTCCTCAAAACGCACTTCCAATGAATAATGGAGCAAAACAATTTTTTATTGAAAATGGATATATCACAATGAGTGAGGATGAAAGTTGTAAATATTTGGTGGGAATTGAAGAGTGTAATCAAGCAAGTTTAGAAAAACACGGATTTGAGGAGCATGGTAAAGTACTTGATTCTATTTTTAGATTTCATTAAGTATGTTTATCATCATTATAAAAAATATTTTACAATTTTATAAAAATATAAAATTATAAAAATGTCTGAAAATGAAGTTATCATTAAAATTATTCAATCACTCCTTTTTGATATGAGTGGTGGTAATCCCGGAGCAATTACTGTTCTTCGTGAAATATTAACAGACTATCCTGATGATTTCTTTTATATTATAGAAAAGATGAAGAAACATAATATTGTAGATTATCATATTTGGGTATTATATAAAGAAAAGAATCGAGAAATACATTCATTTGTAAAACATATTCAAGAATTAGAGTAAAAATCAAATTTAATTTTTTACAACAATTTTGTCATTTTGATTTGGATACATAACATTATGTAATTGATTATAATGATTCGATCGTTCTTCAATATCACCTTCAAACGCATAATCCGGAGAGTTCAAAAAACTAAATTTATTATCTTCTTTATCTCCTAAATTTTTATGGTATTGTTCTGTACAACAAGTATCTAATTTAGATGATGAAACCCACTTTCCACTAGTATTATTACAATTATAACACATTGGTTTATAATCAGGATGAGGAACAAAATGATGATATCCAATAGGAATCATATTTACAGGAAGTTCGCATTGACCACTTGGTAAGCACTTTCCTCTGCTGTTTGGGTAATTTTTATTTGCTTGAAAGAACGGACACTCTTCATCTTTTTGGCACGGTTTATCAAAAATACCTTTTGGTTTAATTCGCCCATAAAAGTCAAAAGTTGCTTCACATTGTTGTCTTGATAAGTAAGGTAATATAATATTACTTTTCGATGTTGGATTTAAATAAACTTTAAAATCTGTATTGAAACAAGCATATGCTTCCTTTAAATCAAATTGTTTTAAATATTCTTTTCGTTTCGCAACTTCTTTATCCACATCGCGATAATAATCTTCATCATCGTGTCGATAATTATCATTAAGTGTGAAATACTTTTCACCACTTTTTCGTAAACCCGCAGATTCATTTAATAAATATTGTGAAGAATCATTTGCTCCAATATAAGTAGCATTATATATTTTATAACTACTATTTTGTTGATCAGAAGTATCGACATAACCTTGATAAAAAATGGTTGGAGTGAAAAAGTCGTTTTCGCGGAATATGATGACTTTGATGGTATATACTTTTTTGCGACGATCTTTTTTATCATATTTAATAGATTGAATCATATATTTATAAATATAGAAGTTTGTTGTACCAAAAATCACAAGATCATAATTGGATAAAATGTCTTTTTGTTTTTCATTGATACGATTAATAAATAAATTGTTTAATATATTAACTTCTTCGATGGGACTTTTAATTTTGTCGTAAGATAACACATTTTTTTTGGTTGGGTCAAACTCTTTAGCACGATGGATCCAAGTTTGTTTATTTAAAGCATATAAATCATATTTTAATTCATAATCATACTTTTCTTTATTTCCATTTTGTGGATTTATTAATAATTGATCATACTCTTCTTCAATCACCATTGGACTTAACCCTTTATCATCATTAATAAGTGATAATAATTTATTATAATCAATAATACCTTTTGAATTTGACGCATTACCAGCTTGAGCAGTAAAAGGAAGTTGATTATATGCCATATTGCGATCTAAGGGTATATCTTCAAGAAAGTCTGTATTTTGTTCATTAGGGTATTCTTTCCAATATTTATCGCAATTATTATTTTTAATATTATCTTGTGGACCGTATGTAAGATCGACATCTTTATTATTTTGAGCACCAAAAGCATTTGTGGAAGGTATTTTGTTACAATACTCTTCTTTATATTTTTTTTGAAAAATAGAATAGATAAAAAGTAATAATAATAAAATAAATAGAATAAAATAGAGATAAAATGATTTTTTTATTTTCAACATAAAAAATAAATAAAATAAATACTATTTTTAATAAATATAATAATTTTTAATTATTTTATAATGATTTTTATCAAAAAATATTATTCTTAAATAGAATCATATTTTAATTTCAATAAATGGGAAAAACAAAAGAAAGAAAAAGTAAAAAAGATAAAAAAGAGAAACATCATCGAAAGCGTTCTTACTCTTCCTCTTCTTCCTCTTCTTCATCATCATCATCTTCATGCTCATCATCTTCATCATCCGATGATGAGGAGTGTACTTTTGATCATCGTCCAAAAGAATATTTAAATGAATATATAAATGGAACATATAATTCTTTCAATTGTAATCCGGTAAATTGTCCAAATCCTTGTATTATTGAAAACTTTATTCCAATTAAAGAGTATATTGGTTATACTGGTTATACAGGTTCTATAGGACCGACTGGTTATACAGGTCCTGCTGGTGAAGCAACTGAAACAGGTGCTACGGGTTATACAGGATATACAGGTGCTCGAGGTGCTACAGGTTATACAGGTCCTAAAGGAGAAACAGGATACACAGGTTATACAGGTCCTAAAGGAGAAATAGGGTATACAGGCTACACGGGATATACAGGTTTTACAGGTTATACGGGTCCATCATTATGGTTAGAAAATGGGTCAAATATATATTATAGTAGTGGAAATGTAGGTATTAATACAAGTGATCCTCGATATAATTTAAGTGTAGTGGGTAATGGAAATATAAGTGGTAATTTATATGTAGATGGAAATCTAAAAGTAGGTACAAGTAGTACATATATATTAGGTGATCAAAATCAAGTAGGTATTGGTAAATTCCCTACTTCATTATATGCTTTAGATATGATTGGAAATATAAATATTAGTGGAAATATTTATCAAAATGGAAATTTATTTGGATCAAATATATCAAATGCTTCTGATAAATATGAACGTATTTTATATACGAACTCATATTATGCGAATGATAATGAATATGATATTCAGAATGCTTTAGATGCTTCAGGTAGTGCCCAAGGTGTTGTAGTATATGTAGGTTCAGGAAGTTA